>Ga0065721_10004953_pt1 | contig 27229 bp, 19 predicted proteins | sample Mesricmetagenome_FD_59108 | JGI IMG/M metagenome (GOLD analysis project Ga0065721, IMG submission 59108) | Mesophilic microbial community from rice straw/compost enrichment Sample: eDNA_1 v2 (version 2) | ecosystem: Engineered > Solid waste > Grass > Composting > Bioreactor | place: USA: Davis... | reverse complement strand
AGTAGATGCGGAGAGAGAGGGATTCGAACCCCCGGAGGCTTTCACCTCAACGGTTTTCAAGACCGCCGCATTCGACCGCTCTGCCATCTCTCCGGCGCAAAAATAGGGGTACCATTCATTATGGCAAAAAACTTTTGCACCAAAAAAATACCTATTCCCCTGCTGCTTAATTTCTTATCCTCCATTATAGTCGCCTGGTTTTGACAGATTGCGTCTCCTCACGGCGTAATTGCACAGCCCGGCCTCAAAAGCCCCCTCCCATGCAAGTACTGTATTTAACCCTTAAAACCCTGTTCTCAGGCCGCATAAAGTATATTACCTGGGTAGCTATCTGCGCCTTTTTGTTAGCAGGCGTATCCGGACTATGGCCGGTACAATCCCAACAGGAATGGGTGCGCAATGCCTTTCAGATCATATCCAACCTCCTGCTGGGGATCGGCACCTCCACCCTGGCCGCAGCATTGATCTCTACATTTGAACTCATCAATGTTACCAAAGTCGGTAACCTCATCAAACTCTTCTCCATCCACACCACCAAAAAAACGGCCATCGTCATTCCCCGGTTCGATAAGAAGTATTTCGACGAAAAAGAAGAGGGCAATTACGATGCAGCAGATAAAACGCCCAATGAAGTGTCCTTTCTCTCTTTTGCCGATTTTTCAACCGCCAAATTCCTGGTAGCCCTGCTGCAGGAACATCACCTGGGCGTGCCGGACATCATCACAGACAGCGAAGCCATGGACATACTCTCCAACAAAGAAAAAATCAAACGGTACAAAAGCCTCATTTGCGTAGGACTCTATTCCAATCAACTTTCGAACCACATCAATTCGCTGAAACTGCCGAACCGGTATTTTGAATTTTCCGGAAGAAGCATCATTCATCCAGGCCCCGGCGAAAGGCAGTTGAAAATTCTGCAACCCGTCAAATCCAATGAGGAAAAATGGTATACACATACCCCTAATAGTCGTAATTGCTGCGACCTCGCCATGATCTCCAAAATCCATTATAAACTGGAGGGCGAACAGTCGCTGAGCATTTCTATTGTCGGAGGCCTGAATGCAACCGGCACCATCCTGCTGGGGAATTTATTTACAGGTATTGGGATACGCTGCTCTGCAACACCATGGCAAGAAACCGCTCCAATGAATTCCGGAAACTGTATACCGAACCCAACTGCTGTATGGTTTTTGAAGCCAGCGGAGAGCTGAATGTTCGGTACGATGAAAACGCTACATTGATCCACTATCCGATTTTTGCCAGGGTGTGATGTCTGTAAATGCTTCGCCCCTGTTCATTGCCTGGTGTGATGCCCCAACACCGCCGGATTTCTGGCACTACCCCCCGCCAATTGGTTGCGCATCGTATTCATTAAGGGAAATTTTCCGCCCCTACCCAACCTCCACCCCTACCCTGTGGTATATGTTTACAAATACAAACCGATCTACCATGCGACTGTTTCTACCCTTACTTATGATTATTTGCCTGTACGGCACAGGGCTCAAAGCTCAATGCGACGCCACATTTACCACACAGGTCAACGGCGCCACCGTTTACGTACAGGCCAACGATTCCAACACCAATGTATACCACCAGTGGCGCTTTGGCGACGGTCACATAGCCTGGGCCCCCTCCACCTCCCACACCTATGGCGCCTCCGGCACTTACCTCATCACGCATTATGTGTTCGATTCGCTCAATACATGCGCCGACTCGGCCACCTATTCCGTAAACATCAACGTGCCGGCTACCTGCCAGGCATCCTTTATAGCCCACGATTCCACCCTTACCGGCTATTATTTATTCATTTCTACCTCAACCAATAGCAGCGGCTATATAAATAGCCTGACCTGGGTGATTGATGGCGATACCGTTTCCACCAACGAGTATTTTACCACCTACCTTACACCGGGATACCATAGCGTATGCCTTACCATTTCCACTACGGCAGGTTGTAGCAGCACCGCCTGCGACACCTTATGGGTAGATTCCACCCAAACCGATACCTGCAACATCAACCCCGGCTTTGCTGCCCAGGTAAGTGGCGCTACGGTGCAATTGCAGGCAAACGATAACAGTCCCTATAAACTCCACCTGTGGAAGTTTGGAGATGGCCAGCAAGGATGGGGCGCCAATGTTTCGCATACTTATGCCGCTTCCGGCACCTACATCATCAAACATTATATAACCGATTCGCTTACACAATGCACCGATTCGGCTTCGCAAACCATCAACGTAACGGTGCAGGCAACCTGTACGGCTTCCTTTAACGCCGTAGATACCATCGACAATTCCTATTATTTCTATTCCACTTCTACCAGTCCGGGTGGAAGCATTACGTCCTACACCTGGACCCTCAACGGTGATACCGTATCCATCTCAAGCTGGTTCCATTATTATCTGCCACAAGGCTGGAACCAGGTTTGCCTGAGCATCACCACCAGCACCGGCTGTTCAGCCTCTGTTTGCGATAGCATATTTGTTGATTCCACCTCTGGTTGCACTATCGATGCATCCTTTACCAAAAACGTGAGCGATGCTACTGTAGAACTGCAGGGCGTTAATGCGTCCAATGTTTATCACCATTGGAAGTTTGGCGACGGTCACCAGGGCTGGGGCGCATATACCACGCACACCTATGCCGCTTCCGGCACCTACACCATCAGGCATTATGTAACCGATTCGGTAAACAATTGCACCGACTCCTCACAGCAAACCATTACCATAACGCTTCCTCCCACCTGCCAGGCATCTTTCTACAAGAAAGATACCGTGCAACCCGACTATTATTATTTCGCTTCCACATCTACGGCCACCGGAGGAAGCATCAATTCCTACACATGGACCATCAACGGCGATACGGTAAGCACCTATTCCGTATTTGCAAGCGTATTGCAACCGGGATGGAACTATATCTGCCTCACTATTACGACCACGGCAGGCTGCTCATCGACTGCGTGCGACAGCGTATTGATCGATGGAGACTCCTGTGACGTAGATGCAGATTTTACTTACATTGTAAACGGCGCACAGGTACAATTACAGGCCTCCGACGCCAGTCCCAACCTGTATCACTACTGGATACTGGGAGATGGCAACCAGGCAGCGGGCCCGAACGTGTCGCACACATACCCCGCACCAGGCGTGTACACAGTACGGCATTTCGTAACTGATACCATCAACAATTGTTCAGATTCAGTATACAAACTGATCACTATAACGTTGCCGGACACCTGCACTGCTTCTTTCGTAAGCTTTGATTCCACCGGCAATATCAAAGTGTTCTATTCTACATCCACCAGTCCGGGCGCATCCATTACCTCCTGGACCTGGACCATCAATGGCGACACAGTGTCCGCAGCGCCGGTTTTTGATACCATATTGTCGCCCGGTGGCTACCAGGTATGCCTCACCATTGGCACCAATAAAGGATGCACGGCTTCGGTATGCGATAGCATCTTTGTGAGCAGCAACGACAGCAGTTTCAGAAGCGGTCCAGCAGCAACGCTCGTCACCTCCTATCCCAACCCCACACAGAGTCATGAGGTGAAAGTAGCACTGCCCCTGCTGCAACCGGCCATGGTAAGCATCACCGTTTACAACGCATATGGCAATGTGGTGTACAGACAGCAAAGAGCCTTTGGCGCCGGCGACAACCGGATCAGTATACCGGTGACCGGTTTGAAACAAGGTCAGTACTTTATAGACATTCAATACGGCAACACCAGAAAGCGTAGCGTTTTCCAGAAAATGTAACAGCATAGCTTTGACCAGAATTGAATGAGATCATAAACCTTGGTTAACGAACAGGAAAACATAGATAGCATTATTGTTGGTTGCAAAAAGGGCGACCGCAGAGCTCAGGAGTTGCTGTACCGTAACTTTTACAGGGCAATGATGACTATTTGTGTCCGCTATACCAAAAATGAAAATGATGCGCTGGAAGTTTTAAACACCGGGTTTTTTAAAGTATTTAAAAACATCGAAAAGTACGACCGGCGGAAAGCTACATTGTATACGTGGATCCGCACGATCATCATCAATAGCTGCCTCAATTATATTAAAGCAAGGACTGTACAAACAGGATGGCAGGAACTGGATCAGGCGACAAGTGTAAGCTTGTCGCCTGACGTATTTTCCAAAATGTCGGCCGAGGAAATATTACACCTGGTCCGACAGCTTGCACCGGCCACACAAGCTGTTTTCAACCTGTATGTGATGGAAGGTTTCAGCCACAAGGAGATTGCACACCTGCTGGGCATCAGCGAAGGCACCAGCAAATGGCATCTCAGTGAGGCCAGGCGTGTATTGCAACAACTGATCAATAACGAAGCAACAGGCCCATGAGTGAACGATTACCATACGAGCAGCACCTGCACCAGCAATGGAACAATCTTCCATTGCCGGATGAGCAGGCTGCATGGGACGACATGGCGCGGCGCCTGGAAGAAGATGACGACGATAAAGGCATCTTCTTCTGGTGGCGCCCCGGCTGTGGCGTATGGGCATTGCTGTTGCTGCTGTTCGCTGTAGGCTGGTGGATCGTCAGGCCGGAAAAATATTTCAGTAATAAAAACAATAAAATTGATAGTGCTGCCTCTGTAACCATACATCCTCAACAGTATGGTTATAATCAACAGGAAAATCTGCACCCCAAAGCAAATGGTGATACCAATGCACCATCGCCGGCTGAAACTGAACGCCAGCACGTGAGCGGCCATGGCAATGATGCTAATAATGTATCGGAAGACGACAGGCATCCATCGTCCAATGATCGTATCAGCAATCAACGCGTTGTTAACCCGAATAACGGACAGGCTGCAGCAACCCGCGGGCGCAGAACACAACCAGGCGACAGACGAACCATGCGCACACGCGCACAGGAACGATCCATAGCGGATGACCTGGACCAACCCACTGAAGGAAATGTATCGGTAATCACTGCCAACAACATGGAAACTTCGCTCCTCCTGCCTTCTTTACCTGCTACCGTTCCTGCTTTTGACGCCACCATCAAAAGACCGCCGGTAAAAGGTCCGGAAATGCCGGTTGATTCATCGCTGGCGAAAAAAGCGGCTGATGAAGACAGCAGTCAATCCAGCAAGGCGTTTCCCTCTTTCGGCATTGCCATCCACCAGCTCATACCGGTGGCCGGGCAACAAGCCACGCCGTATAATGCATTGGGAAGAGAAGGCTCGCTGGGCGACTATATTCCTTCGGTGTATGTACGTCTCAACAAACCCGATAAATGGTTCGTACAGGCAGCCTTCCGTTACGGCGCGCCGCAAAATGTAAAAGAGTTTACCTATCACCAGGAAAGCATTCCTGACACGGGCGTTAGTCCGAGATTTGTTACCAACAGCTCCGCGCGACTGAAGAAAACATTTTACCACCAGTTGCCCCTTTCCTTCAATTACTATGTGCTGCCCAACTGGTCCGTAGGTACCGGCGTGGTATGGAACAAATTCTATGCAGCCATCACCGACCAGGAAACCATCAAACACGACAATTTCACCAATGGTGATAGTGTATTGTTCAAAGGCATTGTGAGCATCAAAAACGATACCTCCGGCACATTTGCGAAATCGTTCTTCCAGGGCATCGTGGAAACGCAGTATCAATGGAAGCGGTTGTCGATAGGCGCGCGGTACGCTTTCGGCTTGCAGCCTTATATCCGGTTTACGTTGCCAGGCATGGAAGAACAAAAAGAAAGCAACCGTTCGCTGCAGGTGTTCCTGCGGTTGGAGTTGTGGCGGCCGAAGAAACACAGATGGTAATACTGCCCACCCTTGATCACGTAGTAACGATCACAATGTAGTATTAAAGGTTAACAATTGCTTTTTATGCGGGTAAAGACAGGTACCGGATCAAATAGTACAAGGCCCAGGCGCCAAAACCAATGATGAGTATCCACACCCAGGCTGGAATGCTTTGCGGTGTTTCACTGCCTTCTATCAGGAACGATTGCTGATCGCCTTTACCATACGCATTGACCATAAGCGGCAACACGCCATCCACTACCGCATGCTCGCGGATGCCTTCAACAGCTATGGCAGGGCCGTTGCGTACCACAAACGGAATTTTTCGGATGCCTTCTTTCCCGGAAGGGTCTTTGCTGACAATTTTCAGCACGTGTTCCCCATCGGTAAGTTTGCGGGTATCCAGTTCAAAACTTACCGGCGATAATACAGCTGCAATGGGTTGTGGTTCGTCGTCAATAAAAATGTATATGGTGCTTTTTTCACTCATATCAGCGCATATTTAACATCGTTCTTTTGATATGGTCTTTAGCCTGTTCACCGGGATGCAGGATCCATTTAACCGTAAAAAATAAACTGAGCAACACGATGAGCGCAACGGCCCATACAATAAGGTAGTCCCAGCGACTGTCCGGCCCGGCGCCATGCGTAATGCCCCGCAAAATTTGCGGTTGATTCCTTTCGCAAACCGGGCAGCCCACTGCGGTCCAACCGAACAAAACATACGAAACAAGCAAACCTGTTTTTTTCATTGCGTAGCAGCTTTAAGTTTTACAAAATCCATGATCTTTTTGATTTCTTCCGGCGTTACTTTTTTACCATTGTTGCCCCAACTGGAGCGTTCGTGATTGATGATCGCAGCTACATCCTGCTCGGAGAAATTCATAATGGTGCCTATGGGAGCCATGGCGCCGTATTCAGGACGGGCATCATAGCCATTCATAATGATGTCTACGTACAGTTCAAGGTTTGCGTCATCGTTTACCACCTTACTGCCTTTTAAGGGCGGGAAAGCGCCTGGCAAACCTTCCCCGTTTGCCTGGTGGCACGACTGGCAATTGGCTATATACAAAGCTGCTCCGTCTGGTCCTTTACCGGGCGTGGTTGATTGTTCAATCTCGCGTTTGTACAAAAAAGCGGGTTCAGGCATGCCATCAGGTAATTGTACCTGCTTCAGCGATTGCAGGTAGGCAACAAGGTTCAGCGCATCGCTGGTGGCCACTACTTTTCCTTTTTTGCCTTTCATATAATCAGGCGGTACATTTACCACCACATCATTTTCGTCCGGTGTGTCTTTAATGGTGAACAGCCAGGGATAGGCAGGCATCACAGACGCTTCCACCACTATGCGCGGGTTGTAGAGATGAACCAGGTTCCAGTCGCGCGACGGTTGACGGTTACCTATGTCCGTAAGATCGGGGCCTGTTCGCTCGGTGCCCATCAGGGTTGCTGTATTTTGCCAGATGCTGGTGCGGGTAATGCCTGCATAATCGGCTGGCACGCCCGGGCGACTGCCCCAGATTTTGTCCATGTCTACATTACGTACCTGCTGGGTATGACAAGCCACACAACCGTTGGCAATAAACACGGCTTTGCCTTTGGCAGCTTCCGCACTGAGCGGTTCGGCGCCGGGCAAGGGACGGTTCCTGTTCTGGTTGTTTACCGCCGGTATGATGGCCACCAAAATCGTCAGTACCACAAAGAACAGGGTGGCCACTGTAAAAAGCATTTTATGATTATCGAAGAATTTCATTACTAATGGTTGAAACTGTTACGCGATAGGTTCAGGGTGAAGGGTGGCAGCCTTTTGCAATTGAAGGATGGCAGTTTCCCGCACATCGATGGCTTCCTTCCGGGCAATCATTTTGTACATGTTGTAGGCAAAGAAGATGTGCGACAGCCACATCAAACTACCGCCAATGGCGCGCCACAACCAGTAAGGTCCCATCAGCTCCACACTTTCTATAAAGGGTTTTCCCTGCATCCAGGCCAATCCTTTCAAGGTGCCGCCGATCATTAGCGGAACGGAATAAAACAAGAGACCAACCAGCGCCAACCAGAAATGTGCACCGATGGACCAATGCGGCGCTTCGCGGCCGGTGAGTCGCGGCACCACCGCATAGGTACATGCCCACAATAAAAAGCTGATAATACCATACATGGTAAGATGGGAATGCGCCACCGTAAAATCAGTAAAGTGCCATACCAGGTTGGTGAACCGGAACGCTTCTGCACTGCCCTGCATGGAACCGGTAAAATAAAAGATGATGCCTACCAGGAAGAATGGCAGTGTATAGCTATCCCGCACCTTGTACCACGCGCCTTTGAACGTCATCAAAAAATTAGTAGTGCCTGCTATTACAGGAATGGCCATGCCCATGCTGCCCACAATAGCCACCGTTTGCAACCACCAGGGTATGGAGCTGAATACAAAATGATGCGAACCGATAAGCGTGTAAAACAATATCTGTGTCCAGAAGGCCAGTATGCCGAGGCTGTAGGAATAAATGGGTTTATTGAGTTGCTGGGGCAGAAAATAATACACAATACCGAGTGTAAACAACATGAACCACATGCCCACTCCCTGGTGCATGTAATATCCCTGGATGATGGTTTCGCCCAAACCGTTTTGCCAGTAAGGTAAATATGCCGCGAGCGCAATAACAATGGTGAAGATCACTGCCGACACTATGTACCAGTTGGAAATATAAATCTGTTTGGTAGCACGGGCAGCAATCGTTTTCCAATAATTGATGAGCGTAAGCGCCAGCCCGATGCCGAATAACAACATTACCGGCCAGGTATATTCGCGGTATTCGCCCCCACCATTGTTGATGCCTGCCATCAGGCAGATGGTGCCTATGACCACCGATGCGTTGATGCAATACAAGGCATACCATCCCATCCTGATACTCGCCAGTTTTACATTACTGACCCGGGGAACAATATAATATCCCAGTCCCAGCATGGCCAGCGAAGCCCATCCCCAGAAAACCGCGTTGGTATGCACCGGGCGCAGCCTGCCAAAACTCAGCCAGGGCAGGTGGTCGGCATCCGGCGCCAGGAATTTGATACCCACATACTCTCCTACTGTGGTGCCAAACAGCAGCCACCAGGTAGCCGTACCGAGGTACCAAAGCACCAGCCGCGACAAACGGGGATCTATATGCGGACGTGGCAATGCTTTCTTTTTGGCTGCCACCACCGGAAGGCCCGGTTCACCCTTGATCTGCAGCAGTCCACGGGCATCATCCGGCTGTTGTGTGCCGGAAAGTTCCTGCTGGCTGAGCGAATAATCGAGCGCTGCCTTGCGCTTCTTCAATACATTCTCCACCACTTCATCCGGCAATGATTTCAGGTAATCCGCAAAGGCGGCCGCTTCTATTAACTGAGCGCGCCTGCGATATCGTTTGGCCATATTGCTTAAGCGCACCGTAAGCAGGATCAGGGTGGCCAGCACCGGTATACTCACCAGTATGATGGTGATGATAATGCCGCCTTCTCCCAACAATGAGGAGGGTTCTGAACTTACCGGCGCCTGTGCCATCAGCTGGTGGCTGCCGGAAAGAGCAAGCGTGGCAGTGATCAGGCATGTAATCAGCAGGCGCATGACGCCCGTATGATTGCCCTGCTTTTTTTTGTATTGCAATACCGCATCAATCTGTTTACTGGTGAGCCGGCGGAGATGTTCCTGGTACCGCTCCTTTTCGTCAGCGCCGCTTCGCTGGTTACTGCTGTTGCGCAATTCAATCACTTTTAAAACCATAAGGGCTGCCACGGCGAGCATTGCTACTGCCAGCGCCAACATCAACCCCCTCCACCATGGACCTGTTGCGAGCAATGAATATCCTGTTTTTCCCGCTTCCTGGGCTGCGGCAGGCACCATCATCATCAAGATACACAAGAGAAAAGGAACAGTAATAGCCGGTTTCAATCGTTGCATAATTCAGATATTAAGACCTTTTTATCTTTTATTATTGCAAAAAAAATGTCACGACCTTTTCAGAAACACTTTACTTTTTTCAAGCGATGCCGTGAACGTACCTACTTTGGCATTTTCCAGCATTTTCATCAATTGACCGCGAATCTTTTTGAATTCATGGTGAATGGGACAGGGATGCGTTTCGGAGCAGTAGCGCAACCCGAGACCACAACCCCGGAGCACCTTGTCGCCATCAATGGTTCTGACAACATCCGCCAGTGACCTTTCCATGGAAGTTTTGTCGAGGTAAAATCCGCCATTGGGACCTTTCATGGATTGCACCAATCCTTTTCTGCCAAGTTCCTGCAGTATTTTGGCAATAAAATGTTCAGGAGAATCAATTCCTTTGGCAATTTCCTTGATTCCTGCCCGCTGACCCTCCTTGGTCTTTCGCGCAATGAAGATCATTGCCCTGATAGCATATTCGCAGGTTTTTGAAAACATCGTTTGACGGAGCAAAGGTATATACAGCAAAGATAAAAGACAAGTTTATCTTTTATTTATTTTAATGCATTCTTATTACTATAATCATATTTCCGTGAGCAAGCTCATTACTTAAACCGGTTCAGATGAATACCCAGTTTTTTCATGCGCGAACTTAAAGTGGTAGGTGGAATGCCTATCAGCGCCGCAGCACCATCTGCGCCAAACACTTTGCCTTTGGTGGCGCGCAATGCGCGTTCCATATTCTCCCTCTCGAGTTGTTCCAGTTGGGCTGCTGTGAGTATTTTTTCAGGTATTGCAGGGTTGTGTGTTGAAGATGCTTCGGAAGCGGTGATACCGGTTAATTGAATGCTCCCCTCCCGGCTGGTAATGACGGCACGCTCCATGATGTTCTGCAATTCGCGCACATTGCCGGGCCAGTGGTAGTGCAGGAGTTGTTGTTTGTCGGCCTCCGATAATGTTGGCTGCGGACGGCCATACCGCGCTGCATATTTCGCCAGGAAGGCTTCGGCCAATAGCAGGATATCGTTACCGCGCTCCCGCAAAGGCGGCAGGTACAAGGGGAAAACGTGCAGGCGGTAATACAGGTCTTCCCGGAATTTCCCGGCGGCCACTTCTTTTTTCAAGTCGCGGTGGGTGGCGGCAATGATGCGCACATTCACCCGCCTGGTGAATGAACTGCCTACCTGTTCAAATTCTCCGTACTGGACCACACGCAGCAGTTTGGCTTGCAAAGCCAGCGGCAGTTCGCCAATTTCATCGAGGAACAAGGTGCCTTTATCGGCTAACAAAAAACGTCCCTCGCGCGCCTGTACGGCGCCGGTAAAAGCGCCTTTCACATGACCGAACAATTCGCTTTCTATCAACTCTGCCGGCAGCGCCGCACAATTGAGGGTGATAAATGGTTTATCGCTTCGCAGGCTCTGGCGAAAAATTTCCCGGGCCACCAGTTCCTTGCCGGTGCCGGTTTCGCCCAATATCAGCACGGTGGAATCGGTTGCGGCTACCTGTTGTATCTGGGCAAAGGTATGTTGTATGGCTGCGCTTTCGCCTATGATCTGGTTCATCTGGTAATTGCTCACTTTTTCGCGCAGCATGGTTGTTTCCACCGTCAGTTGCTGAATTTCCGCTTCACGCTGCAAACGGTCCTGTACGTTGCGGATATACAGCGCATAAAAATGCCGGTTGTTGTAGGTATAGCCTGACAGGGTGGCATCGGCAGGAAATTCATCTCCGGTGGCCGTCACGCATTGCAGGTAGCCCTGTATCCAATGGGCGCCGGGCCGGGTGCGGGGCATGGCGGCAAAAGGAATGGCCTGCTGCAATTTGCGGTAACCTTCCGGCGTAAGAAACTTTCGTATATCCTGACCAGTTAGTCTGCCGGCATGCACCCGAAACGTCCGGTGGGCCGATTCATTGGCCTGGGTAATTTTCAGTTCGGTGTTCAGTTCCACAATAGCGTCCATGGTGCCATTGAGCAACCGGCTCAGTTTGGATTCACTGTCCTGCAATTTCTTTTCAACATGCAGCCTGCGCAATTCAGCCGCCGCGCGTGCAGCAAACAACTGGAAGATGACAAACACCTCCGGAATTTCTTCCATCGGCTGCTGGTCGAGGAGCGCCAGGTGTCCCAGCACTTTGCCATCCTTGTCTTTCAATGCCAGTCCCATATAACTCACAGCGCCCAGCGGTGGCAGGTCGGGATCGTCGGGATAGAGTTCAATCACGCGGTCGGGCACATGGCATACCGTGTCGGCTTTCAATACCGGCTCGCAGGGCGTGCCCTTCACAGCATAGCGGTATTGCTCTACAAAACGGCCATTGAGCCAGAATGCCAGCGAATTCAGTTCATGTGTTTCTTCAAGGTATTCGGTTACCCACACCCCATGTACCTGGAGCACTTCGGCCAGTTCTTTTACCAGTTGCCTGAAGAATGGCTTTCCCGTGTGCGCCGAAGTGCCTTCAAATATTCTTTTGAGCGCAATCATCAGGGAGGGAGCCTGCCGGGGAGCGGGTCGTTTCATCATATACTACGAAATTTCGTAAATAAAANTACGATAATTCGTAGNAAAACGAAATTTCGNAANTGCAATTTTTTGGCACGAATCAGCTAACNTCTTGACTATCAGCCATTTAATACTTCTGGCAAGGATATGGTTNTCCTTCGTGCGTCAATAAATTTTTTAATCAGTATCAAATATTCAAATCATGCAAGCAAGTAAAACAAAAATGCTCAACGGCGTAGACATTGAAAGACTCGAAGGCACTATTGCCGCTGTAACTGACAATCCGGCCATTGCCGATTTCAAATTCCGCGCAGCCAATAAATGGATCAATGGCGGTCATAACCGCTCCCTTATCAAGAGCTTTTATGGCGGCTGCCAGGAAGATACTACGCGTACTGAACCGTTTGTGCTGGACAACGACGAACCGGATATCCTGCTGGGTAAAGACAATGGCGCCAACCCGGTAGAGTACGTATTGCACGCGCTGGCCGGTTGCTTAACCACTACCATGGTATACCATGCTGCCGCCCGCGGCATTCAACTGGAAGGCGTTGAATCAAGTTTGGAAGGATATCTTGATCTGCATGGGTTCCTTGGCCTGAAAGCGGTGCCCCGCGGGTATCAGAACATTCGCGTACAGTTCAGGCTCAGCGGCGACCTTACACAGCAACAAAAAGAAGAGATTGTTGCCATGGGACGCAAGTATTCACCTGTGTATGATATGATGAGCCGGGCCGTGCCCAACCTGGAAATCAGTGTACAATAAAGGTGCAGGAGCATCGGTTGTGTTTCTGACCCGGCCCGGAAAATTACCGTACAATAAAGGGTGGTTCGTGTAGGGTAAATCAGGAGGCTGTCTCAAAAGTTTTGAGCAGCCTCTTTTTGTTTCGGTAACCTGCCTATTTCAGGCAACACGCAGCACCTACATTTTATTTGCCAATGCCTTTTAATGAATTGCCATCAGTTAACAAGCACCGAAACAGGCCGCACCTTTTTATCCACGCCCCAGCTGGCAGAAGGTTCCGGTCCCATGATAATTTCCAGTTCTCCACCGGCCACAATATCACGGTACAGGATATATGAATGATCATAGTCCATTCCGTTCAAATGCACATGCTGTATGTATTTATTGTTGGCGCCGTTGTTTTGCACCACTATGCGGAATGTTTTTCCATTGTCCAGGTACAGGGTGGCTTCATCTACCACCGGGCTTCCCATTACATACATACCGCCCGCCGGGTTTACCTGGTATAAGCCGAGTGCGGACAATATATACCACGATGACATTTGTCCAACGTCTTCATTACCGCAAAGCCCGTCTACCTTGTCGGAATACAAACTGTCGAGGATGTACCGCACCTTGTCCGCTGTTTTCCAGGGTTGTCCTGCAAAAGCATAGAGATAAGGGATATGATGGCCCGGTTCATTGCCATGTGCATACTGGCCAATAAGTCCGGTGATGTCTGCCGAAGCTTCTTTGCCCATATCGCCCTGCAGCACAAACAGGCTGTCGAGCCGTGCAATGAACGCCTCCTCTCCTCCCAGCAACGTCATCAGGCCTTCCACATCGTGCGGCACCAGCCAGGTATATTGCCAGGCATTGCCTTCGGCAAAATCATCTCTCATATGGCGGGATTCAAAGGGACTGAAAGGCGTGCGCCAGGTATTTTCGTTTATACGTCCCCGCATGAAACGGGTGAGCGTATCAAAATAGTTGGCATAGCTTTTTGCCCGGTTGCTGAAATACACAAAATCTTCCTGCTTACCCATTTGCTTTGCCATTTGCGCAATGCCCCAGTCGGCGATGGCGTATTCCAGTCCCATAGCCACGGATTCAACCATGCTGTCTGCAGGAATGTAACCGTATTGTTTTACGTATTTCAATCCCCGCTCATCGAGCATGGCAGTGGTTTTTACAGCCTCCCAGGCAAGCGCGGTATCAAACCCGCGAAAGCCTTTGAGGTAGGCGTCCGTCACCACGTGAATGCCGCTGTTGCCGGGCATGGTATTGGTTTCATTGCCCATTAAATGCCATACCGGCAATTTGCCCTGCTGCTGGTAAATGGCCAGCATGGAGTTGATCATATCATTTACCCGGTTTTGCTGGGTAATAGTATACAGCGGATGCGCCGCACGATAGGTATCCCACAATGAAAAAGTGGTAAGATTGGTAAAGGAAGCACCGGTATATACTTTTTTATCTGTACCGCGATAGTCACCATTGTGATCATTAAACACAGAAGGCGCGATCATGGTATGATACAAGGCTGTATAAAACGTACGCAGCCGCGCAGTGTCGCTTGTTTTGATGCGCAGTTTGGCAAGCTCCCGGTTCCAGGCTGCATCGGCATTTTTCACCACGGTTTCAAAATCATTGTGCGGAATTTCAGCGCGGATATTGGCGGCTGCATTGGCCGTGCTTACGGGAGAAATGCCCACTTTCACCAGTACCTTTTCACCTGCGCCGGTGGCAAACCCGGCCACCGCTTTAATGCTGGTTCCGGTTAATTCTTTTCCCGGCATGCTTACCGTATCATCATACAAGGAAAATTGTGCAATGGGTTTGGAGAATATAGCAGTGAAATAAACCTGCTGGTCTTTAGCCCACCCGGTAGAAAACCGGTGGCCTTCAATAGTGGTATCATTCACCTGCCTGATCATGCAGTTGACGGGCCTGTCCCACCCGATGCCTTCCTGCAGGTCGATGATTATTTTGGCATCGTCTGAAGCAGGAAAGGTGTATTGATGAAAACCTACCCGTTCGGTGGCAGTCAATTCAGCTTTGATGCGATAGCGTTGTAATTGCACGGCATAATAACCGGGACGCGCTACTTCCTCTTCATGCGAAAACAGCGAGAAAAAGCCGCTTTCATAATTGCCCGGCACGCCGGTGCGCATAGTGACCGGACCGGTGGCGGGCATCAGGCTGATATCCCCCAAATCCCCAATACCGGTACCACTCAAATGCATATGCGAAAACCCGATAATGGTGGAATCTGAATAGTGATAGCCGCTGCACCAGTCCCAGCCTTCCGTCATGTTGACCGGTCCTAACTGTACCGCACCAAAAGGCACATTGGCGCCCAGGAAAACATGGCCATGAAAACCGGTGCCGATAAAAGGATCAACAAATTGCGTAAGCGAAGGGGCTGCATCTTTGGATGGTTGGCACGATAACAAGCTTACCGAGGCAGCAAGCATAACACTGCTGATAAGGGAATTTATTTTCATGTTGCTGGTATGGTGGTTGGGTGGAATGAATGACTATTTTTTCCGGGCCGGTTTGATGGGCAACGGGGCAGATAGTTTAATATCAGCCGCACTGGCGCCAATCACTATTTCATAATCGCCCGGGTACAGTTTCCATTGCCGTTGCTGCAAATCCCATTTCTGCAGTTCCTGCAAGGGAATACTGAAATGTACTATTGTTTCTTCATTCTTTTTGATATGTACCCGGCGAAAAGCTTTTAATTCTTTTACCGGCATTCTTTCCAGCGAAGGGTAACGCACATATACCTGCGCCACTTCATCGCCGTCCATAGCGCCGGTGTTTTTTATTTTGATAGAAAAGTGCAGTGTGTCATTAGCAGATCGCACAGCATTCGGTTGGGTGTTCCATTGATAGGCAAAAGAAGTATAACTCAATCCATAGCCAAATGGATATTGCACCTTGCCATCATAGTACCGATAAGTCCTGCCCTTCATCCCATAATTTTCATAGGGCGGCAAATCGCTGAGGGATGCATAAAACGTAATGGGCAGTCTGCCGGCAGGCGATACCTCACCAAACAAAATATCCGCCAGCGCGAGGCCCCCCTGTTCGCCGGGGTACCAGGCCAGCAGGATGGCGTCTGCGTAGGGTTCAATAGCAGAAATGTCTACATTGCTGCCGGCGGTTACCACTGCAATCACCGGTTTATTCTTTTTGCGCAGTTCACGCAACAGGGCAATATGCGGGGCAGGTAAATCCAGTGTGAGTTTATCGCCGCCATTGGCTGCCAAAAATGCGTCGCCGCCTTCGCCTTCATACACGGGCGTTAACCCGATCACCGCAATAGTGATATCACTTTCGCCGGCAGCCCATATGCCGCCAAAGCGGGTGGTGTCGGTGAAATCACTGCCCTGGTCGTATTGCACTACGGTGGCGGGACCGGCAGCCTGCGCAATGCCTTCGGCAAACGTGACGATATTGCCCGACATACCATGATAGTTCGCCACCATGGGACCGAGCGCTCCGGCATTGGGGCCCAGCACCATGATAGAACCGTATTTGTTGCGGGGCAAGGGCAGCAATCCTTTGTCGTTTTTCAACAACACAATACTTTGTTGTGCGGCTTTGCGGGCCAGCGCAATGTGCTGCTCATTGTGTACGCTTTCAGCGCCCAGGCTACTGAAAGGAATGTGTGTTTTATCGTCGTAAAAACCGAGTTTGAATTGCGTGCGCAGTAACGTGCTGAGCGCCGCATCGATGTCTTTTTCCGCGATAAGGTTTCGATTAATAGCTTCGCGGAGATTTTGCTGGTACAGGTTGGAGCAATCAAGATTGACGCCTGCCCTGATGCCGGCGGCGGCCGCTTCTACATTGTCTTTATATACTTTGTGAAAACGCACCATATCGTCCAGTGCACCGCAGTCGGTAACGATGTGGCCCGTAAAATGCCATTCGTTCTTTAAAATCTGTTGCAGCAGGTTGCCGCTGGCGCAACAGGGTTCGTTGTTGAGGCGGTTATAGGCGCACATGATGCTTTCCACGCCGGCATCCACCAGTTTTTTAAAGGCATAGAGATAGGTTTCCCGCAGGTCTTTTTCATCTACCACGGCATTGAACCCGTGGCGTCCCTTTTCAGGTCCGCTGTGTACGGCAAAATGTTTGGCGGCGGCAGCCGCTTTGAGATAACGGTGATCATTACCCTGCAATCCTTTTACGAAGGCAGTTCCCATGGTAGCGGTGAGAAAGGGATCTTCGCCATAGGTTTCCTGTCCCCTGCCCCACCGCGGGTCGCGGAAGATGTTGATATTGGGCGACCAGAACGTGAGTCCCATGTATTGCAGATGCCTGCCCATGGCCGTAGCGAGATTGTATTTGGCGCGGGCTTCGGTAGCAATGGTGGCAGCTACCTGGTGCACGAGGCTATCGTTGAAAGTAGCGGCCAGCGCAATGGCTTGCGGAAATACCGTTGCCTCCCCGGCGCGGGCAACGCCGTGCAGGGCTTCATTCCACCAGTTATAGGCGGGTATGCCGAGGCGTTCAATGGGCGGACTATTGTAGCCCATGAGCGAAATTTTTTCTTCGAGGGTGAGACGCGATACAAGGTCTTTGATCCGCTCTTCCATCGGGGCATTGCTATCCCGGAATAACGGTGTTTGTTGTGCGTGTACTGAAACAATGAAAAACAGGAATGCTACCAGGTTAAGTAAACGATTCATCGATGGCGTTTTTTGAGACTTTGCGACGCTGTGGCTTTGTGGTCGTCATTACAAATATTCAAAAAAACTTTGTGTGCCTGCGCGCCTGCACGCGCAAAAATCTGCGCGGTTACAGAAAGAGAAGCACCTGACGGTTGGTGCCGCAGATGCTTTCTCTGACTGTCTATGCCCTCTGCCTGAGTGTAATGTTCGCACGCTTCAACGTCCGCGTCTGGCCGGTTTTTCATGCAATTTCTTTCCATTCAAAACGCGTATGTCTACAGTCTCTGTGAGTTGTATGTTGTTAACGTATGGANGCAGTTTGATCAGCACTTCCTCTGCGTTGGTAAGGGGCATGGTAAACGCCACCTTCATCACGCCCCTGCCTTTGGCCGGAATTTTACCCGGGTTGGTAAAGATCAGTCCGGGCGGATGGTTCACTGCTACAAAGCGCAGGTCCATTTCCTTGTTGGTGTTGTTGGCGTAATGCAGTTCCATGTGTTTGGTTTCGCCGGGACGTACATAGCCGAAGGCCATCACCTTGAGGCGGAGGTATAATCCATTGGCGAAGTTGTACGGGTAATCGTCTTCAATGGCATGTTCCGCGGGTTGGATTGTACCTTCTATCCAGATGCGGTTGTAGTGCTGGCGGTTATTGCTGAGCACGACAATTTCTTTGGAGAAGAAACCGGATTTGTAGGCAGGGTCGAAGGTGATGGTGACTTTTCCTTTGGCGCCGGGTTGAATGGGGCCCTGGGTAATTACGTTGCCGATGCAGCCACAGCCGGTGTGGACTTCGTCGATGGTAACGGGCGCTTTGCCGGTGTTTTTGAAAATGAAGGTGTGCGATACTTTGCCGTTAGATTCCCTGATGGTGCCAAAATTGTGAATTTTTTGGTCAAACACTATGGTGGGGGATGGTGTTTGAGCGGGTAAGATGTTTGTGAGGGGAAGGAGTAATAAAGAAATGAGATAGGCTTTCATTTGGTTTTGGTTTGGGTTAAGTTGTCTCACCTTTGTAGCGCATTTTTGTGACCACCCCGTCCATGCAACATGGTTCCCAGTGGTAAGTATGTGTGGCGCCCCCGCCAGCACGATTTTACACCAGCAGCAATGCTGCTTGGATGGGGTGGTAAAAATCTACAATGTTCCATGGACGGAGGTTGCCCCACAATTCCTCCTATTCAGCATACACCTGCAATTCCGCCAGCCGCCTGTTCTGCGTACTGGTGGAAGTAGAATAATACAACACCAACCTGATAAACTTCGCAGGTATCGCTTTATAAAACAAAATATAAGTATACCCAGAAGCAAAAGAAAGATTTTCACGCAACGGTGCTCCAATGGCATCGTAATTGACACCATCTTCACTCAAATATACCTCCACCTGTGTAGGCGTGACACTACTGGTAGTACTGGTGTACACCCGCACGCCCGTCACCTGCTTCACCTCCTGCATGTTCACATCTGCCTGTCCCGGCGATGTATTCCACCGCGAATACGAAGTGGTGGAGCCGTCCAATATGCTCCCGCCGCCGCTTATCTGCGTGGGATCAGGCGTTAACACGGCGGTCCAGGATGAACGGTCAGCTATAAGCGAACCCAATGCCTGCGCAGCAGCTCTGTTGTAAGCAATTCTTCTTTGTTCCACACGTACTACTATATACGTTACCTGGATGGCTTCATTGGAAGAAATAGCGCCTGCTGCCGGATTCGATACGCTGGTCAGCCGTATCGGGGCCATATAGGCTTTTTCTGTCAGTTGATGCAGGTTGGCCGTTTCAACTGTAATGGTAATGGAATCTACAGAACGGCTGGCGCCCGCAGGAATTTTCGCCGCCAGCGATTGCGCATTCAGTATGCCCGCCGGAAAGGGCTTGTAGTTGGTATTGTGTGCTTCGTTGTACGCTTCCACCAGGCTGTTATCCAGTTCGGCGCTGATGGTTACCTCTTCGGTTACCTCTCTCGAAGCACGCACCGGGAATTTGATGGCGTCGGGCATGGTGGTGGAAAGCGTTGCCCAACCGGGACCATTTACATCAGGAATATTCACCACGGAATAGCTGATGGAATTTTGCGGCGCATCGCCTGAACTCACTTCGTTGGTAAAGAATTTTACTTCAGGGTCGCCGGTTATATCGTAGCTGTCTTTTTTCCTGCACGACGCCAGCACAGCGGCGGCAAGCAGGCAGCAGACAAAATATTTGGGGGTTGACATCATGGTAATTTTTTTTCGTTGAAGAACATTATTGACTGCACTTGTTCAGTTCATCATTTGTCCATGTTACGTACTGTGATTTATCGGCCAGCGTGAGGTTATCATTGCCCAGGGCGCCGGGGTCCCAGTACACCTTGCTCCAGTCCATATCGTACCGCGATCCTTCTTTGGAGAGGTTATGGAAAATATGTCCTGAACCTTCATTCAGTTTCCAGTAAGCCAGCAGTCCGTCCGCGTTCGGATCAGCGCCACAGAGATTGAGTTTGATTTCACTGGGGGTAAGCGCGCGGCTCCATACACGACACTCGGCAATACGTCCGTTGAAATACTGGCGTGTGTCGTAACCGCCCCATACCTGTCCGAACTGCATGCGTGAAAATTCCAGTACCATGCTGCCGGACACTTCCGCCGCCTTGTTGCCATCCACATACATAATGCATTTGTTTCCATCATACGACAGCGAAATGGTATACCATTGATTGGGATTGAAATTATACGCGAAGGCGCTGCCCAGCGCACCGATTAACTGCAGGGAGTTGTTGGGATTGCCCAGTTCACCATAGCGCAAACCCACCGTGGTTTCTTCCCATTGGTTGGTCCAGAAGGCCAGCGTTTGTATCGGTTGTGGATTACTGTTACCATCTCCCCCGCGGAAGGCATATACCAGGTTTTTGATTTCAACCGTAAAATTGGCCAGTCGCTCGGGATTTTGCGGATCAAAAAGGAAGGCGCCGTTGAAACGACCCCTGGTGCCCGGCGAACCGGTAGTGGCGCCGGTAGCGTTGTTCATGGATACGGCTGCAAAATTGATGATGCGTGCAATGCGCAGGAAGATGGTACGGGATGATTCCAGCACGCTCATATCACCCTTGTTCACCGATTTGATGGTAAGCGGTATCAGGTAGGTGCGTCCATCCACCAATGGCGCTGTGGAAATCACCTTTACAGAAACCGGCGTGGAAGCCGTAGCACCTGCCTTGATCACAGCATTCATATCCGTGATTTCAATGGCTTCTTCCGGCACTACAAAATAACTTGTTTTATGTTCTTCATTATAGGCAGCCACTGCTTCAGGATCGAACGCAAAAGTGATGGAGATATCTTCTGTTGCTTTATGGGTAGCGGTGGCAGTCACTGCATAGGTGGCAGGCGTATTCTCCACCGTGAACTTTACCACCGGGTCCACTTCCGTTCCGGTGACAAGAATAACCGGGTGCCCGAACTCCGCCTTTTTACAACCCTGCGCAAAGAGGAGTACCAGCATTAATCCCAACGATACTATATACCTCATAATGTTTTCATTTAATAGTTAGCAATGGAGCGAATGTTTAATGCGCTGCCGGATTGGCAATCTGGATACAGCGCCGGATGTTGTAATACGGAATGCCCGTTTTTGAATAGTAATCCCGGTCGAAATAGAAAGCGCCAAAACCTGCTTTCTTACCTTGCGTTGGGTTCCACCGGGCCATTCCTTCCAGCGAATACATCCTGGTACCATCGGTAGTGAGCGTATTGCCATTCGCTTCCACAAAGGGAGTTCCTCCGTTTTCTGAATGGTCGCCGAAGTTTTCTGTTACTATGAATTTTTCAGGCGGGATAGCCGAAGCTACCGCGTTGTAATAGGATTGCAAACGCGCGGCAGAGTGCTCCGAGAAACCTTGCGTATAGGCCTGCCGCACGAAATAATTGGCGTATTCACCGGTGGCCGCAGGCGGCACGGTGTTATAAAAATTTATGATGAGCAGTTTATCGGGATACATGCCTTTTGGCCCGAAATACTGCCCGATATGCTGAACGAGTTTCAGGAAATTATTGCCCTGCAGAAAATCGCCCTCCGGTTCGTAGTCGAGGTCTACGCCATCGAGGTCAAGATCGCTGTCCAGCACCTGGTCAACCAGGTATTGCGCATACACTTTAATGCCTTCGTCATTCCTGTTGGCCGCCAGGTCGTACACGGTACCATCTCTCAGGGTAATTTTATGGTTCATGCGTGTGATGGTAGGCACTACAAAGCGGGTGCCTTTCTTTTCCTTCACAAATTTGATATCGGCATAGGCAACCGGCGCATAGGCCTCACTGTTGGGGTCATTACTGGGTATGCCCATCCACAGGGAAACAATGTCCATACTATCAGGCAGTCCAATAATGCGTTCTCCCCACGAAGCAGGGTCTTTATATCCCGTAGCCCCCTCAATGGGCGCATAGGCAGCATACCAGCCAAAACAAAGCGTGTGATCTGTTTTTTTATAAGCGCGCAGATTGGCATAATACTGCTCATCGTAGGTATTGAGTTTCTGTATTTCCAGCGGCGTATCCTTGATGCAGCCGGACAGCACACACATCCCGGCGAGCAGTGTTACAATGATTTTTACTTTTCTATTCATACCACTTGGTTTGATAGTTCAGTGAATTATTTTTTGTCCCACCACAGTCGCGTGCCGCCACCATCTGCGCCGCCCAACAGGGCAACGCCAGTTTGCACGCCGGCCGCGTTATTATTGTATTCCGATTGCGGGTATGGAATGCGGCGTACAAAACCGGGTATGGTGCCATTACTGCGGTTGGTAACTACGGGGAACAGTTTGGGATAACCCGTGCGGCGGAATTCGGCCCAGCCTTCGGGACCATCGGGATACATGGCGATCCATTTCTGGGTGATGATGCGCTCCAGATTTTCTTCAAAAGGGGCCGCATCGTTCCAGGCAATGGTGATGTTGCTGGGTGCCGGTGCATTGTTGCCACTCTGGCCGCTGTTGTCGGTAAAGGGTATAGGGGTTGAAGTATTGTCAGCAGCGTAGTTGGCTGCATCGGTAGCGGGTAATCCGTTTTCGGCGAAAGAGGCCGCAATGCCCTGCCTGTAGAAATCGCCTGCATCACCGCCCATATTCCAGCCACGCAGGGCGCCCTCTGCCCGCAGGAAATAGGATTCTGCGGCAGTCATCCACACAATCTGCGTAGTGCTCATATTCATGTTGAGATTGGAAATGGCCGGACCGGTATACGGCGTCCAGTTGGTGGTAACAATGCCCTGGCGCACGCCATGGTAATTGCCGTCATTCGCTTTGGTGAAATAGGCCGCGCGGCGGGGGTCGTTGTACCCGTTCATATAGCTGTCCATAGAGGCGCTCATACGCGCTTCACCGGCGTTGAAATCGTAAGCTATTTCATACAGCGGGTGATAATAGTTGATCAGCGAATGCTGCAATGCCGCCCTTTCATTGGCATTGCTGATAAAACCGAAAGGATGGGCGGCAGATTTCTCGGCTTCCGTTTTGGCCAATTGTTCATCAGCATATACCACGCGCATGGCTAACCGCAAGCGCAGGGTGTTGGCAAACTTTATCCAGTTCACCACATCGCCTTCGTAAATATGATCGTAGCGTTTCAACACGGGTACGCCGGGATTGCCCTGTGCAAACAGCGTCAGCACATCGATGGCCTCATCCAGTTCTTCAAAAAACTTTTTGTACACATCCTGCAGTGAGTTGTAGGTGTTTTGCAGGTTGCCGGCGCCAAAATTGATATAGGGAATAGGCCCATAAGCGTCAGCCACACGATGCATGGCCTGCACTTTTACAATGGTGGCCATGGCCGCTACTTCGGGTTGCCCCTGTTCATTGGCTGCCTTGTTGATGGCCTGCCAGGCGGGCATTACTGAAGCAAAACCGCTGGTAAATGTGCGTTCAATCCAGCTCGTAATAAAATGATACGAACCATTGTGCACGCCGCCAAACCAGGTGCCGGTGGGCGCTATATAGCCGGAATACACATCGCTGGTGAGGCCCTGCGCCACCTGGTAATCGCTGCTGAGGTTGGTACCGTCTTTGAACAATACCACGTTGCGCTGCATCTGCGAAAAGAAGGCGCCCGTTTTCAGGTTGTCGGTAGCCATCATCTCTTCCGTAGCCTCGTGCTGGTTGGTATTCCATTTTTCAAAATTGCGGGTACAGGCTGTACCTGTCAGCAGTATCACTACAGCCGGCACTGTCAATTTTTTGAAAAGAAATAATTTATCTGTGATCATAATTGTCGTTATTAGATTATCAGAATTCAAGTCTTACAGAAAAACCAACGGAGCGAAGACTCGGCATCATGAAATAGTCAATACCCTGGAAGTAAGTAGTGGTATTGGGCGTCAGTTCCGGGTCGAAAGGAGCGGCCGCATACAGCAGCAACAGGTTGCGACCTACGAGTGAAACATTCGCGCCTTTGATAAAGGGCGCCCATTTTTTCACAGGCAGGTTATAACCCAGTGATGCTTCCGCCAACCGGAAATTGGTAGCGCTGTACACATACATGGAGCCAACACCGCCGGAAGCGCCTGCCCCTACTACCTGGTAGTATTCTTTGGCGGGAATGGGACGGCCATTCACAATAGCGCCGCCATTATCGCGTGCTTCGGCAGAAGCCTTGCTTACACCAAAGGCGTCCATAATTGCCTGCGTGTTGGACACCACGATGCCGCCTACACGACCAGCGAGCACAAAATTCAGTTGCAGGCCATTCCATTGCAAAGTATTGCCCCAGCCCACATTGTATTTGGGGTTGTTGTTGCCGGCATAAACAAAGCGGTTTACATCTGCAGCCACCGTTTGCGAACCGGGGTCTACATAAATAGCCCCATGTTCATCCACGCGCAGCGTATTCACATAAATATCTCCCATAGTGCCGCCTTCCTTCAAAACCATTTTGTAACTGCCGGTGCCGGTCATATCCAGTTCGCGCAGCGACACCACTTCGCCGGTAACGGGATTGGTCCAGCCGGGCAGCAGTTCCACTATGCGGTTCCTGTTGAGCGACCAGGTGGCATACGTGTTCCAGCTCAGTTTGCCGAACTTCTTGTTATAGCGGGCGGCTACTTCTATACCCTTGTTGTCTACACGGCCGGCATTCACCATTACACTGGTGTAACCGGAAGCAGCGCTCAGGGTGGGTTCAAAAATCTGGTTATACGTGCGTGAAGTATACACCGTAGCATCTACCTGCAGCGCGCCCTGGAAGAAAGCGGCGTTGATACCCGCTTCCCATGATTTGGTGAGCTCAGGTTTCAGTTCAGGATTGGGCATGCGGGTACGGGTCACGGGCAAACCGCCGGCCAATGCATAGGTAGGATTGGTGAGGAATTGATTGGGTTCATTACCTACTTCTGCATAGGAAGCGCGCAGTTTCAGGTACGACAACTGCCGAGAACGGATTTTGAGCAGGTCGGTCACGATGGCTGAAATACCTACCGAAGAATAGAAGAATGATTCGCTGGTGGTATTGGCTAACGTTGATGCCCAGTCGTTTCGCGCGGTTACATCAAGAAAGGCCATGTTTTTATAACCAAGCTGTGCGTTGCCAAATACGGATTGCTTTTGCCGGTGATAGCCGGTTTGCAGTACGTCTACCGTGGCCCGGTCTATATTGGCATAGGTATACAAATTGGCAACACCCAGCAGTTTGCCTCCATAGAGATCTTCGTTGAACTCAATGTCTTCCACCGCAGTGCCCAGGTTGGCGCTGAGGCTGAAATTGTCATTGAGCGGCTTGTTGATATTGGCCATACCTTCCGCATAGATCTGGCGGTTGTCCAGGTTGTGCAGGGAATAATAACCATACTCCGATGCAAACAAGGTGTTGGTATAAGCCGCAAATTTCTTCTCTTGTTTTGCATGATACTTGTCCAGCTTCACGCGTCCGGACAGATTGATCCAGGGTGCTACGGTATAACGCAGGGTAAGCGTACCTATGTAACGTTCCAGCTTATTCGGAAACAGGTCGCGATGTGTTACCCAGTAGGGGTTCTGCATCATGAGGCCGTTATCGCCGTAATCCCACCATTGTTTCATCAGGTTGCGTGAAGGATCGTACCGTTCAAAGGCTTTTACTTTATTGAAGTCATCGCCGGGAGGGAACAGGTATATGGCTACCAGGGGGTTGAAATACTGCCCCTGCGAAATCATGTTTTGCTCACCCACCATACCGGCCATAAAGCTTACGTCCAGCGTCATTTTATTATTGAAAAAACTGGAAGTGTTCCGGGCGGTGAAGTTGGAACGCTTGAAATTGTTATTGGTGATGATGCCTCTTGAACGCACATCGCCCAATGATAAATACGTTTGGCTGCGTTCGGTGCCGGTGGAGAACGTGATGGCGTTGGAAACATTCACGCCGGTCTGGAAGAAATCCGCCGGGTCATAGGAAGAAGGCGTAACCAGTTTTTCGCCCCAGCTGTAATAGCTGCCCACTTCACTGGGCCCATAGGTATTCTGGAATTCGGGCAGTATCAGCGGACTGTTGAACGTAGTGGTGTTGGAGAAGGTAACGTTGGTGCTGTTGCGCGCTCCTTTTTTGGTGTTGATCACTATTACACCATTGGCGGCAGCGCTGCCATACATGGCGGCAGCAGAGGGACCGCTGAGCACGGTGAGACTCTCGATATCTTCCGGGTTGAGGTTGGCCACAAAATCGCCGGTTTGTCCTGCACCGGAGAAAATATCTTCTGCCTGTCCGCGTATGAGGTTGGGCATGGCAATACCATCAATCACATACAGCACGTTGTTGTTGCCGCTGATCGATTTCACACCGCGCATCACCACGCGCGAAGAGGCGCCTACACCGGCAGAAGAACTGTTGATGGTTGCGCCCGCCACCTTACCGATCAGGCTGTTTACAAAACTGCCATTGTCAACAGCACTGATATTGCTTTTATCAATTTCCTGTACGTTGTAGGTAAGTGTTTTGGCTTTCTTTGTTATGCCCAATGCAGTAACCACCACCTGCTCAATCTCCTGTGTTTCTTTTTCCAGTGTGATGCGAATGGTGGTGAGATTGCCGATGGCCACTTCTCTGGTAGCATAACCCACGTAAGAAACCACCAGCGTTTGTGAAGGTTCTGCCTGGATGGTAAAGCGACCTTCGGAATCTGTCATGGTTGATATGGCAGTGCCCTTCACGGAAACAGTAGCGCCAGCCAGTGGTTCGCCCCCTTCGCCCAATACGGTACCGTGTATTTCCGCGCGTTCAGGTTCTTCAACGGGCGCTGTTGCCGGCGGCGCCTGTGCGGGCGCCTGCGGTTGGTTGTTTTTTACAATGATGAAAATGGTGCGGTTATGAATTTCATAACCAACGGGCTGATCGTGCAGCACGGCGGAGAGAAACTGCTGCAAGGGCATATCTTTCGCCGAAACAGAAACAGGTTTTATTGTACGCAACAATTGCTTGTTGGCAAACACGGTATAACCAGTTTGTGCCTCGATGGTTTTAAACACTTTGGTAATCGAAACATTTTTTCCCGAGAAGGTAACAGTCTGGGAATAGGATTTTGCCTGGGCATTCAGCAGTCCGGCAAGCAGCAACAATAGCGTCAGTTTCATGACAAGCATTGTTTTGGTTAAGTACCGGAACCTGCTGCGGTGCGGTAAGCTTTCAC
>Ga0065721_10049794_pt1 | contig 27233 bp, 20 predicted proteins | sample Mesricmetagenome_FD_59108 | JGI IMG/M metagenome (GOLD analysis project Ga0065721, IMG submission 59108) | Mesophilic microbial community from rice straw/compost enrichment Sample: eDNA_1 v2 (version 2) | ecosystem: Engineered > Solid waste > Grass > Composting > Bioreactor | place: USA: Davis... | reverse complement strand
GCCGGTTCGATCCGATCCAATTGGGCATCCCAGTCGTCGATCGGGTAGTAGCCGCTCGACGAGATCAGATCGACCGCATCCCACCACGTTAACCGATCCTCTTGATATTTATCGCAATTATATGTAAGGAGACCTCCGTACGCTTGCCTGACGTTGCCGATCAACGATCGCCACTCGGCCTCCCGTTTGTCCGCTCTTACCATCTCGCAGCCGATGCACAGCATCTCGCAGCCTTCCGCTTCGGCGATCCCCGCGTAATGCATCATCATGGCCTCGTACGAGGCGAACCATTCCTGCCAGTTGGGCTCTCCGGGCACGTCCTCGTCGAAAAATCCGATGTACGCCCGCCATGTCCCGTCCTTGCAGTTGACGGTAGGTTTCAGGCACACCTTCAATCCCAGTCGCTTGGCCCGCCGGATCGCCCATCTGACCTCTTCGTCCGTCACCGTCGGCGCTTCGCGATAAGGGATCGACGTCGATTGCGCTTTTTCCTGAACGGCCGCCAGCGCGATCGTCGTCCAATTCGCCCCGGTCGCGGCCATTCGCTCCATCGAACGCTCGGCTTCCGGCGTCGCCCAAGTTCCCCTGACGCCGGTCCAGCCCCAAGTAATGCCGCACACGGTTTCCGGCCAGTTTTTCAAGCCATTTTCCTCCTTTGTTCCGGTGTTCCCCATTCCCTATCACCCTCGCATTTGGCTTTTTCCGTATTATAAGCTCTTGCCCGATACAAATCGAGAACTCGTCGAGAGAAATAGCGGGGGCCGGCCCGAAAAGCTACAAACCGCGCTTAAACGGAAATACGCGACCCGGCCATAGACTTAGGCCGGGTCGCGCGTCTTCCGAGTCTTGACTTGACACCCGACTACCGGGGATCGAAAGCCTCTCGGCGCGAATATGAAGCTAGACTCTCTCGAACCGAAGCATAATCACGCTGTGCGCGGGAACGCTCAGCCCGTTCTCGACGGATACGCCTTCGCGCGTAACGGGAACGACCCGCTCCGGAGCTTCCGGCGTATTGGCGGCGTGGATGTCGTCGTGATGCAGACGCCAGACGTTCGCCGAGCTCCCGTATCCTTCCGGAATGCCAAGAGCAAGCTCGATGCTCCTCTCCAGATGCCGGTTCACGATCGCCACCCGCAGACTTCCGTCTTCCCCGATCGCTCCGACGGCGTCGATGTAGGGCGAGGACACCGGCTGATGCTTGCGTGACAGCTCTTCGCCGTATTCCGGATTGCTCACTTGTGGAACCGGCGTCAACAGAGAAGGAGACTGTACCTCGACTCTCACGCTCTCCCCTATCATCCACTCGCCGTACTGCTTAAACAGATGGTATAACGGCGTTTTGACGACGGCATCCTCCGTTACGTTCATCACGCCGTTCCCGTTGACGAGGAACACGTAGTTCGCCATGCCCACATGCGGGCTTAGCCGAATCATCGCGTGGAACACGCCCGCGGCGAAGATCGCGTCCTGAAGATTGCGGGGGCTGTTGCGGTTGAGGAGATACCCCCCCTTGCCGGACGGATCGGCTTCATAGTGGCGAATGTTCCATTCGTCCAGGGAAAGGCGAATCGGGTGCTCGGGTTTCTTCGTCATCCTGCTCAACGTCGTTTCCAGCGTGCCGATCATCTTGCGCAATTGGTTCTCGAAGTACACCGGCGTGAACGCGATCGGATAATATTCGTCCAAGCTTTCCCGGTCGACGGAGCAGCCGTAAATGTGGATCGTCAAATAACTGAGATATTTGCCTGCGGCCTCGATGACTTTGCGGTCCCACTCCTCGTCTTTTCCTTCATAGGATCCGACGCCAAGCAGCTGCAGCTCCGAGTCGTACTTTTTGGCGAACTGCGCCCAGTTGGCCAGCTTGGCCGCGTACTCGTCAGCACCGAGCTGGCCGGCCTCCCAGTCCCCCCAAGTCTCGTTGCCTATTCCCCAGAGCCGAACGCCGTAAGGCTCTTCGCGTCCGTTTTCCTTGCGCCAATCGGCGTCCGCCGTCTCCGTGCCGTTGCAGTAATCGATCCAGCGCAAGGCGTCGACCAATGTGCCCGTGCCCAGGTTGACGTTCACGTAGGGCTCCGCGCCGACCTGTTCGCACCAGCTCAGGAATTCGTCCGTGCCGAACCGGTTCGACTCCAGTCCGCCCCAGTGCCAGTTCGGACGTACCGGCCGCTGATCGCTGGGTCCTACTCCGTCCTTCCAGTCATACAGGTCGACGTAGCAGCCTCCCGGCCAGCGAATAACCGGAACGCCTAATTCTCGCGCCGCCTCGACGACATCCCGACGCAAACCGCGGTCGTCCGAACGAGGCGAGCCGCCGTCCCACACGGACGGGTACATGCAATTGCCGAGATGCTCGAAATATTGACCGTAGATATAAGGACTGATCTCGCCTAACCGTTCGTCTTTCTTTATCGTTACGCTGGCCTTCATCCGTTCGTCCTCCTCTGTTTATGGGCGAAAGGATTATGATGGCTCGCCGTATTGCCCGATCCGTCGAGCTTGGTCAGACGCAATGCGGCATCCTGCCGCTCCTCCACGCCTTCCGCGTCCAGCAGGTATTGGCCCTGCTCGATCAGCAGCCGGCGGACTTCACCCACCGGCACCTCCCGCGTCTTCAATCCCTGCCGCGCGGCCAGAGCCGCCGCCGTTCCGGCTCCCTGCCCGATCCCCATCGCCGTCGCCATGACGCGCACCGAACCGAATGCGTTATGCGTCGCCGAGATGCAGCGTCCGGCCACAAGCAAGTTATCCGCTCCCTGGGGAAGCAAGCTCCGGTACGGAATTTCGTAGACGGCCTTGCCGGAGCCGGTGAATACCTGCTGTTCTCCTTCAGGAGGATGAATATCGATGGCAAACGTGCCGCAAGCGATGCCGTCTTCGAACGCCCGGCTGTTCAGCACGTCCTCCTCGGTCATCGTGTAATCGCCGACGATATGCCGCGTTTCCCGGATGCCGACCTGCACGCCTGTATCCAGTACGTAAGCGTCCTCGAAGCCTCCGATGTTCCGCTTCATGAACTCGGTTACCGCCCATGCCTGATGCCGCGTTTCGATCTCGGCCCTCGTCAGGTCCGCGACGTTCGTTCCGTCGATGCCCTGGAGACGGGTGCAGTTCACCGCGAACTGCCCTTCGCGGGGAAGCTCGTACATGAGAATCCGCGGAGCCGCGTCCTTCGGGTACTCTCCCCGCTCGACCGCCGCTTGGATGATTTCCTTCATCCCGAGAAAAGCGAGCGCGCTCTGCGCGTCGATCTCTTCGTCGGTCGGCGAATCCTTGAGCAGATGCCGGTTCGCTTTCATCCACGCCTTCAACCGCGCCACGTCGACGCCGGCCACCCGGTAAAACAGCGTTACCGGCTGCATCGCGCCGTCCGACTCCCGCCCCTTGACGAACGGAGCGCCGATTCTCGCAGCGACGTCCGCGTCCGCCGAGCAGTCGATTACCGTTTTCGCCCGGATCGCCTGCCGCCCGGATTTGCTTTCGACGATCACGCCGACGATCCGGCCGTCCTCCGCGTACGCGTCGGCGAACGTCGTATGAAGCATCAGCTCGACGCCCGCTTCCTTCAGAAGCTCGAACAGCACGAGCTTCATGCCTTCCGGATCGAACGGGGACATCGAAGCGTTGTCGAACGTCAAATCCGTGACGTGGCCCGGGGAGGCCGTCTTCTTCACCAGCCGGTCGACCAGCTCGCCGGCCACGCCCCGAATGACTTGATTGCCGTTCACGTCGTGGAACGTGAACATCGGATTGACCATCGCGACCGTCAGATTGCCTCCGACGAAACCGTAACGCTCGAGCAGCAGCACCTTCGCCCCGTTGCGGGCGGCCGCGACCGCCGCGCCGATGCCCGCGGGGCCGCCCCCGACGACGAGCACGTCGGGCTCCGCAGCGACGGGAATGCGCCGCGCCGATTCTTCCATATAGTTCACTTCTATCCTCTCCTTCCGGGAAACCGCCATTTCTATTTTTTCGTGCTATACCAATCGTTGATCGCCTTGATCACGTCGCTGCCTCCGGACGAGTCCCATTTCTCCAGGAACTTGTCGAAGTTCTCGACTTTCTCGCCGCTGAGCAGCACCTGCAGGAAGAAGTCGTTCTCCATTTGGCTCAGGCTTGGGGAGTTTTTGCCGACCGCTTCGATCGGCGGCATGAACGCGATCGGATTGACCTTGGCGTATTTATCGAAATCTTTGTTAATGGCGTTAAAGGCTTCGAACAACGTTGGCGTTCGGCGGAGACGCGCCAGCCACATATCCGCGTACTCGACCTCGCGAATGCCGTTCAGGAAGAAATAGGCAGTCCCCCGCTTCTCGGTGAAAATCGGCATGATCGGGCTGTACACTCCGTTCTCCTCGTTAAACGTCACTCCCTTCTCGCCCAACGTCAGGAAGGTGAAATTGTCCTTTTGCATTTTCAAATCCATAAACTTGATCGCGTCTTCGGCCTTTTTCGAGGACTTCGGAATCGCGTGCACATAGATCAGCTTATCCGCCATTTCCACTCCGGCCGACCCGTCAGAACCCTGCAACGGAGAAATGTAACCCATTTTGCCTTGAGGCACGTTGGTTTTGAAGGCGTCGTTCATGTTCGAAGCCAGGTTCCAATCGCCCGAGATCATGGCCGCCTGGCCGCTGATGAACTTCTCTTGGGCCTGTGCCGATTTATTGATCGGCCAGTCCTTGTCGACCAGGCCTTCGTCGAACAGCTTCTTCATGAACGCGAAGTAATCTTTCATTGCCGGATGCTTGATTCTCGGCACCAGCTGTCCGTCCACTTCCGACCAAGCGGTATAAAGGCCGTACGCGCTCCAGACCATAGGAACGTTCATTCCGTTCCCGGTAAGCGGAATCATATCCGGCTTCTTCGCTTTGATCGTTTTCAGCGTCTCGTAAAATTCGTCCAGCGTTACTGGCGTTTTCAGCCCAAGCTCGTCCAGCACGTCCTGCCGCACGATCATCGTCTGCTCGATGTTGGCTCGTTCGTTTTTTTGCGGGATGCCGTACAACTCGCCGTTATATCTGCCGAGCTCCCAGGAAGATTCCGAGATCCCTTCCTTCAGGTTCGCGCCGTACTGGTCCACCAGGTCTCCGATCGGCTGAAGCGCGCCTTGGGCGACCAGCGTATAGAACTGGCTCGGGTTGAGCGTGAGGATATCGTAATTGGAGCCGGATGCAATCTCGATATTCAGTTTCTCCTCCGGGTTGTCCTTCGGCAGAAGCGTATAATGGACTTTGTACCCCGTTGTCGTTTCGATATCTTGGGCGACGGGATCGTTATTCGGATCGAACCCGACGTTAAACGCAAGCACCTTCAGCTCCGGCTTGACGCCGCCGGTTTCCGCCGAAGCCGGCGCAGATGCCGACGGGCTCGTTCCTCCCTGGCTCGCTTCCGGTTCTTTGCCTCCCGAACATCCCGCAAGCATTGTAATTGCCGCGATACCGGCTATGCCGGATTTTATCCACTTGCTGCGCTTGAATAACATCGATGAATGGCCTCCCTTTTGTGACCCTATTATTTTATATTTTAAGGCCTTCGCCTCAAAACCTAGCCTTTGACCGATCCGAGCGTCATCCCCGTTACGAAGTAACGCTGTAAAAACGGATACACGAGCAAGATCGGCACGATGGAGGAGATGACCATCGCCGCGCGGAACCCTTCCGGCGCCATGCTCAGCCTGACCGAGTCGGGCTGCTCCTGCAGCAGCTCCTCTGTGTTCGCGATCGTTTCGAACAGGAACAGCTGAAGCGGCTTCAGATCGATCGAGCTGATATAGATCAGCGGGTGAAAGTAATTGTTCCAATAGCCGACCGCGTAGAAAATGCCCAGAGTCGCGACGACCGGCAGCGAAATCGGCAGCACGATCGAGCGCAAAATGCGGAAATTCGTCGCCCCGTCGATTTTGGCGGATTCCTCAATGCCTTCCGGAATGCCTTCGAAAAACGTTTTGCAGACGAACAGGTTAAACGGCACCACGAGCAGCGGCACGATCATCGCCCAGACCGTATCCAGCAATCCCAGACCCTTCATCAGGATGTAGCCCGGAATGATGCCGCCGTAGAACAGCATGCTGAACACGTACAGCAGCAGAATCGGCTTGCGTCCCTTGAATTCGGGTTTGGAGAGCGGATAAGCGGCCAATATCGTAATGGTCAGGCTGAGCGCCGTGCCGATGACCGTAACGAGCAAGGTCACCTGCAGCGCTTCGAAAAACCGGGTATGCGCGAACACGAAGCGAAACGCCTCGAGATGCATGCCGATCGGGTAAAACGTCACCTTGTTGCCCATGACGGACGCCTGGTTGCTGAGCGACTTCGCGAGCACATGCAGGAAGGGCAACAGGCAGATCAATCCGATAACGACGATCAGCGCGTTGTTGACGACGTCGAACCATCGGTCCGACCGGTTGCGTATGTTGTTCATGGATGGACCTCCTTCCTCTGTCCCCGGCTTACCAGATGCTTTTCCCCAAATACCGTTTGCTCAGTTGGTTGCTGGAATACACCAGGATAAACGCGACGACCGATTCGAATAAGCCGAGTGCCGTAGACAGACTAAAATCCATTTTGCCGAGGCCGATCCGATAGACGAACGTCTGGATGATGTCCGCGACGTCGTAAACGGCGGGATTGTACATGACGAGCACCTGCTCGAAGCCGGCGTTCAGAATTTGTCCCAGCCTGAGCACCAGGACGAGCATAAGGACCGGAACGATGCCGGGAATCGTAATATGCCAGATTCGTTTGAACCTACCCGCCCCGTCCACGACCGCCGCTTCATGCTGCTGCGGATCGATCGCCGTCATCGCGGCCAGGAACAGAATGGTGTTCCAGCCGGTCTCCTTCCAGCCTTCCGTGAACACAAGCAGCGAACGGAACCAGGAGGAATCCGAGAAGAAGCTAATGCTATGGCCGCCCAGGGCTTCGATCAGCTTGTTGATCATGCCGTAGGAGCCGAACAAAGAATAGAACAGGCCGAAAATGATGACCCACGACAGAAAATGCGGCAGATACACGATCGTCTGCACCCAGCGCTTCATCCACCGGATTCTCAGCTCGTTCAGCGAGATCGCTACGAGAATCGGGATCGGAAACAAAAACACCAGCTTGTACAGACTGATAATCAGCGTATTGCCGATCACCTTCAGGAACGCTTCGTCTTCGAAAATACGGTTAAAATGCTTCATGCCGACCCACGGGCTTTGGACGATCGAGTCGATGATGTTGTCGCCCGCGAATAAATTAAAATCTTTAAATGCCAGAGACAACCCCAATAGCGGAGTGAATTTGTAAACGATCAGAAACGCTAATCCCGGAATGCACATGAGATAAAGATCGTAATTGGAGCGAAAATAGCGCCAAAATCGATTGTCGTTCCGCTTGCCGCGCCAAGCCGCCCGCTCGGGCGGCATCCGTTCGATTACGGCTTCGGACTCTTTCATGGTCGTTTCCTCCTCCCCGAAATCCGTGCGCCGCCGTCCGCGGTACGGTCGTGCGCCTTTCTTTTGCGGCTGCCGGAAAGAAGCGGGAGGAATTCGTCGTCCTTCCGCTCCGATCGGGCGAAAAAGGGTTTACACCTTTTTCGGATTCGCCTTACAATGGGGTTGCGTAGTTTCCCCTTGAACAAATTGTAACCGCTGCCCCGATTCGGATTATAGGGGAGCGGATTACGATTTTACGGCGTTACTGTATAGTTTTCGACATCGATTCGGGGGGAAGTTTTATGTACAAGCTCTACATTGTAGATGATGAAAGCTCCGTGCGCGCCGGTCTGAGAGACTGCGTCGACTGGTCCTCGTTCGGGCTCGAAGTCGCCGGAGAAGCGGAAGACGGGGAACTGGCTTTGCGGAAGATCCGGGAGGATCGGGACATCCGCATCGTGCTGACGGACGTCAGAATGCCGCATATGGACGGAATCGAAATGGCTGAACGGCTCGCCGCGGAAGGCCATCCCGCCAAGCTCGTATTCGTAAGCGGATACGGGGATTTGGACTATCTAAAAAAGGCGATTCGGCTTGAGGCCGTCGATTACCTATTAAAACCGGTGCGTCTGGGCGAGCTGACCGAGCTGCTGCGCCGCCTCGTCGACAAGCTGGACTCGGAGGAGGAAGAGCGGAGGCGACTTAACGGACTGCAGATGAAACTGAACCAGAGCATTCCTCTCCTGAGAGAACGGCATCTGGCCGCCCTCGTTCTGGATGGACCCGGGGACTTGGAGGGACTCGGGAGCAAATTCGATTTTCTCGGCATCCGGCTCCCCGTATCTCCGATCCGCCTGGGCGTGTTCGCCGTCCGGATCGACGATTACGGCAAAGTGTTCGGAGCTTTGCCGGAGAAAGAACGGCAGCTTCAAGCGTTCGCCCTGCTGAACGTGATCGAGGACGTGTTGAACGAGCGTTATTCGGGACACGCCTTCGAGGTGCGCACGGGAGAGTACGCCGGAATCGTCCCGTTCGCTTCCGATGACGACGAGGACGGTTTTTACGCGTTGATTCGGCGAGTCAAGGAACAGATCAATCGGCTGTTAAGGCTTGAGGTCACGATCGGGGTAGGATCGGCGGCGGAGCGTTGGGAGGAACTGCCGAAAGCTTACGGCCAAGCCGCCCAAGCGTCGGAGCATAAATGGTACGTCGGCAAAAACCAGATTATCTCGATGGACGGACTCATCGGCCATCCCTCTTCTCGGGCGCCCGGAGACGGGGAGAAGCCCGAACCGAAAGAGGTCGCCGCCTTGCTGAAGGGGCCGGACCGGGAAGCCGTTCGGCTGACGGCCGAAAAAGCGTTGGAGGGCGGAGAAGGAGCGGACGCCATCCTGCGGACCCGAATCGCGGGCGCGCAGCTTCTGGCGGTCTGCGTCGAGCTTCGGCAGGAGATGAACCTGCCCGCCGAACGTCTGGAAGAGAGCGAGCTTCGGCTGTGGCAGTCGATCGCCTCGGCGGAGACGGTCGCCGAGCTCCGCGAGGAAGCCGTTCGCCACTTGAGCCTGACTCATGCGGAAATCTCGGACAAGCGCGAGAAAAAAACGCATAACGTCGTGGCGCACATCCAGAATTACATTCAGGATCATTACGCGGAGGATTTAACGAACGCCCGCATCGCGGCTTCCGTCTACTTGACGACGACCTACGTCTGCCTGCTCTTTAAACAAGAGACGGGAATGACGCTGAACGAATATGTCGTCGAGACGAGGATCGCCGCCGCGAAACGGCTGCTGGCCGATCCCGCGAACAAGCTGTACGACGTCTGTTTCGCGGTCGGTTACAAGGATCCCGGGTACTTCGGCAAGCTGTTCAAGAAGCAAACCGGCTATACGCCGGGCGAATTCCGGGAGCGCGGCATATGAACGGATGGCGGCTGCTGAAAGGATATTGGCGGGCCTTCTCCGGGGCGAGTCTCACGAAAAAAGCGATCCTGCTGTACGTCGCCGTCGTTTTGCTGCCGGGCTGCCTGCTGTTCTATCTCTATTACCGCCAGACGTCCGGCATCATCGAACGGGAAATGGCCGATTCGATGCTGCAGACGTTAAGCCAGGCGGAGATCAACATCTCGAACGGGCTCGAGAACGCCGCCAACGTTTCCGACAGCCTGCTCGCCAACCAGGTCGTCGTCGAGTATATAAGCGGCGCCGCCATTCCCGCTTACGAACAGTTCGGGCATTTTCAGGAGCTCGAGAAGCTGATCGTCAGCCTGGAGAGGAACCGCGGCATCCATCGAATCCGCCTCTTCGTCGATCCGAAGCTGACGTATTCCCGCGAGGGGCTGCATTTCTTTTCGCTCGACGAGCTCGACCGCGAATCCGCCTGGTTCCGGAGCATGCTCTCCCGCAACGGGGCCAACTTCTGGCGCGGGACCTATCGGCAGCCGTATCTGGGCGAGAACGACGTCGACGTCGTTTCCGCCGTGCGGATGCTCCACGACCCGCTCCGGTACGAAACGGTCATCGGCGTGCTGGCGGTGGACGTCAAGGCGGACTCCATACGGGAAATTTTGAATCGGGTCTCCCTGTCGCCGTCCCAGGAAGTGTTCGTCGTGGACGACGACCGACGGATAATCTCCCACCCGGACGCGGAGCGGCTCGGCAAACCGGCCGATCTGAACGTCGACCGGATGGGGCTGCTGGCGGAATCCCCGGAAGGAAGCTTTCGGGACGATAACGGCGCGTTCTCCTTTCTGTTCCGCCGGATTCCGAACACGGATTGGACGATCGTCGCCAAGCTGCCGACTTCGGAGCTTTCCGGCCAGAGCGTCGTGCTGACCAAGATCTCTGCGGTGCTGCTGCTCGGGATCGGTTCCGTCGTCTTCATCTTCTTTCTGGTGCTGGCTTTCGCGGCGGCAGCCGAAAGCCTGAACAAACGGATAAGAGAGATGATCCGCAATCTTAAGGCCGCCGGATCCGCCCATTTCGACGGCAGCATGCCGAAGCCCAAAGGCGATCTGCGCCAGCTTGAAGGCGCGATCTCGCGCATGGTCCAGACCGTGCACGACCTGACCGCGGAGTCCTACCGCTCCAAGCTGCACGAGCGGGACGCCCAGCTCAAGGCGCTCCAAGCGCAGGTCGATCCGCATTTTCTGTACAACACGCTGGACAGCATGAACTGGATGGCCATTCGCCGGGGAGCCGGAGAGATCAGCGACCTGATCGAGGCGCTGTCCACGTATTTCCGGCTAAGCTTAAACAAAGGCCGAGACGTCGTCACGCTCGCCGAGGAGCTTCAGCTGATTCGCTCGTACATGCACATTCATAATACGCGGGACGACGGAGGCATCGCGATGTCGTACGACGTCGAGGAGCAGCTGCTGGCCTGCCGTCTGCCGAAGCTGATCCTGCAGCCGATCGTCGAGAACGCCGTCCTGCACGGCATCCGCCGCAAAAGGCCGAAGAGCGGCAAGGTCGCGATATCCGCCAGGCTGGAAGGACCGTGGCTGCTGATCGCCGTCGAGGACGACGGCGTCGGCATGACGCGGGATCGGCTGGATCGTCTGCTAGAGCCTCGGCCTCCGGGAGAGGCCGCCGAAAGCTACGGGCTTTACAACGTTCACGAGCGTTTGCGCTTATTTTCCCGCGATAACGGCGCGGGAGTGACGATGTTCTCGGAGCCGGAACGGGGCACGAAGGCGCTGCTGAAGATCAAGCTTGCCGCCGACTGATTTTCGACTTTGCCGAATTTGCCCTCTATGTCGAAGGCCCTAACATCGTTGGATGCGACGTTAGGGCCCTTTTTTCTACCGGAAACCTTTGAACTCCGCTTTGCCCACGTTCATTTTGAATGTACCGTCCTCGTAGAGCAGCGGGCTTTTCTCCGTAAACCGTTTGGAATATTGCTCCACGTGGCTGACCTTCATCTCCGAAGGAGCGGTGAAGTCGAGATGGGCGATGGCTACCCAATAAGCATAATTGTTTTTCTCGTATAAGGAAGACACGACTTGCTGCCCTTGGTGGTTATCGACGACAGCTCTCGCCTTCATGGAATAGAAGCTACCGACTCCGTTGCTGATCGCGCTGTAGGCGGCGAATAAGACGTATTTCAATTCCTCCGGGCGATGGATCGTGATCGTTTCCTGACCTTTGCCCTTCGAGTCCCCGTCCAGCTGAATATACGGCGACTTCTTCGGCGAGCCCAGGTTGCGATAGTAGATTTTCCCCGTTTCGTTGGTTTGCGTGACGTAAAAGCAATAGAGATCCAGGTCCTTGGCGGACTCCCATTCCAGCCTCGCCGTCACTTTGCCCGCTTTCCGGATGTTCACGCTGCCCTGTTTCTCCAAACTCACCTTGCCGAGCTGGACGGTCGGGGCTCTTTCTTCTTTGACCGTCGGTTTCTCCGCCTGCTCTTGGAGCGGTTTGGCCGCCGGCTTCTCGATCTCTGCGATCGGTTTGATCTCAGGTTTGGCCGCCGGCTTCTCGATCTCTTCCTTCGTAGCCGCGACGTCGTCTTCCAGCTCCAACCCGAAATTCGTCACCAAGCTTGACAGGCCGCCGTTAAAGCCGCTCCCTACCGCATTGAATTTCCAATCGCCTTTGTAGAGATAGAGCTCCCCGACGACAATCGCGGTTTCTAACCCCAACCCCTCCCCGAACGGGAAGCTGGCGATGACCTCGCCGCTGTCCGAAGCGGTAATCGTGCAAGCCGCATCGGAGACTTGGCCGAACGACTTTCCGATCAATTCCCCATCATGTATGGTTAGCGTGATCGCGATTCTCTCGATATCGCTTGGAATATCCGGCACGGCGATCCGAATGGCCTCTCCGGATCCGCCCGGCTGAGCGGCATGCATCACCGCTCGGTTTCGGCTTTCTTGTTGCCCGTAAAAAATAAAATCCTCGTCGCGGGCGCACCGGCCGTTCGCCCCCAACAGGAAAGCCGAGGCGTTAATATCGATCTCCGGATCCGCGGATCTCCAGCCCAGCCCGATCGCGATTCCGCGAACGTTTCTCCCTTTGGTGAGGTCTATTTTCTGCCCTTTCGATAGGATCAATCGCTCCCTCTCCTCCCGGATAATCGTGACTCCATTACCAGATTATATCATAGGGAGTTGCCTGGAGTAACGATGCCGGCCGAGACCGAACGTCAGCTTTCGGTCAGTTTTTTCCTGATTTTTCTCCAGAAGCTCGCGTTCCTCCGATGGATATGCTTCTCATTATAGATCAACAGCTCATAGGAGGACCACATCGTAAACGCGCGAATGACCGCATAGGCGCCCATGGCGATCAAAACCACGCAGACCGGATAATAAGGTACCAACGCGCCTTCGGAGATTCCCCTTTTCTCCAGCAGAAATGCCATTCCTCCTATCGCCGCCAGGCCGGCCCCGACGATGATCACGACCGAGTGCTTCCTCTTCAATCGACTCCACCGTTCCGTCAATTGCTTCACGTAAACCTGGTCCAGCATCAGAGCTTCTTTCTCCAGCACATGGTACCGCTCCTCGTCCTTCAGGATGGCCGACAAGAGAACGACGATGCCCGCCGCCGCCAACAAAACGATCAAGATGGAAGAAACAGCCGGCTCCTGACGAAACACGACATACGGCAAACAAGCCAAAATGAGCAGGCACATGCCTATCGCAATACGATGGGACGACTTCTGCTGATGGCTTAAATACCCTTCCGCCATCTCTTGGCTGACATAATACCCGCGTTCCTCGCCGCCGCCCTTCTCCTCGGTCTCCTTAAGCAAATAATCGATGGACACCTCGAACAGATTGCCGATCAGAAGCAGCTTTTCGGTTTCGGGAACCCCTGTCCGTTTTCCCACTTGCTGACGGCCTGTCTGGTCGTGCTCAGCTTTTCGGCCAGCGCTTCCTGGGAATAACCTTTTTCTTTTCTAAGACGCAACAATTTTTCGCTAAATGACATTTGGTTTGCTCTCCTTTGCTGTTCGTACCTGAATTATAGAGAAACAATGAAGTCGAAGCTATACGCTAGGGGTTGCGTTTGCGCCACTCGCGGTTGCATATGCGCAAAAACCAGGTGACACTAGAATAATCGGCAAAAAAGATGATCCCCGTAAGTCCTTCTCGGGAATCATCTTCTGTCGACGGCTTAACACTCCCTCGTCATCTCCGGATAACGGCGACGATCTTGGCCGCTTCCGCCCGCGTAGCCGGTCGTTGCGGCATCAAGCGACCATCGGCGTAACCCGAAACCCACCGCAATCGCACGGCCGTCCGAATGTACTCCTCCGCCCAGGCCGAGATCTCGGCCCGATCGGTGAAAGTCCGGCTTGCGCCGACGGATTCGTCCCGCGGCCGGAAGGCTCTGACCGCCATCGCGATCATCTGCTCGCGGGTCAAGTATTCGTCCGGCCGGAACGTCTGATCCGCGAAGCCTTTCACGATGCCGCTTGCCCGCGCTTCGGCAATCGCCTTCGCGGCCCAGTGCCCGGCCGTATCCTTGAAGGAAGGCGTACCGGAAGCCGCGGGCGGCTTAAGGGCATGGACGAGAAGCGTCGCGAATTCCGCTCTCGTCAATTTGGCATTCGGACGGAACGTGCCGTCCGGGTAACCATGGACGATTCCGTCGGCGTATAGCTCCGCGATGTAGGCGTAAGCCCAGTTCCCGGCAATGTCGCCGAATGGCGGCCGATCCGGCTTCCCTTCTTCCTCGTTTTCCGGTTTTTTAGAATTATCGGGATCCACCGGATTAACCGTATCCCCCGGAGTCGTCGGGCTTGTCGGCTCGGAAGGCGCGGGAGTTATAGGATCGCCGGGGCCGGGGCCGGACCCGCTCCGCAATAGCGTTATGCCGTCGCTGTTCACGCTCAAAGCGGAAGCCGCGTCGGCAAATCGGATCCGAACGCCGCTCAGATCGTAGCCTGCCGTATTCCTTGCCGCCAGATCGGCGAATTCGGCCATTCCGTTCTCGGCGGTTACCGCGTCGCTCCCCGTGAGAACCCACGATCTGCCGTCTTCGACTCGGGAAGCTTGAATCGTTAAACCCGCAACCGGGTTTCCGAAGCGATCGGCGGCAGTCACTTGCGGTTGAACCCCCAGTCGTCCGCCTCCGGAGCTGCCGGAGCCTGCCGGCTGTCTGGAGATCCTCAAATCACGAGGGGCGGCCGTCTTCATGTCCAGAAGAACGGTGTTCGTCGGGTAGGCGACTTGTCCTACCTCGAATTGTATCTCCTGCAGCCCTGCGCGGTGCAGAGCGAGAGTCGCCGAGGCCTCTCCGTCGACGAAGGTCAAGGCGCGAGAGGTTTCGCCTTCCTGCAGCGGCTGACCCATCAAGCTCCCTATGGTACCGTCCGGTGCGGCCGAATATCCGGTTACGGCAACGTCGTAACTGCCGTTAAAGTCCGTATCCAGGCTTCCGTCCGAACGATATACGGCGAACGTGACCGATGCGTCCGCCCCAGCGACGGGCGCGGCGTCGGAAACTTCAATCTTCGTTTTATAAGCTCCTTGTACGGGCGGGATCGCGTTCGTAATGGTGACGGTCGCGGAGTACGGCGGCCCCAAGACCGCCCCTCCGCTTGGTTCGCTTAACGTTATTGCGAATGTCTTATCGTTCCCGTCCCCGTTATCCGCTAGAGGAACGACAATCTCACCCGCCGCTTCCCCGTCCTCGAAAATATACGTGCCCGACGCGGCCTCGTAGTCGGTCCCCGCGATCGCGCTGCCGTCGGATGTCGCGTATTTTACCGTCGCTCTACCGCCGGTACCGCCCGTTCGAACCAGCTCCACCGTCGCTCGGCCGCTGCTCCGGGAGGAGGAGTAGCTCGCCGAGACGAACCGAATCGTGCCGGGCGAAGGCGCCGGATTTTCATCGTCGACGATCGTGACGACGGCCGAAGAGACCGATCCCAGTCCGGCTCCGTGCGTCGGATCTCCGATCTCGACCGTGAACGATTTATTCGTCCCGCCCCCGTATTGAACGTTGTCCAGTATCGGAATAGTGAACGATCCCGTCGTTTGTCCGTCCGCGAAGTAAAGCGTGCCGGATACTCCCGCATAGTCGGTTCCGGCTATCGCGCTTCCGTCCGCGGTACCGTACACGACGGATGAGACGCCGGCTTGTCCTCCCGCTCTGTTCACCCGGATCGTCACGTTGCCATCGTCCTCGTTCGCCGCAAAGACCGGGGAGTCCAATTCGAACCTTCCCGACGAAGGAAGACTCAATAGGAGAGAAAGGTCCCCATTGTAATGGCCTGCGATCAATAAGTCCGACTTCCCGTCTCCGTTAAAATCATGGACGGCCGCCGCGACCGGAGCGACGCCGGTTGCGTAGCTTTGAACGTCCGCGAATGTACCGTCGCCTTCCCCCTGCAACACGTAAACTTTACTTGCGTAAGACGCCACGACGGCCAAGTCGGGAATTCCGTCCCCGTTAAAGTCGCCCTGGGCCGGATTGGACGGACTTCCGGCCAAGCCGATATCGGCAACCAAGCTAAAGCTCCCGTCCGAGGAACCTCCGTAGACGTATACCTTGTTCGCGGATTTTGCGGTAATCGCCAAATCCGCTATCCGATCCCCGTTGAAGTCGGCGGATACGATTCCGGACGGAACGCCTTCCGCCTCGAAGGCATGCACGCTCGTAAAATGGCCGTCGCCCGCGCCGGGCAGCAGGGTGATCCGATTCGAGCCGGCATAGGCGACGGCAATGTCTTCGAATCCGTCGCCATTATAGTCCCCTAGCGCCAAGTTCAATGGAGATGCCTCCAAGGAATAGTTTTGTCCATTGTACGTGCCGTCGCCTGCGTCGGTCAGAACGATAAGCTCATGACCGCTCCCGTTCGCAACAGCGATATCCGGCTTTCCATCGCCGTTAAAGTCGCCGATCGCGATATCGGTCAGGGAGACTCCAAGCGATATTTGGGCGTGGGCTATCGCGGAACCGGCTGAACCCAAGCGGATTTCGATCCTGTTCTTCGTCGCGTTCACCAGGGCGAAGTCGCTATACCCGTCTTGGTTAAAATCGGCAACGGCGAGGCCCGATACTTCGTCTCCGCCCGCCAAGCCGTAGTTGCTGTTCAGACTGAAGTCGGTGGGCGAGGTTCCCCGCACGATCGAATATCCTCCCCAGTTCGGGAGTATGGCCTCTACCTTTCCGTCCCCGTCGAAATCCCCTAACCGAATGTCGGTCGGAGCGTATCCGGATGGGTAGACTTGAGGGAGGCCCAGGTTTATCGTCCCGTTCCCCAGCCATACGGAGACATCGTGCGAGAGCTGATTCACCGTCGTCAGGTCGTTCAGGCCGTCTCCGTTCAAGTCGGCGATCAAGAGGCCTGAAGGCCCCTTTCCCCCGAGGAGATAGCGCGGAGTCGGCAGGAAGGAGCCGTCGCCGTTCCCTTTCCATACCGAGAGTTCGTTTTGATTAAAGTTCACGGCGGCCAGATCGGTCTTGCCGTCTCCGTCGAGATCCCCCGACGCGACCGAATAGGAATTTTCGACGCGATAGGTCGTCGACGATGGCTTGAACGTTCCTTCGCCTTGTCCTATGTAGATCGTTACGCCGGGCTGAGCGCCCCCCGTATGAACGACGGCCAGATCGGGAAGGAGATCGTCGTCGAACAAACCCTGCGCAATGGCGATCGGGTAGCTTCCCGTATCCCGCATAACCGGCAGCTGGAGCGATCCGTCGCCCGCATTCTGCGCGACGACCAGCTTATGACTCCTGTTCTGCACAAAGGCGATATCGGGTTTCCCGTCTCCGTTGAAGTCGCCGGAAACCATAGACGCGGCGCTCTCAAGCGCCTCGTAACTGTTCGCTATGGCCAAAGAACCGCTTCCGTCACCCAGCAGGACCGAATACATATGCTTGCCGCCAACCGAATGGAAAACGGCCAGATCCATGTCGCCGTCCCTGTTGAAATCGGCCGCCGTCGCTTCGTCCCCCATCGCAATTCCCGGAACAGGCGTCAAGGAACCAAATCTGCCATCCCCTGGATTCAGAAGAAGATAAAGCCCTCGGCTGCAAGATTCGTAACAAGTAACGGCGGCGTCCGGATAACCGTCGTTATTGAAGTCGCTAACCGCGATGGCTCTCGGTTTGAATCCAAGAGGGTAGGAAATCGCGGCGCTGAAGGTTCCGTCTCCCTGTCCGATCAATACGGAGAGATCGTTTGTCTGGCTATTGACGACAGCCAAGTCCAAGAGTCCATCCCCGTCAAGATCGCCGGCCGCGAATTTAACGGGAGACACCCCCGTCGCATAACGCGAATCCGACGGGAATAACGGCGACGCGAAGGCCGAGGCCGTCGTGCTCAGCAAGAAGAAAATCAAGAACGATACAATGGCGGCTTTACCGGGGAACCTCATTCGAAGGATCTCCTTTACTTTTAGAGTAATATATTACTTTTAAGTAATGTTACTTTATAATAACTTTTATGGCAACGCCAATGCCGAGCGATTTACAATTCCGGTGAAGAAACGTACTATTATTTTGTTGCCGTATCTCGGCGGAGTTGGAGGTTGCTTAACGATATGCCGAACGAAAAAGGGCTCAAAGGACGGGAAACGCGGCAGAGGTTGCTTCGGGTAGCGGAAGAGGAATTCGCCTTGCGAGGTTATCACGAGGCCAAAATCAGCGAAATCGTCAAGAAAGCGGGCTTGACTCAGCCCGCCTTTTACTTATATTTTTCCAGCAAAGAGGCGATCTACGAAGAACTCGTTCGCCAATTCCGCACCGGCATCATCGATTTGCTCGAGAGCAGCCGGATTGAACCGGGATTACAGCGGCGGGAAATCTCCGCAAGGGTCACCTTCGTCTTGGAACGCATTCTCGGCTACTTAAACGATCATCGCGGTCTCGCGCAGATCGGCTTCATCCAGGACGCGGAGGCGGAAGCGATCAAGAAAACGATGGCGGAGATCATCGCCGGCAACCTGCGCTCGGAGCAGGAACTCGGCTACTTCCGTCAAGAGCCGGACATGGAGATGGTGGCGCATAGCCTGGTCGGAGTCATCGACCGATTGACGGTCACCCAATTGCTGACCGACCGGTTGTCGCCGAAGGAAGCGGCCAAGCAGATCGTCGATTTGTTTCTTCGCGGGATTCAAATAGAGGCTCCGTAGCTTACGACTGAATTTCGTCTCGGCCAAGCCCGTTGCCGATGCACATATCCCGATCCGCGAACTGATATCCGGTCGTTTCCGGAAACAGCGCGTCTACCGAAAGCCCTGGCATGACCCAAACGTTCCGTTCTACGCTGATTTGGATACTGTCATTGACGAAGTGGCACGCCCATGTATCGCAAAAGGGCGTCTCCACGAATCGGAGCACAATTGCAAGCCGATTCTGTTTCCTCCACGTACCGGCTACTTGGGCGCGATAAGACGAGCCCGCCAGGGAGACCCGATTGTCTGCCCACTCCCCTCTTCCGATCCGAATCGAACGTGCGAAGATGAACAAGATGACGTTACCGGCCGTGGCTAGTCCGTAGAAGCCGGCCTGGTACTGTTTGTAAATGATGGAGGCGATGACGTCCGTCGCGAATCCCGGCCCCCCTCTGGTCATGGCCCAAATGAGATCAAAGGATCGCAAGCCTCCGATGAAGGCGAAAATAATAACCGTGTTCGTGGCCGCGCGGCTGAGCGGAACGACGATATGACGAAATTTCTGAAAGGCATTCCCGCCATCGATCTGCAAAGCCTCGTAATACTGCTCCGGAATCGACATGATTCCGGCGATGTAGATGACCGTGGCGAATCCGCCCCCTTTCCATACGTCGGTGAACGCAACGGACAGCAACGCGATATCGGGATTTCCAAGCCAATCGATGCCGGAGATGCCGAATAGACCCAGCGTCTTATTCCATAATCCTAACGTCGGATGCATCATCATGCTAAACGCGATGCCGACGGCAATGGCGCTTACCAAGGTCGGGAAGAACACGACGGAGCGCAAATACCCTTTCGCCCGAATTTTCGAGGTCAGCAACACCCCCAGCAGCAAGCCGATGACCACCTTCAGGAGACAAGTGACCAAGTAGATGACGGCGGCCGGCCAGAGGAACGCGTAAGAATAAGTCCGCTTCATAACCTTGTTCATGATGATCCTCCTTCGGTTTAAAATCACAAGATTATCCGAGTCGATTATTCGAATATCGGCGCGGGATACTCCCGGCAGAAACTTAATCGGCGAGAAAAACATAAACGACAAGCCCCCGAATGAGGATCCGGGAGCTTGTCCGATAGTTTTTGCCTGTTTATTTGCCTGCGATCGTAAGCGCCTTGAGCAGGACGACCGCCGCCTCGGCTCTTGTTGCGGTTTGTTTCGGCGCGAATTTGTTGCCGTTTACGCCTTGAGCCGCTTTCGGTTGCGGGTCATCGGATCGGCGGTAACCCGGTTAAGCTCTCCAGGTTCTTTTTTTTTAGTTTCGTTATGAACCGGAGGGTGATTTCCGTCCATATCGCGCTATAAAGCAAACAAAATAGAACGAGATACGCCGCCGAAGCGAGATCTAAGCTCAGATAAGGTCCGATCAGCGGAAAACGAAAGGCGTACAGCACCAGCGAAATACCGGCCCATAGCGCGAGCGCGGAAAGCAAGACGGAGCGAATGCGATTTGGAGAGCGCGCATTGCTGAAGCCCAATGCCAGCCCGAGCACCCCCGTCGTAAACGGAAAGACGATTAATTCGCTCGGTTGGATCAGGAGGAGCAATACGATGCTAAGTGCGTAGACGGTAAGTCCCGATCTTATTGAAACGAGCGCCGCCAGGGCTACCGGAGCCGTCGATAAGGGGCTGATCAAATAACCCGCCCCCGGTATAAAGCCTCCCGCCGACTGGAATAACGCGGCGATTGCGCTTAGAAAGGCGATCGTGACGAGCGTCTTCGTTTGGTTCACGCATGAGAAGCCTCCTTGTTTCGGATCACTCGAAAAAACTCAAATGAATCAACGGCAGCAGTAGCCCCAGGATGACCGCGATCATCTCGCGCCTGCCGAATTTCAAATGATAAAAAGAGGTCCGCTCGCCGCCGGGCATGAAACAGCGGGATTCCATCGCGTCCGACAAACGTTCCGCGCGCCTGAAGGTCGTGAGAAGCAGCGGCGTCAGCAGGGAAAGCCGATCTCTCCCCCGCCCCGCCAAATTCCATCTGCCGTGCCGCGATCCCCGTAATCTTTGCGCTTGCAGGATTCTCATGAGATCTTCCATAAGAAGAGGAAGGTATATGACGGCTACGCTGAGCATAACCGCGTACGTTTCCGTCTTGACCCCGAGACGGCGCAAGGGGGACAACAGGATACGCAGCCCTTCCATTTGTTTTTCAGGCGACGAAGTCGAACCTATTAAAGAGACCGTCCAAACCAAAGAAATCGTTTTTAACGTCAATACCGCTGCGGCCTCTATTCCGTTTATGGCGATTTGAAAGCCGTTGAATAGAATCACGAGAACTAATAGGGCTCGAGTATTTTCCCATAATAAGACCAGCCGGAGCTTGGAGAGCCGAATCAAGAACAAGGCGACCAACGTATAAAAAAGGCTTGCCGTTAACGAATGAGAAGAAACAAGACCTATCGAATAGCCCGCGAAAAACCCATACTTCGAACGGGGGTCCAGCCGGTGAAGGATGGAATCGCCGGGTACGTATTGCAGGACGGACAAAGCTCCGAAGGTGCTCATGGCTCATCTCCTAGGTGCGCATAAGCCGGTCGGCGATGAAGGCGAGAAGCTGGTTTTCCCGGACGAGCTCCGATTCGATGATGCCGGGGAAAAAGAATTCGAGTTCCTTGCGGAAGCGCAGCAGCGGTGTCGGGGATAAAGCTATCGCGGAGTCTTCCAATGCGCGACGGATTTCGGCGGGTTTCAAGTCATACATTAATTTCCCGTCATTTAAAATGACCAGACGGTCCGCATATTCCAAAGCATCCTGAAGATGATGGGTAAGGCAGACGATCGCCATAGGCTTGGTTCGTTGAATTTCGGTCAGCCATGCGAAAAACTCCATGCGAGCGAGCGGATCCAGTCCGGCCGTCGGCTCATCCAGAATCAGAATTTCGGGCTCCCGGACAAGGGCTCCCGCCAGCGCAACCCTTCTTTGTTCTCCGCCGCTAAGCTGAAAAGGAGAGCGATCCTTGTAGGCTTCGAAGGAAAGTCCAACGCCTTCCATCGCGTCTTTCACTTTTGCCGCGATTTCCCGCTCGCTATGCTTCTTCCGGCGAAGCCCGAAGCGGATATCCCGGAAAACCGTTTCTTCGAACAACTGATGTTCGGGAAATTGAGATACATAAGCGACTTTGTTCGAAAGATCGGACCTCTTTTTTCTGCTGTTCATCGGAATATGATCCACAAATACGAGACCCGTTTCAGGCGCTAACAAGCCGGCACCCAGGTGTCCCAGAGTGGTTTTTCCGGACCCGGAAGGGCCCATGACGGCGACGAACTGCCCGTCAGGGACGGATAGCGTAATGCCGTTGACCGCTTTATGCTCCATGGATGTCCCTTTGGCATGCGTATAGCTTACTTCGCGGAAATCGATTCCCATATCGATTTGGCCAATTCCTTTTCCGATCCGCGGCAGTCAGGCAGATCCATGCCTTTCGCGCGAAGCGCTTGTTGTAAACGGACAAGAAACGGCGGAAGCACCCCGGCCTCTTCGAGAATATGGGTTTGCTTTATCAATGCCGGGACGTCTCCGGCAAAAGCAAGCCGTCCGCGATTCAGCACCAAAATCCGATCCGCCTTCCAGAGGTCTTCCGGATCCTGCGTCGCCTGTATGACGGTAAGGCCCGTACGATGAAGCTCCGTAATGACGCCCAACAACTTGTCGGCGCTTCGCGGATCCAACATAGACGCAGCTTCATCGAAAATAACGACTTGCGGTTGCATGACGAGGATGCCGGCGATCGCAACCAATTGCTTCTGCCCGCCGGACAACGTTCGAACGGGACGGTACCGGAGCTCTTCCAATTGCAGCCGTTTCAATATACGATCTATTCGCGATAGCATTTCCTTCCGAGGGAACTTCAGGTTTTGCAGGCCGAACGCGATATCCTCTTCCACCGTAACGCCGACCGTCTGTTCATCCGGATTTTGAAAAACGATTCCAACCGACTGGCGAATGTCGCGAATATTCGCATGCCGGGTAGACTCGCCGAAGACGAGCACCTTTCCGAGGGTGGGTTTCAATAAGCCGTTCGCTAATTTAACGAAGGTCGACTTTCCCGAGCCGTTGCCTCCCACGATGGATATCCATTCGCCGGAAGCGATGCGGATACCGATATCTTTTAAGATCCATTCGCCATGCTCCGAAAACCGGAAAGATACGTTCTCGAAAACGACGGACGGCGAATCGGCGGCTGCGTTCATCCCCGTTCACCCATCTTTTCGATCGAATCACCGGACAATTTCAAAAACGGTACCTTGGTTACGATCAGCCACTTTCATGGAGCCGTAAACCCCTAAATAGAGTTTGGTTTGGTTCGTATTCGCTCCCAAACTGACGTAATACGCGGATTGAGAACCGAAAGGATAATCGGTTTCTATAACGCTAAAATCATTCAGGTTACAATCTGCTCTTGCCTTGGTATAAGCTAAAACCCCTCTAACCGGAGACTGAGACTGAGATTGAGATTGAGATTGTTCCCTTCGGGCAAGATCGGTAAACACGACGCTTCCCGTTAATTGGGGGATGACATGCCCCATATAGGGCTGGACTCCAGTAAGCGCCGTTCCTCCGAACTTGCCGGGTCGGGGATCCCGATGAAAATAACTGATTAAAGGTTGAAGACGTTTAACGGAAGTATGGACGGCTTCGCTGTAATAAGCGATCGTTTTCTCTTCCCATGCCGGATTTGCGGAGCATCCCCTTATCACCGAAGTAGGGAAAGCCCCTTCCCACCCTCTCCAGCCAAAGTTAATCCGCCCATCATGGCGAGCGGGTCCTGAGTTTGCTAGAGAAGCCTGAGTAAGCTGAGCAACCGGGATTGGGTGATAATGAGCGAATGAAAAAATCGACTCTACGAGATCCTGTCCGACGTTTCCCGCATATTTGATATAAAAGCGGTCAAACCTTTGAAACGAAATGCCCGGTATATTGCGAACCCCTTTGGCCATTACCGCCAGCGTTTCCTGAATGGATACGGGCAGCTCGTTAAAACGCGTAACTACGGGGGGATTATCGATAAACGTTTGCTTGCCTACATCGATTTCAATGATTTTGCCTGCAATTTCCATATCGTCTTGACTTAGATTAAACGGGTCGTAGCCCGAACCGCCGTCCCCGGTCGTCAAAATCAGATGTCCCGTTTCGGGGGAAAAGTTCAGGCTATTGACGCCGTTATGATTTAAAAAAGGTCTTCTTAAGTTAAGCAACGTCCGTCGTTTTTGAGATTGCCCGTTCGATTGCAAGCCCCATTCTTCAACCGTATCGATATGATCGTATTGCGTATCTCTATTTGCCCACTTCATGTTCAAGGTGCCCGGATCGCAAGGGTCGGGTTTAAAAGATTCGGGAGGAGCGGACGGAATCGCACCCGGTCCTTGGGTTCCGGCTACGGAATAATGCAGATAAAACAAGCCGTTGGAATAGAATCCGGGATGAAAGGCCAGCCCCAGCAATCCCCGCTCGTCATATCCCCCGCCGGTAGCGCCTAGCTGGAGGATTCTTGACCGTATATCTAAAAAGGTTCGGATCTCTCCGTTTCCTAGGCAAAAGATCTCTCCTACCTGAGTCGCTATGAATAATCTTTCGATGGAGTCGCCCGGAAGCGTAGTCGTTTTCAAAACAGTGGGTAAATTTATTCGGCTTGCAATGGGCCTTAACCGCACTTTGACTTTGATCAACCTCTACACTCCTCTTCATATCGTCTCCTTTCCAACCATATGATCAGAAGCGTTCGATTAGCACAAAGCGGCTGCGGAAAGAGCCGAGCCGTACCCTTGTTATCCGTTAATCACAATCCCCCCGTTCGGGTGGAGAAATTGTCCGGACATATACGACGAATCCTCCGACGCGAGAAACACGTACGCCGGCGCGACCTCGCGAGGTTGTCCCGCACGCCGCATCGGCGTACGCTTCCCCCAGTTAGCGACCTGATCCGCGGGAAAAGTAGCCGGAATAAGCGGCGTCCATATGTTTCCGGGACATACCCCGTTTACCCGGATCCCGCGAGGCAGCAACGATTTGGAAAGCGAGCGCGTAAAGGAGACGATCGCCCCTTTGGTGGCGGAATAGTCAATAAGCTGCTCGTTCCCTTCATAAGCGGTTAGCGAAGCCGCATTGATGACGGTGCTCCCGGATTTCAAGTGCGGCAGTGCGGCTTGGACGAAGTAGAAGACGGAATAGAAATTGGTTCTGAACGTCTTTTCCATCTGAGCCGCCGTAATGTCCTCGAAGCGATTCTGCACATGATGTTCCGCGGCATTGTTCACGAGAATGTCCAACCTGCCGAATTCGCGGACGGTTTGGTTCACGGCAAGTCGGCAGAAAGCCTCTTGGCCGATGTCTCCGGCGATGCATAGACAGCGTCTCCCCTTTTGTTCCACCGCCTGCTTCGTTTCTTCCGCATCCCGATGCTCGTTCAAATACACGATGGCGACGTCCGCTCCTTCCTTGGCGAAGGCTACGGCGATCGCGCGCCCCTGACCGCTGTCGCCGCCGGTAATGATGGCGGCTTTACCCCGTAATTTTCCGCTGCCCGCGTAACGGGGATCGTCGAATTCCGGTCTTGGCGTCATTTGCGATTCGATGCCGGGTTGTTGGTTTTGATGCTGGGGAGGAAAAGGCGTCGGTTGCGCGTTCGGAGTGTTCATGTGAATGATCGGATCCCCCTTTTTTATACGACCGGATAGTCGGGATATACGGCCTGAGCCGTCGGAACTTCAATCAATACGGGTTGAGGGCTCGTTAGAGAGGCTTGCAGAAATTCGTCTACGTCGTCCGGAGACTGCGCGCGGCAGCCCCTCCAACCGCAGGCTTCCGCAAGCTTTACAAAATCCGGATTGGCAATTGCCGTCCCTTCCTGCGCCAATCCCCTCGTTCCCATCTTGTTGCGTTCCATTTGCAAGAAGCCGTTGTTTAGGACGATCAGGACTAAAGCCAATCCGTAGCGGGATGCGGTCAACAGATCGGCAAGGACCATCCCCAGACCTCCGTCACCCGTGAGACAAAAGACTTGCCGCTCCGGGTAACAGATTTTTGCGGCCATCGCGGCAGGCAGGCCAAACCCCATCGTTCTCCACTGTTCGGACACGAGAACGCGCTGTTGCCGGGCTCGGAAATTCCGCATGAACCAAAGCGTAGAATCGCCTTCGTCCAAAGCGATGATCGCATCGGGAGAGACCTGATTTTCAATCTTCCGAACCAGGCAAGAAGGATGCATAGGAAAATCCGAGTCCCTTCCTTCCGTTTCATTCCGATCCTTCCAAGTTTGCTTGCAGTCCCGGACGGCTTGGATCCAGACCGGATTCGGTTCATAGCCCTTTAACCCTTCGGCGAGGCGTGCCATGATCTTCGGGATGTCCCCGACCACGACGCAGTTTGCCGGCATATTCGCGCTAAGCTCATTCTGTCGGCCCGCAATTTGGATAACGCGCGCTTCTATCGGCGCGCAGTCGTCCGGCCACCATGAAGTACCGATGGCCAGAACGACATCCGCCTCTCTGAATCTGTCGGTCAAATAAGGATTTCCGCCTTCGCCAAGTCCACCCAACGCCAGCGTAAAATCGTCGGCAATCGCTCCGATAGCGCCGTAAGCGTTCGCGATGCCGCTTCCCCATGCTAAAGCTGCTCGCTCGATCTCGGCGGCAGCCAACCGCCCCTTGTTGCCCGCTAAGATCATAGGTCTTGTCGCCGATCGCATGATTTGCGCAGCGTCCTCAAGACTCTTAGAGTCCGGTAGCCCGCCAAAGCTTAGGATCGGCTCTAGCGGTCGGTATTGCGTCTGCATGCCGAAAAGATCGGCCGGAATGGACAAATGGGACACCGTCCCCATTGCCATGGAGGCGTGCATGGCCGATGCCAATGAAACGATAACGGAATCCGGATGTACGACGAGCTGCGTATAACCGGAGACTGCCCCAACAAACGATTGCTGATTGACAAGCTGCTTGTAGGGCGTTCCGATCCGATTTAGAGGTGCTTGACCCGAAATCGCGAGAACGGGATAGCCGTCCAAATAGGCATCGCCCAGTCCGTTTATTAAATTCGCGATCCCCGGCCCCGTTTGCACGGCGCATACGGCGAGTTTTCCGGTGCACTTTGCCTCCGCCGAAGCCATCAGCGCGGCAACCGATTCGTGCTTAACGGAAATAAACCTTATCGCGCTTTGCTTGGCGATCGCATCCATCAGTCCGAAGATGGCGTCCCCTACGACCCCGTATATTCGCTCGACGCCGCCCCTGCGAAGCTGTTCCAGGATGGCTTCGGAAACCGACATTTGTGGCATCCCGCGCAGCACCTTCCGATTCCGTTTTCGGGTAGCTTGCCTATTCAGGTTATTCCCTATTCATGGGAATGCCTTGTGCGGGAACAATCCCCTATTGGCTTGTCTACGACAGAGCGGATAGGCCGCGAACCGCACAAAAAAAGGGTATCTGTATCCTGCCAGATTACCCAATAGCAGCTTCGCCTTCCGAAAGGCGGGCGCGGGAGGTTTCCCGCCGTTCAGCGGTTTGGTTTGTACCGTTTTACGAACCTACATGCTGGAGATCCATTTTTGTGCTTCCGCTATAGTCTATGACCGTAAATACCGGACGAACACGGCGTTCGCCTAGGTTTCAACCATTTCTTCCGCAATGATGGCCGATCGGCTCGGATGGTCATTTGCGTTGCAGTTTGCGATGAAATCTCA
>Ga0065721_10004600_pt1 | contig 27235 bp, 26 predicted proteins | sample Mesricmetagenome_FD_59108 | JGI IMG/M metagenome (GOLD analysis project Ga0065721, IMG submission 59108) | Mesophilic microbial community from rice straw/compost enrichment Sample: eDNA_1 v2 (version 2) | ecosystem: Engineered > Solid waste > Grass > Composting > Bioreactor | place: USA: Davis... | reverse complement strand
CCTCGCGCGGGCGGGCCTCATTGACGGTCAGGGAGCGCCCGTCCAGGTTGTAGCCGTTGAACCGGGCGATCGCGTCGCGCGCCTCGCCGTCGTTGGGCATCTCCACGAACCCAAAGCCCTTGCTCTGGCCTGAGTAGCGATCTTCAACGATCGTCGCGTCCGTCACCTCACCCGCCTGGGTGAAGAGGTCGCGCAGGCCGTCCGTGTTGGTGCTGTAGGAGATACCCCCCACGTAGATTCTCATATCCGTCTCCTGGCTCCCGGCAGGGATAATTTGTGCAGCACGCAAGGAAAGGAGAACAGGTCGGTGGTGCGGGGGTGAGACCGCGCGCGGAACTTGCAAACCAAACTTTGTATACTGGCGGGAAGGGAGCCTACCCCGCCTCAGGCACGGGATATGATACCACGTTTCTCTTCCACCTGAGCCGCGGCGCCGGATTCGGACGATTTTGTGGCGTCGTCATCCGCCGCGGCCGCGCGCATGGCCGCCTCAAGCTTCGGCACCAGGACATCGAGCGAGTATTGCGCGAGGACGCGGGCGCGGGCGGCCTGACCCATCTCGCGCCGCTTCTCCGGCTGCGCCGCCAGCGCCGCGAGGGCGTCGGCCATGAGGTTCGGGTCGAAGTCGGGTATCACCACACCCGTTTCGCCGACAACTTCCGCCGGGCCGCCGCTGCCGGAGAAGCAGGCCACGGGCTTTTCCATCGCCATGGCCTCCAGAACGACCAGCCCGAACGGCTCTTCCCAGGAGGTCATGGCGAAGGCGTCGAAGCGGGCGAAGTGCTTCAGCGGCTCTTTGGTGACGGGCACGAAGTCGATAAGGTGGTCCACGCCCAGCTTGCGGGCGGTTTCGCGGAACTCCAGGCCGTCCCGGTCGTCGGTCACGCCGACCCAGACAAAGCGTACGGCGTCCTCGCCCAGACGGCGCGACAGGGCGACCGCCATGCGCAGCCAGGACTCCATCCCCTTGCGCCACATCCCCTTGCCGCACCCGCCGACCACAAAGGGCGTGCCGGGCGCGGGCGTTACAGGCGTCGTGGGCGGCGGCGCCTCCGGAATTCGCGTGAAGGCCGGAATCGAGGAGATGCGCTCCGCCGGGATCTCATGGTCTCGGATGAGGGCCGCCCGGACTGCGCCGGAGACGGCGATATAGCGCCGGGGCCACGGCGTCAGCAGATTCGGGAGAATGCGGGCGTAGTGGTTGATGTGCGTTTCGAGCTCGTGGACGTGCAGCAGCGCGGGGATGCCGGTGGCGGGGAGACCCAGCAGGTCCGCCAGCGGCAGCGACGCGACGCTGTTGACGTAGATCAGGTCGGGCCGGAAGCGGTTCAACAGGGCGGAGCGGCGCGACGGGCGACGGGCCAGGCGAATCGCGCGACGCCAGGAGGGCTGCCCCTCGCCGCTCACGACCCAGAGCGCCCCGAACCGCTCGTAGCACTCCTGCTCCATGGGGCCGCCGTGCAGCGCCACGGGCTGCACCTCAACCTTACCGGCCGCACGCAGGGCGGTGAATGCCTCCATGGCGACGCGCGGCGCGCCGGTGAGGGTCATCTCGTGCAGCAGGAGGAGGACCCGCAGGGGGCGCGGACGCTGCCCGTTCTCCAGGGCGCTCACGGCTGCGGATTCCTGCCGCGCCCGATCAGACGGGCCATCCGCTGCGCGAAGCGGTAGATGCGGCTTCCCTGAATCTTCTGCAACTGGCGCTCGGCATCGCGCAGACGCGTCGCCTCCGCGTGCAGCGCGGCGTTCTCGGCGTACAGGCGCTGCTGGTCCGCCTCAACAACCGCGCGGTGGGCGTTAATGGCGTCCCGGTCTGCGGCGATGCGCTCCACCTCCGCGGCCATCTCACGCGCCGCGCCGCGCTCCTGCTCCAGGAGGCGCTCCTGACGGGGAAGGTCGCCGGTCAGCGCCCACCGCTCCCCGAGGTACTGAAACAGACGCCGCAGGAGGTCGCGCCGCTCGGCATCAGCACCAAATAGAAAGCGCATCCCCGCCGGGACCTCCGGTCCCACGGCCAGCACCCCGAGGCCGCCGGCGTGCGTGAATGCGAACGACGGGTAGGTGTCCTTGAGTTCGTCCCAGAAGCGGTGGACGCCAAAGTCGTCGGTGTGAACCGCGGTGTCGTGGAACAGAACGATGCCCCGACGGCTCACCTTCGGCAGCCAGGTCTCGAAGTCGTGCCGCACCGCCTCGTAGGTGTGCAGGCCGTCGATATGGAGAATATCGATGCTGCCGTCTTCGAACTGCCCCACGGCGTCATCGAAGAGGCTCCGGACCAGGGTGGAGAAGGAGGCGTAGCGCGGGTCGTGGTGCGCCCGCAGGTCGTCGTATACGGCGTCCTCGTAGAAGCCCGCGTGCTCGTCGCCCGCCCAGGTATCCACCGCCCAGCAGCGTGTCCCCGTCTCCAGCGCCTTTACGGACTGGCAGAAGGCGCAGTAGGAGTCGCCGTAGTGGGTGCCCAGCTCTACCAGCGTGCGCGGTCGCGCCCGGTCGATCAGGAGCAGAGCGAACGGGATGTGCCCGCGCCACACCGAGAAGTCGGAGAGCCGCTCCGGCTCCTGCAGCAGGATCGGGTGTGCCAGCGGGTCGAACGGGGGGGCGTCGGCGGCGGGAGCGGCGGTCATGCGGCGGTAGTCTCCTCCGCGGGCAGAGGGACAGCCGCAGTCGCCGCAGCAGTGGGCGGAGCGGTTACGGGATGGGGGACGGCCTCCCAGCGCATGGGGAGGTAGGCGCAGCCATAACCGCCCAGGCGGCCCGGGGTCACTTCGAAGGTCGCGGCGTTCTCCACCTTATGCTCCACCGGCACCTGCACAGGGAAATCATCTCCGGTGCAGTCCAGGAACAGGTGGAGCTGCACGCGGTACTTCCCGGCGTTCAGCGCGAGCTCGGGGGTTTCCAGAGCCACGGTGCCGGTAAGCGGCAGGCGGTCCGTTGGAAGCCCGTGCAGGTAGGTGTTCGTCGCAAACATATAGAGGCCGTCTTCGCGGAAGATCTCCAGGCAGAAAACGGGGTGGGGGACGGGATGCGCGAACCGGTAGTCGATCTCCACGCGCAGCGGCTGGCCCGCCTCGATCGGCCCGTTCGCACGGCCCCGCCCATCCAGGACGCGGCAGGCGGTGAGGGCGTGGCGGCTCGGGTCTGCGAGGCGCTGCGCCTCGGCCTCCGCGCGCAGACGCTCCGCGTGAAGCTCCAGCGCTCGCTCCCGCTCCTCAGCCTCCCGGCGCTGCCTCTCCTCTTCCTGCCGCTGGCGCTCCTCCTCCTTACGGCGGGCCTCCTCCTCGGCTTGCTGCATCTCCCACTCCACGGGATGGCTGACGCGGTAGTCTTCGGCCTCGCGCTGCGCCACCATCGCCATGTAGCGGTCCAGCACCTCGTCGGTGGGGCCGTCGGCGATCAGTTGGCCGTGGTCCAGCCACAGGCAGCGCGTGCAGAAGTCGCGGACCTGCCCGGTGGCATGCGATACCAGCAGCACGGTCCCGCCCTGCGCCACGAACTCGTTCAGACGCCGTATGCACCGGTTCTGGAAGTAGGCATCGCCCACCGCCAGCACCTCGTCCACCAGCAGAATCTCCGGGTCGAGGTGCGCGGCGATGGAGAAGCCAAGCCGCATATACATGCCGGAGGAGTAGCGCTTGACCGGCGTATCGATGAACTGTTCCAGATCGGCGAAGGAGACGATCTCGTCGAAGCGGCGGGCGATCTCCTTGCGGGAGAGGCCCAGGATGGAGCCGTTGAGGTAGACGTTCTCGCGGCCCGAAAGGTCCGGGTGGAAGCCCGCGCCTACCTCGATCAGGGCTCCGATGCGCCCATGGGCGCGGACCCGGCCCGAGGTGGGGGGCAGGATGCCGGTCAGCAGCTTCAGCAGGGTGGACTTGCCGGAGCCGTTGTGCCCGATGACACCCACCGCCTCTCCGCTGTAGATACGGAAGTCCACATCGCGCAGCGCCCAGAACTCCCGGGTCGGCCCGATGGGGGTCTGGTTCCGTCGGCCCAGCAGGTGGGGCAGGGAGAAGCGCTCCCGCAGGTCGCTCCCGCGCGCGCCGCCGAGCAGGAACCGCTTGGACACTCCCTCCACGGCGATGCGAACGTCGTCGCGGGGGGCGGCGGGAGTCTGGGGAGCGGGGGATTGGGACATAGGAGGCAGGCGCGCCGGCTTAGAAGCCGCCGAGGAACCCTTTCAGCATGTTGTAGAACCCGACGAAGGTAAAGGCCCCGCCGATGTAGTCCGTGCGCTTCACACGGTCCACAAAGATGATATCGTTTGGCAATATCTCGGGATTGTACTTCGGGTCACCGCCGGACTTGAAGAACTTTCCGTAGTCCACGCGCACGACGGTCGGCGGGGCGTTTTGGTCCGTCGGGTTCTGGCGGAGGATCTGAATGTCTCCGATCTTGGCCTGCCCGGAGGTGTTGCCGGAGTCACTCATGACGTCCAGCAGGTAGGTCTTGCGGTCCAGCGGCAGGAAGCGCTTGCGTGCGCCGCCGATCTCGCCCCAGACATAGTAGAAGCGCATGGACACCGGCACCTCCAGGGTGTCGTAGTCCTGCAGGTCCATGTCCGCGCTGTCGTCCGTGAGGATGCGCAGCAGGTTCACGGGGATCTTCGTAGTGGGCGAGGTCGGGTCGCCGGGGACGGTGTGGCGGTGAATATAGGAGTTCACCAGGTCGCCGGTCGCGCCGTTCTCGGTGACGCCGAGCTGCACCAGGGCCTGCTTCAGCGTGAACCGCTCGTCGATCTCGTGCTGGCCGCGCTGGGAGAGTTCGCCCTTGACGAGCAGAATGCGCTTCGCCGGCAGGTCCAGCGTGAGCGTGTCCCCTTCGCGCAGGGGAATGTTTGCCGGGCCTTTGGGATCGCGGATGGCCTGTACAAGGTCCACTGTGACCGGCTCTTCACGCTGCGGGTTGGTGATGCGGGCGGTGACCCGCTCCGGCTGTGGAATGTTCCCAATCACCGCAAGAAGCTCGGTGACGCGCCAGCCGTTCAGCAGGTTGAAATCCCCGCCGCGCGCGGCGTTCCCGCGGACATAGATGCGGCGGGCGCGGGCGGAAACGAGCTGAACGTTCACCTGCCCGGGGCGCAGCACGAAGCCGCGCGGGTGCGAGAGCGCCTTTTCCAGCGCCGTCGCCAGCTCCTGACAGGTCATACCGCGTGCCACCACCGGCTTTTCCATCCGCGGCAGCATCACGGTGGCGTCCGCGAGGAGCGGCACCTGCCGGTTGTGGTCCTCGTGCCGCGCGACAGTGATCTGCACGGTGTCGCCCGTGTCCAGGCGGTAGGTAGGCAGCAGGGCGTCTTCTGGCAGCGGCGAGCGGTCGGCGCCGGTCGGTGCGTCCGGCGTCTGCGATGATTGCTGCCCCGCCGCCCCGCCGTTGTTGCTGAGCGGCGCAGACAGGCCCTGCGCCCGGGCCACCTGCGGGGGCGGCGCCAGTAGCAGCGTCAGGGCGACGGCGCTAACCAGGTAGGATGGTTTCATCACTCAAGCCTCCTTCGCTGCGCCACCGCCGGTGGTGAGGGCGGGTTCGCCCGCGCCTGCGGCAGCGGCGCTCACGGGGTCCTGGCCCACGACCACTCCTAGAATGCGCGGCTGGTAGCCATTGGAGAGCAGCCGGCGGGCGCGCGCCACGGACTCGTCGGCCGGCACCGTAGAGGGGGTGACCAGCACCAGACCATCCGCGGCCTTTTCCATCGGCCCAATCTGGCGCGCGGACCACACGGACGGTCCGCTGACCACCACAATGTCGGTATCCGCTTCTTTGCCTAACTCATCAAAGAGGGAGCGCATGCCCGTTTCTGTCGCGGGGGTAGTGTCATCCGGCGCCCCGGCGGAGAGGAAGCGCAGGCCGCCGCCCGCACCCACGTGCAGGATATCCTTCGCCTTCGCGCGGCCCGCCAGCACATCCGCTATACCCGGCGCGTCCGGCTTGCCGAACACGCGGTTCAGCCGGGGCTGCGCCCGGTCGGCGTCCACCAGGGTCACACGGAGGCCATCGCGCACCAGGGTCGCCGCAAGCTGCGCCGCAAGCTGCGCGGTCGTCTCGTCGGAGCGCGTGCCTGCCAGAAGTACCACGGGCGCCCGTCCCGGCACGGCGTTTTCCGCGTGGCGGTGCGCCAGGCAGTAGCCGATCTCCCGGAAGGCGTCCTCGGCGGCGGCGCTGTTGTAGACCGGGACCGGCAGTTCACGGCCTGGCCCGGTGGGCGCGGGCAGCGCGGCGATGGGCACCTGCGCCAGCAGCGGGACGCCGCCCACCTGCGGCAGCGCGGCGGTGTAGTCCGGCTCCGCCGGGAGGGTGGCACCCTCGTCCCGGCGGTCGCTTGCGAAGTACTCCACCAGCAGCGCCGCGCCCACTCCCAGGAACCCACCCAGGAAGACGGCCATCAGTGCGTTCAGGATCGGCTTGGGGCTGACCGGCGTCTTAATGACGCGCGCCCGCTCCAGCACCCGGATGCTGGGGACATTGGTCGGGCGGTTCACCTCGATCTGAATCAGGCCCAGGTGCGCCTTATTGTAGGCCTCGGTGGTCATCTCCACGCGGCGCAGCAGCTCGCGGAAACGGCTGCTCTCCGGGGCGAGCACACGCTGCTCCGCCTGGAGCTTTTGCAGCTCTGCCGAGTTCACCTCGATAGAGCGGCGCAGTTCGCGTAGCTCCTTCTCGGTGTTCCACAGGCTGGTCTGGGCGGCGGAGTAGTCGGGGTTGCGGCTGATGCCCACGCCACCCTTCGAGTAGGCCTGCTTCTGGACCTCTTCGAGCGCCTCCTCCCGCGCCTTGATGGCGTTGTCCAGGCTGACAATCTCCAGCGACTCCGGGCCGAAGTCGTTCAGCTTCTCCTCCCGCTCCCGCTTGAAGTCGGCGATCTGGTTGCGGTACTGGTCGATGAGGGCGTCTTTGTTCATCGTGTAGCCAGTGACCACCGTCGGCGGGATCGTCTGGAGCTGCTTTCTGAGCAGGGCGATGCGGTTCTCCAGCAGCGGGATGTTGAGGCGGCCGGACTCCACCGCCTGCCGCACCTCCAGCGTCCGCGCGGCGCGGCGGGCGTAGAGCGCGGCGGGGTCGGAGACGCCCACCTTCTTAAGGAAGGCGAACATGTCCGCGTCCGCCTTCTCCTTCTCGGCCAGCGCCTTGTCGCGCTGCTTGGCGAGGCGGACCTTGGAGAGGTCGAGCTTGCGGTCGGCCTCCTGCCGGGCGTAGCTGATGTAAACGTTCGCCAGCGTCTCGGCCGTCTTCGCCGCCTCCTCGGGGGTGCGGGCGCGCACCTTCGCCTCCAGGATCTGCCCCCCGGCGATCGAACTGAGGCGGATGCGGTTCAGAAGCTCCTCTGGCTCGGACTTCTTGGTCAGACCTGCCTTTATCAGGACTTCCGAAAGGAACGGCCGCGACTTGATCTTCTCCATCTCCGCGTCCATGGACGGTCCGCCGGCGGCGGAGAGCAGGTCCCGGAGGCTGGAGGGCATCGCGGTGGACGGGCTGTTGTCCATCAGGATGCGCGTGGTGGACTCGTACCACGGCTTGAGTTGCGAGGTGACCAGGAGGGTGGCGGCAACCGTGACCGTGAACACCGACAGGGCGACCGGCGCGCGGCGTCGCAGGATGTGCGCCACGTCCCGCGCGGTTACGGGTGGTGGCGGCGGGGGGAGGCTGGCGCTGCTGCTGCTATTATCGAAAGCGGCACGGGTCGGCGTCGTGGCGGAATACAAGGCTGGGTCGGTCTCCCATTCGGTTCGAGGCGTCTCGTCCGCGGCGGCTTCAGAACGCGGCTCCGAGGTGCTCCGACGGTCACTTCACCCTGGAATGCTACATCCGGCATTTCACTTTGTCAAGCGAAGTGCCTGCGGTCGTCAGAAAACACTGCGTCTTGTTGATAGTCCGCGACATCTGGTGCTACGGCTCAGAGCCTCAGGGGAGGTAATAGGTGGCGGACTGGTTGGGCGTCTCCTGCACCTCGACACGATGCAGGCGCGCCGGCCCGAAGTCGTGGCGCGCCAGCTTTTCGGCCACCACGCGCGCCAGGTTCTCGGTGGAGGGCGCCGCTTCGGCGAACTCGGGCAGTTCGTTGAGTACCGCGTGGTCGAACGGCTCCAGCACCTCGCTCAGGGCGTTCTTAACGTCGCCAAAGTCCGCCAGCAGGCCGGACGCGTTCAGGCGCTCGCCGCGCAGGTGGGCGCGCACGCGGTAGTTGTGGCCGTGCAGGTGGGAGCACTTGCCGGGGTAGTCCGGGAGGAAGTGCGCCGCCGCAATGGTTTTCTCTACCGTGATCTCGTACATCGGGTGTAGCCGTGGCGCGGAAAATGCAGACGCTAAACGGTGGTGAGCGGGGGGAACGCGGGAGCCCCCTTCTGCGTCAGCGGGTCTTCGATGTCGCCCACGTAGCGGTTCTGGTCGTCCACCAGGATGCCGCGGGTAACGACCTCCTCGGGCGAATCGGTCAGGGCGAACGTCGCGACGATCACCTTGTCGCCCACCCGACAGCGCAGGGCGGCGGGGCCGTTCATGCAGATGACGCCGCTGCCGCGCGCGCCGGAGATGATGTAGGTCTCCAGGCGCTCGCCGTTGGTGGCGTTCCATACGTGCACCAACTCGCCGGGGACCATTCCAGCACGGTCCAGAAGGTCCTGGTCGATCGTTATGGAGCCGATATAGTTGACATCGGCCTCGGTGATGGTCGCCCGGTGTATCTTGGCGGAAAGGATCTGGCGCAGGCGCATACGGTTATGGAAACCCCCATGAAAAAGTATAGCCCCTTGGTCCGGCCGCCGCAAACTCACCCGGAGACCGGGGTAAAAAGGGCGTGGCTCGCGGAAGGAAACGGTTTGCGAGCGTGGGAAGTATGAAGACTATGATGACGGACGCGTACGGCGAGAACGAAAGCGTAGCAGAAGAGCACGAGGACACCGCCGGAACCCGCCTGGGTATCGCGGTCGGCGCCATCGTGATTGTTGGCCTCGTCTTCCTGTGTTTCCAGTTCGCGCTCCGCTCGACGGGCAGTGGCGGCAGCGGCGCTTCCCGCAACCGCATGAGCAGCGCCCCGGATGCCCGCCGCGACCCCGGCTCCCCCGGCGGCGTCCTCAGCGCGGCGCCGGCATCGGCCCCCTCTCCCGCCGCGCCTCGGCCGCTGGCGCTCCCGCGCCCCGCCGCGCCCGCGCCGCCTGTAACCCCGCCCCGTCCCGTTACCGCAGGTGTCGCTGTGTTCGGGAGTCCAGAGGAGCAGGCCGCGGTGCAGGCGCTTCTAAAGGAGGTGCGCGCCGCGTACGAGTCTGCCCTGAGTCTGGGGGGCGGCAGCAGCGCGGCGCCCGACGCCGCGGCGCAGGCGCGGCCCCGGCTGGCACTGCCGCTGGAGAGGTCTGCTGCGCCCGCATCGACCTCCCAACCGTACGAGGCGGGAGGCGGGGAGGAGATCGGGGAGGTGCCCTCCGCCGACGCTGTGCGCAATGGTGAGGCGCCGCTGGAGGTTCCCCCCGTGCCCGGCGGGGCATCCTCGCTGCCCGCGGCGCCGCTCGCAGTGGACCCGGAGACGCTGCGGACCGAGGCAGATGCCCTGGAGGTGGTGGTCACGCTGAACACGCACCCTGCGCTGTACCCCGAGACGCTGCGGGACGAGGTGCGGGTCCTGAACTACGAACTGCGCACCAGTCTGTCCACGCTGAACCTGGCGGCGTCGGCGGCGCCGGAGCAGGCGGGCGCCTTCCAGTCCGCCGCGGCCGCGCACCTCGCCCGCGCCGGGGCGCTGCTGTCCCGCCTGGAGGGCGTGGCGCGCACCGGTGTCCTCCCCCCGTCGCCGGGGCGCTGAGGGCGCGCCGAGCCGCGGGCGAACCGGGCAGGAACCGGGGAGCTACGCGGCGAAACGATGGGCGCGCGGCTCTCCCGCGCCGTAAGGAGCCATTGCCCGTGACCGATTCCCCCCGCCCCGGATTGCTGAAGGCTGTTTCCCTGATCCGTGACGTGCCGGACTTCCCGAACCCCGGCATCCTGTTTAAGGACATCACCCCGGTTCTGGCAGATGCCGAAGCCTTAAGGGAGGTCGTGGATGCGCTGAGCGCCGCGGCCGCGGCGCTCCAGCCGGACCTGATCGTGGGCATCGAGTCGCGCGGATTTCTGTTCGGCGCGCCGATGGCCGTTCAGATGGGGCTGGGCTTCTCCCCGGTGCGCAAGAAGGGCAAACTGCCCTACGAGACCATCACGCAGGAGTACGCGCTGGAGTATGGCACGAACGTGGTGGAGGCGCATGTGGACGCCGTGCAGCCGGGGCAGCGCGTCGTGATTGTGGATGACCTGCTGGCAACCGGCGGCACCGCCGTGGCCGCCGCCAACCTCGTGGAGAAGCTGGGCGGGGTCGTGGCCGGGTACTGCTTCCTGGTGGAGTTGGAGTTCCTGAAGGGGCGTGAGCGCCTCGCGGGCCGCGATATCACCGCGCTGATCCGGTATTAGGGGCCCTCCTAATGACCGTTTCCGACGTCATCGCCGCGCTCGACCGCATTGCGCCACCGCACCTGTGCCTGGGCGACGACCCCCGGGGCCTGCTCGTGGGCGACCCCGGCGCGGAGGTGTCACGCCTTGTGGTTGCGCTGGACATCACGCCTGAAGTGGCCGCGACGGCCGCCGCGCTCGGGGCGCAGATGGCCGTCGCGCACCACCCGCTCATCTACCACCCGCTCCGTACTGTCCGCGCGGATGAGCCCCACCCGGGCGGCGTCGTGCTCACCTGCGCCCGCGCCGGGATCGCCGTGGCGTGCGCGCACACCAACTGGGATGTCGCGCCCGGCGGCGTCAACGATGTGCTGGCGGAGCTTCTTGGCCTCACGGATGTCCGCCCGCTTCAGATTACCTATAGGGAGCCGCTGGTCAAGATTGCCGTGTTTGTGCCGACCGAGAACCGGGAGGCGGTTCTGGAAGCGATGGCGGGCGCGGGGGCGGGTGCCATCGGGGACTACGACCGCTGCGGGTTCTGGGCGCCCGGCACGGGCACGTTCCGCCCGCTGCCTGGTGCGAACCCGCATATCGGCACGGTGGGCGCGCCGGAGACGGTGGCGGAGGACCGTCTGGAGATGATCATGCCGGAGGGGAAGTGGCGCGCGGTCGTGGCGGCGATGGTCGCGGCGCACCCCTACGAGGAGGTCGCCTACGACGTATACCCGCTGAAGAACGCCGCCGCGGAGTTCGGCATCGGGCGTATCGGTACGCTCTCCGAACCGCTCACCCCGGCCGCCCTGCTCGCCCGCGCGCAGGGGGCGCTCGCCTTCGACGCCGTGCGCATGGTCGGCCCGGCGGACCGGCAGGTCCGCACCGTAGCCGTGTGCGGCGGCGCGGGAGCCTTCCTCCTGCCCGACGCCCTCGCGGCGGGCGCGGACGCCCTGGTCACCTCGGACGTGCGCCACCATGAGTTCGTGGACGCCGCCGCGCGCGGATTCCTGCTCCTCGATGCGGGCCACGCCGCCACCGAAACTCCGGGCGCCCGCGAACTCGCCCGCCGCCTCACCGCCGACCTCCCCGGCGTCGCTGTCACCTTCGCCGAAGCGGACGGCAGCACCGCGGGGTAGGCCGCCCGGCGGCCTACCCCGGGAAGTAGCAGGACCTACAGCCCGACGGTCCGCAGGGACATACGCACCTTCGCGGCGGCGGTCTCCGGGTCGTCGGCGATGTTGTTCGGGTTCAGGATCTCCGGCGCGATGTAGCCCCGGTACCCCGCCCGCCGCAGGCCGTCCAGGAAGTCCTTCAGGTCGATCTCGCCCTCGCCGGGCAGCACCCGCTCGCCGTCCCGCGCGCCCTCCGGCCCCGAGCCCTTCGGCGCGTCGTTGATGTGGACGTGCACGATCTGCGCGTCGGTCAGCTTCGCCAGGTCGTCGCCGGTGACGCCGGTCGTGTAGCAGTGGTACGAGTCCACGAGCAGGCCGACGTTCGGCTCCCCGATGCGGGCGATCAGGTCCAGCGTGCCCGGGAGCGTGTAGATCGCGGCGTTCGCGCCCATGGCGTTCGGCGCACCGGCGCGCAGGTGGTGCGGCCCGACCCACTCCAGCCCAAGTCGGACACCGTGCCGGCCGAAGATGCGGGCGATTTCGCGGAAGCGGTCGGCGGTGCGGGCGATCCACGCCTCGGCGTCATCGTTGACCGCGGGGGGCATCCAGGTGGTGCAGCGGTCCGCGCCCAGGGAGGCGGCGACGGCCGCCTCGTCTTCCAGCGCGGCAAGGCCCTTCTGGAACGTTTCTTCGTCCCCGCGCCATTCGACAGAAAGCCCGAACGAGCCGAGTTCGACGTTCTTCTCGGCGAGGAACGTCTTCACCGCCTCCGGGCCGCCCTTCTCTTCGATGAGCTTGCGCGCGCCGCCGATGCTGAACTCGAAGGCGGCGAAGTCGTTCCGGGCGGCGAGGTCGGCGAACTCGGCGAGGGAGAGGGCGCCTGCGTTCAGGCGGGCGGGGTGCAGGGATATCTTCATAGGTCGTGTTTTCTCGTTTTTCTCGTCTGGGAGGGATCGGGGCGTTAACGGGTCGCCGTGGACTGAAGTCCCGGCTTCCGGAATTCAAGCCCGCCTCCGCGGGCTCCGGTAAATGCACGCTGCTACGGCTTATCTGTAGCCGCCATCCGTCCCAAGCAGCCCGCGGAGGCGGGCTTGAATTCCGGAAGCCGGGACTTCAGTCCACGGCACCAAGGCCACGGCGCACACCAGCAACGACGACAGCGGCCGTATTGCGGCCGGTGGATTGCGGCGGGCGCGGCTTCCGTCCCCTTCGGCGCAGGGAAGGCATTCTCCTGCGCCGAACAGCGTAGCACATGATCATCACGCAGACGCCGCTGCGCATCTCATTCGCAGGCGGCGGGACGGACTTTCCCGATTATTACCGGCGTGCGGGGGGCATCGGCGGGGGCGTCGTGTCATCCGCCATCGACAAGTACATCTACGTCATCGTCAAAGAGCGCTTCGACCAGAAGATACGTATCGGCTACTCCCGTACGGAGATGGTCGATTCGGTGGACCAGATCGAGCACGAACTGGTGCGTGAGGCGATGCGCGTTGTCGGCGTGGAGCGCGGCATCGAGATCAGCACCATGGCCGACATCCCTTCGGAGGGCTCGGGCCTGGGGTCCTCGTCTTCCGTCACGGTAGGGCTGCTGCACGCGCTGTACGCCTACCGCGGCGAACTGGTTACCCCCGACCTGCTGGCGCGGCAGGCGTGCCAGATTGAGCGCGAGCGACTGGGCAAGCCTATCGGGCTGCAGGACCAGTACATCGCGGCTTATGGCGGGCTGCGCCGCATCGCCTTCCTGCCGGACGACTCGGTGGAGGTCGCCCCGGTCGCGCTGAGCGAGGAGGGGCGGCGGCGGTTCGGGGAGAGCCTGCTGCTGTTCTTCACGGGCGTCACCCGGCGCGCGGACGCCATCCTGGCGGGGCAGCAACGGAGTATTCCGGAGCGTGCCACGACCCTGGACCGGATGCGGGCGCAGGCAGACGAGGTGTACGCCGCGCTGACCGCGGGAGATTGGAACGGGGTAGGGCGCATTCTGGATGCGGGCTGGCGCCACAAGCGGGGCCTGGCGGACGGCATCACCAGCGCCGAGATCGACGAACTCTATGCGCGGGCGCTGGAGGCGGGAGCAACGGGGGGCAAGGTCGCGGGCGCGGGCGGGGGTGGCTTCCTCCTTCTGTCGGTCCCGCCGGACCGGCAAGCGTCCGTCCGCGCGGCCCTGGCGGACCTCAAAGAGCTGCCCTTCGCCCTGGAGCGCGACGGGACGAAGGTCATCTTCAACGCGCGCCGGTAAGATGCGCGCCGCAGGAAGGGGCGGTATGACCGTAGGCTTCATCGGGTTAGGGGTGATGGGCGGGGCGATGGTGCGCAGCCTCCTGCGCGCGGGCTATGCCGTCCACGCCTGCGACATCCAGCCGGAGCGCGTTGCCGCGGTCACCGCCGACGGCGCGACGGCCGTACCGGACGCCGCGGCCCTGGTGGCGGCGTCCGATGTCGTCTGTACCTCACTGCCGTCGTCGGAGTCGTGGGTGCAGTTGGCCGAGGCCGTTCTGCTGCCGAACCTGCGTGCGGGACAGGTGGTGGTCGATTTCGGAACGGTCACCCCGCCGGAGACGCGGCGCCTGGCGGACGCCTTCGCCGCGCGCGGGGCTTCCCTGATTGACGCCCCGTGCAGCGGCGGGGTGGGGGGCGCGCAGCAGGGGCGTTTGCGCCTCTTCGCGGGTGGCGACCCGGCGGCGTTCGAGCGGGTTCACCCGATTCTGGAAACCGTGGGGGGCGCGGAAGGTCTCACCTACTGCGGTCCGAGCGGGATGGGGCAGGTGGTCAAGGGCGTCAACCAGCTTGCCATGGGGCTGGGCGCGGCGGCCTACCTGGAGGCGGTGGCGTTCGGCGTGCGCGCGGGGGCGGTCGCCGGAGGTGATCAACCGGGCGGTCGGGGGCGACAGCGAGGGGTGGCGCGCGATGGTCCGGCAGACGGCGCGTTCGGCGCAAGAGGGGCGGGCGGAGCAGGCCGGGGTNAAGTTCCGCGAACTGCCCTACTACCTGGAAGCGGCGGAGGCGGCGGGCTTCGACCTGCCCCTGGCACGTGTGCTCTANGGGTTTTGCGACGCGGGCGAGCGCGTCGTGGTGGACGACAACCGCCCTGCCCCCTCCTTCTGGCACGAACTGATGACACGCGGTAGACAGAGCGAATAAACGATGCGGAGAACGGGCCGCGCCGGGGTACCCCGGCGCGGCCCGTGGGAGCGTAAGTAACGATGACAGGGGCGGCGGCGGCAACAGCAGGGGCGGAAGAACTGCCGGAAACGGCGGGGGGGATGTCCGGGTACGTTTCCGACTACCTCGCGACCCTCAAGGCACTGCTGGACGCGGTGGACCCGCGGGCGGTGGGGCGCGTGGCGGACCTGGTGTACGGCGCCTTCCGGGACGGGCGGCGCCTGGTGCTGTGCGGCAACGGAGGTTCGGGTTCTACCGCCTCGCACCTGGCGTGTGACTTCGCGAAGAACGTTCTGCTCGATTCGGGGCGGGCGTTTGAGGTGGTCGCGCTCTCCGACTCCCCGGCCGCGATCTCCGCCTGGGCCAATGACACCGACTACGCTAACGTCTTCGCAGGGCAGGCGCGCACGTGGCTGCGGGCCGGGGACGTGCTGATCGCCCTGTCCGGTTCGGGCAACTCGGCGAACGTCCTGCGGGCGGTCGAGGTGGCCCGCGAGGTCGGCGCGACCAGCGTCGGCTTCTGTGGCTATGGCGGAGGGGCGCTGGCGGAGCGGGCGGATATCTCTATTGTGGTGGACCGCCGGAATATGCAGCAGGTCGAGGATCTGCACATGGTCCTGGGGCACATTGTCTTCTCCGCAGTGCGCGATCGTGTGAAGGGGAGGCTGGCGGCATGAGTGGCAGCACTCCCGCGGTGTTTCTGGACCGGGACGGCGTTTTGAACGTTTACCTGCCCGGCGCCTATGTGCGGAACGGGGAGGAGTTGGTGCTGCTGCCGGGCGTCGCCGCCGCCGTGGCAGAGCTGAACGCGCTCGACGTGCCGGTGGTGCTCATCTCCAACCAGCAGGGCGTCGCCAAGGGGCTGATGACGGCCGACGACCTCCAGGGGCTGGACGTTCTGCTGAAGGAGCGCCTCCGGGACGAGGCGGGCGCACGGCTGGATGCGTCTTACTACTGCCCCCACCATGCGCGGGAGAACTGCGCGTGCCGTAAGCCGCTCCCGGGCATGCTGCTCCAGGCGGCGCGTGAGCACGGCATCGACCTGGCGCGCTCGGTTTTCATCGGGGATACGGTGACGGATGCCGCCGCGGCCCGCGCGGCGGGGGTAGGGGCGTTTGTGCTGGTCCTGACGGGCAAACTGCGGGACGCCGCGGACGCCGCGGACCCCGCGCTGTTCCCCACGTCGCCGGACTATGTGGCGGCGACCCTGGCGGACGCCGTACCCTGGGTCCGCTCCTACCTCGGCCACTCCGGGGAGCGTGTTGCCGCCCCGGTTGTCGCGCCCTAGACAGGGCCGCCGGACTCCTCCGGGAGGGGAACCGCGGGGGCGGCCTCGGGGCGGAAGGCAGTCACGGCGGCGAGCGCCTCAGGGCGGGAGATGTGCTCCGAGGCCGAGGCGAGTTCCAGACCCAGGATGCCGCCGTGCTGGTCGAAGTCGAGAATCAGCCCGGAGGGGTGGACCTCGGTCTCATGGATCGGGGCGTTCCGGAAGAGGATACGCAGCGTATCCTCTTCCGGCGAGTACGTGATTGTCATTGGGTGTCTCCTGGGGAGGCCCGCTCCTCAGCGGGAGGTTGCCGGGGCCGCCGCCACCGCCGCCTCTGCACCCGTTCGAATGCCGAGCTTCGCCAGCGTCTTTTCGAGGAACGCGTCGTTCTCGTTGAAGCCGATGGTGCCCCCGGCGATCTTCCCGTCCCGGTCGATGACGTACTGGGTTGGGATGCCCTCCACCTTGTAGAGCGCCTTCGCGAAGTTGTCGTCGCCGCGCCCGGCGGGGTCAAAGAGGGTCGGGAAGGTGTAGGCCTTGCCCGGGCCGCCCGTGCGCCACCGGTCATAGGCGTCCTTCTCGTCCCAGACACAGACCGCAAGCACCTCGACCCCCTGCCCCTTGACCTGCTGGTAGACCTTCTCCAGGTGCGGCATGGACTTCTGGCACGGGCCGCACCAGGTTGCCCAGAAGTCCAGCACCACGACCTTGCCCTTGTAGTCGGACAGCTTCACCTTGCGGCCGTCGGACGCGAACACGGTGAAGTCCGGCGCGGGCGTGCCGACCGCCAGCATCTTCGGCCCGGTGTCCTCCTCGGCGTTCGGCGGGGCGCTCCAGACGAAGGTCTGCGAGGCAACCGGCGCGTCGAACGTCCAGTTGGTGTAGTCGAGGCGCAGGTTCGGGTGCTCAGCGTCGTCGGCCCGGGTGCCCTCCTCGCGGCGCAACGGCAGGCCGCTCTCCGCGTCGAGGTGGGTGCGGATGAAGGCGCGCAGGCTCTTGCCGTCCTGGGACTTGCGGGCGGGCTCCCAGTCGGTGACGACCACGGTCTTACGGCCGTCGTCGAACGTACCTTCGGCGACGGTGCGCTCGTTGCCCGGCCGCGCGGGCGCGCCGGGGGTGGCGATCAGGTCGAGGCCCGCCATCAGGGCGAGTTGCGACAGGGGGCGGTCGCCCTTCGCGCGCGGCCCGGCGATCTTGTACTTGCCGATCAGGGCGTTGTACTCGTACTGCTTCTTGCCGTCCGTGAAGTAGAACGAGGTGGGCTTGCCCTTCATGTTGGGGCTCAGGCTGACCGCATCGACCCGGTAGCGGGCGCGGTCTTTGCCGTCCGCCCCGTCCGCCGTGACCGTGATGTCGAACAGCGGGGAGTACTGCTTGGTCTGGGCGTTGAACACGGTGAAGGTCGCCTTCGCCTGGATCGACTTCTTGGCCGGGAGCGGCGAGGGCGGCAGAGGCGGGGTGGCCGTCGCCGCCTGCGCCCCGGCAGCGTTGGCAGCCGCCGCCGGGACGTTGGTAGTCGCGACCGTGGCCACGGTCGCGAGCGCGGCCACAGCGGCGGCGGCGCTCGCGACGGCGGCGGAAGCGTTGCGTGTCATCATCAGGTTTGCCTTCTTACACTATCTCAATACATCGGGTTGGACGCGTTCTTCACGGGTACGTAGTAGTGGTTCGCGCCGACCGCGGTCGGGTCCGTGACGCCGGGGCCGAGCAGGTTGCCCAGCTTCGCCGAAATGGCGGACGCGGCAAGCCCGTTCTGGTTCATCTTCATGGCCTTGGCGTGCCCGTCCTGGAACAGGACGTTGCCGAAGGTGTCGGGGTGGCGGCCGGAGCTCTGCGGGGAGGTGAGCGCGGTGCCGTTCGCGCGGCGCGGCGTGTGGATGCCGTTGAACGTGGAGGAGGTCCCGCCCGCGTCGGCCATCAGGACGCTGGCGGCAGGCTCGGGCCAGTCCGCCAGAGAGGTGAAGGGGCCGTACGGCGTCACGCCGTCGCTCAGGGTGTAGCCGTAGACCAGCAGGTAGTTCTTGTCGTAGCCGAGCGGGGCGTCAGAGGAGTCGATCGTAAAGGGCGCGCCTCCGGTGCTGGGGGTCATGTCGCCGGTCGAAAGGCAGCTCTGGACCTTGCCGTTGCGGACGTAGGGCTGCACCAGGCCGTGCTCCGGCATCAGCTTCGCGGCGTTGCCGCCCTGCTGCATCAGGCCGAAGAACCAGTAAAGCTGGTGCGGGAAGCTCTCGCCTGAGGGCACATTGTAGCCATTGGGCGGGTACGTCTCGTCGTAGTCCTGCACATACTGGAGCACGGCGAGCCCCATCTGCTTGAGGTTGGAGAGGCAGGAGGTCTGCCGTGCCTTCTCCCGAGCCTGTGCGAAGACCGGGAACAGGATCGCAGCCAGGATCGCGATAATGGCGATAACCACGAGCAGTTCAATGAGCGTGAACCCGGCCCCGGGGCGGGAAGCGCGGGTATGACGGCGGCGGCTGTAAGAGCGAGTTAGAGACATGGCACTTTTCCCCTTCCTGATACGCATCCTTCGTTCACGGGAGGGCGCTGCGGCAGCATTGCATGCGGCGCGGCTATTTTTCGGTATCAAGGCTCCGGCGCGGACCGGTTGGTACGCGACGTTGCGTTGAGGCCGATTGTATAATGCCACTCCCAGAAAACTCCCAAAAGGGGCACTCTCCTCGCCAAAACCAAACAAATTCTATCAGCTTTTTGGGGCTTTCGCCGAGGTCAGCGCTTCGGCGCAGGCGGCGGGCAGTGGCAGCGTCTCCCCCTCCGTCCAGAGCGCCTCAAAGGCGGCCCTACCGAGGGCGGCCCGGGCACGGTCCCGGTCGGTCTCCAGCGCCTCCGGGTCGGCGGGCTTAAAGGTCATTCCCAGCGCGCGGCGCTGGTTTTCGGACGCCGCCAGAAGGCGCACGGCGGCGGGGTAGTCGCCTCGGGCGGCAGCGAGGTGGCCGCTCTCTTTAAGGCACCAGGCGAGGGCGCGGCGATCGTCCACGGCGCGTGCCAGTTCGGTCGCCTGCCGGAGGGCATCTCCGGCCGCGGCGAGGTCGCCGCGGAGGCGCTGCACGGTCCCCAGATTGAGGAGGGACACGGCGGTGTGGGAGCGGCTCCCGAGCGCGCGGCAGATCTCCAGATCCTCTTCGAGCAGCCGCTTCGCGGCGTCGTAGTCGCCCCGGTAGCGGGCAATCAGCCCCATATTGTTCAGCGTGGCGGCGATTAGAACGCGGTTGTCGGCGGCACGGTACAACTCCAGGCACTCGCCGAAGAGCGTCCAGGCGCGCTCCCACTCCTCCTGCTCCATAGCGACGTTGCCGAGGCCGAGTAGCGCGCTGGTCTCCAGCAGGGAATCACCGGCCTCGCGGGCCAGCGCCAGAGCCTCCTCCTGCATGCGCCGTGCGCCTGCGTAGTCCTCCTGGGTGTAGGCGATCGAGGCAAGAAGGAGGAGCGCCTGCCCTCTGCCCGACCGGTCGCCGAGCGCGGTCCACCGCCGCAGCGCCTCGCCGGCAGCAGCCTGCGCGGCGTCAAAGCTGCCCTGTGAGCGCGCCAGCCGCGCCAGGGCCTGCATCGCCCGCGCCAGCACCCGGGGCAGGTCGCCGCCGGCGGGCAGCGCGTCTTCCGGGCCGAGGGCACGCAGCAGCCGCTCCAGCCACTCCCGGCCCTCCCCGGCGTAGCCGCGGACATCCCAGAAGAGAACCAGGGCAGCTGCCATGCGCAGGCCCGGCACCACCGCGTCGCCGCCGATCTCGGCGCACCACGCGAGCGCGGCGCGCAGGTTGTCGACTTCGGCGTTCAGCGTCGCGAGAGCGAGCGCCTGGGATGGGCCGTTTATCGCCCGCTCCGCCGCCTCCGCGACGCCGAGGAAGTAGCGGGCGTGCCGCCGGCGGGTCTCCTCGTCTACCGCGATTGTCCGCTGCTGCGCGGCGAACTCGCGGAGTGTTTCCAGCATCCGGTAGCGCATCGCTGGCTGTGCGTCCGGGGCGCCGGCATCGCCCATCGCGTCGCCGGTCCCCTCGTCGGCTGCCACAAGGGAGCGCTCACGCAGCTCCGTGATGAGGCGCAGCGCCGTCAGAGTTGCCGGTCCGCCGCCGTCTGCCTCGGCCCCGGCCGTGCCGTCGGCGTCGAGGCAGACGGCGGCAGACGCCCCCAGAGTCCACCCGCCGCGGAACACGGAAAGGCGGACAAAGAACCGCTGTGCGTCCTCGGGCAGCAGGAGGAAGCTGTTTTCCACGACCGCCCGGAGCGATCGGTGCCGCTCCGGTATATCGGCGCGGCGGCTCACCAGCAGATCGAAGCGGTGGTTGAGCTGCGCGAGCATCTGGGCGGGGGTGAGCGTCTGCGCCCAGGCAGCGCAGAGTTCGATGGCGAGCGGAAGCCCCTCCAGACGCGCGCACAGGCGGGCGACCGTGGCGGCGTTCTGCTCGGTCAGCGCGAACCCGGGGCGCACGGCCCGTGCCCGGTCGACGAACAGCCGCACGGAGTCGTTGTCGGCGAAGGGGGCGTCCGGCTCCGCTGCCGCAGCCGGCACAGACAGCGGCCGCACCGGCCATTCGGACTCGCCTTCCAGGCCGAGCCTCTGCCGGCTTGTGACCAGCACGGTAAGCCGGGGGGCGCGCTCCAGCAGCGCCCGCACCAGCGGGGCGACACCGCTCAGCAGGTGCTCTGCGTTGTCCAGCACCAGCACCGGGGGGCGCTCCTCGCGGGCGAGCGTATCGGCCACGCGGTCGAGCGTGGTAAGGGCTGCGTCCGTGCCGCGGGGCAGGCGCATCAGGTCGGCGAGCGCGTCCGGGACCTGCCGGGCGTCTTCGAGGTCGGCGAGCGGGAGGAACCAGACCCCGCCGCCGCGCCAGGCGCGCATAGTTTCCAGGGCGAGCCGTGTCTTCCCCGAGCCCCCGATGCCTACCAGAGTCACCAGGCGCACATCGGACGCTGCCAGGAGAGTGTGGAGGTGGGCGATTTCGTCGGCCCGCCCGAAGAAGCGGGTCAGGGGGGCAGGGAGCGGCGGTGCCGTCGGGGCTGCCGGGGCGGGCACAGTCGCTGCTGCGATGGCGGGAGCGGTAGGCACGCCGCTCGTGGGGCCAGCCACGGCATCGCCGCGCCGCAGGGCGTCGAGCAGGGCGCGGGCAGCGGGCGATGGCTCTTCGCCGAGGGTGTCCGCCAGCACACGCTCCATCTCCCGGTACTGCCGCCGCGCCGCCGAGACCTGCCCGCTGGCCGCCAGGAGCCGGATGACGTCAAGGTAGGCGTCCTCCGCCAAGGGGTCGGCGACGTGCGCCCGGCGTGCGTAGGCGAGCGCCGTCTCCAGACGCCCGGCCGCCTCCTCATGGGCGATCAGAGCGCGCAGCGCCCCGAGGAACTGGTCAAGAAGGCGCTGACGCAGGCCCAGGACCCATTCGTCGTCAAGGCGTGGCAGGAGGGGGCCGCGGTACAGGTCTACGGCGGTGCGGAGCCAGGTGGCGCGCTCTTCCGGGGCCGTCTCGCCCGCCGCGCGCTTGAGTGCGTCCTCGAACGCGGCCACATCGGTGTGGACAGCATCCGCGCCGAGGGCGACGCTCTGCCGGTCCGCAACGAGAACGCTCCCCCGCGCAGTGCCCGGCGGCTCCAACTGCGGGCGCAGCCAGACGACGGCCTGAGTGAGCCGGTTTCGCCCGGCGTCCGGCGGCGCGTCCGGCCAGAGCAGGTCGGCCAGCGCCTCCCGATCGCGCGGCTGCCCGGCGGGGAGGGCGAGGCAGGCCAGGAGCGCCTCCGTCTTGCGGGTCTGAAACCGCTCGATTACCGGCCCTGCCTCCCCACGGGCGGCGCGCAGCCCTCCGAACATCTCGATGTACCAGATGCCCTCGCCCGCTTCCATGCCCCATTGTATCCCGCGCGCCGCGCCGCGCCGCCTGCGGTGGGGGGCGGCGCGGCGCGCGGAACTCAAACCGAGGGCTGGGGAACGTGGCGCCAGCGGGCCTGAATCAGACAGTAGGCGCCATAGGCGATGAGACCGAGGGCGACGATGCCGAGCAGGACCTGCCCGTAGGGCTGCTGTGCCAGCGAGAGCAGCGCCCCGTCCAGACCGCGCGCCTGGGCAGCATCACTGGCGAAGCCGGCGCGCAGCAGGAACCATCCGACGAGGGCTAAGACAACACCGCGGGCGATCAGGCCGACCTTGCCGGTGACGGTGGCCGCCTTCTCCTCCGCCGGGGTCATGGCGGCGAGATCGAGTTCCTGCTTGAACTTCTCCTTGATGCCCTTGTACGCCTGGTAGCCCGCGAGGCCGATTACCACGATGCCCGCCGCAATCACCAGGAACTGCCCGAAGGGCTGCGACAGGGCGGTTCGGGTGGCCGTTTCCGTGCCTCCGCCGCCATCCCCACCGCCGCGCATCCCCGTTACCAGGCGAAACGCGGTCAGGGACAGGGAAGTGTAAGCGAGCCCGCTGATGACAAGGCCGACGCGCATCAGGACGCCCTTGATGCCCTCGCCCGCTGCTTTGCGCTCCGGGTCAAAGAGCGCCTGCACCAGCCGCCACAGAGCGTAGCCCGCGAGGCCGATGGCGAGCAGCGCCAGCACGAAGCGCCCGGCCTCATCGCCGGCGATGGTGTGGAGCGCGCCGCGGGTGTCAGTGGTCTTGCCGCCGAGTCCGACCGCCGCCTGGAGCGCGAGCATGCCGACCAGGAAGTAGACCACGCCCTTGGCGGCGTAGCCGAGTCGCGCGAGCCGTTCGACCAGGGGGCCGGCCTCGCGCACCGCGCCGCCGGCCTGTTGTTTCAGCGCGCCGCCCGCGTTGCGCGCCATGTTCTGAATGCTCATCTCGGGAAGCCCGTCCTCAGGCAAACGGACGGCGCGGCGAGGCCGCGCCACCCATTTGTTCGTTGCCCTGTGGTTACCCGGACGGGCTCCCCGTCAAGCGAAAAAGAGCCTACGGCTGCTCCCACAGGCGGTAGTACTTCCCGCCGTGCTTGTCCACGGTGTTGCCATCCATGTAGCAGACGCTGAAGGCGCGGCGCGACACATTGGTGCGGTTGACGTCCGAGGCGTGCAGCAGGTAGTTGTGGAGCAGCACCGCCTCGCCCGGCTCCAACTCCAGGAACTCCACCTTCTCCGCGGGGGCGAACTCCGCCGCCTGCTCCTCGGTGAGGAAGCCCGAGCCGTGCGACGGGTTGATGAGGCCGTACTTGTGGCTGCCTGTAATCACCTGGACGCAGCCGTTGTCCACCGTCGCCGGGTCCAGGGCGGTCCAGATCGTGATCTGCGGGTCCCGGTCCAGCGCCGTCCAGCGGTCCTGGTGCCACGGCAGCCACGTGCCCTGGTTCGCCGGCTTGTTCATGAACATCGCGCGGAACGAACTCACCGGCGTGTCCGGACCGTAGGTGCGGGCGCAGATGTCTTTGAACAGCGGGCGCTCGGTGTACTCCAGGAACAGCGGGTCGTACTCCAGGTCCTGAATCTTGCGGTAGGCCAGGGTCGCGCCCTTGTGCCCCTTGCTCTGCACCCCGGCGTCCTCGTACCTGCCGGTGGTGCTGTCGAGCTGCATCAGCAGCTTCTCGTAGGGCACGTCTGCCGTGCCCAGCATGATGTCGTCGATGCGCTGCTGCAGCGCGGCCAGATCGGCATCACTCAGCACCTTGCCGAGGCGCAGGTAGCCGTCCCGCTCGTACTGCGCCCACTGCGCGTCGGTCAGCGCCTGTGCCTGCTGCGCGTCACTCGCCAGGGTCGTCGCCATCGTCGTTACTCCTCCCATGAGTGGGTTTGCACTTTGCGGCCATTGTGCCCTGAGGAGTTTCGCGCGGCAATTGACTATGCACCCCNGGTTTTATACAATNCGCTCATGGAGGACGGCGCCGAAGACCTNACGTTCCTCGTTTCGTCGCGAAACCCCGAGAGCCGCCAGCGGCTCGACAAGCACGTGGTCGGCTACTACACGATCCAGTACATGGAGCGCGGCGGGGTCGATCTGGCCTACGACGAGGAGTGGACGCGCATGGAGTGCGGGGAAACGGGGTGGTTCTGGCCTGCGTACCCCGGCCCGCGTCTGCGCTTCCACGCCGCGCCGGGCTACGACCACTGGTTCCACCGGCACATCGCGTTCCAGGGGCCGCGCGTCCAGCGCTGGCAGGCATCCGGCCTCTGGCCTGATTGCGCGCAGCCCGCCCCGCCCGGTCGGGGCGCCGCGGAGTGGGGGGCGTACTTCGAGGAGATGTGCGCCCTGAGCCAGCGCCCGGACCGCTGGGGGCGCCTGCGCGCTGTGAACCTGCTGGAAGGGCTGCTCCTCGCGCTCGCCGATGCCCGCGCCTCCGCCCCCGCCGCGGACGCCGAAGACGCCTGGCTCGCGCCGGTCCTGGAGCGCCTGGAGTCGGCGGACGCCTTCGCCCCGGACTACGCCGGTCTCGCCCGCGCGGCGGGCATGGGCCTTTCCACCCTGCGCCGCCGCTTCCGTGCCGCCACCGGTCTTTCCTTGCACGGCTACGTCCTGCAGGCCCGCCTGTCCCGCGCCCGCGCCCTGCTGGCCGAGACCGACCTGCCGCTCGCCGCCGTGGCCGAGCGCCTGGGCTACGAGAACGTTTACTTCTTCGCCCGCCAGTTCAAGCAGCAGGTCGGCGTTCCCCCCGGCGTTTACCGCCGTAGCAGACAGTTGTAACAAGCCCGCAGCCACCCGTGTCACGGAAACGGTCGCGCTCTCGTTAGCTCCCCAGCGTTCCGGTGACAGGAGGATCTACCTATGAAGAGTAAAGTCTTGTCCTTCGTGGCGGGCAGCGCGCTGGTGATGACGGGATGGCTCGTGCGCCCGTTCACGACGCCTTCCGCCGCTCACGCTCAGGCTACGTCAGCACCCGCAACAGCCCAGGCAACCGCGTTTCCCTCTGACGGCCGCTATCAGATCGCTTCGGGAGAAGGCGGCCTGTACTATCTGGACACGCGCACCGGGCGGCTGTGGATAGGGCTGTACCGGGCCGAAAGCGGTCCGCCCAAACTGGTCTGGCTTGACATCGACTCTCCCCAGCACAAAGCGTCACAACCGTAGTACGGTAGCGCGGCAAGCGGAGCAGACGAACGTCATTCGATTCCGCGGGCATCCGGGTACGATTCCGTATGAAACGTAGCGCCCGAGTGCTTGCCGTGGCCGCTGTCAGCGTCGTTCTGGTACTGCTCGCGGCGTACGGCGTGTCTGAAAACACGGGCAGCCGGCCCGTGGAAAAGGTGGCCTACGCCACCGGGTTCCAGATGGGGAGAGACGGCCAGGAAAGTATCTTCGTTACTGCAGATCTGGCCGTGGACAATTTCGCCCGGGACCCGGGTGCCTTCTTCGCGACCGTCGCAATGAGCATCCCCACGGAGCCAGGCATGTCAGAGAATCCGAACACTGCCTTGAAGTCCGTTTTGAAACAGATGGCGGCGGCAGAACCAGAGGCTCAGGTGGAACTCATACGCCGATTTGTCGCGAGTTACGAGGCCGGATTGCAGCAAGGATATGGGGACGCTCCGCCAGGAACGCATACCGAAGACTGAGGGGCATCGGATGGAACTGGCTATCCTGTGGCGCGGGCTGGACCCGCCGGGGCGCGACGCGTGCCGGTTGAGCACGTCGGATTCGGGGCACCGGCTGGCGGGGACGGCGGTGTTCGCCCCGGACGGGAAGCCGTGTCACCTGCGGTACGAGGTGGAGTGCGATGCGGCGTGGCGCACCCGCGCGGGGCGGGTGGAGGGCTGGATCGGCGACGAAAGTGTGGAGATGGCCGTCGTCGCCCTGCCGGGGGCGCGGTGGGAGGTGAACGGCGTCGAGTGCGCCGCCGTTGCGGACTGCACGGACCTGGACCTCGGGTTCACGCCTGCCACGAACCTGATCGCGCTGCGGCGCCTGAACCTGTGGGTGGGGGAGGAGGCGGAGGCGCCCGCCGCGTGGATCGACTTCCCGGCGCTGGAGTGGAAGCGCCTGGCCCAGTGGTATCGGCGCCTCTCCGACGAGGAGTATGCGTACCGCTCGCCGGACGCGGGGTACGCGGCGACGCTGCTCGTGACTCCGGCGGGGTTCGTGGCGCGCTACTCGGGGCTGTGGGAGCGGGAGGCGTGAGCCCCACCGCCGCCGTCTTCGACCCCGCGAGCGGCACGGTGACCGCAACGCTTACCGGGGAGGTCGGGGAGGCGGACGTGGCGGCGTGGCGCGAGGGACTGGCCGCCTGCCTGGAGGCGCTGCCGCGGGACGGGCGGTTCGCGCTGCTGGTGGACACGCGCGGCTACGCCCCCGCCAGCCTCGCCGCCCACCGGGCCTACCGCGAGGCGGTCGCCGACGCCGGAGAGGACGGGCGCATCGCGGCGGTCGCGTTCGTCCACCACGACGCGTACAAGATGCGCCTGCTTCAGGAGCAGGAGGGCACGGGGGACGTTGGCTATTTTGCCGATGTGGAGGAGGCGCGGGCGTGGCTGCGCCATAGGGTGGCAGGGGGCATTCTTGACACCCCGCGGCGGCGGGCCGTATAATTATTTGCCGTTCATCCCCTTCGGAGCCGAAGCAAGAGCAGCGGCAGAGAAAGTTTCAAAACCCACCCATGGCCCGCGTTACCCTCCGAAACCTTTGCAAGACCTTCACCGACCAGCAGACGAAGAAGGATGTCGTCGCGGTCAACAACCTCAACCTGGAGATCCAGGACGGCGAGTTCCTCGTCCTGGTCGGTCCCTCCGGCTGTGGTAAGACGACGGCGCTGCGCATGGTCGCGGGCCTGGAAGAGGTTACCAGCGGCGAGATCCTGATTGGTGACCGCGTGGTCAACGACGTCCCGCCGCGTGACCGCAATATCGCCATGGTCTTCCAGAACTACGCCCTCTATCCCCACATGAGCGTGTACGAGAACATGGCGTTTGGCCTGAAGCTGCGCATGCTGCCGAACCTGATGTGGCAGCTCTCCCACCCGGCCGAGGCCAAGAAGATCAAGGAGGAGATCGACCAGCGCGTCCGCGAAGCCGCGGAGACGATGGCGATCCCGCACCTGCTGGACCGTAAGCCCAAGCAACTCTCTGGTGGGCAGCGCCAGCGCGTGGCTCTGGGGCGCGCCATCGTGCGCGAGCCGCAGGTCTTCCTGATGGACGAGCCGCTGTCGAACCTGGACGCCAAGCTGCGCGTGCAGACCCGCGCCGAGCTGATTAAGCTGCACCGGCGCCTGGGGGTGACCACGATCTACGTTACCCACGACCAGATCGAGGCGATGACGATGGGGCAGCGCATCGCGGTCATGAAGGACGGCGTGCTGCAGCAGTGCGACACGCCGCTGAAGCTGTTTAACGAGCCGGTGAACATGTTTGTGGCGGGCTTCCTCGGCTCGCC
>Ga0065721_10049793_pt1 | contig 27247 bp, 28 predicted proteins | sample Mesricmetagenome_FD_59108 | JGI IMG/M metagenome (GOLD analysis project Ga0065721, IMG submission 59108) | Mesophilic microbial community from rice straw/compost enrichment Sample: eDNA_1 v2 (version 2) | ecosystem: Engineered > Solid waste > Grass > Composting > Bioreactor | place: USA: Davis... | reverse complement strand
CGCAAGGAAGGCAAGAAGAAGTAAGGTCCGCCATGCTCAAGCCAAAGCAACTCCACGAGCGCCGCAAGCAGCGCGTGCGCGCGCAGATTGCCAAGAAGGCCGGCGGGCGGGCTCGCCTTTCGGTTTTCCGGTCGAATCTGCACATCTACGCCCAGATCATCGACGACGAGAACGGCCGTACGGTCGCCTCGGCCTCGTCCGTGGAAAAGGAGCTGCGCGAGCAGCTCAAGCACGGCGGCAACGTCGAGGCTGCCAAGCGCATCGGCACTCTGATTGCCGAGCGCGCCAAGGCGGCGGGCGTCACCGAGGTCGTCTTCGACCGCGGTGGTTACATTTACCACGGCCGGGTGAAAGCCCTGGCCGACGCCGCCCGCGAGGGCGGGCTGTCGTTCTAAGGAGGCCCCGATATGGCACGTGAACGAGGCGAGCGGGGCGACCGCGAACGGCAGCCGCGCGAGCGGGACCGGGAAGAGAGCGAGCTGATCGAAAAGCTCGTTGGCATCAACCGGGTCGCCAAGGTTGTGAAGGGTGGCCGTCGCTTCGGCTTCGCCGCCCTGGTGGTGGTCGGTGACGGCAAGGGCCGCGTCGGCGTTGGTTCGGGCAAGGCCCGCGAAGTGCCGGAAGCGATCCGCAAGGCGACCGACCAGGCGAAGCGCGGCATGATTCGCGTTCCGCTCCGCGAAGGCCGCACGCTGCATCATGACTCGAACGGCCACTTCGGTGCCGGCCGCGTCGTGCTGCGCACCGCCCCGGCCGGTACCGGCATCATCGCCGGCGGTCCGATGCGCGCGATCTTCGAGGCCCTGGGTGTGCAAGACGTCGTGACGAAGTCCATCGGCACGTCCAACCCGCACAACATGATCAAGGCGACGTTCGACGCCCTGTCGCAGGTGTCCAGCCCGCGCAGCGTCGCCGCCCGCCGCGGCCGTCGCGTGAGCGACATCCTCGGCAAGCGCGAGACCGGCGCCGCCGGTGCGCAGGAGGCTTGATCATGGCCGAGAAGAAGACCGTTATCGTCACCCAGACCGCCAGCCCGATCGGTCGCAAGCACGACCAGCGGGAGACGCTGATCGGCCTGGGTCTCAACAAGCTGCACCGGACCCGCGAGCTGGAGGACACTCCGGCGGTGCGGGGCATGATCGCCAAGGTCGCGCACCTGGTCCGCGTCGAGAACGAGGGCTGATGCCATGACGAAGCTGAACGACCTCCGGGACAACCCCGGCGCCCGCAAGGCCCGTATGCGCGTCGGCCGTGGTATCGGCTCGGGCAAGGGCAAGACCGGCGGCCGTGGCGTGAAGGGTCAGACCTCGCGCACCGGCGTTGCCATCAACGGCTTTGAAGGCGGCCAGATGCCCCTTCACCGCCGCCTTCCGAAGCGCGGTTTCCGCAACATCTTCGCGAAGGAATACTCGGTGGTGAACCTGGGCATGATCCAGAAGGCCATCGACCTCGGCAAGCTCGACGCCAACCAGACCATCGATGCGGTGGCTCTGGAAGCGGCGGGCGTGACGGGCAAGGTGAAGAAGGACGGCGTCCGTCTGCTGGGCAAGGGCGCCCTGACGACGAAGGCCAGCTTCACCGTCGCCGGCGCCTCCAAGTCGGCGCTGGAAGCGGTCGAGAAGGTGGGCGGCAGCGTCACGCTGACCGCGCCCGCCGCCGAAGCCGCCGAGTGAACGGATTAGCCCGCGCTTGCGCGCGGGCATCTTCCGGCACTAAATGAAGCGTAGTTGCGAGGGGCGGCCTGCATTGTGCAGGACCGCCCCGTTCGCACGTAAGGGACAGGGATACGACCCATGGCATCAGCGGCCGAGCAGCTTGCCGCGAACATTAATTTCGGTGCCTTCTCCAAGGCCACCGAGCTGAAGAAGCGGATCTGGTTCACCCTTGGTGCCTTGATCATCTACCGCCTGGGCACCTATATCCCGCTTCCGGGCGTCAACCCGCAGATCCTGGCCGACATCTTCCGGCAGCAGGGCGGGGGCATCCTTGGCATGTTCGACATGCTGGCCGGCGGTGCGCTGCACCGCATGACCATCTTCGCCCTCAACATCATGCCGTACATCTCGGCCTCCATCATCGTGCAGCTCCTGACCGCGGTGTCGCCGCAGATGGAAGCGCTGAAGAAGGAGGGCGAATCGGGCCGCAAGAAGCTGAACCAGTACACCCGGTTCGGCACCGTTCTCCTGGCGACCGTCCAGGCCTGGGGTCTCGCCGTCGGTCTCGAATCGATGACGGGCTCGCACGGCGCTGCCGTCGCTGACCCCGGTATGTTCTTCCGCGTTGCGACCGTCATCACGCTGGTCGGCGGCACGCTGTTCCTGATGTGGCTGGGCGAGCAGATCACCGCTCGCGGCATCGGCAACGGCATCTCCCTCATCATCTTCGCCGGCATCGTCGCGGAACTGCCGCGCGCGCTGGTCAGCACGCTGGAACTCGGCCGTACGGGCGCCCTGTCGACCGTGTTCATCATCTTCATGCTGCTGATGGCCGTCGGCGTCGTCTTCTTCATCGTGTTCATGGAGCGCGCGCAGCGCCGTCTGCTGATCCAGTACCCGAAGCGGCAGATGGGCAACCGCGTGTTCGGTGGCGAGGCATCGCACCTGCCGCTGAAGCTGAACACCTCCGGCGTCATCCCGCCGATCTTCGCGTCGTCGCTGCTGCTGCTGCCGCTGACCGCGGTCGGCTTCGCCGGTGGCGAAGGGCCGGAATGGCTGCAGGCTGTTTCGCGCTACGTCGCGCACGGCACGCCGCTGTACATGCTGCTGTACTCCGCCCTGATCGTGTTCTTCTGTTTCTTCTACACCGCCATCGTGTTCAATCCGGCCGAGACCGCGGAGAACCTGCGGAAGTACGGCGGGTTCATCCCGGGCATCCGTCCCGGCAAGAACACGGCGGACTATATCGACTACGTGCTGACCCGCCTGACGGTGATCGGCTCGGCGTACCTTGTGGCGGTTTGTCTCCTGCCCGAAATCCTGATTTCCCAGCATTCGGTTCCGTTCTATTTTGGCGGCACCAGCCTGCTGATCGTGGTCACGGTGACGATGGACACGGTTGCGCAGATTCATTCCCATCTGCTGGCCCACCAGTATGAGGGGCTGATTAAAAAAGCGAAGCTTCGGGGGAGAAAGTAATGAATCTCATTCTGCTCGGACCGCCGGGCGCCGGGAAGGGGACCCAGGCGCGCCGTCTCGAAGACACGCGCGGGCTCGTCCAGCTTTCGACGGGCGACATGCTCCGCGCGATGGTTGCCGAGGGTGGTCCGCTGGGGCAGCAGGCGAAGGAGATCATGTCGGCCGGCAAGTTGATGCCGGATGACCTGATGGTCCAGATGATCGCCGAGCGTATTTCCAAGCCGGACGTCACGAACGGCTTCATTCTCGACGGCTTCCCGCGCACGGTCGCTCAGGCCGAGGCGCTGGACAAGATGTTGGCCGACAAGGGCCTGAAGCTTGACCACGTCATCGAGATGAAGGTGGTCGACGACATTCTCGTGGACCGAATCACCGGCCGCTACACCTGCGCCAAGTGCGGCAAGGGCTATCACGACACGTTCGAGAAGCCCAAGGTCGAGGGCGTGTGCGACGTCTGCGGCAGCACGGAGTTCAAGCGCCGTGCCGACGACAACGCAGACACGGTGAAGACCCGGCTGGCCCAGTACCACGAGCAGACCGCGCCGATCCTGCCGTACTATCGGAACCGTGGCGTTTTGAAGACGGTCGACGGCATGGCCGAGATTGACGACGTGACCAAGCAGATCGAAGCGCTCCTGGCCGCCTGAGGCGGCCGGGGTCTTCCGGGACGCTGAGAATGACAAAGCCGCGGGCCTTCATCGGGCTCGCGGCTTTTTTTCTTTGGCCAATTCCTCGGCCGGGCAGTGGGTGGGGCAGGGTGGCTCAGGCCTGCGGCGCGGGGACGGACGCCTCTTCGGACTTCTTGCGCATGTCGTTGTAGCGGTCCAGCACCCAGCCGAGATGGGCGGTGGCGGCTTCGGCCGCGGCGTCGGAGTCGCGGCGCTTGATCGCGTCGAAGATGGCCCTGTGGTGGTCAATCATCAGCGCTTCCTTGCCCAGGGCAAAGGGCTCGGTGTGGTGATATTCCATCATCTGGCCGAGGATGTCGCGGATGGTCGCCAGAAGGTGCAGGTAGACCGGGCTGTTGGCGGCCTGGGCGACGGCGAGGTGGAAATCCATGTCGTCGGCGGCCTGCTTGCCGTCCCGACCGGTTTCGCCCATGGCGGCCAGCACACGGCCAATGTGCTCGATCTGCTCGGGCGTCGCTCGCTCCGTGGCCCGGCGGGCGGCCCAGCCTTCCAGGGCCTGGCGGATCTCAACGAGGTCGCAGAGGTTCGCGTGCTTGACGCGCACCATTTCCGTCAAGGCGCCGTCCATGGCGCCGGCCGAGGACACCACACGGGTGCCGCCGCCCTGGACGGCGGTGAGGAAGCCCTGGGTCTTCAGCTTCTGCAACGCCGCGCGCACGGAAACGCGGCTGACGTGGAGCTGCTCGGCCAGTTGCCGCTCGCCCGGCAGGCGCTCGCCGGGTACCAATTCGCCGCGGGCGATCCGTTCGAGGAGCTGCTCGGCAACCCACTCGGAAATGCGCTGCGACGAGGTGGGGACATGGAGGGAGTCTTCGGCTTCGGACACGGAGGAAGTCCCCTTCATAAGCAATCTTTTATAAGTCGTACCCGAGTCGGGCGAAATCCGTCAACGAGGCATCAGGGCGCAGGCTGGTGCGCCGCATCATCGGCTGCCGCGGCGCGCCATCAGGATGCCGACCAGCACGATGGCGGCCCCGATGGCCTGCAAGGCGCCCAGCGGCTCGTCCAGCAGCACCCAGGCCAGAACCGCGGCGGCGGCCGGCTGGATCAGCAGGCTGACCGAGGAAAAGGCCGCGGGCAGGTGGGCGAGCGCGTAGGCGATGAGGCTCTGCCCGCCCGCATGGCTGAACAACGCAAGGCCGAGCAAAACGGCCCACCCCTGGACGCTGCCGGCGATCAGGCTCTCCCCAGACAGCAGGGCTATAGGCAGCAGGGCGATGCCGCTGATCACGCCGCTCCAGGTCATGATGGTGGCGGTGGAGAACTCCGCACGCAAACGGCCGACCGACAGGATGTAGCCGCCGTAGAACACGGCGGTCAGCAGGCCAAGGGCGTCGCCGAACAGATGCTCCGGGCTCAGTTGCAGGCTTTGCCCCATCAGCACGACGGCGCCGCCCAGCGCCAGCGCGAGGCCAAGCACGAAGGTGCGGGTGAACCGCTCCTTGAACACCAGCCAGGAGACCAGCGTCACGAAGATCGGTGCGAAGTTGGCGAGCAGGGTGGAGTTGGCGACCGATGTGTATTTGATCGACCAGTGCCAGATCGCCAGATCGGCCGCGAAGAACAGGCCGGCGGCGGTGAGCCGCAGATAGTCGGAGGTGGAGGAGGGCGTGCGGGACCGGCTGCGGCCCTTCGGCTCCAGCGCCATCCAGGCCCACAGGGCGGGCACCGCGAAGCCCAGACGCCAGAAGGCGGTGGCGGTCGGCCCCAGCTCTGACAGGCGGACGAAGATCGGGGCAAAGGCGATGCCCAGCGCCCCGGTCAACAGGGCGATCAGGGCGATGCGCTGCGCAGCGTCGACGCGCGCGGCGGGAGCGATGGTGCTGGCGTCCGGCATAGCGCTGTTATAGCGGGCGCAACCTGCGCGCGCCAACGTTGCCCGTCGCATGGCTCACCTGCAAATCGCCGCGTTGGTTCGCCTCGTCCCGCATCCCTTGCACGTCCCCGTGCACGTCGATGTGCGATCAACCGGCGCGCGGGCTGTTGGCGCGGGGGAGTCTATAACCTTTGCCCAAGCTTCCGGTCCGGTCCGTCCCCTGCAATACTGTGGCCCCATGACGTCGCGATCTCCTTGCCAACCGGCCGAACACCCCAGGCCGGTAACCGCCCCAACCCCGCCGAGGGCCGCACCGCCGCCACCTCTGCTCGGCCCCGACGACCCGCCGCCGGTGACGGTGCTCAATCCCGAGTCGGACAGCCCGGTGCTGCTGATCTGCGACCATGCGCATCGCACGGTGCCCAAGGCGCTCGGTGACCTCGGCCTCGGCGAGGACCAGTTGTGCCGGCACATCGCCTACGACATCGGCGCGGCCGAGTTGACGCGGCGGATGGCGGCGCGATTCGGCGCGACTGCGGTGCTGTCCGGCTACTCGCGGCTGGTGATCGACCCGAACCGGGCGCTGAGCGACCCGACGGCCATTCCAGTGGTCAGCGACGACGTGGTGATCCCGGCCAATCGCGCGCTGGACGCGGCGGAGGGGCAGCGGCGCGTGGACGCCATCTTCCGCCCCTACCATGAGGCGATCGCTGCCGAGATTGCGCGGCGCATGGAACGGGGGCGGGTGCCGGCCATCGTGTCGGTGCACAGCTTCACGCCGGTCATGCGCGGCGTGGCGCGGCCCTGGCACGTCGGCATCCTGTGGGACCGCGACCCGCGCATCCCGATCCCGATGATCGAGCGGCTGCGCGCCGATGGCCGCTGGTGCGTGGGCGACAACGAGCCCTACACCGGGCGGACGACGCTGGGCGGCACGGTGGAGACGCACGCCACGCCGGCCGGATTGCCCAACGTGCTGATCGAGGTGCGTCAGGACCTCATCGCCATTCCGGAGGGAGTCGCGCAGTGGGCCCAGGTGCTGGGCGACGCGCTGGACCCCATCCTTGCCGATCCGGGCCTGTACCGGGTCGAGATGCACCCGCGGGAGTAAGACTGTATGGAACCGGCCTTCACGCTGGGGCTTGAGGAAGAATATCTGCTGGTGGACCGCAACACGCGGGACATCGCGCGCAACCCGCCCGACGGGATGCTGGCCGCCTGCCAGGAGCAGGCGCCGGGCCGCATCCACCCGGAATTCCTGCGCTGCCAGATCGAGGTCGGCACGCCGGTCTGCGCCACGCTGGTGGAAGCGCGGGCGGAACTCGCCAGCCTGCGCGCCACCGTGGCCGGCGTGGCGCGCGGCCACAACCTCGCTCCCATCGCCGCCTCCACCCATCCCTTCGCCGCGTGGGAGCCGCAGAAGCACACCAACCGCGACCGCTACAACATGCTGGCGCGCGATCTCGGCGCCCCGGCGCGGCGGCTGATGATCTGCGGCATGCACGTCCATGTCGGCATCGAGGACGACGACCTGCGCATCGACCTGATGAATCAGGTCCGTTACTTCCTGCCGCACCTGCTGGCGCTGTCCACCTCCTCGCCCTTCTGGCGGGGGCAGGATATGGAGCGCAAGTCCTATCGCCTGTCGGTGTGGAACGAGTTACCGCGCACCGGCATGCCCGACGGGTTCCAGAGTTTCGGCGAGTACCAGCAGCAGGTGAACGTGCTGGTCAACGCCGGCATCATCGAGGACGCCAGCAAGCTGTGGTGGGACATCCGCCCGTCCTCGCGCTTCCCCACGCTGGAAATGCGCATCACCGACGTCTGCACGCGGCTGGACGACGCGGTGACGGTGGCGGCGCTGTTCCGCTGCCTGCTGCGCATGCTGTGGCGGCTGCGGCTGAAGAACGTGACGTGGCGGCCCTACAAGAACCTGCTGATCGAGGAAAACCGCTGGCGCGCTCAGCGCTACGGCCTGGACGACGGGCTGGTGGACTTTGGCCAGGGCAAGATCGTGCCCTACGCCGACCTGATGGAAGAACTGATCGAGCTGACCCGCGAAGACGCCGCGCATTTCGGCTGCGCCGCGGAGGTCGAGCACGCCCGCGACATCATCCGCCGCGGCACCAGCGCCCACCGTCAGGTCGCCATCTACCGCGACGCGCTGGAGCAGGGCGCCACGGGCTGGGAAGCCCTGGCCCAAGTGGTGGACTGGCTGGTCGAAGAGACGATGGTGGGGGTCGAGGAGCCGGTGTAGGCCCTGTGGCTTAGCATCGATTCAGCCGATATATTAATCGCGGTTTCGAAACATTGGACCACTTGACGTTTGCGTTATCCACCCATACCCTCGGCGCAACACAGCTCATTGAGTTGAGCAGGGCAGGCAAAAAACGCATAAACAAGAGAGGGCCGCTCGACTCAGGGCGGCCCTCTACCTTTGTAAGGGGGAGGTTATGGCCGAGGCCAAGTTCCTCAAGTTCGACACGCTGAGCCTGCACGCCGGCCAGCGGCCCGACCCGGCGACCGGAGCGCGGGCGGTGCCGATCTACCAGACGACGTCCTACGTCTTCAACGACACCGACCACGCGGCCTCGCTCTTCAACCTGGAGCGCGCCGGGCACATCTACTCCCGCATTTCCAACCCCACGGTGGCGGTGCTGGAGGAACGGCTGGCGGCGCTGGAAGGCGGTGTCGGGGCGGTCTGCACGGCCAGCGGTCAGGCGGCGCTGACGCTCGCCATCATGACGCTGATGGACGCAGGCGGGCACATCGTCGCCTCCTCCTCGATCTACGGCGGCAGCCGCAACTTGCTGGCCTACACGCTGCCGCGCTTCGGCATCACCACCACCTTCGTGAACCCGCGCGACCTCGACGGTTTCCGCAACGCGATCCGTCCGGAAACGCGGCTGGTGTTCGGCGAGGTGCTGGGGAATCCGGGGCTGGAGGTGCTGGACATCCCGAAGGTGTCGCAGATCGCGCACGACGCCGGGGTGCCGCTGATGGTGGACGCCACCTTCGTCACGCCGTACCTGTGCAAGCCGCTGTCGCACGGCGCCGACCTCGTCATGCATTCCTGCACGAAGTGGCTGGCCGGCCATGGCGTCGCCATCGGCGGCGTCATCATCGACGGAGGAACCTTCGACTGGGAAGCGTCCGGCAAGTTCCCGACGCTGACCGAGCCCTACGCCGGCTACCACGGCATCGACTTCGTGGAGGAGTTCGGTCCGGCCGCCTTCATCATGCGCGCCCGCGCGGAAGGCCTGCGCGACTTCGGCGCGTGCATGAGCCCGATGAACGCCTTCCAGATCCTTCAGGGCGTGGAGACGCTGCCGCTGCGCATGAAGGGACACATCCACAACACCCGCAAGGTGATCGGCTTCCTCGAATCGGAAGCTTACGCGGAGAATGGCGCGGTTGCCTGGGTCACCTACCCGGAACTGGTGGACCATCCGGACCACCGGCTGTGCTCGCGGCTGCTGCCGCATGGCGCCGGCTCCATCATCTCCTTCGGCATCAAGGGGGGCAGAGAAGCCGGGCGGCGCTTCATCGAGCGGCTGTCGCTGTTCTCGCATCTCGCCAACGTCGGCGACGCCAAGTCGCTGGTGATCCACCCGGCCAGCACCACCCACGCCCAGTTGGACGCGGAGGCGCTGACGGCCGCTGGGGTGGGGGAGGACATGATCCGCCTGTCCATCGGGCTGGAGGATTGCGACGACCTGATCGACGATCTGCGCCAGGCGCTGCGCGCCGCGACGAAGGGGTGAGGGAAACCATGGACCTTTCTGTCAACGGCCAGACCGTCTACGCCCACACCGGCGGGCAGCCCTTTGACCCGGCCAAGCCGGCGGCGGTGCTGATCCACGGCGCCGGCATGGACCACACGGTGTGGAGCCTGCAAACCCGCTATCTCGCCCACCACGGGCGATCCGTGCTGGCGGTGGACCTGCCGGGGCACGGACGTTCCGGCGGCGTGCCGCTCACTTCCATCGAGGCGCTGGCAGAGTGGATCCCGGCGCTGCTGGGGGCGGCCGGGGTGGCGAAGGCCGCGCTGGTCGGCCATTCCATGGGGGCGCTGGTGGCGCTGGAGACGGCGGCGAGCCACCCCGACCACGTCGAGGCCCTGGCCCTGCTGGGCGTGGCGGAAGCGATGCCGGTGCATCCGGACCTGCTGGCGGCCGCGGCGCTGAACGACCCGTCCTCCATCGAGCTGGTCATCGGCTGGGGCCATGGGCCGCGCGGGCATGTCGGCGGGGCCACGGCGCCCGGCCTTGCCCTGCTGCCCGGCGGGCGGCGGCTGATGCAGCGGACCCGGCCCGGCGTGCTGGGCGTCGACCTCGGCGCCTGCAACGCCTACACCCGCGGGGTCGAGGCGGCCTCGGCCGTGTCCTGCCCGGCGCTGTTCCTGCTGGGGGCGGCGGATCGCATGACTCCGGCCAAGGCCGGCAAGGCCCTGGCCGGCCGGATCAAGAATTCGGAGGTGATCGTGCTGCCCGGCATCGGGCACATGGTCATGACCGAAGCGCCGGATGCGACCGTGGACGCTCTGGCAACCCGGCTCGGCCCGCATGCGTGTTGAGGCCACGCGGATTGATTACAATCGCAACATTATGCGTTAACATTTAAGGCTTACTGATCAGAGCACGGTCGGGTTGATGCGGGAGGCTCCGGCGGTGCAGGTCAATGAGCGCAGCGTCCGCGCGCTTTTGGAAAACGCCAGCGACATCATGGTCGTCGCCTCGCGCGACGGCGTGCTGACCTACGTCGGCGGTGCCTCGCTGCGGGTCCTCGGCCACGAGCCTGAAGCGGTGGTGGGCACGGCCATGCTGGACTATGTCCACCCCGACGACCGGGGGGAGGCGTTCCGCCGGCTGGCCCGGCGCATCGCCGATCCCGATGCGGTCCTGGAGCCCGAAGTCTATCGCGTCCGCCACTCCGGCGGAGGCTGGCGCCATGTGGTGGCGTCCTCCCGCAACCTGCTGGCCGATGCCGACGTGCGCGGGATTGTCATCAACCTGCGCGACGTCACCGAGCGCGTGGAGGCCGAACAACGCTTGCAGGCCAGCGAGACGGTCTACCGGACCCTGGCGCAGTCGGCACCGGTCGGCATTTTCCAGACCGACCGCGAGGGCGGCATCGTCTTCGCCAATCCCCGATTTGCGATTGTCGCGGGGCTGGCGCCGGAAGCGGTGCTGGGCCACGGCTGGCGCGACGCCGTCCATCCGGACGACCGGGCGCGTCTGGACGCCGAATGGGCGCGCTGCATGGCCGAGGGACAGGCTCTGCTGCTGAACCTGCGCTTTCTTGTGCCGGGGGGCATCGTCACGTCGGTGCTGTGCCAAAGCTCGCCGCTGCTCGACGCGGGCGGGCGGTTCCAGGGCTGCGTCGGCACGATCACCGACATGACCGAATATGTGCGCACCGCCGATGCCCTGCGGATGGCGGAGGCCCGCACCAACGCCATCGTGGAGGCCGCAGCCGACGCCATCCTGACCATCGACGACGAAGGCATCGTCCACAGCTTCAACCGCGCGGCGGAGGACATGTTCGGCATCCCGGCGCAGGAGATCCTGTGGCACAGGATCGACCGCCTGCTTCCCATGCCGGACGCGGCACCGCACGCGGGGTTCCTAAGCAATTACCGCACCGGCCAGTCCACCCGTGTGGTCGGCAACCGGCGCGCCGTCACGGCGGTGCGCGGCGACGGCAGCGAATTCCCGGTCGAACTGTCGGTCAGCTGCGTGGAGGTCGGCGGCCGGCGCATGTTCACCGGCATCATCCGCGACATCACCGAGCGCCAGCGCATCGAGGACGAGCTGATCCGGGCGAAGGAGGCGGCGGAATCCGCCGACAAGGCCAAATCGGCTTTCCTCCAGGTGATGAGCCACGAACTGCGCACCCCGCTGAACGCGGTGATCGGCTTCGCCCAGGTGATCGAGATGCGGCTGCTGGGCGCGGCGGATGTGGACCGCTACACCGACTACGCGACGTCCATCCGCCAGTCGGGCGAGCATCTGCTGGGCATCATCGACGACATCCTGGACATCACGAAGATCGAATCGGGCGCCCTGGTTCTGACCGAAGGGCCGGTGGATCTGGTCGAGCTGATCGCGCAGAGCGTGAACCTCGTCGCCGTCCAGGCGGGCAAGCGGGGGGTCCTGGTGGCGCTCGACATGGGGGACGGCGTGGGTGGCGACGGGGCCTGCGACGTGCCGCCGGTGCGCGGCGATGCCCTGCGGCTGCGGCAGGTGCTGGTGAACCTGCTGTCCAACGGCGTGAAGTTCTCCCAGCCGGGGCAGACGGTCACCATCGGCGCCCGGTGTCATGGGGAGGGCGGCGGGGTGGAGTTGTTCGTGCGCGACACGGGCATCGGCATCGCACCGGAAGACATACCGCGGGCGCTGACCCCCTTCACCCAGTTGGACCAGTCCATGACCCGCAGCCAGGAGGGCACCGGGCTCGGCCTGCCGATTTCCAAGCGGCTGGTGGAGGCCCACGGCGGGGTGCTGTGCATCGACAGCGCGCCGGGGCAGGGCACCACGGTTACGGTCATCCTGCCGGCGAGCCGCGTGCTGAGCCTGGACGATGGTCTGCGCGGCTTGCCGGTGTAGGCGAACAGCCCGCCAACAGCAAAATGCCGAAAAGCAAAAAGGCGCCCCGATGGTCGGGGCGCCGTTCGCACGGTCAGTGTTGCCGCGAATTAAGCGGCCTGCTGCGTCAGGGCCGGCTGCTTCGACGGGGCGCTGTCGATCTTGATGGTCCGGGGCTTCATGGCCTCGGGCACCTCGCGCACCAGGTCGATGTGGAGCAACCCGTTCAGCAGGTTGGCGTTCGACACCTTGATGAAGTCGGCAAGCTGGAAGCGGCGCTCGAAAGCGCGGCCGGCAATACCCCGGTAGAGGAATTGGCCGGTCTCCTGATCCTTCTTAGCTTTGCCAGTAACCACCAGCGAGTTCTGCTGAGCGGTAATCTCCAGGTCCTCCGGCCCGAAGCCGGCGACGGCCATGGTGATCCGGTAAGCGTCGTCGCCCGTCTTTTCAATGTTGTAGGGTGGGTAGGACGCAGCCGCCTCGTCGCCGGTCATCGCGGTTTCCAGAAGCCGCGAGAGGCGATCGAACCCGACGGTCGAACGGAACAGAGGCGAAAGGTCGTAGGTACGCATGACATATCCTCCAATCGAGCGATATAGCGTTCGGGGACCACGGCTGTCGTCAGCCCCCAACTCTGCAACGTCGATGGACCCCGAATGGGCGTCCGCCGACACCGCAGGAGATAGGAATCCGTCCGGCCTGTTCAAGAGGGCCTATGCGAATCCCGAGTGGCCATCCATTTGGGGAGGCATGCGGACCGAAAGCCAACAACCACACTCACCGATTGTTAATCAGTTGCGGCGAGGCTCGATCATGGGCCATCCGGCCGCGGGAGGGGTACGGCCGTGATGGAAACACCGACCTTCTTCAACGGTACCTACGATGAGACGATGGCGCTGCTGATCGAGGCGCGCAATTACATCGCTTATCATGATGCCGTGAACCATCGGACGCTGCCGCCGCACGTCCGACTTCAAATCTCTTACGAATCCATGCGCGTGACGAGCCGCCTGACCCAGGTGATGGCCTGGCTTCTGGCGCAGAAGGCCGTTCATGCGGGGGAGATCACCCGCGAGCAGGCGGCGAGCGACGATTTCGCGCTGTCCGGCGGCGATGTCTGCACCGATCCGTCCGGCCCCGACAATGGCGATCTGCCGGAGGGGCTGCGCAGCCTGCTGGAGCGCAGTCACAAGTTGTACATGCGCGTGTCCCGCCTGGACGAGCGCGCCCGACTGGATGTGCAGCACGCGGTGGCCGGCTGAGCCGTCGCCGCTGTTTCCTCCATCTCCGCCATGGGGAACTGAACGTCCCTGCCTGGGTTGGCCTGGTAGAGGTCGGTGGCATCACGGCTGCCGTTTCACCAAGCAGATCGGAGCAGGACGATGAGGATGCAAGGACCACTGGCCCTCTTTGCGATGGGAGGAGTGCTGTTGGCCGCCCCGGCATTCGCGACCGACAAGGAGGACGTCCAAGCGCTCAACCAAGCCAAGGTTTCCCTGACCCAGGCCATCGAGACGGCCGCCAAACAGGGCAACGGCAAGGCCATTGATGCGGAGTTCGAAGTCAAGAACGGCGTCGGCCAGTACGAAATCAAGGTCCTCGGCCCCGACAAGCTGATGTCATACAAGCTTGACGCCAACTCCGGGCAGATCACGGGGACCGAAGAGGAGCGCTTCGAGAAGTATTTCACCGGCATGAAGCCCGAGGACCTGCGCAACGCGCGCACATCTCTCGTTGAGGCCGTTGGCATCGCTGAGCAGCGGCTCGGCGGGAAAGCCATCGAAGTCGAAGCCGAACGGGAGAGCGACCACATCCAGTACGAGGTGAAGGTCGCCAAGCCCGATGGCAGCACTCATGAAGTCGAGATCAACGCCACCAACGGCCAAGTGGCGGAACGATGAGAGACCCCGCGTTTGACCGTTAAAGCGGATTTCAGCCGCTTTGGACCGCGACTGCGGTCGCGGTCGCGCAAACGCGAAAAGGGCGCCCGGCGGACCGGGCGCCCTTTTTCGTTTTGCGGAGAAGCAGGTTACTGCTTCAGGCCGAAGTTCGCGAAGCGCTTGTTGAACTTCGCGATCTGCCCACCGGTGTCGAGCAGCTTCTGCACGCCGGTCCAGGCCGGGTGCGACTTCGGGTCGATATCGAGGCGCAGCGTGTCGCCCGGCTTGCCCATGGTGGAGCGGGTCTTGAACGTGCTGCCGTCGGTCATCACCACGTTGATCTCGTGGTAGTCGGGATGGATGTCAGTCTTCATGGCCGGGGTTCCTGCAAAGCGAGCGGCGTCTATAGCAAAGCAGACCGCGTGATGCAACTGCGTTCCGCGCGTGCGGGAAAAGCGGCGGTTCGCCGCACGCCTTGTTGCTGTGGGGCGGTCTTGCTATATGCCGGTTTTCCTTAGCACGCAGCGCCTTCGCTGGGGAGTTCCGGTGTTCCGCCCATCCGACAAGCCCGATCCGACATCGCCCGCCACGCCTGCGCCGGGTGAAGCCCGCCGCCGCGACCTGGCGCCGCTGCGCCTGCTGATGCCGTTCCTGTTGCCTTACAAGATGCAAATCTTCGGCGCGATGGTGGCGCTGACGGTGGCGGCCGGCACCGTGCTGGGCATGGGGCAGGGCATGCGGGTGCTGGTGGACCAGGGGTTCGCGGCCGGCGACTCCTCGCTGCTCGACCGGGCGCTGCTGGTGCTGCTGGGCGTCATCGTCCTGATGGCCATCTCCACATACGGGCGCTTCTATCTCGTCAGCTGGGTGGGGGAGCGCGTGGTGGCCGACGTCCGGCGCGCGGTCTACAACCACATCCTGACGCTGTCCCCCGGATTTTTCGAGACGACCAAGACCGGCGAGATCCTGTCGCGCCTGACCACCGACACGACGGTGTTGCAGGTCGTGGTGGGTTCCTCCGTCTCCATCGCACTGCGCAACCTGCTGCTGTTCCTGGGCGGCACGGCGATGCTGCTGGTCACCTCGCCGAAGCTGACCGGGCTGGTGTTCCTGGTGGTGCCGTTGGTCGTCGTCCCCATCGTGCTGTTCGGGCGCCGCGTGCGCGCGCTGTCGCGGGCCAGCCAGGACAAGATCGCCGACGTCGGCTCCTTCGTGGAGGAGACGCTGGGCGCCATCCGCACCGTCCAGGCCTACACGCACGAGGCGCTGGACCGTGCCCTGTTCGGCGGGCGGGTGGAAGACGCCTTCGACACCGCCATCCGTCGCGTGCGGGTGCGCGCGATCCTGACGGTGATCGTGATCGTGCTGGTCTTCGGCGCGGTCGGCATCATCCTGTGGATCGGCGGGCACGACGTGCTGGCCGGCCGGCTGAGCGCGGGCGAGTTGTCCGCCTTCGTCATCTATTCGGTGATCGTCGCCGGGTCCGTCGGTGCGATCAGCGAGGTGGTCGGCGACCTCCAGCGCGCCGCGGGTGCGACGGAGCGTCTGTTCGACCTGCTGGACACCAAGCCGGAAATCCGTGCGCCGGCCAGCCCGGTGGCACTGCCGGCCCCGCCGCAGGGGGCGCTGTCCTTCGCCGACGTGCGGTTCCACTATCCCTCGCGCCCCAACGACGCGGCGCTGGAGGGCTTCACGCTGGACGTCCGGCCGGGCGAGACGGTGGCGCTGGTCGGCCCCTCCGGCGCGGGCAAGACGACGGTGTTCCAGCTTCTGCTGCGCTTCTACGACCCGCAGGCGGGGACGATCCGGCTCGACGGCGTGGACATCCGCGACGCCGACCCGGTGGAGGTGCGCCGACGCCTCGGTCTCGTCTCGCAGGACCCGGTCGTCTTCTCGGCCAACGCCTGGGAGAACATCCGCTACGGCCGCCCCGAAGCCACCGACGCGGAGGTCCGCGCCGCCGCGGAGGCCGCGCACGCGCTGGACTTCCTGGACGCCATGCCGGAGGGCATGAACACCTTCCTGGGCGAAAAGGGCGTGCGGCTGTCCGGCGGCCAGCGCCAGCGGCTGGTCATCGCCCGCGCGATCCTGCGCGACCCGCCGGTCCTGCTGTTGGACGAAGCCACAAGCGCGCTGGACGCCGAGAGCGAGCGCATGGTGCAGGACGCGCTGGACACGCTGATGAAGGGCCGCACCACGCTGATCATCGCGCACCGTCTGGCGACGGTCCTGAACGCCGACCGCATCGTGGTCATGGACCAGGGCCGCGTGGTCGCCACCGGCCGCCACGCCGATCTTGTGCGCGAAGGCGGGCTGTACGCCCGCCTTGCGGCGTTGCAGTTCGACCGGGCGGCGGAGTGACGGTTCCCGCCTCCCTCGCGACGGGCGAGACCGCTTAAGCCGCACGTACCTCGCCGAGGAAGCTGTCGACCTCGCGCTTCAGGCTGGCGGACTGCTCGGCCAGCTGGTCGGCGGCGTTCTTCACGTTGTGGGTGGCGGCGCTGGTTTCCGATTCCGCCTGCTGGATGCCGGACACGTTGCGCGACACCTCCGATGTGCCGGTTGCGGCCTGCTGGGCGTTGCGGCTGATCTCCGCGGTCGCGGCGCTCTGCTGCTCGACCGAGGCGGCCATTTCCGACGTCGAATGGTCGATATCCTCGACCTGGGCGATGATGGCGCGCATGGCCTCCACCGTCCGGTCGGACGCGGACTTCACGGCGGCGATCTGGTTGCCGATCTGCTCCGTCATCGCGTGCGTCTGGTTGGCGAGGTTCTTGACTTCCGACGCCACGACCGCGAAGCCCTTGCCGGCCTCGCCCGCGCGGGCGGCCTCGATGGTCGCGTTCAGCGCCAGCAGGTTGGTCTGGGCGGCGACGGCGTTGATCGCCGCGACGATCTGGTCCACCTGCTCGATGGCCGTGGACAGCGAGTCGAGCTGGCGCTGCGCCAGTTCGGCGCCTTCCGCGGCGGCCTTGGAGCGGCCGGCGGCGCGGGACACGCGGTCCGACAGTTCGTGGATGGAGGCCGACATCTCCTCCGACGCGGAGGCGACGGTCTGCACGTTGGCGCTCGCTTCCTCGGAGGCACCGGCGACGGCGCCGCATTGGGCGCTGACCTCCTCCACCGCGGCGGCGAGCTGCGAGGCGGTGGCCTGAAGCTCCGTGGCGGCGCTGCCGACGTTGTTCACGATGGCGCCGACGCGGGCCTCAAACCGGCTGGCGAGGTCGAGCATCGCCGCGCGCTTTTCCGTCTGGGCGCGGGCTTCGGCTTCCTTGGCCTCCCGCTCCATGTCGCGGTTGCGCAGCAGGTTGCGCTTGAACACCTCGGCGGTCTTGGCGATTTCCCCGACCTCGTCCTGGCGGCCGAGCCCGAACAGATCAACGCCCAGGTTGCCGTCGGCCAGACCGCGGAGGCAGCTGACGATGGCCTTCACCGGACGGACGATTCCATATTGCGCGACCAGCCAGCCGAGCAGCAGGCCGGCCAGGATGCCAACGGCGGCGGTGGCGATCAGCTGGGCCGACCGCGCGTCGGCCAAGTCGGCCACATCTTTGGACAGGCGGGTGGCCTTTGTGTCGGTGTAGCTGGTGTAGGCGATGGTCACGTCCTGGAGCTTCTTGGCGACGATCTGGCTCGTCTCGACCGACTTCAGCAGGTCACGCTGCTGCTGGGTCAGCTCGGCCGATCCCTTGACCGTCTTGGCGACGCGGATCGTGTCCGCCAGTTCCGCGTCGTAGTCCTTCAGCACGTGCTCGAACTCGTTCAGCAGGCGGACCTGTTCGCCGTCGCTGCTCGCCTTGACCTCCGCCAGCGTCTTGCCCAGGGTCTCGCGCATTCCGGTGATGGCGGCGGCGACAGTGTCGATCTGGCCGGGGTTGGCGGCCAGCCGGTATTCCTCGCGGTTCATCTCGACCACCATGCGGTTCAGGCGGGCGCCGAGCCGCATCTCCTTGCCCGCCTCCTCGATCTCGTTGGTCGCCCGGCTGAGGGCGTTGAGGCTGATCACGGAAGTGCCGGTGATGCCCGCACAGATTGCGGCCAACAAGACGATGATCGAGAGGATCTTGGTCGAGATCTTGAAATTGCCAAGTTGCATTGGGTGGCCTCGCGGCGGAGCCGTCACAGGACGTCACCGGGGAGGTGCCGTCATACCCAAAAAGCATTAGAACTCCGCCGCGGGGGTTGCGTTGATTTCGATCAAGGCCGCCCTGAAATAGCCCCCCTTCGGCGAAGGCTATTCCGTTGCGGGAACCGCCCGCGCGGCATGCTTGTTCCTCTCTGGCTGGAACTCCGGATGGATGCGCATGGAAGGCGGGCTGACGAACTGGCTGGTGGATGTGATGCACGCGTTGAACTACGTGGGCATCTTCCTGTTGCTCGTGCTGGCGCGGGTGATCCCGCCGATCCCCGCGGAATCGGTGATCCCGCTGGCGGGCATCGCCGCCGCGCATGGGGAGTACAGTCTGGCCGGCATCGCGCTGGCCGGCGGGCTCGGCTCCATGGTCGGGCAACTCGTCTGGTTCCTGCCGAGCCGGCTGCTCGGCCGCGACCGGCTGGAAGCCTTCCTCAAGCGCTACGGCCACTGGTTGACCATCCACCCGAAGAAGGTGCGGCGCAGCACCGACTGGTTTGCCAAGCGCGGCGGGCTCGCCGTGTTCCTGACGCAGCCCGTGCCGGGGGTGCGCACGCTGATCTCCATCCCCGCGGGCGCCTGCCGGATGTCGATCCCGCTCTACTGCGTCTATTCGGGGCTGGGGTCGGTCCTGTGGACGCTGGTGCTGGCGTGGACCGGCTACATGCTGTCCACATGGCCCTTTGCGCACCGGCTGATCGGCTATTTCACGGTTGGGCTGCTGGTGGTCCTGGTGGGGCTGTACCTGATCCGGCTGGTCCAGCATTTCCGGACCATCCGCCGCGACCAGCATAGGGTAGGGAAGGCCGGCGGCGCGCCGCTCAGCCCATCGCCCACCCAGCCATGCCCGTGAAGGCCATCCCGAGCGCCCACAGGCCGAACCCGGCCAGCGCCACGCCCGTGCAGTGGTTCAGCAGGGTGAGCCGTTCGTCCGAGATGCGGTGACGCACGGCGGCGACCCCCATCGACAGCGCCAACCACCAGGTCGAGGCGCCGATGAAGACACCGGCCACCAGCGTGGTCGCGTCGACGCGCCCGAGGTTCCCGCCCAGCCCGAAGCCGGCAAAGACGGCGATGAAGGCCATGATGGTCGCCGGGTTGGTCAGCGTCAGCGACAGACCGGTCATGAAGCCGCCGAACCAGGAGGGCGTATCGGTCGCCTTGGCGGCTTCCTGCTCGTCCTCCTCCGGCTTCTTGCGGAAGGTGCGGACGGCGACGACGATCAGGAAGATGCCGCCGATCAGCTGGAACGCGACCTCGTGCCCTTGCAGGAAGTCGAGCGCCGCCGAAACGCCGAAGGCGGCGATGGCGCCGAAGATGGTGTCGGCGATGGCGGCCCCGAAGCCGGTGAAGAAGCCCATCAGCGGGCCGTACTGGAGCGTGCGGCGGATGCAGAGCAGGCCGATGGGTCCGACCGGGGCGGCTATGGCGATCCCGAGGACGATGCCTTGAAGCAGCACCACCAGCTCATGCACGCCCGATGTCCCCCCAGTCTGATTCGCTCCAAACCGGGTCTCGGCCGGATGTTGGGGGGCGTGATAGCCGGCCCCCGCCTCTGCGTCAACCGGCGAGGTCGGGATTTGCTGCGCAAGGCGTGTGACCTGCGACGGCAATTCCCCTGTTGTGCGGTGGGGCGACCGGCTATCCTGACGCGCGCGGCCCCGGAGAATGGGTCCTGACCATGGAAATTGTAAGGAACAGGGAAGGGCATTGACGATGATGAAGCGTATCCTGACGGTTCTCGCCGTCTCGCTTGCGGCGAACGCCGCGCCCGTTCTTGCGGTCCCCGCTCTTGCCGCAGATGAGTTCGTGCCGGCCATCGTGTTCGACCAGGGCGGCAAGTTCGACAAGTCCTTCAACGAGGCCGCCTACAACGGGGCGGAGCGCTTCAAGAAGGAAACCGGCGTCAACTACCGCGAGTTCGAGATCACGAACGAGAGCCAGCGCGAGCAGGCCATGCGCAACATGGCCCGGCGCGGCGCCACCATCGTCACGGCGGTGGGCTTCTCGCAGACCGCAGCGGTGGACAAGGTCGCCCGCGAGTTCCCGAACACCAAGTTCTGCCTGATCGACGACAAGCTGGACCTGCCGAACGTCCAGTCCGTGACCTTCAAGGAGCATGAGGGCTCCTTCCTCGTCGGCATGCTGGCGGAACTGGCCTCCAAGACCGGCAAGGTTGGCTTCGTCGGCGGTATGGACATTCCGCTGATCCGCAACTTCCTGACCGGCTACGAGCAGGGCGTTCGCCATGTGAAGGCGGACGGCGAGGTCTTCGCGAACATGACCGGCACCACCCCGGCCGCTTGGAACGACCCGACCCGCGGGGCGGAGCTGGCGAAGAGCCAGTTCGGCCGCGGCGCCGATGTGGTCTTCGCGGCGGCGGGCGCCACCGGCCTGGGCGTGCTTCAGGCCGCCGTCGATGCCGGCAAGCTGGGCATCGGCGTGGACAGCAACCAGAACCACCTGCACCCCGGCGCAGTCCTGACCTCCATGGTCAAGCGCGTGGACGTGACCGTCTACGATTGCCTGAAGACCGCCAAGGACGGCACCTGGAAGGCCGGACACCGCGTCGTCGGCCTGAAGGAGGAGGGCGTCGGCTATGCGCTTGATGAGAACAACCGCAAGCTCGTCACGCCGGAGATGGAAAAGGCCGTCGAGGAGGCCAAGCAGCAGATCATCTCCGGGCAGCTTCAGGTGAAGCCGTACCAGCCCTGATGTCTGCGCTGCCTTCGGCAGAATCCCTCACCCCCGTCCCCTCTCCCACAAGGGGAGAGGGGTGATGCGTGCACGCGCTGAAAAAGCCCCTCTTCCCTGGTGGGAGAGGGGGTGGGGTGAGGGGGAAAATGTTCCCTCTTGCATTGCTCATTCATGCCCGACGCACCTGCCACCACCGTGATTCCGCCGGCCCTGGAAACCCGCGGGGTCAACAAATGGTTCGGCGCCAACCACGCGAACCGCGACGTGTCGCTGGTCGTGCCCCGGGGCACGATCCACGGCGTGATCGGCGAGAACGGGGCCGGCAAATCGACGATCATGAGCATCGTCTACGGCTATCTGCACGCCGACAGCGGGGAGATTCTGGTGGACGGCCGCCCGGTCGCCGTGCGCAGCCCGCGGGACGCGCTGGCCGCCGGGATCGGCATGGTCCACCAGCATTTCATGCTGGTCGATCCCTTTTCCGTGCTGGAAAACGTGCTGCTGGGGGCGGAGGGCGGTGTGACGCTGTCCGCGGGGCTGGAGCGGGCACGCGCCGAGCTGACCCGGCTGGCCCGCGAGTACGGGCTGGAAGTGGACCTCGACGCGCCGGTCGGTGACCTGCCGGTCGGCGCGCAGCAGCGCGTGGAGATCCTGAAGGCGCTCTATCGCGGCGCCGACATCCTGATCCTGGACGAACCCACGGGCGTCCTGACCCCGCAGGAGACCGACCACCTGTTCCGCATCCTCCGCGCGCTGCGGGAGCAGGGAAAGACCATCGTCATCATCACCCACAAGCTCCGCGAGATCATGGAGCTGACGGACAACGTCACCGTCATGCGGCGAGGCGAGGTGGTGGCGAACGTCCGCACCGTGGAGACCAGCTGCGAGCAGCTCGCCGAACTGATGGTCGGCCGCAAGGTGCTGCTGCGGGTGGAGAAGGCGCCGACCAGCCCCGGGCCTGTGGTGCTGGAGGTGGCGGACCTGCGCGTCTGCGACCGGTCCGGCGTGGAGCGGGTGAAGGGCATCGGCCTGACCGTGCGCGCGGGCGAGATCGTCGGCATCGCCGGCGTGTCCGGCAACGGCCAGTCGGAGCTGCTGGAGGCGCTGGCCGGCATGCGGCCCATCGCCGGCGGCTCCGTCCGTCTGCGCGGGGAGGAACTGGCCGACCGGCCGGGCCTGTTCAACGCCAGAGCGCTGCGGACCCTGCGCGTCGGCCATGTGCCAGAGGACCGGCAAAGGGTCGGGTTGATCACCAGCTTCGAGGCGCAGGAGTGCGCCATCCTCGGCTACCACGACGACGAGGCCTACAACGGCCGCGTCCTGATGGACCGCGCCGCGGTGCTGGAGCGCTGCCGGACAGAGATGGAGGCCTATGATGTCCGCCCGCGCGACCCGCGGCTGCGTGCGGCCAACTTCTCCGGCGGGAACCAGCAGAAGATCGTGCTGGCCCGCGAGATCGAGCGGAACCCGGACCTGCTGCTGGTCGGCCAGCCGACGCGCGGCGTCGACATCGGCGCCATCGAGTTCATCCACAAGCGGCTCGTCCGCCTGCGGGACGAGGGCAAAGCCATTCTGCTGGTCTCGGTGGAGTTGGACGAGATCCGCAGCCTGTCCGACCGCATCCTGGTCATGTTCGACGGCCGGCTGATGGGCGAGGTGGCACCGGATGAGGCCGACGAACGCCGCTTGGGCCTGATGATGGCCGGTGTGGAGGAGGTGTGATCTTGGCGACCGAACCCGTGCGCATCACCGGGATTCCGGAGACGCGCGTCGCCGTGCTGAGCCATCGCGGCGATCCTGCGCGAATCGGCGACTCCGTGCGCGCGTTCATCGCTTGGCGCCGGGAAGTCGGGCTGCCACCCAGCGTCAGCGCCACCTACAACATCCTTTACGGTGACCCGGCCACCACGCCGCCGGAGGACTTCCGGCTCGACCTCTGCGCGGGGACGGATAAGGACATCGGGCCGAACACGGCCTGCGTCGCCGCCGGAGTCATTCCCGGCGGGCGCTGTGCGGTGCTGCGCCACGTCGGTGGCGAGGATGGCCTCAAGGCCGCGCTGGTCCATCTGTGCGCGGAATGGCTGCCGCAGAATGGCGAGGTGCGGCGCGATGCCCCGCCGTTCCTACAGCGCGTCCGCTTCGGCCCGGACGTTCCGGAGGGCAAAGCCGTCACCGACATTTTCCTGCCGCTGGCGTGACGGGTCCTGTTGGACGACCCCTTCTGGTGGACGGACATAGGTCAGCACAGCGCAACGGTCGTGCTTGCGTCCCATCGCGCGCCGGGGCACCTTCGATGCCGTTTCAGCGTTGAGCATCATCATAGCTGAGTGCGATTGCCGGGCAGGGCGGGACCGAATGGCGGAAGGAATGGCGGGCAAGGGGTTCGGCATGCCGGGGGAGGTGCCCGGCTGGGTGAACTACGCGCTGTTGCCCCTGCTGAACCTGTTCGTCGCCCTGGTGCTGTCCGGGCTGGTCATCCTGGTGATCGGCGAGAACCCGCTGGACGTGCTGTCGCTGATGGTGACGGAGGCGGTCGGCTACCCGGAGGCCATCGGCTACACCCTCTATTACGCCACCAGCTACATCTTCACCGGGCTGGCGGTCGCCATCGCCTTCCATTGCGGGCTGTTCAACATCGGCGGGGAAGGGCAGGCCTATCTGGGCGGGCTCGGCGCCGGGCTGGTCGGGCTGGCGATGACCGGCTGGCCCTGGCCGGTCGTGGCGCTGGCGGCTGTCGCCGTGTCGGCGCTGTTCGGCGCGGCCTGGGCGTGGATTCCCGGCTGGCTCCAGGCCAAGCGCGGCAGCCACATCGTCATCACGACGATCATGTTCAACTTCATCGCCGCGTCGGTCATGACCTACCTGCTGGTGGACGTGCTGATCAAGCCGGGCCAGCAGTCGCCGGAAACGCGGGAATTCGACCCCAGCACATGGCTGCCCTCCATGGACCATGCGCTGGGCTGGGTCGGGATCTCCATCCCGGCCTCGCCGCTGAACATCTCCTTCCTGTGGGCGCTGGTCTGCTGCGCGCTGTTCCAGCTGTTCCTGTGGCGGACGCGCTGGGGCTACGAGATCCGCACGGTCGGCCAGAACGAGCGCGCGGCGGTCTACGCCGGCATCTCGCCCTCGAAGAACATCATCCTCGCCATGCTGATTTCCGGCGCCCTGGCCGGATTCGTCGGGGTGAACGAAATCCTGGGCGTGCAGCACCGCATCCTGCTGAACTTCACCGGCGGCGTCGGCTTCGTCGGCATCGCCGTGGCGCTGATGGGGCGCAATCACCCCGTGGGGATCATCCTGGCGGCCCTGCTGTTCGGAATGCTGGCCCAGGGCGGCGGGCAGGTGTCTTTCGAGTATCCCACAGTGAACCGCGAGATGGTCATGGTCATCCAGGGCCTCGTCATCCTGTTCGCCGGTGCCTTGGAGAACCTGTTCAAGCCGCAGATGGAGGCGCTGTTCCGCCGCCCCAAAGGTGATGCGGCCGCGCGCGGCGAAGGGAGGGCGTGAAATGGAGGACGCCCTGATGGTCGCCCTTCTGTTGCTCGACGCCACCATCCGGCTGGCGACGCCGCTGGTTCTGGCGGCCTTCGCGGCGTTGTACGGAGAGCGTGCGGGCGTGGTGGACATCGGCTTGGAAGGCAAGATGCTGGCCGGTGCCTTCTTCTCCGCCGCCGTCGCCTATTCCACCGGCAACCCGTGGCTGGGACTGCTGGTGGCCATCGGCGCGTCGGTCGTGCTGTCGCTGATCCACGGCTTCGCCTGCATCACGCACCACGGCAACCAGGTCGTGTCCGGCATGGCGATCAACATCCTGGTCGCCGGGCTGGCGCCGACGCTGGCCTACGCTTGGTTCCAGCAGGGCGGACAGACACCGCTGCTGCCGGGATCGGCGCGGCTGCCGCAGATTCACCTGCCGGGCGTGGAGGCGCTGGCGCCCATCCCGGTCCTCGGGCCGGTCTACCGGGAACTGATCGACGACACCAACGTGCTGATCTGGCTGACCGTGCTGGTGGTGATCGCGACGCACTGGGTGCTGAGGCGCACCCGTTTCGGCCTGCGCCTGCGCGCGGTGGGGGAGAACCCGGCGGCGGTGGACACGGCCGGCATCTCGGTCACCCGGCTGCGCTATCAGGCGGTGATCATCACCGGCGTGCTGACCGGCATGGCCGGCGCATACCTGTCCACCGCCCACGGCGCGGGATTCGTGCGCGACATGACGGCGGGCAAGGGCTATCTGGCGCTGGCGGCGCTGATCTTCGGCAAGTGGCGGCCGTGGCCGACGCTGTTCGCCTGCCTGCTGTTCGCCTTCACCGACGCCGTTCAGGTCCGCCTTCAAGGCGTACCCCTGCCGGTTGTCGGAGTGATCCCGGTACAATTCATCCAGATGCTGCCCTATGTCCTTACCGTGCTGCTGCTCGCAGGATTCGTCGGCAAGGCGATCGCGCCGAAGGCCAGCGGCATTCCGTACGTGAAGGAGCGGTGATGCCCGACCGGACCAGCCTGATCGACACTGCCCGCGACGCCATGGAGAAGGCCTACGCCCCCTATTCGCGCTTCGCGGTGGGGGCGGCGATCCGCGGCGCCTCCGGCCGGGTTTACGCCGGGGCCAACGTGGAGAACGCGGCCTACCCGCAGGGGCAGTGCGCCGAATCCTCGGCCATCGGGGCGATGATCCTGGGCGGCGACCGCGCCATCCGGGAGGTGGTGGTGATGGGCGGCAAGCCCGGTGACGGGCAACTCTGCACGCCCTGCGGCGGCTGCCGGCAGCGCCTGCGCGAGTTCGCCGCGCCCGACACGCCGATCCATGTTTGCGGCCCGGAGGGCTTGCGGCGCACTTTCACGCTCGCGGAGCTGCTGCCGCATTCCTTCGGTCCCGACAACCTGGACTTTTGACGGCTCCGGTTTCTGACGGCTCCGGTTTCTGACGGCCCCGATTTCTGACGGAAGGATCGACCATTTATGACCGCCGCACGCGCCGCCGCGGAAATCCTGCACCGGGCGCCCGGTTTCCGGGCCCGGATCGGGATCGTGCTGGGCTCCGGCCTTGGCGGCCTTGCCGACAGGATCGCGGACGCCGTCGCCATCCCTTACACGGAGCTGGACGGCTTCCCGATGCCGAGCGTGGAGGGCCACGCCGGCCGGCTGGTTCTCGGGCATCTCGGCGGCCAATCGGTCGCCTGCATGCAGGGCCGCGTCCATGCCTATGAGGGCACCGGGTTCGACGCGCTGAAGACCGCCATCCGCGCGCTGAAGCTGGCGGGCTGCGACACGCTGGTGCTGACCTGCGCCGCCGGGTCCCTGCGGGTGGAGGTCGGGCCGGGGCGGCTGATGGCGATCTCCGACCACCTGAACATGCTGGGCGCCAACCCGCTGACCGGCCCCAACGAGGACGCCTTCGGCCCGCGCTTTCCCAGCATGACCGACGCCTGGGACCCGGACCTGCGCGCGCTGATGCGCCGCAAGGCGCTGGAGCAGAACATCGATCTGGTCGAGGGCGTCTACGCCGCCTATCCGGGCCCCTCCTTCGAGACGCCGGCCGAGGTCCGGATGTTGAAGGTCCTGGGGGCGGACGCGGTCGGCATGTCCACGGTTCCGGAATGCATCGTCGCGCGCCACTGCGGCCTGCGGGTCGTCGGTTGCGCGGTCATCACCAACCTGGGCGTGGGGCTCGGCGAAGGGCCGGTGGACCATGACCAGACCTTGCGCGCCGCGTCGGCCGCCGCCTCCGAACTGGAGCGGCTGCTGGTCGGCTTTCTGGAAGGGCTGAACGAAGAGGACGGACGCCGGTCATGAAACTCCCCTCCGACCTGCAGCAGGCGCTCGACACCGCCGCAGCCGCCAAGGCCGACGCGAAGATCGCCGCCCGCGCCATTGGACTGCTCGACCTGACGAGCCTGAACGACGACGACACCGAGGGCACGGTGGAAAGCCTGTGCAAGCGCGCGGTCACGCCCGCCGGCAAGGTGGCCGCCGTGTGCATCTGGCCCCGCTTTGTGAAGACGGCGCGCAAGGCGCTGAAGGGCACGGGCGTGCGGATCGCCACGGTCGTCAACTTCCCCACGGGCGAGTCCGACGCGGCCACGGTCGCGGCGGAGACGAAGGCCGCCGTGAAGGACGGCGCGCACGAGATTGACGTGGTGCTGCCCTACAAGGCCTTCATCAACGGCGCCCGCACGCAGCCCATGAACGTGATCCGCGCCTGCCGGGACGCCTGCGGGACCGACGCGGTCATGAAGGTGATCCTGGAATCGGGCTGCTTCCCGGATCCGGACCTGCTGGCCTGGGCCGCCCGCGACAGCATCGCGGCGGGGG
>Ga0065721_10049792_pt1 | contig 27258 bp, 21 predicted proteins | sample Mesricmetagenome_FD_59108 | JGI IMG/M metagenome (GOLD analysis project Ga0065721, IMG submission 59108) | Mesophilic microbial community from rice straw/compost enrichment Sample: eDNA_1 v2 (version 2) | ecosystem: Engineered > Solid waste > Grass > Composting > Bioreactor | place: USA: Davis... | reverse complement strand
GATGGCGATGGCCGCTCCTACAGCTACCAGTGGTACCGTGCATCCGACACCAACGGCAGCGGCCTGACCGCGATCAGCGGGGCGACCAGCTCCAGCTACACCCTGACGACATCCGACGCGCACAAGTACCTGCGCGTCGTGGTGACGGCCAACGATGGCCGGGGCGGTACGCAGAGCGCCGTGTCGACCTACACCGCGATCACCAACAGCGCGCCCTCGCTCGCCGCGCCGTCGGTCATCAATCTGACGGACACGGCCGCGGCGGACAGCTTCACGCACCAGACCGGGACGCTCAGCGCGTCCGATGTGGACGGCGACAGCCGCACCTATGGGATCAACGGAGGAGCCACGGTCAGCTTTACCGCCAACGGTGTGACGTACGACCGCTCGAAGGCCGGGACCTACGGGACCCTCTATGTCGAGAGCGCCACGGGCAAGTATGTCTTCGTCCCGGCGGACGCGGCCATCAACGCCCTGTCGTCGAACACGTCGGAGACCTTCACCGTCACGGTCAGCGATGGCGCGCTGAGCGACAGCCGGTCGCTGACGATCGCCATCACCGGGACCAACGACGCCCCGGTGATGAGTTCCGACGCCCGCAGCCTGACCGCCATCAGCGAGGACGCCACCGGCAATGGCGGTGACACCGTTGCGGCCATCCTGGCATCCGCCGGCACCGGCACCGACGCGGACGGCAACAGCTTGGGGATTGCCATCACGGCGGTGGACAACCGCAACGGCACCTGGGAGTACAAGTCCGGCGCCGGAAGCTGGACGGCCATCACGGGCGTTTCGGGCAGTGCGGCGCTGCTGCTCGCCAACACCGACCGGGTGCGCTTCGTGCCGAACGCCGACTACAACGGTTCGGCAACCGGCGGCATCACCTTCAAGGCGTGGGATCAGACCTCCGGCACGGCGGGCACCACGGTGGGCAACGACACCACCGCGAACGGCGGGTTGGGGAACGGCGGACAGTACAGCGCCGCCAGCGCGACCGCGGGCATCGCCGTGACGGCGTTGAACGACGCTCCGGTGCTGAGCGACACCGTCCTGACCCTGCCGGCCATCGCACAAAACGCGGGTGCTCCGAGCGGTGCGGCCGGCGTGGCGGTGTCGTCGCTGGTGGCGATCGGCACGAACGTCACCGACGTGGACAGCGGCGCCGTCACCGGCATCGCCCTGGTCGGCCTGGACACCTCGGCAGGAGGCACCTGGTATTACAGCACCGACGGCGGCGCCAACTGGACCGCGGTCGGCACGGTGAACGACAGCGGAAGCGCGCTGCTGCTGCGCACGACGGACCGGCTCTACTACCAGCCGACCGGGGCCAGCGCCGGCATTCTCGGCGCGGCGATCACCTTCCGCGCCTGGGACCAGACCAGCGGCACCGCCGGCACGAAGGTGGCGACCGGCGGCGGTGGCGGCACGTCGGCCTTCTCCGCGGCGACGGACACGGCCAGCCTGTCGATCACCCCGGTCGCTCCGGGTGCGCCGGGCCTCGCCGCGGCGTCCGACACGGGGAACAGCAGCACCGACAACATCACCAAGGCGACCAGCGTCACCTTCAACGGCAGCGGCGCCAACGTCGATGCCAACGCGACGGTGCGGCTGTACGCCAACGGGACGCTGCTGGCCTCCGCCACCGCCGACGCGGCGGGCGCCTACAGCTTCACCAACGTCGATGTTTCCGGGCTCAGCGGGGCGGTCGGCTTCACTGTCCGTCAGGTCATCGCCGGCATGGAAAGCGGCGACTCCGCCAGCCGGACCGTCACCTTCGACCGCACGGCGCCGACGGTCACCATCGCCACGGTTGCGGGCGACAACGTGCTGAACGCGGCGGAAAGCGGCGCGGCGCAGACGGTGTCGGGCACGGCGACGGGAGCCGAGGACGGCCAGACGGTGACCGTGGCGTTGAACGGCAAGACCTACAGCGCGACGGTGAGCAACAACGCCTGGAGCTTGTCGATCCCCTCCGCCGACCTGCTGGCGCTGACGGACGGCGGGACCTTCACCATCACCGCCAACCTGTCCGACGTGGCGGGGAACGCTGCAACCCAGGCCACCCGCAGCCTGTCGGTGGACCGGACGGCGCCCACCGTCTCCATCGCCGCGGTGGCGGGCGACGACGTGCTGAACGCGGCGGAAAGCGGCGTGGCGCAAACGGTGTCGGGCGTCACCAGCGGGGTCGAGGACGGCCAGACGGTGACCGTGACGCTGAACGGCAAGACCTACAGCGCGACGGTCACGAACAACGCCTGGAGCCTGACCGTCTCCTCCGCCGACCTGCTGGCGCTCACCGATGGCGGCTCCTTCATCGTCACCGCGAGCCTTGCCGACGCGGCCGGCAACGCCGCGCAGACGACGCGCGGCGTGTCGGTGGACCGCACCCCGCCGGAGGTGGTCAGCGTCACGGCACCGGCGGCCAAGACCTACCTGCCGGGCGAGACGATCAGCTTCTACGTCCAGGTCAGCGAACCGGTGCTCATCAGCGGCAGCGGCCCCGTGCTGACACTGAACGTCGGCGGCACCATCCGGACGGCCACCTACAACGCGGCGGGCAGCACCGGTCCGCTGCTGCGGTTCGACTATGTCGTTCCGGTCGGCGACCGCGCGCCCGGCGGCATCTCGGTCGTGGGGTTGGCCCTGAACGGCAGCAGCGTCACGGACGCCGCACAGGGTCCGCTGCTGACCGCGCTGAAGGGCGTTGGCGACACGCGCGGCGTCGTGGTCGACACGCCGGTTCCGGCGAAGCCCGGCGCCGCGGTGCTGGCCGGTCTGTCCGACTCCGGCGATTCCGCGACGGACGGCCTGACGAATGTGACAAGGCCGACTCTCACCGGCACCGCCGAGCCGAATTCCACCGTGACCGTGCTGGTGGACGGCAAGGCGGCGGGAACCGCCACGGCCGACGCCAACGGTTTCTGGGTCCACCAGTTGCAGACGCCGCTGAGCGACGGCGCGCACAGCATCACCACCACCGCGACCAACCGGTTCGGCATCGTCAGCGAGGAATCCAGTGCCCTGTCTCTGGTGGTCGATACCGCCAAGCCCGTGACCCCCGCGCCGTCGGTGACCAGCGCGACCGTTGCCGGCACGGCGACCGGTGAGCTGATTTCCGGCAACCCCAAGCCGGCCATCGGCGGCACGACGGAACCCGGCAGCAGGGTGTCCGTGCTGGTGGACGGAAAGCCGGTCGGCTCGGTGATCGCGGACGCCAACGGCGCCTGGAGCTTCCAGTTCGCGACCGCTCTGGCGGACGGCAACCACAGCGTCCAGGTGCAGGCCACCGACAAGGCCGGCAATGCCGGCGCCCTATCGGCGGCGACCTCGCTGACCATCGACACCACGCCGCCGTCGGCGCCGACCGTGACGCTGAACTCCACGGGCAGCGGCACGCCGGTGGTGCAGGGCACCGCCGAGCCGAACAGCCTGGTGACCGTGACCATCAACGGGCAGCCGGTCGGCACTGCGCGGGCCAGCGCGGCGGGCACGTGGCAGCTTGCCCTCGCCTCCGATCCGGGCGTCGGCAGCTACACCATCACGGCAAAGGCCAGCGACGCCGCGGGCAACACGGGCAGCGCCGGCACCACCACCTACACGGTGGCGGCTCCGCCCCCGCCGGTGGCGGTGGCCCCAGCGTCGACCGGAAACACCACGACCTTCGTGTCGCCCTCCACGACCGGGCCCATGGCTGGAACGACCGGGCCGGCCCTGGGGACCGCCCCGGCCCTGTCGAGCGTCCAGATGTCGAGCATCCAGACGAGCAGCGATGCAGGCCGTGTCATCACCAGCGCGTCGATCGGCAACGGCGGTGCCGCCGGCAACAGCAGCACCGATGCGGGCCGTTCGATCACCGTCGGCAACATCAGCAACTCTACCAGCAGCGACGCAGGCCGTTCGATCACCTTGTCCAACATCGGCGGCGCTCCCTCCGGCGGCGGTGCGGCGAGCGGCGGCGGTATGGGCAACTCCTCCAGTGCTGTTCTGGGCGGCGGCACAGCGAGCAATGGCGGCCTGGGCGGAAACGGATCGTTCAGCGGCGGTGCGACGGGCGGCCAAGGCACCGTCGGGGCCGTGACCGGCACCGGGGCTGGAATGGGCAACGGTGGCCTGAACGCCAGCCCCAATGCGCCGGGGTCCTCGACCGGATCGCCGACGGGCCCTGCGCCGGGCAACCGTACAGCCCCCGCCGGTTCCGGCCCGGCCACCGGCGGTCAGTCCGCCGGTCCGGGCACTCCGCAGGGCACTCCACAGGGCCGGCCGCAAGGGCAGGAGCCGTCCGGCGACGCGCCGAAGGGAGGGGAACCGGGCAACACGCCGGCCGGTGCCGGCGAGCAGGGCCAACCCCCCGGATCGAGCGCCAACCTCGACGGCGTGCCAGCGACGAGCCCGGCCTTCTCCCGCCAAGTGGCCCAGGTTCATGGCGCTGCCGACGCCCGGACCGCATCGTTGCTGGCCGCGCTCATCAAACACGTTCCTCCGGGAAACCGGGCGGCCTGAGGCCGCCCGCGTCACCCGCCTTCATCCCGCCTATGCTGTTCTTCCCGAATGGATTGCCGACGAGAATGACCCGCTTTGCTTTCCTCCCCCGGCCGCGCGGCCACAAAGCCCGTGCGTCCTTCGCCCTGTTTGCCGCAGCCCTGCTCGCCAGCGGGTGTTCCGTCAGCCCCAAGCCCCTGACCGACGACGAGAACCTGTCCCGCCTGCGTGAGGACATGTCGGTCATCATGTCGCCTCAGGAGCCGATTTCCGGCCCGGTGTCGATGCACGAGGCCATGGCGCGGGCCATCAAGTACAACCTGGACGAACGCGTGAAGCTGATGGAAATGGCGGTTGCCAACCAGCAGCTCGACCTGTCGCGCTTCGACATGCTGCCGCGGCTGGTGGCGGGCGCCGGCTACAGCGGCCGAAACAACGAAGCGGGTTCGGAAAGCCTGAACCTCGCGACCGGCCGCCGCACGGGTGAGAGCACCACGGCGACGGACCGCAACCGCCGCACCGCCGACCTGGGCTTCACCTGGAACATTCTCGATTTCGGCGTCAGCTATCTGCGCGCCAAGCAGAACGCGAACCTCGTCCTGATCGCCGAAGAACGCCGCCGCCGCGTCGTCCAGGGCATCCTGCAGGACGTGCGCACCGCCTACTGGCGCGCCGTGGCGGCCGAGCGGCTGCTGAAGCGCCTGGAGCCGCTGGAAAAGCGCATCGAGGCGGCGCGCAGCAATGCCGGGGCATTGGAAGCGCAGCGCGTTCAGGCGCCGTTGCAGACCCTGTCCTACCAGCGCGCGCTGGTGGACACGCTGCGCCAGTTGCAGACCCTGCGGCGCGAGCTGGTGGCCGCGAAGTCGCAGCTCAGCGCCCTGATGGGCCTGCCGCCGGGTGAGAATTTCACCATCCAGGTGCCGGCGGACGTCACGGGCAAGGACGTCCCGACGATCACCGCTTCGGTCGAATCGCTGGAATCCTACGCGCTGCTGAACCGTCCGGAACTGCTGGAGGAGTCCTACAACGCCCGCATCACCGCCGACGAGACGCGCCGTGCCCTGCTGAAGCTGCTGCCGGGCATCGACCTGAACGCCGGCCTGCACTACGACAGCAACAGCTTCCTGCTGAACCAGCGCTGGGCCGACTATGGCGCGCGCGTGTCCTGGAACATCCTGAACCTTGCATCGGCCGGAGACACCCGCGCCTTCACCAAGGCGCAGGAGGAACTGGTGGCCTTCCGCCGGCAGGCGCTGAGCGTGGCGGTGCTGAGCCAGATGCGCGTAGCGATGATCCAATTCCGCGAACTGTCGCAGGAGTTCGCGCTCAACTCCGAACAGGCGGCCATCGAGCGACGGATCCGGCAGCAGTACGTCAACAGCAGCACGGTCGGCCAGCAGGGTGACCTGAACGTGATCCAGGCCGAGGTGTCGGAACTCGTCTCCGACCTGCGGCGTGATCTGGTTTACGCCGACCTTCAGAACGCCTACGCGCGCGTCATGGTGTCGGCGGGCGTCGATCCGATGCCGGAAGCCGTTCCGTCCCAGGATCTGGCAACGCTGCGGAAGGCCGTATCCGACGGGCTCGGCGCCTGGCAGCAGCGGGCTGGCAGCACCGCGCGCCTTCAGGACCTGCTGGTTCCGGCGGCCAACGCGACCTCCGAGAAGGCGCCGCCGAGCCCGGCCCTGGTCGCCCGCGCCGCGACGCCTTGACCCCCAGGTGCCCGCTCCCACGCGGGCACCACGGCCACGTGTAGGAATCCGGCCCGAACCCAGCGATGTTCGGGCCGATCCGCGACGAAGTCATGTTGCAGGAGGCTCGGGGCCGGTCGGGGCCGGGCCTCCTGCCGGGCTGTTCCCCGCAGCCTGATTGTCGGTACAGCCTTTCCACCATGCTGACACCGCACACGATGAACATGCCCGAATGAACGTCTCCTCCGCTCGCTTGACCGTCGCCGATGCCCTGATCCTCCACACCGATGGCCGCAGTGCTGAAGCGCGAACACTGTATCGCCAGATCGTGGCGTTGGAGCCGCAGAACTCCGACGCATGGCATTTGCTGGGCGTCCTGCTCTCCGAACAGGGGGACAATGATGCTGGCATCCGTCTCATCCAGACCGCCTTGTCCATCCGGAAGGCCCCGGAATATTACCTGAATCTCGGCTCATCCCTGTTGGCGTCGGACCGGATCGAGGAAGCCATGGCCGCCTTCACGGCCGCCATCCGTCTCAGCCCGGTCCCGGCCGACATCCATTTTCAATTGGGCAATCTGTTTCGCTCCCGGCGCCGGCCCAACGAAAGCGTCGCCGCCTATCGCAACGCCATTGCGTTGAGGCCCGGTTTTGTGAAAGCCCTCAACAACCTCGGCACGCTCCTTCTGGAGGTTGGACAGGCGGAAGCCGCCGTCGCAGCCTTCACCGACGCGATTCAGGCCGAACCGACCAACGCCGAATCCCATTGCAACGTCGGCTGCGCTCTGGACAGGTTGGGCCGGCTGGGCGAGGCGGCGGCAGCCTATTCCGTGGCCCTGACCTTCCGGCCCGATTTCGCCATCGCCTGGTCCAACCTTGGCAACACGTTGAAGGCGCAGGGACACCTGGAGCGGGCCATCACCGCCTACCGATCGGCCGTGGCGCATTGCCCGGATTACGCGCTGGGACACAGCAATCTTCTGATGGCGCAGCATTACGCAGCGGAATTCACAAACGCCGATTTCCTGGCCGCCGCTCGCGACTGGGCCGACCGCCACGGCGGCGGAGCACCCTTCGCCGCGCCGGCCGTCCATGGCCCGGCCGTCCATGGTGAGGACGGCGCCCGTCCCTTGCGGGTCGGGTACGTTTCCGGTGACTTCAACAGCCATCCTGTCGGCTATTTCCTGGAAAACGTCCTGACGGCGCACGACACATCGGCCGTTACGGCGATCGGGTACGCCGACAACAGCCGCACCGATGACGTGACGCAGCGCCTGCATGCCGCGGCGGCCGAATGGCGCCCCATCGTGGGCATGAGCGATGATGAGGTCGCCAAGTTGATCCGGCAGGATCGGATCGACATTCTGGTCGATCTGTCCGGCCATACCGGAAACAACCGCCTGGCCATGTTCGCGCGGCGGGTCGCCCCTGTCCAAGCAAGCTGGCTTGGCTATTTCGGGACGACCGGCCTGTCGGCCATGGATTGGATCATCGCGGACCGCCACGTCGTGCCGCCGGGAGAGGAGCAGTTTTTCACTGAGAAGATCTGGCGGCTTCCCGACAGCTATCTCTGCTTCACGCCCCCGACGGATGAGGTTGCGGTTGGGGAACTCCCCATGCTCGCCGCTGGCTCGGTCACACTCGGCGGCTTCCACAATCGGGCCAAGATCACCCCGGCGACCGTTGCCCTATGGGCGCAGATCCTGACCGACCTGCCGCAGACCCGCCTGCTCATAAAGTCTCAGGAATTCGGCGACGCGGGAGTACGGCAAAGCTTGCGCGACCAGTTTGCCGCTCACGGCATTGCGCCAAACCGGTTGCGCATGGAGGGACGATCGCCTCGAACGGAGTATCTGGACGCCTACAACCGCATCGACATCGCGCTATCCCCCACCCCTTTTGGCGGCGGCACGACGACGGCGGAAAGCCTTTGGATGGGGGTGCCCGTCGTGACCCTTCGCGGCGACCGTTGGGCCGGGCGCATCGGGGTGAGCTTTCTTGAAACGCTCGGCTTGGCCCACCGCCTTGTGGCGAACAGCCCCGCCGACTTCATCGCCAAAACCGCCGCCCTGATCCGCGACCCGTCCGCTCTGGCGGAACTGCGCGCTGGCTTGCGGGAAACTGTGCGCCGTTCCCGCCTCTGCGATGCCCCGGCCTTTACCCGGTCGCTGGAACAGGCTTATCGAACCATGTGGGACATCAAGATCCGTGAATCATAGGATTGTGCGGGATGAGCTTCCCCCAGGAGAACGATGAAGGCGGTCTGTGCGGGCATGGCGTAGGCGGGAATGGCGGCGACCTGTCCTTTGCGCACCTATTGAGACACCTGACTGGCCGCGGCTTGGCGAAGCGCCGGATCTCGCCGCCCGTTTTCATCGCCTTGGTGCGCTCGCGGATCAGCGATTGACGTCACCGTCGGTTCGGCAGGCCCGTGTGATGCTTGGTCGTCATCTGAGGACCAACCAGTCGACCGAGGTGTCCAGGGCTTCGGCAAGCGCCTTGTACGCGTCCACCGAACCGGGTTTCTTGCCCGCCTCGATTTCCGACAGGTAGCCTGTGCTCACCCCGGCCCTCCCGGCGAGTGCCTGCATGGCGGTGAGTATGCCCTCCAGGTCTTCAAGCCGCGCGGTGAGGGCCTTGTTCTTTATTGGCGTACACTCGCCACCGTTGTACGGCTTGATCCCTTACCGGAAAACGATTGTTTGGCGGCCTGTACAGGCCGTTTGAACGGGCCGGCGCGCACGTTGGCATCGCCCGTGTCGCGGGGCGAGGGGCGGCCATGGGCCGGAAGACGGGCCGAAACAGCCAAAAACCACGGGTGTCCGCTCATAAAGCCGAAGCGCCAACGACGCCGCTAGAGCATTTTCCACTCAATCGCGGTCATATCCGGCGGCCGCGAAGAAGTTCACGCACTGCGTCGGCGTGATTGCGTCGATGCCCTGTCGAATGGCCTCCCAGAGAGCGTCCTTCGTCCGCGCGGCAGCCTTCTTCAGGAATGCCTTGAGTTTGGAGAATGCCATCTCGATCGGATTGAAGTCGGGGCTGTAGGGCGGCAGGAAGCGCAACTCGGCGCCGGCGCGCTCGATAACCTCCCGCACCGCCGCCAGCTTGTGGGCGGGCAGGTTGTCCATCACCACGACGTCGCCCGGCCTCAGCGTCGGCGTCAGTACCTGCTCGACGTAGGCGACGAAGGCCGGGCCGTTCATCGCCCCGTCCAGCACCATGGGCGCGGTCATGCCGCCGAGCCGGAGGCCGCCGACGAAGGTGGTAGTCTTCCAATGCCCGTGCGGTATCGGGGCACGGCAGCGCTCACCGCGCCGGGCGCGGCCCCACAGCCGCGCCATCTTGGTGGAGGCGCCGGTTTCGTCGATGAACACCAAGCGCTCAGGATCAAGCTCAGGTTGGAGATCGAACCACGCGCGCCGCCGGCGCAACACGTCCGGGCGCTGCTGCTCGGCGGCGTGCGCGGTTTTTTTTGACTGTCAGGCCGTGCCGGGCCAGCAGGCGCCAGACCGTGCTCACCGCGACCCGCAGTCCGTGCCGGCTCTCCAGATGAGCCGCGATCTCGGCCAGCGTGAGGTCCGGGGTGGCCTCGATCAGGTCCAGGATCTCCAGGGCATGGGCCTCCATGCGTTGCGAGTGCCGGTCGCCGCCCATCGGCTTGGGCTGCACGTGGCCGTCTCGCCGCCACAGAGCGACCCACTTGATCGCCGTCGAGGGCGCCACACCGAACCGCTTCGCCGCCGAGCGGCAGGATTGCCCGCCGTCCACCGCCGTGATCAGCCGCTCACGCAGGTCCATGGAAAGAGGTGCTGTCATCCGGGCTGGCCTCCTTCACCAGCCCACATCTTGAATCAGATTTTAGCCTCGCCGGGAATCCCACTTCGATTCCGATCGACGGGAAAATGCTCTAGATTCCCCGTTGTCGTCGTATGCATGTTCGTATATTGTAACGTATACGGACTGAGGCGATCGAAGAACGGACCGACCCGCCGGCTCCGCACCACCCAAATTGAGGTCGAGATGCACTACTTCGGATACTGCACGTGGCTGAATCCGCCGGAGCTTCACCGGTATTTCCCGGAAGCCAAGGTGATCACCAAGGGCTACGTCGCGAACCATAAGCTGGAGTTCCACGCCGCCGGCACGCGCACCGACCGCGGCTGGTGCCACCTGTCCAACACGGGGCGGGCCTGGGGCAACAACGTGCTGGGCATCGTCGTCGAGCATCCCGAGCATCATTTCGAAGAGGATTATGACGACTTCGAGCGCTGCTTCGTCTCGGTGCGCGGAGACGACGGCAAGGTCTACGACTGCTGGACCTACCGCCTGATCACGCCGGGCGTGGCGATGCGCCCGCCGAATTTCTATTGGGACCACATTCCCGCCGGCATGAAGCATTGGGGCTTCCCGGACGATTACGTCCGCTCCGTTCTGGCGATGTATGAGGCGGCGGCCCCCTGCCCACGTGCCGACCGTCCGAACCCGTCGGCCATTCCGGGGCGCTCCGCCGAGACGCGGTGAGGTGCTGCGCCCGCTCCGCGCTTGACATCCGGGGCGGGCGCCGCCGAACCACGATCCGGGATGGGGCCGCAATCCCTCACCGTGTGCAGCACGTCACGTTCTCACCGTTTTCGGACCCAGGAGACTTCTGCAATGCGCCTATCCTGTGATGCCAAGCCTGCCGTCTTCGCAGCCTTGGCCGCCTGCGTGTTCTCGATGTCGCTGCACACGGCCGCCCACGCTCAAAGCGGTGCGGCTCCCACCAACCCCGAAGCCGCCAGCCTGGTGCCGAAGCCGATCCGCGATGCCGGCACCCTGCGCGTCGGCTCCCAGCAGACCTTTCCCCCGGTGGAATTCCGTCAGGATGGCAAGACGGAGCCGGTGGGCGTTTCCGTCGATCTGCTCAACGAGATCGGCCGGCGCCTGGGCCTCTCCATCACCTTCGTGCACGGCGAGTACGCGGCGCTGATCCCCGGCCTGGAGGCGGGCCGCTTCGACGTCGCGTCCGGCGGTATCAGCGACACGGAAGAGCGCGAGCGGAAGGTCGATTTCGTCAATTACATGATGTCCGGCGGCAGCATCCTGGTGCGTGCGGCGGACGCCCAGGCATACACGACCATCGCCGATTTCTGCGGAAAGTCGGTCGCCACGCTGCTGGGCAGCCGGGTCATCATGGCCGCGGTGGAAAAGGCGTCGGAGGCCTGCGTGGCCGGCGGCAAGCCGCCGGTCACCGCCAACCAGCTTCCCGCCGCCCCGGACGCCAGGATGCAGCTCGACCTCGGGCGCGTGGACGGCTATCTGGGCGACTTCCCGGCGCTGGTCTACATGAAGAGCCAGATGCCCGGCAAATACGCCATCGCCGGGGGCAATCACATACTGACGCCCTACGTCACGTCCTGGGGCTTCCCGAAGAATTCCACGCTGAAGGAAGCGGTCCAGAAGGCGACGCAGAGCATGCTGGCCGACGGCACCTACAAGACCATCCTGTCCAAGTGGGAGATCGACGGTGGCGCGCTGCCGGAGATCACCGTCAACCTGCCCGCCAGCAAGAGGAAGTGACAGTGGCTGCGAGCTGCGCCATGACCGAACCACGGGCTGTCCGCGTCAAACACCGGTGGCGTTGGGGAGCCTGGCTCATCAGCGCCATCGTTCTCCTGGCGGTGTTCATGCTGATCAGCGCGGGCGTCCGCGCGAAGATCATGAATGTGGAGGTGTTCCTCTCCTACCTCACCAGCCAGCAGGTGCTGATCGGCGCGCGCAACGCCCTGATCCTCGGCACGCTGGCGCTGGTGGTGGCCAGCGTCATCGGTCTGGTCGTCGCCCTGATGCGGGTCAGCGGCAACCCGATCCTCGCCGCCCTGTCGGCGACCTACGTCTACTTTTTCCGCGGCACGCCGATGCTGATCCAGCTTCTGTTCTGGTTCAACGCGCTGCCGACCATGTTCCAGCGCGTTCATCTGGCGGTCCCCTTCACCGACATCGTGCTGCTGGACGCGCCGACCACGGCGGTGGTCACGCCCTTCGTGGCGGCACTCGCCGGCCTCGGCCTTGCCGAAGGCGCCTACATGGCGGAGATCATCCGCGCCGGCATCCTGGCGGTGGACAAGGGGCAGCGCGCCGCGGCCCGCGCCATCGGCATGACCGAGTATCAGGTGCTTCGCCACATCGTCATCCCGCAGGCCGGGCGGATCATCATCCCGGCGGGCGGCAACCAGTACATCATGCTGCTGAAGTCCACCTCGCTGGCATCGGCGATCGGCTTCCTGGAACTGCTGCGCATCACCACGGACATCTACTCGTCCAACTTCATGGTGGTGGAACTGCTGGCCGTGGCGGCCTTCTGGTATCTGGTGATGACCGCCTTCGCCACCGCCGTTCAGACCGCGCTCGAAAAGACCTTCCCCCAGCGGTAAGCCCCAGAGGTCGCTATGGACACCCCCGTCAAGGCCGCGGCCGTGGTTCTCGACGCCGTTTCGAAATCCTACGGTTCGGTCGAGATCCTGAAGAACGTTTCGGTTTCCATCGCGCCGGGAGAGGTGGTCACTCTTCTTGGCCCGTCCGGAGCCGGTAAATCCACCCTGCTGCGCTGCATCAACCATCTGGAGACGATCAGCGCGGGCCGCATCTACGTGCACGGCCAGCTGATCGGCTACCGCGAGGTCGGCGACACCCTGCACGAGCTGTCCGACAAGGAGATCAGCGCCCAGCGCCGGTCCATCGGCATGGTGTTCCAAAGCTTCAACCTGTTCCGCCACATGACCGTGCTCGACAACGTGATGAGCGGCCCGGTCCATGTGCTGCGCATGCCCAAGCCCCAGGCCGAGGCGCTGGCGCGGGAGCTTCTGGCAAAGGTCGGCCTGCCCGACAAGGCCGACCGCTACCCGTCCGAACTGTCGGGCGGGCAGCAGCAGCGCGTCGCCATCGCCCGCACCCTGGCCCTGTCGCCCAGCGTCATGCTGCTCGACGAGCCGACCAGCGCGCTCGACCCGGAACTGTCGCAGGAGGTGATCCTGACCATCCGGAGTCTCGCCGAGCAGGGCTACACCATGCTGATCGCCACGCACGAAATGGCCATCGCCAAGGAATTCGCCGACCGCGTCATCTTCATGGTGCAGGGGGAAGTGGTGGAGGACGTGCCCGCCCGGACCTTCTTCTCCGCGCCCCGGCATGAGCGCAGCCGGCAGTTCGTCGCTCGCCACGCGGGCTGAAGGGAGGAATGACCATGCCCGACGGCATCGAACGCCTGCCCAACGACCGCCCTCGCAAACGGGTCGGCACCGACCTGCTGGCCGCCAACGTGCACGGCTGGCTGCGGTCGAAGATCCTGACCTTCGAGATCAAGCCCGGCACCCGTCTGGTGGAGGACGAAATCTCGTCCAGCCTGGACGTCGGCCGCACCCCGGTGCGCGAGGCCCTGCTGCGCCTCCAGGGTGAAGGGCTGGTCAGCCGCGAGAAGGGCTGGGTGGTGGAAAGCACCGACGCCGCATCCATCGACCATGTCTTCGAAAGCCGCGTCGCCATCGAAGGCTACGCGACCCACGTCGCCGCACTCCGCGCCACTCCCGAGGACATCCGGGAATTGCGGGTGCTGGCCGAGGAGATGGACGGGTTCGAGGCGATGGGCCGTGCCCAGCTCAATCTGCTCAACCGGCGCTTCCACGAGCGGATCGTCGGCCTGTCCGGCAACCCCTTCTTCGTGGAGATGCATGAGCGCACGCAGTTCCATTACTGGAACATGCGTCTGCCCGTCCTCTTCACCCGCGAGCAGGCGGTGGTGGCGAACGAGCAGCACAAGCGGATCATCGACGCGCTGGAGGCCCGCGACCCGGACGCCGCGGAACGGCACGCGCGGGAGCATGTCGAGACGACCCACCGGATCGTCCGGGACGCGCTGGACGGATGACCATCACCCTGGAAGCGGGCGGCACGCACCTCTATGTCGGGGCGCGCGGCACGGTCCGCGACGGGCCGCTGTCGGCGGCCCCATCGGTCAAGCCGCCCCCCTGCATGGTGGTGTTCAGCGACGGTGTTTTCACCGCCGGCACCCTGACGCCCCAGGGCGGCACGGAATGGCAACTCGCCGCCGACGGCTACACCACCGCCAGCGGCACCGCCATCCCGGCAAAACAGTGGCTGGTCGAGATGACCTGCATTGGCGGGACGCTCTCCTTCCGGACCAAGGCGAAGCTGGCCTAGGCGCTGACGAGCCCCCCAAACCACCGCAAACGAGTGTCGAGATTTGCGCCAGGACCTTTCCCCCTCCCTTGCCCGAGGCATCGCGCTGATCGTCGTTTCGATGCTGCTGTTCACGCTGTCCGACGTCTTCGCGAAGCAGCTTGCGCAGTCGGTGCACCCCATCGAGATCGCGTGGCTGCGCTGCCTGGGCGCGGTGCTGCTGTTGGTGCCGGTGGTGGCCGCGCACCCCATCGTGCTGCGCAGCGCCAAGCCCCGCCTTCAGATCCTGCGCGGACTGTGCCTGCTGGTCTCGACGACGCTGCTGATCGCCGCGTTTCGCACCCTGGGGCTGGCCGAGGCGACCATGCTGGTCTTCATGTCGCCCTTCTTCCTGACCGCGCTGTCGGCGCTGATCTTCGGCGACCGGGTGTCGCGCGCCCATTGGACGGCGGTGGGCATCGGGCTGGCCGGGGTGGCGGTGGTGGTGCGGCCCGGCTTCGGCACGCTGTCGCCCGCGGTGGCGCTGCCCATCCTGTCCTCCCTGGGCTGGGCGGCGGGCATGATCTGCACGCGGCGGATCGGCGGCGCGGAATCCTCCGTGACGACGCTGGTCTGGTCGGTCGCCGTGGGCTTCGCTGCGGCGAGCGTGGCGGTGCCCTTCGTCTTCTCGCCCCTGGACGGCGCGCAGATGATCGTTGCCGCCGGCATGGCGGCGGCCTGGACTGGCGCGCATTTCCTGATCGTGCTCGCCTACCGCAGCTATCCGGCGTGGCAGTTGGCGCCCTTTTCCTACTCGCAGGTGGTCTGGTCGGTGATCCTCGGCTACGTGGCCTTCGCCGAGCTGCCGGACGTCATGGCCTTCGCCGGTTCCGCGTTGATCCTGTCGGGCGGCCTGCTGGCCGCCGCCCACAGGTCACCCACACCCCTTCAGGAGCGCAGGGCCTGACCCGCCAGCCTCCCGGACGCCCTACACACAACCCTGCCCGATTCCGCATACAAAACAGGAGCCAAGACGCCCCATGACGACCATCTTCAACACGCTGCACCATGTCTGCATCGTCGTGCGCGATCTGGACAAGGCCGTGGCCTACTATGAATCGCTCGGTGTCGGCCCTTGGTTCGACTACCCCAAGAGCGGCCCGTACGTGGAGTTCGAGGTTCCCAACCAAGCCGCGTCCAAGGCCATGCGCTACAAATGCGCCGACCTTGCCAACGTGCAGATCCAATTGTGCGATCCGGGCGAGTTGGATTCTCCGCAGCGCCGCTTCCTCGACACGCAGGGGGAGGGCGTCTACCACCTGGGCTTCGAGGTCCCGGACCGCGACGCCGCGGAGGCGGAGGGCCGCCGTCTGGGCATGGGGGTGATCGCCCGCGGGCGCCGCGCCGACGGGTCGGGCTTCTGCTATTTCGACACGCGGGCGGAGGCCGGCATCGTGCTGGAAATCCGCAAGACTGCGCCCTGAGGCGGCGGCTTAAAAGCCTTCCAGGGCGTCTTTGACGATCCGGTAGGTGGTCCGGACATGCTCCCGCGCGGCCTCCTCGGCGGCGTCCGCGCGGTGGTCCGCGAGCGCGCTCAGGATCACCTTGTGCTGGTCGTTCGCTTCCTGGGTCTGGTCTTTCGTGAAGATGATGGGAAGCCGCATGTTCCAATAATAGAACAGCGTCTTCTCATGCATATCCAGGAAGAAGGGATTGCCGGCCATCTCGATGATGCGGCGGTGGAAGGTCCGGTTGAGCTGGTTCAACTGGGCGCGGTTCATCTGCTCGAACCGGGCCATCTCGTCCACCAGGGCGGCCAGCTCGGCGATGTCCGCATCGGTCACGCGCGTGGAGGCGAGCCGCGTGGCGTAGCCTTCGATGGCGATGCGGCTTTCGAAGATGGCGTCCATGTTGGACGGGTCGGTGCTTTCCACCACCCAGCCCTTCTCGCGGCTGACCAGCCCCTCCCCCTGAAGGCGCAGCAGGGCCTCGCGCACCGGGGTGCGACCGACATTCATGGAGGTCGAGATCTCGTCCTCCACCAGACGGGTGCCGGGCTTGATCTCGAAGGTCAGGATCTTCGCCCGCAGCCGGGCGTGCACGTCGGCGGCCAGGAGGTCCGTGCCGTTCCGCTTGCTCATGAGTTCCGTTCCCCCGTGATCCCGCGCAGCTCCGGCCAGGGCAGGCTGCGCTTGCCCATTCTTGAAGCATAAAGACCTTGGCTTTTGCAAACGCTCTGGCAGCGGCATCCGGTAGCGGCTTTCGCCCCCAATGCTGCCCCACCCGCCTTTTCATTCCCGGCGTTGCCGCCTTTTCATCGGTCTTGATGCCGATGTGCACGAAGCCGAGTTCGTCCTCCTTGAATCGTTTGATGCTTTTCTTGGGCGCCGTGACCGATGGGGCCGGCAGCCGGCCCAGGTCATCAGCTTTCGGGATGCGATGAATGGAGTCGCGGTTGAGGTGCGGCAGGAATTGGCCCGGCGTAAAGGTGAGGTCGTCGAGGGAGGATACCGCGCCGCGACCCGCCTCACGATCGGGCCGCGGCCAGACGCCCTTTGATCCGGCAGCTGTAGTCCGGAATGGCCCAACAGACCATGTTCAGGGCAGACCGGGTCCCAACAACCTTCCGCCATCAAACAATTAGCGAGTCAGCGGTTCCGCTCGCCGGAATTACTCAATCAAGCCACTGATTTTCCTAGAAAGATGCTCTTCCCTGCGTCGATGACCGTTTCAATCCACCGATTCGCAATGTCGTTTGGAATCTTCATGTCTCCGATCAGGGCGTGCTGCAGCAGATGGAATTCGGTCGGAAGGCTGGTTGGGAAGATTGCCGGATCATCGGTGTTGACGCAGACCTTGACCGGTTGTTGTCGGATGCCGAAGATATATGCCGAGCCGCCGGGGTTCAGGCTTTCCACAAGCGGCGGTGCCCAGCGAAAAATCGGATGTTCGTGAAAGCCGCTAAGCTGCGCCACCGCAATGTTGGACGACGGGCAGGCCTCAATGGCGATGCCTCGGCGTGCGACCACTTCGATCCAATAGTCTTGAACGGCTTCCCACAGCTTCGTCTCAATATCGGATATGAGGTAGACGTCCTTCTCTGGGATACGCCTTGGAAGTGTGCTTCTATCGTCTGTAACGCACCAAAGCAATTCGGCTGCTTCTTGGCGATACAGTCCACAGAAGTGGTAGGTGTCCAAGATCTCCGCGACCACCGGGGAAATGGGATCGCGGCCGGGAAACGCGCATTGCCCAAATTCCGTCTGACGCAGCGTGTGTATGCCGGGATTCGACCCCAGCAAAAACGGACACAGCCACCGCAATCTCCAGGCTTGGTACAGATCGTCAGATTTGTGGGATTTGCCATAGAGGCGCTTGGAAAGCTCGTCGATCTTCTCCTTGTAAAGGCCCATCAATCCGCCAGCGGCTGGGAACTGGTCGACCACGTAACGGATGTCGTGGCAAAGCCAGACCAGATTGTCGAGAAGCTCCTCGGCGGTGACGGCGAATTCGCGCCGATCCCTCAACCATTGCTGGGGCCGGATACCGATCGCGAGCGCATGGCCCAAGCGATCGCCTTGCCCCATTTCATAGTAGAAGAGTGTCTCCACCACCCGACGCATCCCGGTGACCAGATGCGTGAAATCCTCCCCGGCGTGGACCGAAAGCAGCAACCGCCTCCGCCTTGAAAAGGGCATCTGCGTGGCCGAGCGATGCGGATAACCGGTTTCCGGGCGCTCCCGCCGCAGAAAGCGGATTGCCGGAGCAAACACGTCCGGCGGCGTCGCCGTTTCATTCCCGGCGACATCGATGGCCTTGATCAAGTCGGACGGGAGTATGGCGCGGGCCTCCAACGCTTCCCGCCAATGCATCACCTCCAAGGCGCCCTTCCGTCGGAGCCGGTAGAAGTCGAAGGCCGAAATTTGCCGGCCGACATGGTTGTTGAGGAAGCGGTCGAGTTCGAAAACCTTGCGTTCGATTTTGCGGCGAAGAGCAGCGAACCGCGGGGCAGCCCGGCGCTGGCGGGCCAGCGGTGCAGGCTCCGGGGGCTCCTTCTCGCGCAGGAAATGGATCGTCACACGAATGTCGATGTCCCGGTCGGCGTCGCGCAGCCGCGCCCGCTCGCGGAATGCCAGCGGAAAGCGCTCCTCGGGCCGCCCGGCAAAGCCGACGCTTCCCACACGGCTATGCCAGTCGCGCATGGTGTCGTCGAACGCTTCGTGCAGACACGCCAGATGCCGAACATAATCTCCGCGCTTGGGGGGACTGATCTTGACATCGACCATGCGGGTACCGGACCCCACCAGCGATTCGGCGATGTCGCGGTTGTACCGATAGGGATCGGCCCGGGAGTCGCGGACCTTGGAAGTGAAAACCTTGATGAAGCTGGACAGGCCGGTGTTGCGCGTCATGACCATGGCGCATCGCAGGATGTTCATGACCTGAAGCGCAATGCGCACGCAGGCGTGCACATCACGCGTCCTGGCGCTGGTGCCTCCGTCACCGAAATTCAGATCCATCAGGTGCAGGAACGTGCACTGCGCCAACAGGGCGCGGGAATGCCTTCCTTGTTCCTTGTAAGCCCACCCTTTGTGCAGCAGAGCGCAGGCCTGGGCAAATTGCCGGGGGACCTTGGCCGGCGTGTAGCGCCAACTCGTCGCAGGCCAATCGCCGGGATACAAAGCCTGAGCCGCGAGCAAGCGTCGGAAGGTTCCAGGAATATACACTTGATCGCCTTCGATCGGCCCGGCATGCGCGATTTGCTCGATGTGGGCAAGCGCTGCCTTGCCGGCATCCATGATCCAGCCCAGCGTAAGCTGCCCGGTCGTCAGAAGGGGGAAATCGCAAGCCCGGGGGTGGTGCTGGTTCTTTTCTTTATCATAGTAGGACCGTTCGGTCGGCCCCCTGTTGAAATGCTCGACGATCGCGATGGCCGCATCGTTGGCACCGTTGAAGTGCAGGTGGTTTTCCGCATGGGGCCGCAGCCGGTCGGGCAGCGGCAACGCCAGCGGCGGCGTGCCTTCGATGAAGCCGACAGCGTCCACAAGATCGATCCGGCGTTCGAAAAGGTCTCTGGCGATACGCCGTCCGACCAGGGTCCAGGGATGAATTTGCCCGATCAGCGCAGCGTAGGGAATCAACCGATGGTCACGGCAGACGATGGCCGAGCCGTCGAAGGTGAAGAAGTCGTCGAAGACGGCGTCGAGGCATGTGAAATCGGTGATCGGATCGTCCTGGCTCCCCAAAAGCGACCGCACCGCGCGGGCCACGTCGTCAGGGCGGTGAACCGTAGACACCCGATCGCAGATGCCGTCCATGAGGATTTGCTGAAGGCCGCTTCTCCCCGCATGGTCAGACGCCGCTTCTTCAACCAGCCGGAACAGCAACTGGTCGGAACACAGGAGCCGGATCAGAGGATGGTCAACCAACCGGATCCGAAGCATTGGCCCCCCGTTTGATTCGGTTGATGAACTCCTCTTCAGGTACGTCCAACATCGTCGCAATTTCCTGAAGGTCGGTCACGACATGGTCATTGACAGCCTGTTGAAAAACCCGGACCGTCCAGTGGTTAGGACGAAACATATATTCATAGACAAATTTCTTTTGAGGTTTGCTAAGATATCGCTTTTCTTCTGATATAGCGTCCCTAATATCTTCAATGTAACGGAATGCGCCCTGTTTGGTTTCCCCCTGGGCTGATTTGTACCTTTCGAGAATCACTGCATCTATGCTTCTCAATATAATTTCAGAAACACGCCTTTCGGTAACGGCAACGTTGGGAAAGTTCTCTTCCTTAGTCGCGCTGAACTCAAGCATTTGAACAACTGGATGATTGTGGAAAAGGCGCGTCAGCGAGTGGCGTGCGACATTTTCTAGCATAGGCTTAACGAATTCATCATAAGCCTCGTCAAGATTGAAAATTCCGACCGCATCCACGTCGGCGACAGAGGAATTCTCAATCTCGGAGAAAGCAGAAGAAACCAATGTTGCCTTCACTAAATGTTCGTAAAGGTCGGAAAATTCCAATGTCGGAACATTTCCGGACAATGATGTCTTCGGCAGGATTTCTGAAATTTCCCTTATTTTCTCTACTCTTTCTATGATCTCTCTGATGTGTGTAACGGTCACGAAGATCGGCAAGTCCTGGTGGTTCGAGCGCCATTTTTGTACGGCACTTGCAAATGATTTCGCTTCTCCATCGCGCCAACAAGCGAGATTATCCATCATATACTGTTGCGCCATCTCTTCGACCGCATGATAATCGAACGGCGCACGGCGCGCCCGATCATCCCGTCGAATATGGTTTGGCGCTATGGATTGCAATCGCCGAGGAGAGGGGGTTAAACCAAAAAGTACTTCCTGCACGTCGAAAGCGTCCAATCCATCAAACAATCCGAACAAAAGCTTATAGAACTTACGAAATGTCAAATGGCTTTCTGCATTTGACATTTGGGAGAATAGCACCCAGTGAAATGCATCTGACTTTTTGATATCAAAAGACCCATCGATTGGTGTGAGATAAATCTGCCGGTCGACACCAATCTTAAGACGGTCGCTTTCATTTCCGTTGTGGAAGAGAGATTCCAACGCTTGATTTGTGCTGAAAGACTTGTGGCGAATACAGCGCGCGTTTTTCTCAACTATGGATGCAAATTCGTCTTTTTTATCGCTGCTGTGATGACCAAGGGCGCTAGAACGGGTGCGGATAACGTAGGAATAAAAATCAGTGGGTGCCTTGTGGTTGGGATTAATAAGGATATATGTTGCCATGAAATCAATGGCATATCGATGGATACCGAGATCCGTTGGTTCTCCATTTCTAACAGCTTTGGAGATACATTTTAATCCTAAAAATATTTTTCTCTTCTCGGATTCGGTCATAGATTCCCCATAGTATTTTTTTAACACTGGAGAATCGCTCAGCATTCTGGTAACTTCAGAAGAAAAATATTCTTCTCCCTGCTTGGCAGTTTCCACCCATTTGCAAACACATTCAGAAATGATTTGAATAATATCGTATTTTGCTTTTAGCGTCTGCAAAAGCTCTCGGGGGTTTGCATTCCATCCATTTTCCTTGATCTGGGAGTCGTTCGGATTTCTCGCCGGTCCCCAGCAGCTAATAGTGTTGACGACGAGATTGTAGACTTCTAAATCAATGCTCTGTCGTCCATCACGAATCGCGAGTTCTATGCGATGTTCTTGCAAAAGTTCGGAGACACTCCTAAGTTTCACGCGCCTGTGAATTGGAAATAATTTCTTCAGAAATGCGTCGCGAAGATTCGGGATTGGGTCTACCACCGTCGATTTATCGCATTTTGACTGTCTTTCGCCAATTCCTTTGTCGAAATACTTATCAACTATCAGCTCGTACATCTCCATGCTTCCCGTTACGATGCACGTGATGAAAGGAGATGAAAAAAAACGCCGAATGGTATCTAGGACGTCGAATCCTTTGCCGGCTGCCATGTCGACATCGTCGATGGGAAGAATAAATCCAAAAATATTCAATCTGAGCCGAGCTGCGTCGAGGAAGGCGTGAAATTTCTTCTCGATTTCAAGTTCAAAACCCTTGTGGATGATGGACCACATAGGATCATAAGAGTCCGTATCAAATTTTTCATTGTACCGAAAAATCGACTGTGCGACTTCCTGTATCGCGTTGTGATAATATTGACATGCCCTGCTCTCGCCTCCCGCCATGGGGCTGAAGCTATGCGGATGGAGATTGTGGTAGCCGTTGTGCTTGGCGTCTTCCTCCTGCACGATTGTATGGATATGGGCGATGGCAAGGGACAGGATGTCGATTTTGCCTTCAATCAGGGTGGGATCGATAGGTGGAAGAAAGAAGAAGAAATTCTGCTCAAGATCTCTTGGCCACCAAGTATCACGAAGTTTCTTTTCACTCAAATTTAGTATGAATGTCGTCTTCCCGGATCCCCTTGGTCCGTCGATGAAGATCGTGTCGTGGATTCGACACTCATGGATTTCTAGGATCTTTCCGGACGGTGAGCAGATTTCTTTGAGATGCTCTGCGACGTCAGACAGATGGCGGTAGACGGTACGGAAGGCCGGCCCCTGGAAGAGTGCATCGTTGCTCAACCCCTTGTGGGTTCCCAGCTTGTCCGTAAGATCGATTCTGATCGTCTCACCCATATCAACCGCCTTATGTCCGAGGTTTAAGTTGGCAACTGACCATTGAGCCAGCGAATCGAGGCATGATTTCCAAATCGAGACAGGCGATCAACCTGATCGCGGATATCATGAACAAGATCATGTGAAAAGATATCAGCGACTTCCGGCATGAATGTGTAATAGTGATTTACGTTCGGAACAGGAAATGCCGCCTTTCTGATTTCCTCAGAACTCGCTCGAGAGACGATGTCCGCAGCAGTTTCGCCCGAGTTATTCACCTCAAGAGGGCCATAATTCATCAGAAGCTCGTCCACCTTCTGGTCGACGATATCGCGCCAAGGGCCGAAATCCGGTTCTCGTCCACCACGGAGACGTTGAGTGATGCTGGGCAGCATCCGCAATCTGGAACGGTTCTCCGGCTTCATAAAATACTTGATGAACTCCAGGTCTGCATAGAAATCAGGTGAATCTATTTGGCGACTGGTTGGTGTTACATAGCGTAGCTTGGCTACAAGAAGGAGGTAGGCCTGAATCGGATTGATCTTGATTTCTAAATAATTCGGTTCTGAACGCATGATCATTTATCCTCTACATTGTGCGTAAAGAGGATCTCATATTCGGCCACGAACCGCTCGAGCAAAGACCACCACTCATGTTCAGTTTGAGCTTTACCAATATATGCATCGGCATTGTTCACGCCGGCGTCGAAGCCTCGGTCCTGCGGCGTTCCACGGTGTGCCGTCGCAATGATCGCACGTGTGAAGGGGCAGAGTTCATGTTTCACATAGCCGATCAGACGCAGGCCGTCCGCGTTGTCAGGCACCGTCTTCCCAGCAAGATTCTGGTCGAGAATCGCCACTGCCGGAAAATCCGTGGGCGATAAACCCTTATCGCTCCTTCGATAGTTCTTGAGATCGGGGTGGCCGTAAACCTCCTGCAGGCTGGATGTCAGGATCAGGTCATAACGATCCCCGAACAGAAAGCTGTACTGACCGATCATATCTGGGTCGTCATCGACCACCAGTATCTTATGCCTCTTCATCATCGGACTCCTTCGTGAAATCAAATGCGGGAAGTGTGATCACGATCACGCTGCCGGGAGCACCATCGGGACGACGGCGTGCCGTAACGGTTCCTCCAACCTGTTTCAGGAAGCCGACGGCTGTGGCGACACCCACGCCGCGCCCCTGGCTCTTCGCCGGCATCATCTGGCTGCCGTAGCGGCCGAGTTGTTCGTCGGACATGCCGCAGCCGCGGTCGGAGATGCGTATGGCTGGCCGGCCGTCCTCCCCGATCTGGACTGCAACGTCGATTTCGTTGCGGCGGCTCGGCACGGTCGCATCGACCGAGTTGTCGAGGACAATGCGAAGCACCGACGTCATCAGCAGGGGTTGGCAGATCGCCGGCACGCTGCGGCCGACGGGATAGCAGGCCAACTGCACCCCATCCTTCCGGGCGACGACCGGTCGGTAGGTCTCGACGAACTCCGACACCAGACTGATGAGGTCGATCCGTTTCTTCGGCTCGCTCAGGAATGTGCCTTCTTCGCGCAAGGCACCGACGAACCGGATGGTGCGCTGGACACCGCTCCGCACGTTCGGCAGGAACGCCAAAAGCGCGGCCCTCTCCCGGTCCAGGGCGGTGTCCTCGACCGGCCGCTCCAGCACTCGGGCCAGTCGGTCGCTGGCGACGAACTGCTGGACGGGCGCCAGCGGGTTGAGAAGTTCATGGGCGATCGACGAGATGAAATGGCCGCTGAGGAAATCCGACCGGAGCCGGTCATAGGATTGCGAGGCGTGCGACAGATCGTTGGCGGTCATGTAGGCACAGCCCAACGCGAGGAAACCAAAACTGAAGGCCAGCAGTGGAACCGGCGGCGGTGCATCGAGGAAGGTGATCGCGTATAGGATTGGGCTTGCCGCGATCAGCCCCATCAGCGCGCGCATCACCCCGCGTTCGGTCGGGGCATTGAGTGCGGTCTGCTCGCGCTTCCGCAGCCGTCCCTCCCGAAACTGGAAGGCGCGCCAGAAGGTGTTGTACAGATAAACCCCGGTGGGGGTGGAGGTCAGAAAGGCCAGCACCGCCCATCCGGCGGTCGACTGCCAGCTGCCTTCCTTGACGGCGGAGGGATACAGCGGGCGAATCAGTTCCATGCCGGCCTGGATGATCGGCGGCCCGAAGGCCAGCATCAAAAAAGCAAGGAAGACGCTGAAGCCGCGAATGCGCAGGAGGTCGTCCGCGACCAGTGCAAACCGGTCGCGTGCGGCGAACTGCGCGATGGCCATGGCCGCGCCGGAAGCCACAAACACGAAGATCTGCCAAATCTTCCAGTCCCCGAGCGTCGCTTTCAGCAGTTCGCTGTCGACGATGAACACGAGAATGTCCAGCAGCGAATACAGAATGCCGGCAATGACGATCATTCCCAGCAACCGCCACCAATAGGGCAGGGTGCCCAGTTCCGATTTCGCCGGCGCGGACGCGTTCCGGTGCTGCGGCGCCAATTGCATTGCCTGCGAGACGAGCACGATCGGCCCATGCCAGAGGTAATTGGTGACCTTTACCTTCCACCGCTTCCAGCCGCCGGCCTCGCCGCGAATCGTGCGCCGTGCGCCGTCGCGTCCTCCCTGCGGCGGATAGAGGTAGGAGATGACGAGATCGACCAAAGAAACCAGGGAGGCCAGCCCGAGCAATACGGAAAACTTTTGCAGAATGGCCAAGCCCTTGAGCGTCTCCGCGTTGAGCAGGGGTTGGTTGCTGGTGCTGTCACGGAGGAGTTGCCCGACCAGCCAGCCGCAATGGAACAGGATGGAAAATCCCAGCAGCAGAAGGGTGATGCTGCCGGCCAGGTAAAATCGCTTGCGGTCGAGCAGCACCACGTCGGTGATGATGTAGAAGATATACAGCTGTTGGATTGCGATGCTGATGCCCGCCGCAGCAATGGTCATGCCGACGAAAGGCGCCAACCCAGGGCCTCCGTACACCATGGTAAGGACAATGATGAAAACGATGGCGAACACGAGAACGCCGATGGCTTTCCACTGTATCCGTTCGTTGCCCATGGCTTGTTCTCACGTCAATTGGAGGGAGAGTGCGCCGCCGTGGCAGAGCACCGCCATGCCGACCACAGATGTATGGGCCACAGCGCACCGGAGAATGAATGAGTCAGCGGCGGCGTGGATGGGCTGGACGCGAGGTGAGGGAAAATGGACGACAGGCGTTCGTGAGCCGACGGAAGGACCGTCCAATGAAGCGTCGGCGCGATGTGGTGAACGGCATGATGCCCAAAATTCCAGTAAAGTCGATTATAGATATTGCTTAAACAATTGTTTGCGAAAGAAGGCCTGCCTCGTTTTTCACCAACATGCGTCATGTAGTCTATGTATCTGGAAAAAACTAATACTAAAAAGATCGGCAACAAAACATATATTACAGTTGTGAATGGGTCTGTTAATAGAAGTAGCGCGTAAAACATGTATACTATTGAAAATTCTGCGAGAGCCCACCGATAGTATGGTGCAGAAAAGGCTTTAGGGCGGCGCACTCCCTTTTCCCAAGCCACGGCAACAGGCCGCCACCACTGGGGTGCAGCTGTCAAAAAGCAATGACGGATAACATTTCCGATCGTGAAACGAGACAAGTAGCCGTCATGCCGCACATGAGTCAGGGGTGCGCGACTGGGCAGGAAAGCTCTTTTTCCTTCAGTCGCACGTACCAGATGCTCGCAATGATGTCCATGCAAATGGGTGATTCGCCAACTCATGGCGGTCATGCCCGTGCAGAATCCGAGTGAAAGATCAATCCATCGATTGAGAAGTCTTCCGCCCGCCATTGGGGCATGTACATGATTGTGCAGTATGTAATTCAATTTGCTGATTGATGTCCAGACCAGCACCCATACGAACAAATGCTCGGCAAGATTTTTCGGTCCGTAATAAAAAGGAAACATTAGTATAAGTGGTGATATCAATGACCGAACGACCGGCACCTCGTCACCCTGGATGCAAACCAAAGGAAACCATGGGGACTTCTTCCCCTTCAAGTCCGCAAACATGAATTTTGATGCGCGGAAACTCATTTTCGACCGGTTTGTTGCTTAATGTAGAGTTTCATAGTCATGGGGCGATACATCCGCGAACGTTCTATATAGGCAAAGGCGAAAAGTCAACATAGCGCCACGTAATCACGTGATTTTTTGCCTCACGCTTTTTATAATACAAAGGTATGAAATCAAGCTTGTTTGAGAATGCTTATGGTGATTTTGGAAGCCCTATTGCAAAATTGGCCGGAATGCGACGGAATGGCTGGACGTTGGAGGGTTCTGTTGCAGCGCTTGCGACTGGGCGGACATCGGGTAAAACTCCAGCCCCTACACAAAGGTGTTGCGCTTTCCCGGAGCCGCCTACTACTGTCCGGCCCCGCCGGGCAGAGGCGGTTCCTCCGAAAGTTGACTTGTAGAGCATTACAAGAACACGCGCTCTGGCCCCCGTCGCGGCGGTGCTGGAGTGCGCGTCTTCATGCCGAAGATTTCTTCGACAAGTAATCAGCGGCGGATTCCCGAGGAATATTCGGGAGTTGAAGTGAATTTTTGCAAAACGCCCGGCTGCGCCAACTTCGGCGCGTCGCCCAGTCGCACGTTACCACGCAGCCGCCCTGCGGCATCGGTCCCGGCAAGCCGGGACAACTACCGCCTTAGAGCGCCTAACAGAACCATCTTTGGACGAAGCGCCAGCAGATGAGGCTGGCGGCGATGTGGTGAAAGGCGGAGAAGATGTCGGCGCGCCGTTCGTATCGGACGGCGA
>Ga0065721_10049791_pt1 | contig 27258 bp, 19 predicted proteins | sample Mesricmetagenome_FD_59108 | JGI IMG/M metagenome (GOLD analysis project Ga0065721, IMG submission 59108) | Mesophilic microbial community from rice straw/compost enrichment Sample: eDNA_1 v2 (version 2) | ecosystem: Engineered > Solid waste > Grass > Composting > Bioreactor | place: USA: Davis... | reverse complement strand
ATTTTTTCACAAATAAACTCCAATTGCTCAGCTTCCATTTCTGTATGAATCGGCAGTGAAATTACCGTTTTTGACAAGTTTTCGGTTACGGGAAAGGCGCCCTCGTCGAATCCCGGACGTCGATAAGCTGGCTGAAGGTGAAGAGGCACGGGATAATATATCATTGAAGGAATCCCACTTGAAGTAAGATACTTCTGAAAGTCGTCGCGGCTCTTTTCTTGTATCTTGATCGTGTACTGGTGAAATACATGTGTCGAGAAACCTGAGCGAACAGGTTTGACTACGTATCGAGATGAAATGTGCCTGTCGTAATAGTCGGCCACTTCCCTTCTGCGCTCTTCGTATTCAGGAAGGTATTTGAGTTTTACATTCAGGATGGCTGCCTGTAAGGTGTCGAGTCGGCTGTTTACGCCCAGAACGTCATGGTGGTATTTGATACGCTGTCCGTGGTTGGCGATAATCCTGAGTTTTTCCGCAAGGTCAGCGTCCCGCGTAAAAATTGCGCCTCCATCTCCGTAACATCCGAGATTCTTCGATGGAAAGAAGGAGGTCGTTCCAATCGTTCCTATTGTGCCGGCGCGTTTCTTCGAGCCGTCAGCAAATTGGTAGACCGCGCCCAACGCCTGGGCTGTATCTTCGATAACGTACAGGCCATGTGACGAAGCGATCTTAAGGATGGCCTCCATGTCGGCACATTGCCCGTAGAGATGTACAGGCACGATTGCTTTTGTCTTCGGCGTGATGGCACCTTCGATCAAGTCTACATTGATGTTGAATGTGTCGGCTTTCACGTCGACAAATACTGGCACCAGTCCAAGCAGTCCAATCACCTCTGCGGTTGCCACGTATGTATGGACAGGAACGATCACCTCATCACCGGGTTTAAGGCCAAGCGCCATCATGGCAATCTGGAGGGCGTCCGTCCCGTTCGCACAAGGAATGACATGTTCAACGCCAACATACTTTGCGAGGGCGCTCGCGAATTCTTTCACCTGAGGTCCCTGTATAAAGGCTGTTGAATTCAAAACGTCTTCCATTGCCTTATCTATCTCCGGTTTGATGCGTAGATATTGGCGATGAAGATCGACCATCTTAATGTTGTTCATGCAATACGATATTCTAAGTAATGAAAATCAATTACTTCCTGGGGACAGCGTTCCTTAAACTGGGCGGCTTACTTAACCTTGTTCTCCCACGCCCAGGCGTGTTGGAGTGCTTCGGCGCTCGTGTACTGCGTCTTCCAGTTCAGCTTTGAGTTTACTTTCGCGGGGTTTGCGTAAACTTTTTCAACATCTCCTTGTCGCCGGGCCCCAATTGTGTAGTTGAGTTTGACGCCCGTTACCTTTTCGAATTGAGTCACCAATTCAAGCACTGAAACGCCCTGACCGGTGCCGACATTGAAAGCGTCATATACGGTCGGGTCAGATAATCCTTCAAGGTATTCCATCGCTTTGACATGAACGATCGCGAGGTCGACAACGTGGATAAAATCCCGAATATTTGTTCCGTCTGGCGTGTTGTAGTCGTTTCCGAAGATCGTGAGCTTTTCCCGTTTGCCCGCAGCTGTCTGCGTGATATATGGAACGAGGTTGTTCGGGATACCAACAGGAAGTTCGCCGATCAACGCGCTCGGATGTGCGCCAATAGGGTTGAAGTATCTCAAAGAGATCACACGGAAACCGGTCTTGTGTGAATCTTCAAGAATCCTTTCGCTCATTTGTTTCGTTGCTCCATACGGAGATTCCGCAGGTTTGAAGGGCGCACTTTCGTCAACGGGAATATTATCAGGTTGACCATACACCGTACAGGATGAAGAGAAGATGATGTCCCGCACGTTGTTGCTCTTCATTACCTTCAGTAGTGAGATAAGAGAGCCGATATTGTTTTCGTAATAGGCGAGAGGTTCCTGGACCGATTCCCCGACAGATTTATATGCGGCGAAGTGCATGCAACAGGAGATCGACTTTTCGGTCTTGAATATGTTATCCAGAAAGCCTTCATCGAGGCAATCGCCTTCATAAAATCGAGGTGGTGTCCCAGTGATCTTGGCTATGCCATCGAGGAGAGTACGATCGCTTCGCGACAAATTGTCGATAATGATAGGTTCATAACCAGCATTGAACAACTCTACAGCTGTGTGTGCGCCGATGTATCCGGCACCACCTGTGACGAGAACTTTCTTTTTTGTCATAGACGTGCACTGACAATTGTCCGATCAAGGAATCCCTTGACGTCGTAGACAATTGTCTTATCATGTTTGATTGATTTCCAATCGAGATTTTTGAATTCTTCATGTCCGACGGCGAGGACGATGGCGTCGTATTGCTTGTTAGGCGAAGGGGCCATCGACAACCCGTACTCGTGTTTGACTTCGGCTGCGTCAGCGTGTGGGTCATATACTTCGACGCGCGTGCCAAAGCTCTGGAGTTCACGAATGACATCCACTACACGACTATTCCGAATATCAGGACAATTTTCTTTGAATGTGACCCCAAGCACGAGAACATTAGCCTTGTTTATAGCAATGTCTTGCTTTGCCATGAGCTTGATCACTGTGTTCGCGATGTAAATGCCCATGTTGTCATTAATCTTTCTTCCTGCGAGAATCACTTGTGCGTGATATCCCAGGCTCTCAGCTTTGTGAGTCAGATAGTATGGATCCACACCGATACAGTGCCCGCCTACAAGGCCTGGTTTGAAAGGAAGAAAATTCCATTTAGTGCCTGCAGCTTCGAGAACTTCATTGGTGTCAATTCCGATTCGTTCGAAAATAAGCGCGAGTTCATTGACGAATGCGATGTTGATATCGCGTTGAGAATTTTCAATCACTTTCGCGGCTTCCGCGACTTTAATGGATGAAGCTTTGTGCGTTCCGGCTTTGATAATCTTCTTGTAGAGGTTGTCGACCTTTTCCGCAATTTCCGGAGTGCTTCCGCTGGTCACCTTCTTGATTGTGGTAACGCGATGCAATTTGTCGCCGGGGTTAATGCGTTCAGGAGAATAGCCGCAGAAAAAGTCTACATTAAATTTCAAGCCACTCAGCTCTTCAAGAACGGGAACGCAAACTTCTTCAGTGCAGCCCGGATAGACTGTTGATTCGTAAATGACGATGTCGCCTTTTTTCAGGACGCTGCCCACTGTCCGACTCGCGCCGATCAACGGTGTGAGATCGGGCTTCTTCGAATCGTCGACAGGCGTTGGTACAGTGACGATAAAGTAGTTGACATCTCCGAGGTCTTTCTTGTCGGATGAATAGGTCAACTTGGTTGACGCTTTCAATTCTTCCGGTTCTACCTCGCGCGTTCTGTCAAACCCGTTTTTCAGTTCGGCAATCCGCTCGTTATTGATGTCAAATCCTACGACGTCGATTACTTTTCCAAACTCGACGGCGAGAGGAAGTCCGACATAGCCTAATCCGATAATTCCTATTTTATCCATTCGTCTTTTTTATACTTTATAATACTCGCGGTACCAGTCAACAAAATTGCCGATACCAACTTCGATGGGTGTCGAGGGTTTAAAGTCCACTTCCTGCATGAGATCGGTTACGTCGGCGTAGGTCTCGGGGACGTCTCCGTCCTGAATGGGCATGTAATTCCTCACAGCCTTCTTGCCAAGCTTTTCCTCAATGATCTCGATAAACCTCATTAAATCCTCCGGCTTGTTATTTCCAATGTTGTAAATCCGATAAGGTGCAAAGCTTGACGACGGATCCGGCGACATACCGCTCCAATTTGGATCAGGCTTCGGTATTTTCGGAATTAACCTTGAAATTGATTCAACGATGTCATCAACGTAAGTGAAATCGCGCTTCATCTTTCCGTTGTTGTATACGTCGATGGGTTTCCCTTCGAGGATGGCCTTCGTGAAAAGAAACAACGCCATGTCGGGACGTCCATAAGGACCATACACCGTGAAGAATCGCAGGCCGGTTGTCGGTAAGCCATACAACGCGGAGTAAGTGTGGGCCATCAATTCATTCGACTTTTTAGAAGCAGCGTAGAGCGAGATGGGGTGATCTACGTTGTGGTGTACGGAGAAAGGCATCTTCCTGTTTGCTCCGTAAACGGAACTTGACGATGCGTAAATGAGGTGCCCGGTTTTGTTGTGACGGCAAGCCTCAAGAATATTCAGAAAGCCGTGAAGGTTACTCTGAAGATACGCGTGCGGGTTGATGATCGAATACCGTACTCCGGCCTGTGCTGCGAGATTCACGACACACGAAAACTTGTGCTCTGCAAACAGCTGGTTGATACTTTGCTGATCCGCGAGATCGATTTGTTTGAATTGAAAGGCAGGAATTTTGTTGAGGATGTCGAGTCGTGATTGCTTTAGCGACACGTCATAGTAGTCATTCATGTTATCGATGCCTATCACTTCATAACCAAGGTTCGTTACCTTTTTGGTCAAGTGAAATCCGATAAAACCCGCGCTACCTGTGATTAAGATTTTTCCCAATGAGGACATTAATATGAGAGTCAGACCGTTTAGAAGATCGCAAAAATATGAAGTTTAGACTTATTGTGTATAAATTGCAGCTTCCTTTATCAAATTAAAGAATGGAAGAACACCGACAAAGGCCCGTAACCTCTGATGAAATGGACCTGGCCCAGTTTTTCCGCTGGATAGGCCGTGGGTTCTCCAACTTCGGAAACTCCCTCATTTCCTTACTTGCTGCCCTCCGAAACCTGTTTCACCAGAACCGAATCTTTTTCTTCGGTATCATGGTAATGGGACTTGTCCTGGGCGCATTGTACTCCGAACTTCTTAAGAAGGATATCTATAAGTCTTCGATGGTGCTCAGCTGTGACTATCTCAATCCACAGAGCCTCGCGAGTGTGATTCAGAAGTTGAATTTGCTGGCGTCAGAAAGAGACACGCAAGGCCTTCAGGAATTGCTTGGCATCGATGCCGCTACGGCAGCGAACATCCAGCGATTTACGTTCAAGCCTTTTGTCACCGAGAAGGATGTCGTTCAAATGGAAGTGTTGCGCGAACAACTGAACAACGTGACGAATGATAAGAGGGAGTTAGTTGATAGGATCATCGATCGGCTTGAGATTGAGAACAGGAACGCGTACGAGATCAGTGTGTACGTCTACAACCCCGACATTGTAAAGCCGCTCGAGAAAGCCATCGTAGAATACTTAAGGGACAACACTTACATCGCTTCGAGGATCGTCAGCAATCGAAAACGGCTCGAAGAAAAGAAGAATAAGCTGCAGGCAGACCTTCGTGTTCTCGACAGTCTGAAGCGAAACCTGGTGCTGAATTATAGATCGCTTGCCCAGGCGAGTCGCGGCTCGAATAACGTAGTAGTCGGTGGCGAGGATGGTATGACCAATCCTGTTGAAATCTTTGAGGCTGATCTGAAGATTCACAAGGAACTTCAAGAAGTGGAGACTAAGCTTGAGCTTGGTACCGACTTTGAGGTCGTCGATGGATTCACGTCGTTTAAAGAACCTGAGAGTGCGAGCCTGCCCGACATTCTTGTAGTGTCGTTGCTGCTTTCGATCCTGATCGGATACCTCATCCTCGGCGCGTACCGGTTCGATCGAATGCTTGCGGAATATCCCAAGAAACGAAGTGCTTCAAGGACTTAAAATACTTCTTGTCAAAGAGTTCAGGCTCGAACTCAGGCGGAGATCGGTCATTTCCGGGATTGCCCTGTACCTGGTGAGCCTGATCTTCATCTGCTATCTTACATTCAGCCTGCGACGCGACGTCATTAACGAGGCCACCTGGTCGGCTCTGTTCTGGTTGACAATTCTTTTTTCGGTCGTCAATTCCATCGCGAAAAGTTTTATCGGCGAAAAGCGTGGAGTTGCCATATATTATTATTCAGTTGCCAGTCCTCAGTTGGTGATCATTTCAAAGATTATCTATAATTCAATATTATGTTTCGTTCTCTCTGTTGCTGGCTACATCCTGTTTCAGCTTTTTATCGATAACCCGATACAAGATCACGGGTTCTTCTTCCTGCTTTTGATCCTTACTTCGATCGGCTTTTCAGGCGCACTCACCCTCATCTCCGGCATCGCTGCCCGGGCTAACAACAGCAATGTCCTGATGGCGGTCCTGAGCTTTCCCATTGTCATCGGCATCCTTCTTATGGCCATCCGGGTGACCAAAAACGTCCTCGACGACCTCGACCGGTCCGTCAGCTATGACGAACTGCTCAACCTACTGGCGATAAACGGCATCCTCGCCGCCCTCGCCTGGCTACTATTCCCCTTTATCTGGCGCAGCTAGTTCCCTCCTCCCTAATTCTCCAATCTCCCACATTAGTCATTAATTCGCCATTCTTCATTCCCCATTTAATTCTTCATTCGTCACTTCATTCGTAATTCGTCATCCGTAATTCGTAATTCGTTCTTACCTTGCGGTCCTTCCCCGCATATGAAGAATTGGCTCAAATACCTTGCTGTGGCTCTTCTCGTTTATGTGCATACCGCCGGTCTGCTTTTCGAGGTGCCAAGGTTGAATATTCTCAACGAGACCATTCGCGTACTGTATTTTCACGTTCCTATGTGGTTTGGGATGATATTCCTGTTCATTATGTCATCCTACCACGCTATTCGATATTTGAGGAATCCATCTCCGGAGACTGATCGCAAGTCGGTGGGGTTTGCCCATGCAGGAACGGCTTTCGGTTTATTGGGAATTTTTACCGGGATGATGTGGGCCACGTATACCTGGGGCACGCCGTGGCATGGTGATCCTAAGCAGAATGGGTCGGCAATTACCCTTCTGGTCTATCTCGCGTACTTCGTGCTGAGGGGTTCCGTTGACAACCATGAACAAAGGGCTCGTCTGAGTGCCGTTTATAATATTTTCGCCTTCGCCGCGATGATTCCGCTTATTTTTATCATTCCGCGGCTTCAGGATTCGCTCCACCCGGGAAGTGGGGGAAATCCCGGATTCAACATGTACGATCTTGACAACAGCATGAAGCCGGTGTTCTATCCGGCGGTTGTTGCCTGGATCCTTGTCGGCTTGTGGATTGCGAACATGAGAATAAAATACCTGGAACTTCGCGAAAGAATACTAGACCTGGAATGAAACACCCCGTGAAATACATACTAGCTCTCCTGATGTGCGTCATCGCCGGGAGTGCAAATGCGCAAAACGCTGAAATGGCCGATTCGTTTCGGGCTGATGGCAAGATATACGTCGTGGTGGCCGTGATCCTTATCGTTCTCGCCGGACTGATCGTCTACCTCTTTTTGATGGATCGGAAACTCGTTAAACTCGAGCGTGAGCTTGGAAAGAGGAAGCAAACCAATCCATAAGGGAAAACGTTGAACGCAGTGGGCTTGAACTTCAATTTTGCCTAATTTTGCACCGGTAACATGAAAAAGTCGCATATCCTCATCATCGTCGTCATCGCTGCAGCGATCGGAATCATTGTCTCCACTGCAGGAGATGCAAGCACCTATGTGAGCTTCGGAGAGGCGTATCAGATGGCCACGGCCGGTAGCAACAAGGACATCCACGTAGTGGGTGAACTTACGAAAGATGCTTCCGGCAACGTCATTGGTATCGAACAGGGGTTGGATAAGGTATCGTTTTCTTTTGTCCTGGTTGACGAGCAAGGAAAACAACAGCGGGTGGAGTACAATGAACCTATGCCTCAAGATTTTACCAAATCGGAAAAAGTTGTGGTCATCGGTCGCTATGAGGGTGATGTCTTTAAAGCTAGCAAGATCCTGCTGAAGTGTCCCTCCAAATACCAGGAACAAAACGTTACCGTTTAAACGCGTCTCTTATTGCGCCTATTGTGGGCGTTGATCAGCGATGCTTCCATCCGTACAGCAAGCCCAAGAGCTCGTTGGCAACGGTGGATCATTTTTAAAACTCAGCATTCGGGATGATTCATTATTTTATTGGAGACCTTGGTCACTTCTTCGTGATCACTTCTTTTGTTGCTGCACTGGCCTCGGCATTTTCTTACTTTCTCGCAGCCAGCGCTGGTTCTCTTGACAAGCAAAAGTTCTGGAGAGAGAATGGGGTCTTCAGCTTCTATGTGCATGGCATTGCCGTTCTTGGCGTATGCATCTGCCTTTACGTGATTATTGGTAATCACTATTTCGAATACCATTATGCGTATAGCTACTCAGATACCAAGCTCCCTGGCTATTATCTTATTTCAACTTTCTGGAACGGGCAAGAAGGTAGTTTCCTTCTCTGGATGTTTTGGCAGACAATTCTTGGCGTAGTCATCATCAATACGAACAAGTTCTGGGAAGCGCCCGTGATGGCCGTCTTTGCTGCTGTGCAGGCTTTCCTCGCTTCGATGATCCTCGGTGTCGTGCTGCCAGGAACTGACCTGCGAATCGGTAGTTCTCCCTTTGTGTTGCTTCGCGAAGTCATGCACGACGCGCCCATCTTCATCAGTCAACCAGACTTTGTTCCTAAGGAAGGCAACGGGCTAAATCCTCTTCTTCAAAATTACTGGATGGTAATCCACCCGCCGACGCTGTTCCTTGGATTTGCAGCGACGCTTGTTCCTTTCTCCTATTGCATTGCAGGCTTGTGGGTGCGCAAGTATCGCGACTGGGTGAGACCCGCGTTGCCGTGGGCGTTATTTGCCGGAGCCGTTCTCGGGCTAGGTATTTTGATGGGAGGCTACTGGGCATACGAGACTCTGAATTTCGGAGGTTATTGGAATTGGGATCCCGTAGAAAATGCGGTGTATGTACCGTGGCTGATACTGGTTGCTGGTATCCACACGATGATCACTTATCGAAATAGCGGAACTGCCCTCGTCGCATCAATGATCCTGGTTGTAGCCACGTTTATTCTCATCCTATATTCTACTTTCCTTACCCGCAGCGGTATACTCGGAGATGCTTCGGTGCACTCATTTACTGATCTCGGGCTTTCAGGACAGCTGCTGGTCTATCTCTTGTTTTTCATGGGTGTCGCTATCGTGATGCTCATCGTCAGGTGGAAAGATATTCCGACCACCGACAAAGAAGTCTCAACATACTCAAGGGAGTTCTGGATCTTCATTGGCGTTGTGGTGCTTTGCTTTATGGGCTTTTGGGTGATTATCATCACATCAATTCCAGTTTGGAACAGCATCGTCAACAACGTCTTTGGCGGGTCCTCAAACATGGCACCTCCAACTGACCAGGTCGGATATTATACCGCCCGTCAGCTTTGGTTTGCAATCGCGGTGGCGATATTGTCGGGAGTTGGTCAATATTTCTGGTGGAAGAAAATAGACATTCGTCAACTCGGAAAAGAATTGCTCACGCCGTTCCTGATAACGCTTGTCGCCTTCGTGGTCACAATTCAGTTCATGATTTTCACAATCGGAAGTGAGGCAGTCTTAAATGCGCCGTACCTCTTGATCCTGTTTGCCGGCTTGTTCACGGTGACTGCGAATGGAAAAATTCTGATTGGATTGCTGAGATCAAGTCCGTCACTGTCAGGTGGCGCCGTAGCTCACATTGGCGTAGGACTAATGCTGATCGGAATTATGTTCTCCTCGGGTTATTCCAAGGTGGTATCACTCAACAACACCGGACTGTTGTACAGCAGGGAAGCGAGCGACGAATTTAATCGTGAGAACCTGTTGTTATTTATCAACGAACCCCGAACGATGGCCGGCTATCAGATTGAATTCAAGGGTGATCGTCTCGAACCGAGGAGAAAATCGGGATATGTAAATCCGAACGATGTTGAATTCACAGAGGATCCATTCCACGTTGTCGCGAAGAGAGATGTTTTGTTTGACGGGAAGAAGCTCTACAATGCCGGTGATACGTTCGAGATTTTCCCTGAGAATCGCTACTACGAAATTGTGTTGACATCGAGCAGTGGTAAACTGCATAAATTGTATCCTCGGGTCCAAGACAACCCAAGGATGGGTATGGCAGCGTCGCCGGATATCAAGCGCGATCTTGGAAAGGATCTCTATGCTCACGTAGTTGATTTGAACGATCCGCAAAAAGCTGAGTGGAGTGAGATGGAGGAGGTTAAGGTGCGCGCCCATGAACAGTTTTTTGCCAATGACTATGTAGCCGCGTTGGAGAAGGTCGAGCGAATTTTCTCGATAGGGTCTATTCAGTTGGATTCTGCTGATGTTGCCGTAAAGGCGCAGATACGAGTGAGAGGTGAGTACGAAGATTATTTTGCCGAACCTATCTTTCTTATCCGCAACCGTATGGTTGGGCGCATTCCCTACGAAATAGGTGACCTCGGCGTGCAAATGACTTTACTGAATATTCATCCGGAAACCGGACAGTTCAGCATAGGCATTAACACTCGTCAGAAAGACTACGTTATTCTCAAGGCAATGGAGAAGCCGTTAATCAACGTGCTTTGGCTCGGAACCGGTTTGTTGATGGTAGGTTTCGGTATCGCCATTGTACGGCGATACCGCGAGTTTACCAAGATGAAGCTGAAGGGTCTTGAATGACCCACTCAGTCAAAGCTGACTATTCTTGTCTGCCCCGGTTTCTCAATACACTCTTATGTCTGCTGTATAAGAAGTAGATCACAACTCCAATTCCCATCCAGACGATCAGGCGTATCCATGTATCGCCTGGCAAGAACGCCATCATAAAGAGGCAAGTTGCAACGCCGAGAATAGGAATCAAGGGAACCATCGGAACTTTGAAAGTCCGCGGTGCGTCGGGTTGTTTTACTCGAAGTACCCAGATGCCGATGCAAACCAAGACGAACGCGAAGAGCGTACCAATACTCACCATCTCTCCGACCACGCTCGCCGGTACAAATGCAGCAAACAAGCTCACGAAAACCATGAAGAGCAGATTTGATTTCCATGGTGTCTTGAACTTCGAGTGCACATCGGAGAAAAACTTCGGCAGTAGCCCATCCATTGACATCGAATAGAAGACCCTCGACTGCCCCATAAGCATTACGAGGATCACAGAACAATATCCGGCGAGGATTGCAAGAATCACAGCCTGCTGAAGGAAACCGTATGGCGTGTGCGCGATTGCAACAGCAACCGGGGCAATTCCATCCTTACCTGCGAATTCTTTGTAGTTCGCGAGACCTAGCATTACGTGGGCAAAAAGAATATAGAGGATTGTGCAAACTACCAGTGAACCTAGAATACCAATAGGCATATCGCGTTTGGGATTCTTTGTTTCCTGTGCGGCGGTAGATACTGCGTCGAATCCAATATAAGCGAAGAACACAATCGCTGCGGCCCTGATAATTCCACTGAAGCCGAATTCTCCGAATGTGCCGTTGTTCTCAGGAATGTAAGGCACGTAGTTATCAGGATTGATGTATGCCCATCCAAGGATCACAAATGTGAGTACAACTCCCACCTTAAGGGCTACGATAATGGCATTCGTCAACGCAGATTCCTTTGTCCCTTTTATCAAGACCAATGAAACAGCGACGACGACGAACACAGCCGGAAGGTTCATGAAACCATTTACAACTGTGCCGTCAACCAGGGTTACGGTTTGAAAAGGAGAAATGGTTAGCTCTGGTGGTAGATGTAGGTTGTAATATTCAAGGAACTTGACCAGATATCCCGACCAACTGATGGCTACAGTTGCCGCGCCAAGCGCATATTCAAGGACAAGATCCCATCCAATGATCCATGCAATGAATTCACCCATTGTTGCATAAGAGTACGTGTATGCACTTCCTGCAATTGGAATCATCGATGCAAATTCAGCATAACAAAGCCCGGCGAACGCGCATCCGAATGCGGCGACGATAAACGAAATAGTTATGGCTGGACCAGCGTTGTTGGCTGCAGCGAGGCCGGTGATTGAAAATAATCCCGCGCCGATGATAGCACCTACTCCCAACGCTACAAGATTGCCAGGACCAAGAGTGCGATGAAGTTCTTTCGATCCCTCAGCTTGTGCGATCAACTGCGCCAACGGTTTCTTGATGAAGAGACTCATGATGAAATTCCGGGTTTCGTTATTATAACAATCCTTAAATGTAGTGAATCAACAGGCAAACCTGCAATTGACAAGTGACAATGTTTAGGGATACTAGTACCCCATTCAGTTCATCTGATTCTGCGTGTCTTCTGTGAGACTATTCTGGTCATGAAAACCGTTCGATGGATCGGTTGCCTCGCCATTGGGTTGTGCAGAACTTATACTAACGTCATTTACAGTCTTGGATGATTCCGGCGTGTCTTTGAAGAACCGTCGCTGGAAGAGAAGGATTATCACCACGCCGATAAAAATGGAAGAGTCGGCGATGTTGAACACCGGACTGAAGAACAGGAAATGTTCGCCGCCAACAAAGGGCAGCCAGTCAGGCCAGAAGAATTCAAACAGGGGGAAGAAGAGCATGTCGATGACCTGACCATGAAACCATGGGGTCGGCGAATCGGGTGGGTGATTGTTCAGAAGTACTCCGTAAAAAATACTGTCGATAACGTTTCCAACAGCACCTCCAAGGATCAGCCCCATACACCAAAGGAAGCCGGAATGAGCGTGCTTACGCGCCATCTTCCACAAGTAATATCCGATTCCGAACATTGCTGCGATGCGGAATGCCGTCAATGCAAGCTTTCCGAATTCATTGTTCCATCGGATACCGAAGGCCATTCCGGGGTTGAGAAGATAATGCAAACGGAACCAGTCGCCGATGACATTAATCTCCTGATGAAGATACATGTACTTGTGAACGAGCAGCTTTGAGGTCTGATCAATGACGATGATTACCAGCGCCAGGATAAAGTATTTGTAGATATTTATGGATTGCTCCTTCATCTGTTATTTGTTCACGCTGATCCTGATGCGCATTTTGAAATCGTCCATATCGACTTCCTCGCCATTGGGAAGACTATCTTTCAATTCCAGTTTGAGCGCCTGTGTTTCGGTGCTGATATAGTCCTTATGAACTGTCAATGCGTTGGTTAGGATTTCACCGTTGTTCTCAACTTCAATGTTGATCTTGTCAAGTACAGCAAGCCCAAGGTCCTTGCGCATATTCTGAACCCTGTTCACGAAATCGCGTGCGATACCTTCGCGACGCAGCTCATCAGTAATCTGCACATCGAGGGCGACGGTGAGCCCGTTTTCCGATGCAACGGACCATCCCGGTACATCTTCCGATGTGATGATCACATCCTCCAGCACAAAGTCAAATCCGCCTTTGCTGAGCGAACCGTTCTTCTCAATCGCGTTGATGTCTTCCTTGCTGAACCCGTTGATCACTGCTGACACGTCTTTCATCTTCGGACCATACTGTTTTCCAAGTTTGGCGAAATTCGGCTTGACTTTTTTGACAAGCAGGCCCGACGTGTCATCAATATATTCAATTCCTTTGACGTTCACCTCAGCAAGAATGATGGATTCCACCGGTCTTACACTATCGGCAAACGACCGTTCTATGACTGGAAGCAATATTTTCTGCAGGGGAGTCCGGACTTTGATTTTGTTATTCTTCCGGATCGAGTGCACCAGGGAGCAAATGCGTTGCGCATAGTCCATGGACTTCTCGAGCGAACGATCAATCCTGTTCTCTTCGGCCTCGGTAAGTTTCGTAAGGTGAACTGAAATGTGGCGCAAAGGAGTATTGTTGGCAATTGCGCGTTCGCGAATATTCTCGGTAAGGTTTCGGTATAACCAGTCACTGAAGAATGGTGCGATCGGTGCCATGAGTTGGGCCGTGACCATCAGACATTCGTACAACGTCTCGTAAGCCGCCTTCTTGTCTTCACTCAACCGGGATGCGCCCGAATTTTCGTCAGTAGGTTTCCAGAAGCGTTTACGATTGAGTCTGACATACCAATTAGACAGGTGGTCGTTTACAAATTCCTGGATTGCTCTCGCGGCGCGAGTCGGTTCATAGTCGTCGTATGCCTCCCTGCACTCGATGATCAACGTTTGAAGGCGCGAAAGAATCCATCGATCAAGATTCGTCTTATGCTTCGGATCGGTAAGATTCATTTCGTCCATTACGAATCCATCGATGTTCGCGTAAAGCGCAAAGAATGAGTACGTGTTCAGCAGAGTACCGAAGAAACGCCTTTGCACCTCGACAATTCCGTCGAAATCGAATTTGAGGTTTTCCCACGGGGGAGCGTTCTCGATCATGTACCACCTGACGAGGTCTGCTCCATACTGAGACAAAGTTTCAAACGGATTGACGACGTTACCCCAGCGCTTTGACATCTTGTTACCTGCCTTGTCAAGTACAAGACCGTTTGATATTACGTTCTTGAATGCAACTCCGCCGTTATTGTTTTTCGCATTGACTGCTTGTATCTCCGGACTCGCCTCGCTGAGAAGTGCGGCGATTGCATGAAGTGTAAAGAACCAACCCCGGGTCTGGTCGACACCTTCTGCGATAAAATCAGCCGGATAGTTCTTTTCGAAAATGTCACGATTCTCAAATGGGTAATGCCACTGCGCATACGGCATGGCCCCAGAATCGAACCATACGTCGATAAGATCGGGTTCGCGATACATCGGCTCTCCGCTTTCGCTTACAAGGATTACGTCGTCTACATAGGGGCGATGGAGATCACCAGCTTCGAGTGGTGACTTCTTCATAAATCCTTTCGCGATGGATTTCGCAATTTCGCTGTTGAGTTCTTCGAGTGAGCCAATGCAACGTTCGTACTTGCCGTCGCGTGTCCTCCAGATCGGAAGAGGTGTTCCCCAGTAGCGTGAACGCGAGAGATTCCAGTCGACGAGATTCTCGAGCCAGTTTCCAAAACGTCCAGTCCCGGTTGATTCCGGTTTCCAGTTGATCGTACGATTCAACTCGACCATTTTGTCTTTTACCGCAGTTGTCCGGATGAACCAGGAATCCAACGGGTAGTAAAGGACAGGTTTATCTGTTCGCCAGCAATGCGGATACGTGTGAACGTATTTCTCAACCTTGAAGGCTTTGTTCTCTTCCTTAAGGATAATTGAGATGATCACATCCGTGGTCTTATAATCGGGATGTGACTCGTCTTCATTGGTGTAGTTCTTTACGTAGAAATCCTCCGGCCCGAGAGGGCGATGCGTTTTGATTTTGTAGCGCGAAACTCGTTCAGCAAGTTTCTCGCCTATCACAGAAATGAACTTACCTTTTCTGTCAACTACAGGGATCTCGTTACCTGCCTCGTCTTTCAAAGTCATCGGAGGCACACCGTGTTGACGCGCGACACGGAAGTCGTCTGCACCGAAGGTAGGCGCAGTATGAACAATTCCGGTACCATCTTCCGTAGTGACGAAGTCTCCTGCGATCACTTGGAACGCCTTATCTGCATCGTACGCGGGCTGAACGTATGGCATCAATTGGTGATACCGGATTCCAACAAGATCTCTGCCTGCAAACTCCTGGACTACTTCATATGGGATTGCTTTGTTCCCTGGTTTGTAGTCAGCGAGTTTCAGGTCCTTGTCTTTCGCAGAGAAGTACTTCGGAAAAAGATCTTTCGCGAGTACGACACTTACAGGTTTGTGCGTATAGGGGTTAAAGGTGTTGACCTGTACATAGGTGATCTTTTCACCGACGGTGAGGGCTGTATTGGCTGGTAGTGTCCAAGGCGTGGTCGTCCAAGCAAGAATGAAGACTTCGGGTGATTTTTCGAAGAGAAATGCCGAACGCTCGTCGCGCTTCGCTTCAAATTGGGCGACGATCGAAGTATCCTTAACTTCCTTGTAGCAGCCGGGCAGATTCAACTCGTGAGAGCTGAGACCGGTTCCGGCAGCCGGGGAATAGGGTTGGATGGAATATCCCTTGTAAAGAAGACCCTTGTTGTACAGTTGCTTCAGTATCCACCAAAGCGTCTCGATATATTCTTTTTCGTAGGTGATGTAGGGATTTTGGAGATCGACCCAGTAACCCATTTTGAGGGTGACGTCATCCCATTGATCCTTGTACATCATCACTGTTTCCTTGCACTTCTGATTGTACTCGGCAACAGAGATTTTCTTACCAATGTCTTCCTTCGTGATTCCAAGTAGCTTCTCGACCTGAAGCTCGACGGGAAGGCCGTGCGTATCCCAGCCTCCTTTGCGTTTCACCTGGTATCCCTCAAGGGTCTTGTAGCGGCAAATAATGTCCTTGACCGTCCTGGCCATTACATGGTGAATGCCGGGGGTCCCATTCGCGGACGGAGGACCTTCGTAGAAGGTAAAGGCAGGAGCCCCCTCCCGGTTAGTGACCGATTTTTCGAATACCCGCTCTTTTTGCCAGAAATCCAGTATTTCTTCCGCAATCCGGGCAAAATTCAGGTCCTTGTATTCCGTGTATTTGCTGCTCATGACCCAAAAAAAGCCTTTTCAGTATCTATAAGAGCGCAAAGATAGTTTCAAAAGACGAAGTTAGAAGGCCTCGCCTGAAATTGTTTGGGAAAGGAGGGGCTATTCGGCAGCCGAGTGGCGGTTATGAATTTTGATCTTCGACAGGTCGATTTCCTCGTCTTCGCTCTCGCCATAGAAGCTCGCGTCGAAATCGTCGATGAGCAGATGTTCCCGCTTCTGTTTCTTCGGCTTATCGAATGTGCGGATCAGCGCCGGAAGCAGGATCAGGTTGGTAAACATGGAAATGACCAACGTGGTCGATGTCAGGATACCAAGCGCGATGGTGCCACCAAAGTCTGAGAATGCAAATATGATAAAGCCAGCGAACAGGACAACAGACGTGTATATGATGCTCTTACCCGTCTCGAGGATGCTGTCAGTTACTGCGAGGGGAATATTGAAGTTATTCGACAAGATCTCCTGACGATATTTTGCGAGGAAGCGAATTGAATTATCAACGGAGATACCAAACGTGATACTGAAGATCAACGCCGTGCTCGCCTTGAGCGGGATGTCAAAGTATCCCATAATCCCTGCAGTGATCATCACGGCGAGTAAGTTCGGAATTAAAGAGATCACGATCATGCGCACGTTGGCAAACAACCCTACCATCGATAGAGTGATCAGCAGGAAGGCGAGGAGGAGACTCTCTTGCAGGTTCGCGATCAGAAATTTGTTACCCTTGATGAAGAGCTTGGTAGTGCCGGTGATTGACGTCGAGATAGAGTCTCTTCCGTCAGAAACGAAGAGGTTTTTCATCTTCGGCTCAATGACAAAGTTCACCAGAGAGTCCATACGTTCCGATCCGATGTCTGCCATCTGAGCTGAGATACGCAGCTTGCAGAAAGTAGAATCAACGAATGACTTGAACAACCCGGTGTTGTCGGTCTGTCCCTGCATATACCGCAAGATGAATGCGCGCTCATTTTGAGTTGGCAAGGAGTAACGGTCGGGGTTGTTGTTGTAAAATGTCTGCTTGGAGGCTTTGACGAAACTAATGAGTGATACCGGTTTGGAGATTTCAGGGATCGAGTCGAGGAACTGTTCAAACTTGTCGATCATCTGCAGGTTCTTGACCTCAAGCAGAGGGCGGCGTCTCTTGGTATGAAATTCTACGACCATTTCCAAGGGCATGATACCGCTGAAATTCGCCTCGAAGAATTCGAGATCCTTTTTAACCGTACTCTCTTCCGGAACATCATCCACCATGAACGAAACGGACCTCAGTTTCGAGATACCGTAGACTGAGAGGAGTGCCAGCACAATGGACGTTGTATAGATCAGAGCGCGTTGATGCGTTACAAGGCTATCCACTTTTTTCAGAAACTCACCCATCATTCGGAAGTTGAGGTGCCGGAGATGGCGTTCATTGGGTGTTGGCAGCCATGAGAAGACACTCGGAATCATGACCAGGCTCACGATAAACAGCGTCATGATGTTGAGGCCGGCCACAATTCCAAACTCACGCAGGATGAGGATGTCGGTAGACAGGAGCGTGAGGAATCCAATCGCTACGGTCAGGTTTGTGAGAAACGTTGCCAATCCCATCTTATTAACAACAGAAGAGATGGCCGTCATCTTATCCTTGCTCTTGGCAAATTCAAGGTGATACTTGTTCAGCAGGTAAATGGCATTGGTAATACCGATCGTTACAATAACTGGCGGGATCAACCCGGTCAGCAGTGTGATCTTGTAACCGAAGAGCGCGAGAGTGCCAACTGTCCAGATAACAACGATTCCAATGATGATCATTGAGAAGATCACCGCTCGTGACGATCGGAAGAAAATGAACATAATCAACCCCGTGATTGCTGCGGAGGCGATCAGGAATATCTTCATTTCTCGCTTGACCTGATCGGTCACGACTGTCCGGATGAAAGGAAGGCCTGCGAAATGAGGCTCTATGCCGGTAGCGTTTTGGAACTTCCCAGCATGATCAAGCAAGGCTGCCGTAAGCGGTTCTCGCAATGCAGAGTTCATTACATCCTTGTTGACCGATACGATCATCATGGTAGCGCCGTTCTTCGAATTGACCAGGCGATCCATGTATAATTTCTGCCCGCGCACGACGTTCATCAGGCTGTCGAACTCTTCGCTCTTGATGTTCTCAGGAAAAATATTGGCGAGATAGAACCGGGAGTTCTCTGTGTCTTTCATTCCGATTTTAAGCAGCGGCAGTGCGATCACTTCACTTACACCGCTGATTTGGCGAACTGAGCGAGCAAAGTCGCGGTATGCCTCGAAATTCTTCTGTTCGTAAATGGCGCTATCCCTGAATCCGACGGCGATGATGTTTCCATCTTCTCCGAATTGCTCGCGGAATTTCTGAAGCATTACATTGTCGGGATCGTCGAGGGGTACGGTTCGCGCGAAGTCGTAACTCATCTGCACTTTCGTCGCGTGGTAGGCCATGAAGACGGTAATGACAGCGATAATGAAAATGAGCAGCAGGCGGTATTTAATAATCACCCGGGCGACGATATCCCACATAACGGTCTGGTAATTTCAAGCGCAAAAGTAAGACAAATTACGAATTCGGAATTCGGAATTATGAATGAATTGACGAATGTTGAATTTAAGGAAGAATGCGGGATGTTGAATTATTGACGAATGTGGAATTATTGACGAATGTGGAATCGTCCCGGCAGCATTTCGCATGAATAGGGGTTGTCGTGATCTCGGAAATCAGATCAGATAGCGCTTAAAGTAGACTTGGAACGTCGTTCCTTCATTCGGTTCACTTTTTACTTCCACTCTTCCGCCCAGGGCTTCGATCTGTGTCTTTACCAGGTAGAGTCCTAAGCCTTTACCTTCAACGTGGAGGTGAAAACGCTTGTAAAGGCTAAACAAGTTCTGTTGATACTTCTGCAGGTCGATGCCGAGGCCGTTGTCCATCACAGCGAGGCACACAAACTCATCGACGTATGTCGTCTTGATTGCGACATAGGGTACCCTCTGAGGATCGCGATACTTGATTGAGTTGCTGATCAGGTTGTAAAGGATGCTTTCTACGTAAGGTCCGATTGCGTATACCTTGTTTGCTTCGGCGAAGTTGGACATGATGCGGGTTCCTGTTTCCTCGATCTCTTTCTCGAGCATTCGCTTAGTACGAGCGAGTGATTCGTTGAGATCGACTTCCGTAAGATTCCCGGTTTGTCGTCGGATGTTCAATATGGCATTCAAATCCTTCACGACTTGGTCGAGGTCAAGGGTTGATTTGACCAACTTATCCAATGCTGCTTTCTTGTCATCCTCCGACGTGGCGTCCATCTGCATGAGATTGGCAAGGCCGAGCACGCGAGTGAGTGGAGCGCGCAGGTTGTGCGCTGCAATGAATGCGAATTGTTCAAGTTGATTGTTGTGTTCAATCAGCTGCTGATTGGTCTTCTGTAGCTCCTGCGTTCGATTATCGACTTCAATCTTCAAATGATCGTTGAGGGATTGGATCTTTTCACTCTGTTCGCGGATTGTCCTTTGTGCTTCCTGGAGTTGCTTGTTCTGCAAGGAGAGAGTTTCCTGATGTTTTCTTAGCTCCTCATTCTGAGAGCTGATCTCCTTGTTGCGTGAGAGTATCTCCTCAGTGCGTTCGGCCACCTTTTGTTCGAGTAACTGGTTTTGTTCCTGGAGCAAGCGGTTCTTCTCTTCTTCGGAGTTGCGAACCATTTCGGACAGCTTAAATGCCTTTTTCGTGTAGATCGCTGTGAACAAGAGTGTCGGGAAGCAGATCACCAACAGCATCAGCTGGATTACCTGGTTTCGCTGCATCGCGGCTCCGTACTTTTTCCTCGCCACCACATCAATTGAATCGAGATGCGCATCGATTTCTTCTTCAACTGCGAGGTATTGCCCCCAGAGATGAGCACCCTTGTCCGAACTGAAGACCTCCAAAAATTCATCTTCACGATTTTCTTCGAGCAAGCCCCGGAGTTTGAAACTGTAGTCGACGTAGGCGTTGAGGGAATCCTTAAACACCGCGTACTGTTCATCATGGAAGTTTAATTCCTCCAGCGGTACTTCTACATTGTGAAGCAGGCTGTCCTTGACCTCCATGGCCTTGTCCATGGGTTCCACGAACGCAGGAGTTCGTACGATGTAATATCCGCGAAGGCCGATGTCGAGGGAATGAATGATCGACTTGCCTATCTGATCGTAGTACAATTTCACTCGATTGACCTGAGAATGCAGGCCATGATTCTCTTCGATGATCTGGTTATTGAGGTAGGTAAGCGTCAGGTTCGTCACTAACAGTATACTGATGAGTCCAACGATCAGAAATACAATGTTCTTGACGATAGGCACCTTCATAGATCAGCCTGGGGAAAGAGAGTCATTCTTTTTTTGGCGCTGGTGAGCAAGTTAGTCATAAACTGATTCCCTTGATCTTTCTATAGAGCGAAAGAGCATGACGGTCGGTCAGACCCGAAACAAAGTCAATCACGCACCTCAGCATGTGGTAGTAGTCGTCGGGACTTGTCTTGATTGCAGAGACAACATCGGTTCCGAGTAACAACGCGAGATTGTTGTATTTCCTGGAGCGTTCTCCTCTCAGGAGTTGGGATCCGGTCTCGCAAAACTCTTCGAGCAATCCGGGCAGGACCTGGTGACCCGAGGCTTCAATCTCCACCACGTGTTTGGCGTGGTAGATCTTGCTGACGGATACCTTGCTGATTTCGTTCAATGCATCGGAAAAGATGGAAAGATCGGTCAGAGCCTGATCGAACGAACCGTCTAACAGCTTGTTTTCATGCTCAAGGAAGACGTCAGTGGCGGCGTCGATCAACTCGCCGATGGCCATTGCGCGAAGGATACCAAGTTTTTCGTTGAGGTCTCCTCTCGCTTGGAGTTTATTCCTGTCGAGTTTGTCGCGCAGGATTCCGGAAAGGAGGTCGACGGTTTCATCAAAAGACACCAGACCAAGACGACATCCATCTTCCAGGTCGATAATGCTGTAGCAGATATCGTCGGCGGCTTCCACCAAAAAAGCCAGCGGATGCCGGCACCAGCTGTTCTTGCTATTCGGAATCAAACCAACGTCGTCGGCTACTGCTGCGAACGCTTCCTTCTCCGACTGGAAATAGCCGAATTTCTTCTGGCTCTTCCGACTTTTGTCGCGTTCGGAAAACCACGCGGAGCATGGGTATTTTGTGAAGGCCCCAAGACATGCGTACGTGAGCCTGAGGCCGTATTGGTCTTTATTGAGGATTCGAAAGCCCTGAGCGTTTCCCTCAAATCGTATGAGATCTTCCCATTGATGGTCTGAGACAAGGGATTTGTATTGAAGTCCGGCAGAATGACGTCGAAAGAAGTCAGAGATTGAATCTTCACCTGCATGTCCGAACGGAGGATTGCCAAGGTCATGCGCCAAGGCTGCGGCTGCGACGATCGATCCGAAATCAAACAATGTGAATTCGTCAGCGAGTTCAGTATGGCGTTGGAGGATAACTTCTCCGACGCGCTTGCCGAGTGAACGCCCCACGCTGGATACCTCCAGGCTATGCGTCAAGCGTGTGTGAACGAAGTCGTGTTCCGGGATTGGATGAACCTGTGTCTTGTCCTGCAGACGGCGAAAGGGATGTGAAAAGATTATCCGATCGTAATCCTGCTCAAAAGCGCTTCGCGAAGATTCAATAGCCGTGCCGGCCTTTTGGCCTCGTCGTCTGGCAGAAAGCAGGGTTTTCCAAGTCATGCAAAAATTTTTGCAATGATAGTGAAATCTGATTTCAAACTATCCCAACTATTCATGCTTCGGCAACGATCCGGAGTCGATTCTGCCGTTTAGATCTTCCTCAAGAGATTGTTGATCGAGCATGCATCCACCACCTTGCTTTTGATCTCGGCTATCCGCACGCGTTCCTGTTTCATAGTATCGCGATCGCGAATGGTGACGGTATCATCCTCAAGTGTCTGGTGATCGATTGTCAGGCAGAACGGGGTTCCGATGGCATCCTGACGGCGATACCTTCTGCCGATAGTGTCCTTGTCTTCGTAGTAACACTTCAGCTCATACTTCAGGTCGTCCATGATCTTCTCCGCTTTTTCGGGCAAGCCATCCTTCTTGACGAGGGGCAATACGGCAACTTTGTTTGGAGCAAGGGCCGGAGGAATTGCCAGTACTACTCGTTCACTTCCGTCTTCGAGTTTCTCTTCGCGATATGATCTTGACAGGATTGCAAGGAAGCAGCGATCGAGTCCGATCGATGTTTCAATCACATAGGGGATATAACTCTGGTTATCTTCGGTGTCGAAGTACTGAAGTTTCTTTCCAGAGTATTTCTCGTGACTCTTCAGGTCAAAATCTGTGCGAGAGTGTATGCCTTCGAGCTCCTTGAAGCCCATCGGGAAGTTGAACTGGATATCGCATGCCGCGTTAGCATAGTGTGCGAGGTTGAGGTGGTCGAAATAGCGATAATTGTCGTCGCCGAGGCCCATGGCCTTGTGCCAGCGCAGGCGCTTCTCTTTCCAGAACTCGTACCATTTCATTTCTTCGCCTGGCTTGACAAAGAACTGCATCTCCATTTGCTCAAATTCGCGCATGCGGAAAATGAACTGGCGAGCGACGATCTCGTTCCTAAACGCTTTTCCGATTTGCGCAATTCCAAAGGGGATTTTCATCCGTCCGGTCTTCTGCACGTTCAGGAAGTTGACGAAGATACCCTGGGCTGTTTCCGGACGGAGGTAGATCTTATTTGCCTCATCAGCAAGCGATCCGATTTCCGTGGAGAACATAAGATTAAACTGGCGAACGTCAGTCCAGTTGCGTGAACCTGAAATCGGATCCGTGATCTCGAGGTCATCGATGAGTTGTTTCATGGCGGTCATGTCGCCGTTGCTCATCGCAGCCTTGAGGCGTTCGTTCGTTTCATCAATCTTTTTCTTGTATTCGAGGACGCGAGGGTTGGTAGACAAGAACTTCTCCTCATCAAAGGAGTCGCCGAATCGCTTCGCGGCCTTCTCGACCTCCTTCTTGATCTTATCCTCCATCTTCGTGATTGCATCCTCGATCAAGACATCGGCGCGGTAACGCTTTTTCGAATCCTTGTTATCGAGCATTGGATCGTTAAAGGCGTCGACGTGGCCGGAAGCTTTCCAGATCGTGGGGTGCATGAAAATTGCCGAGTCGATCCCGACAATATTGTCGTGGAGGAGGGTCATGAACTTCCACCAGTACTCCTTGATATTGTTCTTTAACTCGGCGCCGTTTTGTCCATAGTCATATACCGCGCTTAGTCCATCATAGATTTCACTTGACGGAAAGATGAAACCGTATTCTTTTGAATGGGAGATAATGTTCTTAAAAAGGTTGTCGTCTGTAGCCATAGGGGGCAAAGATAGATTTTTATTGGTATTGGATAATATGGCTGATTTTGATATCGCGATCTTATCAGAGTGACTTCGCGCGGTTCCAGTATTCGTCCATTTCGGCCAGGGTCATTTCACCTAGTTTCTTGCCGTCTTTTGCGGATTCGCGCTCCAGGTATTGGAATCGTTTGATGAATTTCTTATTGGTGCGCTCCAGGGCCTCCTCCGGATCAATGCCTATGAATCGCGCATAATTGACAAGGGAGAAAAGCAGGTCGCCGAACTCGGCCAAAGCTTTTTCCGTGTTAGGTGACGAAGCGTCCGGACTGAATTCTTTTTTGAACTCCTGCATTTCCTCTTCGACTTTCTCCCAGACCTGTTCTTTGCGTTCCCAGTCGAAACCTACACCGCGGGCTTTGTCCTGTATCCTGATTGCCTTAACAAGGGCGGGTAGTGTGCGTGGTACTCCTTCCAACACGGACTTGTTCCCGTGCTTCAGTTTTATCTTTTCCCAATTCGCCTTGACGGTCTCTTCGTCGTTGGCAACAACGTCTCCGTAAATGTGGGGGTGTCTTTCAATCAGTTTGTCACAAATGCTATTAAGTACGTCAGCGATGTCGAAGCTCTTGCTTTCAGACGCTATGCGCGAATAGAACACCATGTGGAGCATCAGGTCGCCAATCTCCTTTTTGACCTCGTTCATATCACCTTCCAGGATGGCGTCGGAGAGTTCGTAAGTCTCCTCGATTGTAAGGTGGCGCAGACTTTCGAGGGTTTGTTTCTTGTCCCAAGGACAATTTTCCCGCAGCTCATCCATGATTGTGAGCAAGCGATCAAACGCTTTGAGTTTCTCCTCGCGGTTCGGGTCTACTGTCTTTTTCATAGTGTCTTCAACATCGGAGGCAAGGTAATAAATCCCATAAACTTCTTAGATTTGCCGTTCTGAAACCAAAGGAGTCTGTGGCATTAATCAAATCTATTTCGGGAATTAGGGGAACGATTGGCGGAGTATCTGGAGATAATCTGACGCCGGTCGATGTGGTCAAGTTTGCAGCGGCGTATGGTTCGTGGGTCATGAAAAAACCTGGCGACAAACGCATTGTAATCGGGCGCGATGCCCGAATATCCGGAGAGATGGTGAGTCACCTTGTATGTGCAACCCTCCAGGGGTTGGGCATCCATGTCATTGACCTCGGGCTGTCGACTACACCGACCGTTGAAATGGCAGTCACTGCTGAGAAGGCTTCCGGCGGGATCATCCTGACCGCTAGTCACAACCCTATTCAATGGAACGCGCTGAAACTTTTGAACGAGCACGGAGAGTTTATCTCCGGCGCCGATGGAGAAGAAGTCCTGCGCATAGCGGAATCGGAAGAGTTCGATTTTGCGCCCGTCACCAAGTTGGGTAAATACGAAAAGAAAGAGGGCTACATTCAAAAGCATATAGACGCGATTCTCAAACTGCCGCTTGTTGACGTCGAAACCATTCGAAACCGCGGCTTCCGAGTTGTAGTTGATGCTGTGAACTCAACCGGGGGTATTGCTGTTCCGATGTTGTTAAACGCGCTCGGCGTTACCGTAAAAGAGTTGCATTGTGAACCCAACGGACATTTCCCGCACAATCCTGAACCACTCCCTGAACACCTTACGGATATCACACGGGAGATCGAGAAAGGAAACTACGACCTTGGTATAGTGGTCGACCCGGACGTTGACCGCCTGGCGCTTGTTTGTGAAGATGGATCGCCTTTTGGAGAAGAATACACCCTTGTTGCCGTCGCCGACTATGTGTTGAGCCATGGTAAGGTCACTAATGGGAACACAGTCTCCAACCTTTCCAGCACGCGGGCGTTGCAAGACATTACTGAAAAGGCTGGAGGCAAGTACTTCGCTTCGGCGGTAGGCGAGGTGAATGTGGTGACCATGATGAAAGAAAAAAACGCGGTCATCGGAGGAGAAGGAAATGGAGGAGTTATCTATCCCGATCTGCACTATGGACGCGATGCGTTAGTGGGGATTGCATTATTCCTTAGTCACCTGGCGAAGTCGAAACTGTCGGCGCTTCGCCTTCGGAAGAAGTATCCGCAGTATTTCATTTCGAAGAACAAAATTGAACTTACAAGGGATCTGAACGTGGATAAGATCCTTGAATACATAAAGAAGAAATATCAAAAGCAACCGATCAACACGGTGGACGGTGTGCGGATCGAATTCGATCGGGAATGGGTGCATCTTAGAAAATCGAATACCGAACCGATCATTCGTATCTACGCAGAATCGGATTCTGAGACGAAGGCAGATAATCTTGCAAAAAAGATTATCACCGACATCAAAGAGATCATCGCCGAGAAGTTGAAGAAATAGTCTCCGATGGGTATATACCTGGACAATGCAGCAACAACACCGCTCGATCCGGAAGTCTTCGAGGCGATGAAGCCGTTCCTGCTTGAGCACTTTGGGAATCCTTCTTCGACACATTCCCACGGGAGAAAAGCGCGCGCTGCCATAGAATCCGCCCGGAAGAAAATAGCTGAGCTCCTGCATTGCACTCCCGGAGAGATTCTTTTTACCTCAGGAGGTACTGAAGCTGATAATGCAATCCTGCATGGCGCAGTCCAGACGTACGGTATCAGGAATGTAATCTCCTCACCGATCGAGCATCATGCCGTGACTCATACACTTGAGCACATATCCAGGAGTGCGGGTGTTACCCTGCACCATGTGCGACTTGATGAGAAAGGTCATGTGGATATGGAAGATCTCGAACGTCTGCTGCAAGAACATGACAATGCTCTCGTCTCGCTGATGCATGCGAACAATGAAGTGGGGAATTTGCTCGACATCGAACGCGTCGGAGAACTCACGTTGAGATATGGCGCGTACTTTCATTCCGATACTGTTCAGACTGTGGGCCACTACCGACACGATCTTGATAGAATCAGAGTGCAGGCAATCACTGCGGCAGCTCACAAGTTTCACGGACCGAAGGGTGTGGGGTTCATGTTCGTTCGCAGGGATCGTAAGATTCTTCCGTTCATGTTCGGAGGTGCCCAGGAAAGGAATATGCGCGGTGGAACGGAAAACGTCGCGGGTATTATTGGTCTTGCAAAGGCTCTCGAGATTGCCTATCGCGATCTTGAGGAACACACGCGCTATATCACAAGCCTTAAAGAGAGGATGATTGCGAAGTTGCGCGAGAGTATCCCCGGTGTCGACTTTCACGGCGACTCATCCAACCTCAACCGAAGTCTTTATACTGTTTTGAACGTCAGCCTTCCCGAAGCTGACGAGAACAACATGCTCTTGTTCAACCTTGATCTCCAGGGTATCTCCGTTTCCGGTGGTAGCGCATGCTCAAGCGGGGCCACGCAGGGATCACACGTCCTCGGCGCACTCTATCCCGGATCCAAACGCGGAGCGGTTCGGTTCTCGTTTAGTAAGTACAATACACTTGAGGAGATCGATCTTGCCGTTGAGAAACTTTCGGTTCTGTTGAACCGGTCCACGGTCGACAGTCCACGGACCGCGGTCTAGACCACGGACCACGGTCCACCTACAGTCCATGGCTTATTGGTCCACGGGGAGCGCGTTCTACTTCTGCATTCGTGTGAGCGTGGCACTCTACCCGTGGGTTGCCACCCACGGCTACTAAATGTTGAACCCTTCGGGTTCGCCGGAGCGCCCTGAACCCAGA
>Ga0065721_10049790_pt1 | contig 27258 bp, 22 predicted proteins | sample Mesricmetagenome_FD_59108 | JGI IMG/M metagenome (GOLD analysis project Ga0065721, IMG submission 59108) | Mesophilic microbial community from rice straw/compost enrichment Sample: eDNA_1 v2 (version 2) | ecosystem: Engineered > Solid waste > Grass > Composting > Bioreactor | place: USA: Davis... | reverse complement strand
GTCGACGACGAAGGCCCGGTTCACATGAATGCCGCTCGCCTTCCCCAGCTCGACGTTCGGCCGAATGCCCACGGCCATGACGATCAGATCCGCGCGCTGTTTGCTCCCGTCCGAGAATTGAACCCCTTCGGCCCGTTTGCGCCCTAGAATCCTCTCGGTTAATTTGCCGAACAGGAATTGCATGCCTTGGCTTTCGAGTTCCTTGCGCAGCATCTCGGCGGACGTTCGGTCGAGCTGACGGTTCATCAGGTAGGAGGCGTTATGAATGACCGTCACCTCCATCCCGAGGTTCAGCAGGCCGCGCGCCGCCTCCAGCCCGAGCAATCCTCCCCCTATAACGACCGCTTGCCGGTACTGCTCCGCCGCCTCCACCATTTTCCGGCAGTCTTCCATGCTTCGGAAAGCGATCACGCCCGGCTTGCCGATGCCGGGGAGCTGAGGAATGAAAGCGGAGGACCCCGTCGCCAGAATGAGGCGGTCGTATTCGAGCCTGAGACCGGTTTGCGTCTCCACGAACTTGTCGTCCGTATCCACCCGGACCGCCTTCTGCCCGGCGAACAGCCGGATCCCCCGCTCTTCATACCACTGCCAAGGGTTCAGAATGATCTCCTCCATGGAGGCGTCTCCTTGGAGCACCTTCGACAGCAGGATCCGGTTGTAATTCGGATGCGGCTCGCTGCCGATAATCGTAATCTCGTATTTATCGGGAGCCAGCTCGCAAATCTCTTCCACGCACCGGACTCCCGCCATCCCGTTGCCTACGACAACCAGCCTCATCTTTCTCATTGCGTCAGACTCCCCCATTCAAGCTTAACTCAAGCGAAGCCAGCGAACGCTCTGCCCCGCGGCCGCTCCTTGCCCTCCGGCAGGGATCATCGCGAGCGCCCCCGCCCCGGAAAAGGCCGCGATGTTGCCCGATCGATCGTTCGGCAGCGGAGTCAAGCTCCATTCGCCGCCGGCCGGACGAACCCGGGAACGAACGTATCTCGGATAAGGACAGGGCTTGGAGACCCCCTCCTCCAGCACGCCCGACTCCCATTCGTTTAAGTAGGAATCGGACCCATAAGCTTTTCTCACGTAAGGTTTCACCAGCAGCTCCAAGCCCGCGAAGCAAGCGGACGGATTGCCCGATAAGGCGATCAGCGTCTTGGCCCCTCTCGCGTATGCCGATGTCGGCGTTCCCGGCCTCATCAGCACCTTGGTGAACAGCGGCTCGGCTCCCGCCAGTTCGGCCGCGGGCTTGGCATAATCGTAGCGCCCGACGCTCACTCCACCGGTCGTCACGACCAAATCCGCGGTTTCCCAAGCTTGGTCGATAAGACGCGCAATCTCATCCTCCCTGTCCGCGCAAGGCGGAAGTCGGCGAACGGTCGCTCCCATCTCCCTTAAGCCGGCTTCGAGCATAAAGCCGTTCGAATCGTAGATGCGTCCGGGTAGCAGCGGCTGTCCCGGCAGCACGAGCTCCTCTCCGATCGGAAGGACGGCGACCGTCGGCTTCGCATGCACCGTCACCCTTTCGAAGCCGAAGGAAGCGAGCAGCGCCATCTCCTTCGCTCCGATTCTCGTCCCCTGCTTCAGCAACAGGCTGCATTCCGGAATGTCCTCGCCCGGCTCCGCGATGTGCTGCCCCCGTTCGGCCGGACGGTCGATCTGGGCGACGCCGATCCCGTCCTCCCCGATCACTCGCCGAACTCTCTCTTGAATGATGATGGAATCGAAGGAGGCCGGGACGGGCGAGCCCGTGAACACCCGAACGGCCGAACGTTCGGAGGAGAAGCCGTGAACGCCTTCCGCGCTCTGGCCGGCCTTGAGCTCCGACTCGACGAACAATAGAACGGGCTGTTCGGGGGAAGCGCCTAGCGTGTCGATCGTCTTCACCGCATACCCGTCCATCGCCGCCCTTCGGAAAGGAGGCATCGGGAAGGGACTGACATAGGCTTCGGCCGCCGTCCGGCCCAGCGCCTGGGACAGCTCCACGACTTCCTTGCCCGGCGGGAGCGCCCTCGATACGAGCAGACCTTCCGCCTCTTCCACCGATACGACGCCGTTCCTCGTTCTCTCTGTCGCTTCGATCATTCGAATTCCCCCTCCATCGAAAACACCATCGAATCGCTTAAAAAAAGCATAAAAACCCGTCCCTTGCAGCAAGGGTACGGGCTTCATCGCCATTGTCGGGCACTTCGTTGTGCGACCTTCTATTCCATTGAATATAGAGTACGCGGCAATCTTCTTAATGTCAATACTAATGTCACATTACATGACGTAAGTACCGGATAAAAACATTAAATCGGAGGGTGAATCGTTTATTTTCAGAAAATTTGCGTGATGTATATTGACATCAAAAAATCGATTTTCTATAATTCAGCTTGGGTTCACAATGACGTGACCGAAATATTCCCGGCGAGCACAGAGGCGTGCCGCCGTTAGGCAATGGGGCCGCAGTTTCCTTCCTAAGGGAGGAGTGCGGCCTCTTCTTGTTCAATCAGCCTTTTATGTGGAGATTACACTAGGACTCTTCTGGGTCCGGATAGAAGGAAAGGGGAGTTATTCTCGATGGAAAACGAAAACAAAAGCTTCTGGAAAAGCGGACATAAACCTACCTTATTCAGCGCCTTCCTGTACTTCGATATGAGCTTCATGGTATGGGTGCTGATCGGTCCTCTAGCCGTCGTCATCATGCAGGATTATCCGATGGATCCCGTACAGAAGGCCAACCTCGTCGCCCTTCCCGTTCTGGGAGGCTCGATCCTTCGTCTCGTTCTCGGCTTCCTCACCGATTATATCGGAGCTAAGCGAACCGGGCAGATCGGCATGCTGCTGACGACCATCCCTCTCATCTGGGGCTGGCAGTTCGTCAACTCCCTGGATCAGCTATATATCGTAGCCCTTCTGCTCGGCATCGCCGGCGCTTCGTTCGCCGCCGCTCTTCCTCTGGCCAGCCAGTGGTACCCGAAGCAGCACCAGGGTCTGGCCATGGGGATCGCGGGAGCCGGCAACAGCGGCACCGTCTTCTCCACCTTGTTCGCCAACCGGCTCGCTCAGCATTACGGGAGCTGGGAAGTCGTCTTCGGACTCGCTCTCATTCCGATCCTGACCGTATTCGTTCTCTTTACGATCTTCGCCAAGGACAGCCCGAACCGCCCCGCTCCCAAGAAACTGTCCCACTACGGCAAAGTGCTTAGCCAGAGAGACGCTTGGCTGTTCTGTATCCTGTACAGCGTGACTTTCGGCGGATTCGTCGGACTGTCCAACTACCTCACCATCTTCTTCAACGCCCAATACGACCTCTCGGCGGTACGCGCGGCCGACTTCACGACGCTCTGCGTCATAGCCGGAAGCTTCTTCCGCCCGATCGGCGGCGTCCTGTCCGACAAGCTCGGAGGCGTGCGAATGCTCACCATCCTGTATGCGGGCGCGGCTATCATGCTCGCTTGCGTCTCTTCGCTTCCTCCGCTCGCTCTCGTCATCGTTCTGCTCTTCGTCGGCATGATGTGCCTCGGAGCCGGCAACGGAGCGGTATTCCAGCTTGTCCCCCAACGATTCTCCAATGAAATCGGAATCGTCACGGGAATTGTCGGCGCCGCCGGCGGCCTCGGCGGCTATGCCCTCCCGCTGATTCTCGGCAGCCTGTACAAGTCGACCGACTCCTACACCCCCGGCTTCCTTATCCTTAGCGGCATCGTCGTCATCAGCATGATCATGCTGATGGTCGTGCAGAACAGCTGGAAAAAAACTTGGAGCGGGCAAGGCGGGACCGCGAAGATCGAAACGGTCGGTCAGGCAAGCTAATAGCTCCGCAAACGAAAGAACCCCGATGTCTCGCGTAGAGACATCGGGGTTCTTTTGTTTGGCTTGCCTATCGATTTTACGGATTTCGATCCGTTACGATCAATGGCCCATGCCGCCGCGGGTTTCGCCTTCCGGCGCCTTCGTCTTGCGGATGAAGAGGCCGAGTACGAGCGCGACGAGCGCGATGATGAAGCCGATCCAGAACGCGCTGTGCAAGCCTTCGATCAAGCCTTTGGCCATCTCGAGCGGGTTCTGAGGATCGCTGGACGTCTTCAGGTAATCCTTCTGGCCGTTCGACATGATGCTGATGAACAGCGCCGTGCCGATCGCGCCGGATACTTGCTGCAGCGTGTTCAGAATCGCCGTTCCGTGGGGATACAGATGGCGCGGCAGCTGGTTCAGGCCCGTCGTCTGCGCCGGCATCATGACCATCGAGAGGCCGATCAGCAGAACGATGTGAACCGTGATCAGGTAACCGTTGCTGGTCGTCTCATCGAACCCGGTGAACAAGAAGATGGACAGCGCCACGATAACAAGACCCGGAATAACGAGCACGCGCGGTCCGAACTTGTCGAACAGCTTGCCCGAGATCGGAGCCATGATCCCGTTTACGACTCCGCCCGGCAGCATCGTCAGACCGGACTTGAACGCCGTCATGAACAGGACGCCTTGCAGGAACATCGGAAGAAGAGTCATCGTGGAGAACAGCGTCATCATGATGACGAAGAGCAGGACGGTCACGAGCGCGAACATCGGATACTTGAATGCGCGAAGATCCATGACGGGATCCTTAAGCTTCAATTGTCGGAAGATGAAGATAACGAGAGCGACAAGGCCGACGCTGATCGCCCAGATAACTTCCGCATGACCCCAGCCGCCTTCTCCGGCTTTGCTGAATCCGTACACCACGCCGCCGAAACCGATCGTCGAGAGAATGATCGACAGGATATCGACCTTCGGCTTCGTCACTTCGGATACGTTCTTCATGAAGACCGCCGCGAAGATGATCGAGAACACCGCGATCGGGATGACGAGAATGAACAGCCAGCGCCAGGACAGCGAGTCCATGATCAGACCGGACACCGTCGGACCGATCGCGGGCGCGAACATGATGACGAGACCGATGAGTCCCATCGCTCCGCCCCGGCTCTCCGGAGGGAAAATCGCGAGAATCGTGTTCATCATGACGGGAAGCATCAGTCCCGTTCCGAGAGCCTGAATGATCCGCCCGGTGAGCAGCAATTCGAATCCCGGAGCGGTCGCCGCGATGACCGTTCCGACAAGGAACAGGATCATGGCCGACAAGAACATCTGTCTGGTGGTAAACCATTGCTGAAGCACGGCCGTTACCGGCACGAGCACGCCGATGACGAGCATGTACGCGGTGGACAGCCATTGGATCGTGGAATAAGGGACGTTTAAAGCAGTGACCAATTCGGGAAGCGCGTTCCCGAGCAGCGTCTCGTTAAGAATGGCAACGAAGGCTCCGATAATAAGCGCGAAAACGATCGGTCCGCGCTTGATGCGGCTCAGATCGACGCCGGAACCGCTTTGGGTTGCGCTTGCAGTACTCATGGTTGGTGGTTTTCTCTCCCTCTTCTATCTTTTTTCTACACTTGTATGTCTAAGCCTACAGATGTATAGTTTCCAATATACTAGTTAGTTTGCCCAGCGCTCAAGATTCAAATTTAGCGAAGTTGTAGAGTAATCTACAGATGGGGGTCATATGTCGAAAAAAAATTCGGAATCCGCCTCGACCGATTTGCGGGTAAGACGCACTCATAAACTGCTTTGGGAAGCTCTTTTGCGATTGTTCCAGCGCCATCCTTACGAATCCATCACCGTCCAGCAGATCTGCGACGAGGCGATGGTTCACCGGACGACCTTCTACAACCACTTCGAGGATAAGGACCACTTGCTGATGTACGGATTGGAACAGATCGATAAGCAATTCAGCCAGGAGTCCGTTCGGGATCGCTTGCTAAAACCTACTCAAACAGCCGAGAAAATCATGGAAGAGAACAAGTTCACCCCCTTGAAGGCAAGCAAATCCGACGGCAAAATCTCTCGCATGCTGTACAAGCACGGGATGGAAGGACTCAAGAAAGACCTGAGGGAGCTCGAGGAATCGGGAGTGAAGTTTCCGCTTCCCCTGGAGGTGATCGCGGCGTTCGTCTCCGGCGCCCGAATCGCCCTTTGCGCGTGGTGGATGGAGAACGGCAGGAAGGAATCCGCCGCTCAAATCGACGAATACCTTCAGCAGATGATCAATCCGAAGCTGTTCTCCAAGGACGCGTAAAGGCTTGCCGCGCGCTCGCTTTACCGGACGGCCGCAAGGGGAAGCGGAATCGGTACGAGCCGCGCCGGCTCCTCTTCCCCTCCGAATACGGCGACGAGAAGGGTCTGAGTCCCGGCGTCGTACTCCTTCTTGGCCACCCATGCCTCGTAATCGAACGGAATTCTCTCCAGAACGAGCTTCTTGGCCGCCTCTCTCTCCTCCATGCCCAGCCGCTGCGCGGCACGTTTCAGATCCGCCGTCCAGCTCGCCTTTTCCAATCGTTCGGAGTCCCACCATATCTTGCGCGGTTTGTACTTATGTTGAAGGAAATAATCCGCTTTAAGCAGCGCCAGCGCCAGCTCCATGTTGAGCTCGGGATTCGCGTCCTCCTGCAGGAACGACCAGAGCCTGACGAACAAATCCTCCAGCTGGTGGCCGATTCTCTGCCATCCTTTTCCTTCCCAATAATCACCGAATCTCTGGAAAAAGTCAAACGGAGACGAGTAAGCCGTATCCACCAAATATTCGATCGTCCGGTCCATCCGGTGCGCGTTCCAATATTTCTCCAGCACGTCCTCCACCCGCTTGATTCTCACGATGTCGGAGAAAGGCATCAGCTCGTTGCTGAGCATCTCGTACGGAGCACGGTCCATGAACACATAGCCGTACTTTTCCGCGTCCAGCCGAAGCCCGGTTCCCCGAAGCATCTTAAGAAATCCGAGCTGAAGCTCCTCCGGACGCAGCGCGAACACGTCGTTGAACGTTTTTCGGAACGTGTCGTAGTCCTCATGCGGAAGACCGGCGATCAGGTCCAAGTGCTGGTCGATCTTGCCGCTCTCCTTCACTTTGGTCACCGTGCGGGTCAGCTTGCTCCAATTCTGGCGCCGCTTGACGGCCAGGTTCGTCTCGTCGTTCGTCGACTGCACGCCGATCTCGAAGCGGAAGATGCCCGGAGGCGCGTTCTCGGAGAGAAAGTCCAGCACCTCGGGCCGCATGATGTCCGCCGTAATCTCGAATTGGAACACGCAGCCCCGGTGATTGTCGATCAGGAATCGGAAAATTTCGAGCGCATACTCGCGTTTGATGTTGAACGTCCGGTCGACGAACTTGATTAGCTTGGCTCCGCTGTCGATCAGATAGGTCAGGTCGGCTTTGACCCGATCCATATCGAAGTAACGCACGCCCACCTCAATGCTGGACAAGCAGAATTGACAACTGAACGGGCAGCCGCGGCTCGTCTCGAAGTACACGACCCGGTTGGCGAGCGTCGGCAGATCCTCCTCGAAGCGGTAGGGCGAAGGGATCGAGTTCAAATCCAGCTTCGGGCGGCCGGGATTCAGAATGACTTCCCCGTTCTTGCGGTAGGCTAGGCCGAACACGAAGTGGAACTTGCGTTCGCCCTCGAGCTCCCGCAGCAGGTCGCGGAACGTCTCTTCCCCTTCGCCGACGACGATGTGGTCGACCGACGGCAGACGGTTCATCCAGTACTCGGTGTCATAGCTTACCTCCGGACCTCCGAGCACGATCGTCGCCTCGGGCAGCACCTTGCGGAGCATGTCGATGACGGTGATCGTCTCTTCGATGTTCCAGATATAGCAGGAGAAGCCGACGACGTCCGGTTTGCGCCGGTACAAGTCCGCCACGATGTTCATCGCCGGATCCTTAATCGTATATTCCGCCATATCCACCTGGAACTCGGGCTCGGCATACGCCTTCAGGCAGCGCAAGGCTAGCGAGGTATGGATAAACTTGGCATTCAGCGTCGCGACGACGACGTTCATAAGCTAGGTTCCTTCTTTCCGATAAAAGCATTTGACTTCGATTCCCTTATTGTAACGGATATATGGCTTCGGTGGAAATTTTATGGTCTCTTAAGTTTCCTTTAAGGGTCCGTTTACGGGGCGTTCAAATGGCTATGGTAAAAATTAGACGTTCTTTGACATTATTTTGGATTCGAAGGAGGATTCAGGAATGAAAGTATGGGGTTCCACCCTGCTCGTCGGCTCGCTGCTTGCCGTCGCGTTGACGGGGTGCAGTTCCGGCAATAACGAGGGAGCCGGCAGCAGCGCCGCCTCTCCGGCAGCATCCGCCCGGCAGGGAGAAGAAACAATCTATATCGGCAAAATCAAAAGCATCGACAGTCAGACGGTAACGGTGTACAAATCGAGGAGCGAAACGGTACCGCCCGGAGAGAGCGAGGAAAGCACGGGTACGCAAAGCGAAGTCGATTCGGATTCGCAAAGCGAGGGAGGAACGGGCACGCAGAGCGAGCAAGAGCCGGAAGCGAGTTCGGGCATCCTAGCCGACAGCGAGGTGACGACCGTATCCCTCGAGGGTAGCTCAACCCAGGCGGAAGCTGCCGAGGCTGACGGCGATTCCGAGGCCGAAGGCAACAGCAATGCGGATGGCAGCGAAGACGGTCCACCTTCCGAGCAGGAGGACGGCTTCACGGAAGAAACGAGAACGCTTCAGATCACGGATACGACGGTGATCACGCGTTCGGAAGCTACGGCGGATGGCGGCGATGTCAGCGAGGATGGCGGCAATGTTAGCGAGTTGTCGGCTGCGGTCGATGCGGACTCCGCCACAGCTTCGGACTCGAGCTCAAACTCGGACTTAGCCTCGGACTCGGCTGCCGATGCCGCAAATGCTTCTGCCGGGACTCCATCTGAAACTCCAGCCGGCGACGAGACGGAAGAAAACGCGATCGCGCTATCGGATCTGCAAGCCGGCCAGTTCATCTCCTATACTTTGGTTGACGGAACGGATGAGGCACTGTCGGTTCAGTTGCTTGCGAGCAACCCGTTCGTATCGGCGGACGCAGAGACACCAAGCGCCCCGGCGGAGCCGGGCGCCAGCGCGCGGACTTCGCCCGAGGCGGCTCCGTCTGCCGACGGCAATCCGCCGCAAGACGGCACTCCTCCGCAAGACGGCAAGCAGCCACCATCCGGTGACAAGCCGGCGGACAAGCCCGCGTCGGGACAAGCTTCTTCCGGCGCCAAGCCTTCCGCGCCGGGTGCATCCGCGCCCCCTTCCGGCTCTGCCGCTGCCATGCCAAGCGCGGCTCCGTCCGCTTCCAGCAGCTCCGGCTCTGCCTCAAGCGGCAACAGCGGGAGCGCAAGCAGCGGCGGCAATGGCCAACAGGCGGCCTCTGACTCATCCGGCACAATGACCATCGGCAAGATCAAAAGCATTAGCGGCAGCACCATCACCGTCTACAAATCCTCGATGACGGCCGGCGGCGGCCAAGGTCAGGGCCAAGGCCAAGGCGGTCCCGGCGGAGGCACGCCTCCGAGCGGTACTCCTCCTGCCGATGCTTCCGCCAAGCCGGAAGGCGCCCCTGAAGGAGAAGGCGGCGGAGGTCCGCGAGAAATGACCTTTAGCGACGAGACGATGACGATCTCCGTTACGGATAGCACCAAACTAACATCCGCAGCGATGGCGGACGGCAAAATGACGGAGTCCGCCATTTCGCTCAGTTCTCTCAAGATCGGCGACATCCTCATGATCACGCTCAAAGAGGGAACCCAAGAGGCGGAAACGATCCGGCTGAGCGTTCAGAACAATTAACTAGAATCTTCTCGACTTGATGCACCACGCGTTGGTGTCGCGGGCCAGTTGAGTAACCATTACTCATATTGATGCGTCATGCGTCGGTGGCGCGGGCTAGTTGAGTAACCTTCGGTCCATCCTGGCAAATCACGAGACAGTTAAGAAAGGTATAAAAAAACAAAAAGCCGGCTCCCCGCACGCCCCAACGAGCGATACGGGAAACCGGCTCTTTTAACAACCCTTAAACTTCCAAACCGCCATCGGCGATGACCTTCTGGATGAAGTAGTAGCTGTCCTTAGGGTGACGCTCGAGCGTCTCGTAGTTCGTGTACACGATGCCGAAGCGCTTCTTGTAGCCTTCCGCCCACTCGAAGTTGTCGAGCAGCGACCAAGCGAAGTAGCCCTTCAGTTGAACGCCGGACTCGATCAGGCGATGCAGCTGGATGAAGTGCTTCTTGTAGTAGTCGGCGCGAAGCGCGTCATGCACGCGATTGCCTTCGACGAGTTCGTCTTCGTAGCAAGCTCCGTTCTCCGTGATGTAGATCGGAATGTCGCCGTACTCGTCCTTCACCCAAGACAGAACCTTGTACAGGCCGTCCGGATAGACGTTCCAGTCCATGAACGTCTTGTCGAAGCCGACTTGGACGTCTTCGCTGTCGAACAGGCCCTCGTCCTTCTTGTAGCGCGTGTAGCCGCCGCTGTAGAAGTTGACCCCAATGAAGTCGATCGGCTGCGAGATCGTCTCCATGTCTCCCTCTTGAATCGGCACTTCGGCGCCCTTGGAGCGGTACCAGTCGACCATGAACTGCGGGTACGTGCCCTTGAGCGTCGGCTCCATGAACCACTCGTTGTAGTAAGCGCGGCTGCGGCGAGCGGCTTCCACGTCCTCCGGCTTGGTGGTGAGCGGTTCATACCAGTACAGGTTGTGAGTCGTGCCGATTTGGCCTTCGATTCCGAGAGCGCGGAACTTCTTGACCGCTTCCCCGTGGGCGACCATGCAGTTATGGGCGACGGTCACGGCGAGCTGCAGGTCTTTGTTGCCCGGCGCATGGGCGCCGATGTAGTTCGACAGGAACGATACGCACCAGGTCTCGTTGAACGTGATCCACTGCTTGATTTTCCCGTTGAACTCTTTGAAGATCACTTCCGCATACTTCACGAATGCATCGATCGAATCGCGGTTCGCCCAGCCGCCCTTGTCTTGCAGAGCTTGCGGGAGATCCCAGTGGTACAAAGTAACAGCCGGTTCAATGCCTGCGGCAAGCAGAGCGTCGACGACGCGGCGGTAGTAATCGAGACCCTTCTCGTTCACTTCGCCCGTTCCTTGCGGGAAGATTCGCGGCCAAGCGATGGAGAAGCGGTATGCCTTAACGCCCAGCTTCTTCAGCAGAGCGACGTCTTCTTCATAACGATGGTAGCTGTCGCAAGCGACATCGCCGTTGTCGTTGTTCACGATCTTGCCTGGAGTATGCGAGAACGTGTCCCAGATGGACAGGCCGCGGCCGTCCTCTTGATAGGCACCCTCGATCTGATAAGAAGCCGTTGCCGTGCCCCAAACGAAATCAGACGGGAAATTTAACTTAGCCAACGTAAACCCCTCCGCGCTTAAAAATGGATGTACAATGTATAAAACGTTTTCCTTGATTCATTGTAATTCATTTCGGCGGAAAAGGCATAAGGTAAACATGTGCGATGTTGGCGAGTCTTTATTCGAATTGGCTGTTCCTTGTCCCGACTTCCTTATCCGAGCAGCGTAGTGGCTTGGGATTCCAGTTGCTCGCGGAACGCCTGCACTTCCGGGATACTCGTCTGGCCTCCATCCTTGGCCTTGTGGAAAACATAACCGTCCGTCTTGGTCAGCACGTCCAGGAACTGCTGCGCCAGCTTCGCCGTCGCCGTATCCGGATGCTCGCTGACGATTTTCTTATACAGCTCGGTAATCTCGGGCTTCGCCTTGTACGTGTCATAATCGAAGATCGGCGTGTTATCCAGGCCGTAGAACAGGTTGGTCGCATACTGGATGTACTTCTGCGTTGCCCCGGCCTTCTCCGGCGAGTCCGGGTAATCCTTGACATATTGTTCGGCGGTTAGCGCCCGGTTCGCTAGCTCATCCCAAGAGATCACGAGGCCGCCGTCGGAGGCTGTCTTCTGATCCGATTCGATCGACAGGAGCGCGATATAATCCTTCATGGACGGGTTCACGTCGGCATCGAATCTCTTCAGCTTGCCGTAGTCCACAACGGGGAAAACAAAGCCTTCCGCCGCCTCTAGCTTTAAGCCGCCGTCCAAGGCGGTTTGCACTTGCTCGCGCGCGGCGGCGTCTTCCATATTGGCGAGCTGATCCTCGGTGAACGGCCACTTCAGCTTGCGGAGCTGCTGCTGCAGCGTATCCGATTCGAAGCTCTTCTGAACCTCGCTTAACTGCGCATCATAATAGGAGAGCAACTGACGAAGCATCGCGTCCGCCATGTCCTTGGACACCTTCGGCAGATCGGCATCGAGCTGGGCGTTCAGATCGGCCAGTGAGGACTTCTGTTCCAGCTTTGCTTTAAAGGCATCAAGGATCTTGACGTCTTCCGAGTTAGCGGATGGGGCGGGGCCCGATGGCGTAGGAACGGGCGTCGACGCCGACGGCGAAGCCGCTGACGAGCTCGGCGCCGGGGTGTCCGTGCCGTTATCGTTATTGCTGCAGGCGGAGAGTCCCCCGACGATAAGCATCGAGGCCATCGCAACGGCCATTAGCTTGCGGTTTGTTTTCATTTTTAACATATTGCATAACCTCCTTCCCCAATACAGACGATTCCAATCTCCATAAGGTTTCCGATTCCCCACTAACTAGAAGGTTCCTACATCCTTCCTCACAACGTTGATTCCGCGACATCGGAAGGAACGGAATTGCAATTGTCTGGTTTTTGGGCTACAAAGAATAGAGAAGCAAGGATCTGACCATCTGCCGAAGAAAGGAGCTTGGAGGAATGAACTACAGCGAGACGGAATGGCGAATGCAGGACGACACCCGCATGTTCGCCTGCGAATGGCTGCCGGAAGACCCGTCGCGGGCGAAAGCCTTCATCGGTCTGGTGCACGGAATGGGCGAGCATACCGGGCGCTATGCCCACGTCGCCGAGATGCTCGTTCGGGAGGGTTATATCGTCTGGGCGTTCGATCAATACGGCCACGGGAGAACGCCGGGCAAACGCGGCCATGCGCCGGGCTACGACGCTCTCCTCCAAGGTCCCGATTTGCTGATCGCCGAAGCCTCTCGCCGTTATCCCGACCTGCCGGCGTTTCTCTATGGACACAGCATGGGCGGCAACGTGACCCTGAACTATCTGCTGCGCCGCCAGCCGAATATCGCCGGAGCGGTCGTATCGAGCCCTTGGCTTAAACTTGCGTTTAGCCCGCCGCCTCTAACCGCTCTCGTGGGCCGGATCGTGGAACGAATCTATCCGCAGTACTCCAACCATCGCCCTCTTGTCGCCGAGCGCTTGACCTCGGACCCCGCCATGATCCGGAGGATCGCCGAAGACCCGGCCGGTCACGGCTATATTACCGCCGGTTTCTTCTACGGAGTAAGCCGCGCCGGCCATTGGGCGATCGCGAATGCGAGCAAGCTCTCCGTTCCGGTGCTTCTCATGCACGGAAGCGACGACAAGGTCACCTCGCTCGAAGCGAGCCGACAATTCGCCGCCCGCTCGGGGAGCCGCTGCAAGCTGGTCGAATGGCCTGGATTTCGCCATGAGCTGCACAACGAGACGGAGCGGGGAGCCGTGTTCGCGGTCATTCGCCAGTGGCTTAGGGAGAAGGTCGAGGAATTTAACCGCAATTGACGTTAAGGAGCCGCCTTTCGGTGCAACGCTGATACAGCGCCCGGTCCGGCGGCTTTTCCGCGCTTGTCCTATTCCGAACGTTTGCTATACAATTTTGGAAGGCTATAATTTAGAAGGCTATAGATAGAAGCCGTACTCGGATAAGGAGAGGTAACCATGTCGAAATACCGTTTGATTGCGATGGACCTGGACGACACTCTGCTGACGGACGATCTTGCCGTAACGGAGAAAACCCGCAGCAGGATGGCCGAAGCCATCGCGCAAGGCGCCCACCTGACGATCGCGACCGGCCGCATGTTCGCTTCCGCGAAGAGAGTGGCGGAGCAGGTCGGCCTCAACGTTCCGATCATAACGTACCAAGGCTCTCTCATTCGCAACCTGCTTGATGAAGAAGTGCTGTACGAACGATTCGTTCCTTACGACAAAGTTCGTTTCTTGTACGAATACACCCGCGAGCACGATCTCCATCTTCAAACTTACATTAACGATCGGCTTTATTCCTTCGATAACGGAGACAAGCTCGCCGCTTACGCGAAGCAATCCGGCATCCCTTACATCGTGGAGCCCCGGTTGGATCGCCTGCCGGAAGGCAACCATACGAAGCTTATCATCATCGACGATCCGGCCAAGCTGGACGCCCTTATTCCGGTCTTGAAGCCTCTGCTCGGAGAAGGCGTTCACGTGACGAAGTCCAAAGCGAACTATCTCGAATTCCTTCATCCCGAAGGCACGAAGGGGCATGCGCTGCGGTTCCTGGCGGCCCATTACGGCTTCACGATGGACGAGACGATCGCCATGGGCGATGCCTGGAACGATCACGAGATGATCGAAGCGGCAGGACTCGGCGTCGCGATGGCCAATGCCATTCCGGAGCTGAAGGCGATCGCGAACTACGTCACGTTAAGCAATAACGAAGACGGCGTGGCTCACGTGCTGGAGAAGTTCGTGCTGAACCAATAAATAAACGGCCCGGGAATGCGAAGCTTGAAGCTCCCGAGGCCGTTTTTTTACGTCTTGTCGTAGTTCGCGTTCGCAAGTTCACCGAACCCTCCGCCTTTGCGGCGTCCACGGGCCGATGCTGCCGCAATTGTACGTGAAATATCATGTTCATGGAGCCCCATTCCCGTAAAATCGAGGAATGTACATGAAATTTCACGTTCATGGAGCCTCTTACCTGTAAAAGCGAGGAACGTACATGAAATTTCATGTTCATTGAGCTCCATCCGTGTAAAATCGAGAAATGAACATGAAAATTCATGTTCATTTAGCCCCATCCCGGTCTCCGTACGCCCCTTGTCCTCGCCGATCCTTGAGCCGCTTGGCTTTGAGCAGACGGAACATCTCCAGGCTATCGAGAAGGTGCTTGGCCTCCTCGTCGGTCAGCGGTTCTTCCGCGCCGTTGACGAGCAGCCGGTTCTCGGCGCCGGCGTTCCCTTTCTTCTCCCCGGTCAACAGCCAATCGATCGAGACCTCGTAGATATCCGCCAATTCCCTCAGCACGTCGTTGTCCGGCTGAGACCTGTCGTTCTCATATTTGGAGATCGTCGTGAAGTCGATGCCAAGCTTGTCCGCGACCTGGTTCTGCGTCCATTGTTTGCCGTTGCGAGCCTGCTTCAGACGCGATCCGAACGACATCTTCATCACCTCTTCTGATTCCCAGTATAAGAGAATAGGCGAACCTCCAACAGAATACTTGAAGAAAGTTCAAATTATCGGTTGATTCAGGAATAATTTACAAGTTAAAATAAGGATACTTGACGATTCTTCAATGTCAGGAAAGGAGCTTCCGCATGTTGCTACCGTCCATGCCCTTCTGGCTCATCATGTATGTCATTCTGTTTTTCCCTTGCGTTATCCTCTCTATTATCCTTGAGCTTCGGCATCGCAAACGGCTAGCCGCCAAGAGGGAGGAGAAGCCATGATCGTACGCTGGCTAAGACCCGGCTTGCCTCCCACCGACTGGGATTGTCCCGACATCGAGCAATTGCTGTTTCTGCTTCGGCTTGTGCCAACAATCCAGTTGAACGGCCATTGCTATCGATTCGTGCGCGCGACGCTGATGGTCGAGCCGGAAGCTCTGTCCGTCGCGATCCAAGTCGCGAACGATGCCCCGCCGGACTTCGAATCCGCAAGGCAACGCGAATAACCGCCGTCCCGGCGGCACCGAATAAAAAAAAGATCGCCTGCCGCCAAGCCGGATAGGCTTAAGCAGCGGACGATTTATTTTTTTATTCGATTCCGATCTTCTTCTCCAGCTTCAGCGACTTCACCGTGCCTAGAGGGCGAACGAACAGCTCTTGGCCGACAATCTCGTAGCCCATGTTCTCGTACAGCACCAGATTCCGGTGAACCGATTGGCGAACCATGCACGTGCTTCGGGACATCCCCTTGCTGACTCCCTTCCGCTCTATCCACTCCACCAGCATGCGGGCAAGACCGCGTTTTCTTCTCGTGGGGATGACGGACAGGCGGAAGAAGTAGATCGCGTCCCCTTCGAACCGGTAACGGACCATCGCCGACGGAAGGTTGTCCTCATACACGATAGCGGCGAATTCGCTGCCGGATTCAAGGCCTTCCCGGATGCTATCAACCGTCTCCTCCAGAGCGCTGGAAGGCGGAACCGCGGAGCGGAATTCTTCGAACGCCTCCAGCATGATCGAGTGAATGGCTTCGGCATCGGCTGCCGTCGCTTCCCGCACTTCTACGACCGGATCGGCGCTCGGCTTCGTTCTGGAAGCCCCTTGGCCCGCAGGCGCAGCGGATGCCGCGGACGGAGCCACGACCGGCTTCGGAGCCTCTTTCTCCCGCTCCTCTCCGTCCGGCAGCGCTTCCTCGTCGGGGGACTTGCGCGTCTGCTCTTCGTCGGCAACGGACGGTTCCTCCGTTTCGACCTCGTCCGGATCCACTTCCGCTTCCACTTCGATCGCTTGCGGCTCCGCGCCGAGCCTGTCCCCTTCGCCTCTTAAGTAATTCCGGCTTTTCCTGCTGAACAAGAAGAGCAGCGTCGCAAAAGACAGCACCAATTGGATCACGTCGATGGAGCTCAGCCACAGAATAAAGAAGCACATGATGATCGTCGGCCAGTACATCCGCCTCTTGATGAAGTACAGCGCAAGCGCGACCGGAAGGACGGCCATCGCGAAGTTCATGAACACGGTCGACATGTTGACGTCTTCCAGTTCCTTCTTATCGAGGGTGAAGATCTGCCCGAAGACGGTCACGATAAAAACTAATTTGATTAGCAACAAATACTGGGCGGTTTTGATACTGCTTGGTTTTGCGTTTTTGTTGAGACTGCTTGGCTTCAGCAAGTGGGGACCTCCTGGCGGTTGATGAGTTACTCTAATTATAGCTTATCTCTCCGGGAAAAATCGACTATCGTTCCTCTCCGGCTTAAGACCCTGTTAGGTTAGTACGGGCCTCGTTCCATTTGGTTGCATTCGGAAAGCGATTTCCACGCCCAGGGACGCGGCAAGCCGCATATGCGCAAAGAAACCGCTCATCTCCCATGGACGCGGATGACGGCCATAAGGAACGAAGCGGTTTCTCTCCGTAATTATTCGAACAAAGCTTTAATCAATTCTTTATTGACTACGGCGCCATTCCGATCGACAAGCCCGAAATCCATCTCTTTATAGCTCCAGTATGCGCGCCCGATTCGGCGTTCGTCCAGCAGTTTCACGACGTCGCGGACCCAACGAACGGCGTCGTCCGGCTGCGCCTGGTCGATGACTCCGAATTCCCCGCAATAGAGCTGCTTGCCCGCGTATGTCATAAAGTTATCGGCATGGCGCAAGTATTGCTCGATCAGCCGCTTGTCGTTTCTCTCCCACGCTTGGCGGCCCAGCTTATGAAGATATTCGGGATGCTTGTTCAGGTACGCTTGCGCCTCCGGCATCTCTCCGGGATAATGAACGACCTTGCCGTATTCCAGGATATCTTCGCTGAACGGAGCCAATTGATGGGTAAAGAACAGCGGCTCGTAATAGTGGAAATTATATACGACAAGAGGATCATCGCTTAAGGTCAACTCCTTCAGGGTCAGAACGCTGTTCGCGTCGTTGCCCCCGACGAGCACGACCCGATCCGCATCCGTTTGCCGGATGGCTTCCACCGCGCTTAAGTACACCCGGTTCCACTGATAGTCGGTGGAATCGGAGATCTCGTTGACCAGCTCGAAGACGAGCCGGTTCCCTATCCCTTGGTACCGCTTGGCCAGCATCGTCCATATCGCCAGAAATCTCTCCCGGTTCCCTTCCTCGTTCAGCATCGGATTCGGCTCGGGGACGTATCCGTATACTTGGCCCGGAGCTTTGTGCAGATCGAGAATGACGTTCAGCCCGTGCTTCCCGCACCACTCCAGGCAGCGGTCGATCCTCTCGAGATTCGCTTCGTCGTAAGTCATCGGCGCGCTCTCGTTCTCGATAATATCGTAGTCCACCGGAAGCCGGACATGGTCGGCTCCCCATCCGGCAATAACGGCGATATCCGACTCGGTAATGAACGAATCGAAATGATTCCCTCCCGCCAGATTGGCGAAATACTGGGATAGCCAGCCTCCCAGGTTCACTCCCGCTCTGAATCGGTCATAAAAAATCATCGGTTACTCCCCCTGGTCCATCGTTAATTTGGCCTGCCGTTTGCGCCCGCCTGCCCTCTGCTCCTGTACTCGTTAGGCGTGCATTGCGCGTATTTCTTAAAGGCGATATAGAAATTGCGAGCGACCTTATAGCCGACCCTTTCCGCGATCTCGGACACTCCCCAATCCTTCTCGTCCAGCAGTTTTTTGGCCGCCCGTATCCTCACCTGCGTTAAATATTGATGGTAGCCGATCCCCGTCTCGTTCTTGAACAATTGACCCAGATAGACCGGATTCATAAAGAAAATGCGGGAGATGCTCTTTAACGTAATCTCCTCGGCATAGTTCTCGTTGATGTAGTCCTGCATCTGCTCCACCAGCTTGCCGGGTCTGTTCCTTCGCGCCAAACGAATGTAGTCCACGATCTCGGCGCAGAACTCGTAGAACCGTCCCTCCAGTTCGTTGAGCGTAAGCTTATCGAACCAATCGTCGAGCTTAAAGCCGTCACCCAGAACTTCGCCCGCGTCGCCGTGGATTCGGATCAGAACGCGCAGCGCGGCAACCAGGTTCTCCGTCAGAATTCCGCGAATGAGGGCGGGTCCGGAGTTCAGCTCCCGAAGCGCGGAGAACAATCTCATCGTCTCGGCACGAACGTTCTCCAAATCCAGGGACCGTATCGCCTCCTCCAGCCCGCTCCGGTCGAATTCGGCGAGCTTGTTCCAGCCCCCTGCCGCAGAGTTGCCCGCAACGTCCGGATACCCGATCGCCTTGTTTCTGCCAAGAACGAACTTGCCTTCAACCGCTTGGACGGCTTGGGAGAAGCTCGACGACACCTCTGCAAGCCGGGCGACGGCTTCGCCGAAGCCCACGGTTACTTGCCCGTCGAGAACCTCCTCGCATTGCTCGAGAATCCTCTGCGCCAATGCACGGGGCTCTTGCCCGGTCTGGGCGTCCATCCGAGCCGGGGATCCGACCGGGGCCAAATGAAGAACGACGTATCTCTCCTGTTCGTCCATCACGATAATGGGGTAGCCGGACGGCAAGAGAGCTTGTTCGATCGCCAATCGGAACAGAGTGTCCCGCAGCTTCTCTTCCTCCTCCGCCTCGTCGTGCGAAGCTCCTCCTTCGTTTGTCCAGTCCGCGACGAATACGGTGTACCGGACGTCTTCCAGAGCCAGCTTCAACTCGGCGGCCCGTTGCGGAAGGCTGGACGCGTTCGCTCCATGGAGCGCATCGGCCGCCCATTTCTCCCGAAGCGCCTCCATTCCCTTGCCGATCATCCGGTCTTGCTCGCACCGCCGCACGAGCTCCTCTTTGACGGTCCGAACGGCCAGACGGAGCTCCTCCTCGCCGACGGGCTTCAGCAAATAATTCCGAACGCCGTACCGGATCGCTTCCCGGGCATACTCGAAGTCGCCGTAACCGCTGAGCAGAATAAAATGACAATGAGGGAGCTCGGGAATCGCCTTGCGAATCAGCTCCAGACCGTTGAAGACCGGAATTCGGATGTCCGTGATCGCGAGGTCGGGCTTCTCGGCCAGAAGCAGCTGGTGCGCGTCTTCGCCATTGTCCGCTTCTCCCGCCAGAACAAACCCGAGCCCTTCCCAATCGATCAGCTCGCGCAGCCTGGCTCGGACATTGAGCTCGTCGTCGATGATCACGGCTTTAAACATCGGAATCCTCCCCTTCGAGCACGGGAATTCGAACTTCGATCTCCGTCCCCTCGCCGTAAACGCTGTTTATCTCCAAGTGTCCTTGCTCTCCGTAATACAGCCGAATCCGATCGTACGCGTTTTTTAAACCGATATGACGATCCGTCTCTCCGGCTTCATGACCACGCAGAATATCGCGAATCTCCTCCAGCCGCCATTCTTCGATGCCCACGCCGTCATCCCGGACCCGAATGACGATCTCCTTGCCCGGTCCCCTCTCCTGCTTCTCCACTTTAAGAAGAAGACTGCCGCCTTCCTTCTTCATGGAGAGGCCGTGGTGCACCGCGTTCTCTACCAGCGGCTGGAGAAGCATCTTCGGGAGCTTAAGGGGCAGCGCCTTCTCCGACACCTCCGCTTGCCAAGAGAACTTGTCCGGCATCCGGAATCGTTGAATCGCCAAGTACTCCTTGATGAACTTCAGCTCCTCCTCCAGAGAGACGAGATCCTCCGTCCATCGAATGCTTCGCCTGAAGCTGTTCGCCAGGAATTCAACGATCTTGGCCGTCTCCTCTTTATCGTTGCGGATGCCATAGAGAACGGCGTCCAACGTGTTGAAGAGAAAATGCGGGTTGATTTGGCTATGCAGCCATTTCAATTCGGATTCCCGGTTCTTAAGTTCCATATCCTTCTGGGTCAGCTGCATCTCATAGACTTGCCCTACGAGCGTGTCGAGCTTAGCGGCCATCGCGTTGAACGCGTTGCCCATATAAGAAACCTCATCCCGACCTCCGAAGCTGACCGCGACGTCGAAGTCTCCCCGCTCTACTTTTCTCATCTTGATGACGAGCTCCTTGATTCGGCGGGTGATGCTTCCGGACATGGTGACGGAAATGAGACAGAGCAGCACAACCAATAGCGCGAACGCGCCAAGCTGATAGAGCTTCGACTGCCGGGTCACCGCAAGGATCGTCTTCTGAGGCACCGTCTTGACGAGAGCCCACTGTTCGTTCGGGAATTGCGATAAGGCGAAGGGGATGCCCGTCAACCGTTCTTCGATCCCGTCGCGCTCGATCTCCTTCGAGAGGAGGCCTTGTCCTTCTGTCCGGACGTCCAGCTCCGTTCCGCCGTACGGTTGGCCGAGAGCCGTTCGGTCCGTCGAACTGAGAACGGCTCCGTCGGGCCCGAGAAGATAGGCCTCTCCGCCTTCCGTTTGCCCACGGATGTTGCCGTACAATTGATTCTCGTCGATATAGAGAACGACCATGCCGACGACGACGTTGTTCAGGTTAAGCATCCGCGACAGCGTAACGAGCTTCTCGCCGGAATCGGGATCCTCCCGCAGCTTCCAAAGCACCTTGCGGCTAGCCAACGTCTCGTCATAAAGATTAGCTTCATAGGTTCCCGGCTCGACGGGCGCGATCTCGAAGCGGTTATAAAGCAGCGTGTCGTTCTTGGTGAAGATCGTTATCTTCTTGATCTCCGGCCTGAGCGTCAGGTATCGCGCGAACAGCGGCCGAATCAGGGTGTAATAGCCTTCCATGCTCTCGCCCGGCTCGTCATAATCGGAATAGAAATATCTCCAGATCTTCGGGTCGTAGCTGATATCGCTGGATAAGGAGACGAAGGAATTCAAGGAGGATTTCGCGTTCTCCATGATTTGCAGCAGGTCCTGCTTCTCTACGGATATCGATTGTTCCTTGAGAGAAGAGTCCAACAGCCTCATAGAATAGATTCCGAGAGTGAGCAGAGGAATGGCGATCGCGGCCAAGTAAGTCAGAAGAAGCTTGGAACGCAACGTGCGAAGCCGTATCGGACTCCATCGCGCCATCATCGCTCCAAGCTTCTTCATGTTCGTACCTCCGCTAATTCTTAGATGTAAAAAACCTGGTTATTGCGTTACTCCCCACAGCTTAAGCCGGGTTTGAATCGCTTCGGACATCGCCTTCTCCCAATCGCCGATCTTGCTCTCGTTGCGCAGCTTGTCGACGAAGTCGTTCCACTTGGCGTCGAAGGTGGCGTCATCGCCCGACATCACGATATCCCCAACCATGATATGGCGAAGCTCGTTCGCTTTCGCGCTTGCCAGCTCCGCCTTGGAGCCGGATTCGATCGGAATCGTCCACGCGAAGCCGTAAGGCGTTCTCGTTCCGGTCGTATCGAACAGTTGCCCCCAATATTTGACCCCGTATTGTTGCAGCACCTTCTTGGTTTGGTCATCGTAGGAAGCATAGATCGCATCGGTATTGAACGGAGAAGCGTAGTCGCCGTCATCCAGCTTGATGGCGCCGTTATACTGAGGCCACCAGGTTAGAGAGTTCACCCCTTGCTGCCACCTGTATGCGGGATCGGAATTCCACTCCTTCGTGACTTCCGGCTTCTGCACGCGCTTGCCGTCCACGATATCGTAATGGACTCCTTCGATTCCCCAGTTCAGCAGCACGTTGCCTTCTTCGCTTAAGAGGTAATCCATGAACTTGATCGCCGCAACCGGATCTTTGGCCTTGACCGTGATGCCCATGCCCGTATCGTATGACTCGCTGTACACCTGGCTTCTGTCCTGGATGCCTTCTTCCGCGACGATCGGGAAACGGGCATAAGCGCGTTCCGGCATGCCGGCTTGGCGCAGCGCCGCTTCGTCTTCGCTGATCAGGCCCGCGTTATAGATCATGGCGAGAACCCGGCCGCTGGCTACCTGGGAGTTGAACTCGTCGTATTTCGTGATAAAGCCGTTCTTATCGAGCAACCCGCCCAGGTAAAGCTTATTGAGGAATTTCAAGTAGTTCTTGAAGGAATCGGTCGTATTGAAATAAGTGACGTCGAACGTCTTCTGATCGACATAGGCGTCCGAATCGTCCGTGAAGCCGTAAGCCCATAGCGCCGGATTGTTCACCGTCTGGTTATAGCCCCAGGAATCGGCCCACAAGCCCCATGGAATAAACGGCTTGCCGTCGATCTGCTTGTTCTCCGCCGTGTATTCCATAAGCATATTGTAGACGTCGTCCAACGTCTTCAGCTTCGGATACCCGGTCTTCTCCAGTACGTCGTACTGAACGAGAAGTGTGCCTCCGGGCTCGACGATCTCCTCCGGACGGTTCTTCGGGGAAGGCAGGAAGTAGATCTTGTTGTCCTTCGGATTGCGCAGCTTGTTCAGGGAGTCTCCCCATGCTTTCTTGATGTTGGGTCCGTACTCCTCGATCAGATCATCCAGCGGAATGAGCGCTCCGGCATCGATGAACCGCTCGTCTATACGGTCCAGGATATCGGGATATTCGCCGCTTGCGATCATGACGCTTCTCTTCTCGTCCGCGCCGGCACCGGAGATGGTTTGAAGGTCGATATCGACGTGCGTTTTCTCCATCAGCTTCTTCCATACCGGCGAATCGGTCAGGCTGGACTGCACTTCCTCGGTGAAGGTAAACATGCTCAGATGGGTCGGCTTGGAGGCAGCGCTTTCATTTGCGCCCTTCGAGGTTGAACCGGCCTCGCCATTGCCCCCGCCGTTCGAGCAGGCCGTGAAGGCGGCCGTCATTAACGACAGCGCCAGGACGCCGGCAATCTTTCTCTTCTTGCCCCTACGCATAGATGTCTCGCTCCTTCTAGTAAATTATATTATAGATCAGTTGCCCGATCTTTAATATCCGTTCTCTTCGGCTCGGCGCCATGTCAAGGGTTATCCCTTGACCGCGCCCAGCGTCATTCCGTGTACGAAATATTTCTGAACGAACGGGTAAACGACGACGATGGGAATCGTAGCGACGATCGTAATCGCCATGCGAATGGATTGAGGCGTAGAAACGACTCCCGTGCCTCCCGCCAGCTTGCTTCTCAGATCCGCGTCGTTCCTCACGCTCGCCGTCGATTGGGAGAGGATCTTGACCAGCTCGTATTGCAAGGTCGTCAGCTTCTCGTTGGCCGTATAAATGAACGTGTCGAACCACGCGTTCCACTGGTCGACCGCCACGAACAGCAGGATCGTCGCGATGATCGGCATCGACAAAGGGAAAATGATTTTCGCGAAAATGATAAAGTCGTTGGCGCCGTCGATCTGAGCGGATTCCTGCAGGCTCGCGGGAAGGCCGTCCATGTAGCTGCGGGCGATCAACAGGTAAAACGGCTGCAGCAGCATCGGAATCAGGTAGACCAGGAAGTTGTCCAGCAGTCCGAGCCCCTTGATGACGAAGTAGATCGGGATCAACCCGCCGCTTACATACATCGTTATGACGAAGAGACGCTGCAACAACTTTTGGAACAGGAAATCCCTTCGGCTAATGACATAGGCGAGCATCGCCGTGCTTCCGACGGACAGCAGCGACCCGATAATCGTCCGCAGGAACGAATTGCCGAACGCCGTCGCCAGCTGCGGGAGATCGAAGATCATCTTGAAGTTATCGAGCGTGAAGCTTCTCGGCCACAGGTAGACGCCTCCGCGAAGCGTATCGAGCGCATTGTTGAAGGAGAGCACGAGGATGTTCCAGAACGGATACAAAGTAACGACGCCGACGATCAAGAGAAGAAGCGCATTGATGCCGTCAAATACCCGGTCGCCTTTGTTTCTTCGGATTCGATTGTTCATTAGAGCCTCCTCTAAATGGCTTTGCCTTCGATGAATTTCCCGGATAGCTTGTTCGCCGAGAAGAGCAGAATCAAACAAATGACCGAGTTGAAAATGCCTAGCGCGGCGCTCATGGAGAATCGGGACATCTGCAGACCGTAGCGGTACGTATAAACGGCCAGATTATCGGAATAAGTCAGCGTCATGTTATTGCCCAGCAGGTAGCTGGGATCGAAGCCCGACGCATTGAACAGATTGCCGATATTGAGAACCGTGAGAATCGCGATCGTCGGCATAATGCCCGGAAGAGTAATGTAGCGTATCTTCCCGATTCGCCCCAATCCGTCCACTTCGCCGGCTTCGTAAAGGGTTTTGTCGATGGACGTCATCGCCGCGAAGTAGATGATCGCGGTCCAGCCGGCTTCCTTCCATACCTGGCCCACCGTGACGATGACCCAGAACAGCTTGCCCTGCGCCATCCAGTTGATCGGCTCGTCGATGAGGCCGACCCACAGAAGCAGATTGTTGACGACGCCTCCGTCCGTGGACAATACCGTGTAGAAAATGTTGGAGACGATGACCCAGGAGACGAAATGAGGGAGATAGGAGATCGTCTGAATGCTTCGCTTGAAGAACTTGTTCCTCACTTCGTTCAGCATGAGAGCCAGCAGGATCGCGCACGCCGTGCCGAAGACGACGTTCAGAATCCCCATGACGAACGTATTTCTCACAATCTCGTAAAACCTCGGATCGACGAGAAACTCCTTAAAAAATCGGAACCCGGTCCATTCCGATTGCAGAATGCCGATCGCGGGCTTGTAGTCTTTGAACGCCATAATCCAGCCGAACAAAGGCGTATAGGAAAAGACGAGCACCCACGCGACGAACGGAAGGCACATCGCGAGTAAATAACGCTGACGGACCAGCTTGCGGTAAATTCCCGGCTTTGGCAACGGTTCTCTCCTCCTTCTTTTCTGGCTGCCTCCGTATTATAAAAAGAAGCCGCGGCTCCATATAAGGACGCAACTTTAGGCGGAACGGAAAAAAAGATAGGAATTGAAACCGATTACAGAAATCGCATCCGAAAGCCGGTTGAAAAAAATCGGCAGTTCCGAAAAACAGATGTTGCCATATTACTGTGTACGATATATATTGTTTATACAATACACCATTTTATCGAAAGGGAGTTTACGATGACAAAACTGGCTATCGAAGTCAAAGGGCTGCGCAAAACGTTCGGCCGACAGGTCGTGCTGGACGGAATCGACCTGAACGTAGAGACGGGAACGGTCTTCGCGCTTCTCGGCCCGAACGGCGCGGGCAAGACGACGCTGATCAACCTCCTGACCACCTTGGTCGCGCCGGACGCGGGGATCGTCAAAGTTGCCGGACACGATGTCGTCAAGGAGAAAAAGGAAGTCAAGCGTTCGATCAGCCTGACCGGACAGTTCGCCGCGGTAGACGAGGTGCTGACAGCGGAAGAGAATCTTCGAATGATCTCGCGGCTCTCGGGGCTGTCTGCGGCCGAGTCGCGCAGCCGCGCAGCCGAGCTTCTCCGGCGCTTCGACCTCTTGGACTCCGCCAAGAAGAAAGTGAAGACGTTCTCGGGCGGAATGCGGCGCCGGCTCGACCTTGCCATCAGTTTGGTCGCGGACCGTCCGATCCTGTTCCTCGACGAGCCGACGACCGGACTCGATACGGTGAGCCGCCGCACGCTGTGGGACATGATTCTGGAGCTGAAGAAGCAGGGAATCACGATTTTTCTCACGACGCAATACCTGGAGGAAGCCGACCAATTGGCCGATCGCATCGCCGTGATCTCCGGTGGCCGGGTCGTCGCGGACGGCACTCCGGAGGAATTGAAAGCCAGGGTCGGCGGAGAAGTGCTGGAGCTTCGGGGAACGGGGGATGTCGTACTGGAATCCATTCCGATCGACGGCAGCGTCCGAGACGTGAGCCGGATCCTAAGCGAGCTGTCCGCCCGTTATCCGGCGGATACGCGAATCGCGATCCGCAAGCCGAGCATGGACGACGTGTTCGTCGCTTTGACGGTTAAACCTAGGGAGGAGATTGCCTAATGAGAAGTTCAATTACCGGTTCCGTATCCGCGTTCACGAGCCAATCGGTGTTCATCGGCCGGAGCTTGCGCCATAGCCTTCGCAACGTCGACGCCCTGATCATGGCTATCGTTCTTCCGATTATGCTGATGCTGATGTTTACTTACATCTTCGGAGGAGCGATCGACCCGACCGGCGACTACGTGAACTACGTCGTGCCGGGAATCATCCTTCTGACCGCCGGCTACGGCTCGGCCAGCACGGCCGTCGACGTGAACCAGGACATGACGGGCGGCATCATCGACCGCTTCCGGACGATGCCGATCGCGAGCCACGGCGTCGTGATTGGCCATATCGTCTCCAGCCTGGCTCGCAATCTGCTCGCGACCGGAATCGTTATTCTCGTCGCGATGCTCGTCGGCTTCCGTCCGTCGGCCGGCCTCCTGGACTGGATCTTCGCGCTTGCCCTTATCGCTCTCTTCATTCTCGCCTTGACCTGGCTGTTCGCCGGCATCGGTCTCGTCGCGGGCAGCCCGGCGGCGGCGTCCGGATACGGATTCATCCTGCTGTTCCTGCCGTATCTATCCAGCGCGTTCGTCCCGACCGAGACGATGCCGAGCTGGCTTCACGGAGTCGCCGACCACCAGCCGATCACCCCGGTCATCGAGACGATCCGGGGCCTGCTGACCAGCACTCCGATCGGGAACGACGCTTGGATAGCGGTCGGCTGGTGCCTGCTTATCCTCGCCGTCGCGTTCGCCTGGAGCGTCCGCTCCTTCCGGCGTTTGGCGGGAAGAAGATAGAAGGCTGGGCGCACAAGAAAGGCGGCTTCGGGAGGAATTGATATGCTCCCCTTTAAGTAGACAGGTGAAATAATAAAACCTGTTACTTAAAGGGGAGTATTTTGTTGGGCAAAATTAACGAGTACAGCGGGATTCAAAAGCTGGAGATTTTGCGGGAGCTTGAGGA
>Ga0065721_10049789_pt1 | contig 27277 bp, 20 predicted proteins | sample Mesricmetagenome_FD_59108 | JGI IMG/M metagenome (GOLD analysis project Ga0065721, IMG submission 59108) | Mesophilic microbial community from rice straw/compost enrichment Sample: eDNA_1 v2 (version 2) | ecosystem: Engineered > Solid waste > Grass > Composting > Bioreactor | place: USA: Davis... | reverse complement strand
GCTCACAGAAATTCAGCTGGGATCGAACTACGCACCACCCACCGCCCATACGTAGGTTTCCCCTTCGTTGCAGATTCGTGATGGGCGGAGCCCTCCTCGGAGAGGAGGGCATAACGTTACCTGCTTAGTTCATCTCTATGGATATTCTGTTCTAAGCTACTGAATTAGTCAGCACGTCTTTGGATGCTAAACAGGAATTGAGCAGGTAACGCGATCCCCTCCTCCGCGAGGAGGGGTCCGCCGGACCGCAGGTTCGGCGGGGGGTGGTGCCTCACTTCTCACAAAAACTCGTCTTCGCAATATAAATCTTCCTCACCTGCACATTAATCAACGCCTGTTGCACCGCAGGATCATTTGCAAATGTGCTGGGCTCCAACTCGTTTTTAACGATAAGAATACCCCCTTCATTCGGACCGAAGATTGCTTCTGTAACTACATCGAGTTTTGGTGTGAGACTTTTGAGAAACTCATCGTGTTTCTGAATAAGGGTCGGATAATTTCCCGCCGTGAATTTCTCAACAATGGCATCGAATCGAACGAATGTGTATGAAATCATTTCATACTCCCCTTTGACCGGACAGATTGCACCAATGCGCGGAGTGTAAGGAAGGATTTCGATGTTCCACCGATTCGCGCGAACAGCTGGGTCGGTGTTTACCCATTCCGTCGCTTCATCAATCGACGTTGTGTTGAGGATGAAGATTCCCCCACCATCATGGAAGGGTCCGGCTGCAAGCAACTTGCCCTCACTTGCCAGGCGATTGATGTTATCCATATGCGCCTCGAAGAGGCGGGTTTCAGTTTCCTTGTCGATTTTCTCGGCGTCCGGCTTCTTGTTGAGGAAAGTGATGACATAAGTTTTCGGCTGCGCTACAGAAATGCACGGCAAAAGCAGGAGAGCGATAATCAAGAGGCGCGTCATAGTTATAACACAAAATATTCAATACCAATGCAGAATGCAAACGGACTTCTGCAACCTGACGGAGTAGGGAGGCTCGTCTAAACCACCGACGTCAATGCTTTGACAAGTCGCTGCAAATCGTCGGCGTCATTGTAAACGTGCGGTGAAACCCTGATCGCGTTTCCCCGGATTGAAACGTAGATCTTGTGACGCGTAAGAACCGATCTCAATTTGTCGGGATCTATTTCTTTCGAATGGCGCACGCCAAACAGGTGTGATGAGCGATACGGCAAGTCCTCAACGATGAAACCTTTTTCGCGCAGTTTTTCGATCGCATCTTTTGAGATTGACTCGCAATATTCCTGAATGTTTGGCACTCCCCAGCGATTGATTTGTTCGATCGCTTTCAGCGCCATGGGCACCAGGATAAAATTGCTTTGCTCACCAACGCTGTATCTCGCTGCCCCCGGCTGGTATTCGGGCTGATAAGACACGAGGCTTGAAAAGTTCTCGCTTTCGAGACGGTTAATCCAATTCTGCTCAATCGGTGTCCCGCCGTCGAAGTGTGGTCCGTAGTACGCGAGACCAATCGAGTATGGACCCAACAGCCATTTATACGATGCACAGATCAGCGCATCGGGATCAACCTCTGCTACATCAATCGGGAGAGCACCGACGGATTGAGTACCATCCACGATAAGCAGCGCGCCGACTTCCCGTGTACGCTTGCGGATTGCCTTGAGGTCGAACAGCGTCCCGTCGGTCCAATGTACGTTCGCGATGGCTACGACACGTGTTTTGTTTGTGATGTTTTCAAGAAACCTGAGATTCCAGTTCTTGCCGCGTTCTTTGCTCTCGCCATCAGGAGCAACTACTTTGAGTTCTGCGCCAGTCTCCTGGCACAACATCTGCCATGGATAGTAGTTGCTGGGGAACTGTTCTGACGCGACAAGTATATTTTCACCCTTTGTGATCGTGATATTTCTCGTCACGTTTGCCATCCCATACGACACGGAAGGGATTACGGCGATCCGGTTTGCATCATTCGCGTTGATGAGTTTTGCGAAAGCCTGCTTCAAGGACTGCTGGTCAGAATAGAAGTCCCCAGGTTTGATGATAGCCGGGTTGCGTTTTAATCGTACCCCGCGGACGCCCGCTTTCTCGACGCTCTTCAGCAGAGGCGCCATGTAAGCGCAGTTGAGATAGGTAATACTCTTGGGAAGGGAGAACCTTCCATATTTGCAAGTCAGCATTGATGTCAGAAAGATGATTTTCTTTTGCTCTGCGTGGGGCGGCCGGGAGCCTTCCATTCAAGCGTGTTGATTAAATGCATCATGTCGCGCTTCATGTATTCAATGGCAGGTGCAAGCGAATCGTTTTGAACTTTCGTGTAGAAATACAAAGCCCCGCGGATGAAGTTAGTCGACGAATCAGTAATGGTGAACTGAAATTGACTTGGGACTTCTCCTTCGAGCTCTGCGATGACGGCTGTTTTCCCCGAAGGTGTTACCGTTAGAATTTCGTTGATCGCGTACGCCTTAATCTGATGTTTAGCAGTGAGCGTGTACGAGTCATTTACGAACTCGCGAAGAAGTTTCTCACTTCCCTTGAGCGCCTGATACGTGATGTGGATGTTGGACTTCATCATCGGATAATAAAGCTCGATCCAATACTTGCCACGGACGAACGATGTATCGGGCAGGAGCTTTGCATGCTTTGAGTATTCGAATGTGTAAGGCAGAGAATCCGGGAGCTGTTGGTATTCGTGTTCAGGCAGGTCGAGTCGGTTATAACCCAAAGGTTTTGGCAAATACTCCCGATCACAGGAGGAAAGGAGAAACGCGAGAGCCGCGATAAACAAGGAAGAGGAAACCCTATAATTTCTGCGTGTCATTTATCAGCACTTTAACCTTCTTGACTCTGCGGTTGTCAAGCTGCTCGATTACAAAGGTAAACGGTTTTATTACGATTGGTTCTCCTGTTCGGAGAACCGAGCCCTGAATTTGGCGTAACATGCCGCCAAGCGACTTGTTTGCACTCTTTGCCCGGTTAAACACCGGTCCCTCTACGTTGAAGATCTTGCAAAAATCATGCATGGAGGTCTTCCCGTCGAATAAGAACGTTCGATTGTCGAGTTTCTGATAATGCGACCCAAGTTCGTCAAACTCGTCGTTGATATCGCCGATGATTTCCTCGATAATATCCTCAAGTGTGATGAGCCCGGTGAGAGTCCCGTATTCATCCACTACCAACGCGAGGTGCACTCGCTTCTCCTGGAAGTCTTTCAGCAGATGATCGATCTTCCGTGTTTCGAGAGCGAAGTACGCTGGCCGGATGAGTTTCTGCCACGGGAAGGAAGCGTTCTCATCGAGAAAAGGCAACAGGTCTTTGATATACAATACACCCTCGATGCGATCAGGGGAATTGCGGCAAACAGGTATACGCGAGAAGCCGGATCGCCTTACAAGGTCAAGAACGGAAAAGAAATCCTGCGAGATGTCAGCATAAACAATCTCACTGCGAAGGCGCATCACCTGCTTGACAGTAAGTGTTCCAAAGTTGACAATGCCTTGTAGAATCTCCTTTTCACTCTCAGATGTGTCTTTGTTCTCGCTGGCGAGTTGGAGTGCTTCATTCAATTCCTGGGCGGAGCTCTCTTCAAGAAGTTTCTCGAGTCTTCCCTCTACCTGCATCGACATCCTAAAGAGCGGGTTGAGAAGCGGCTTGTATATTTTGATCAAGCTTCGGCAGAAGTTCGCAGAGCGCCTTGCGATGGACAAGTTGTTTGCTTTCCCGTATACCTTTGGAATGATTACGCCGAAAAACGTGAATGCAACTGTCAGGACGATGGTTCCAATCAGTATCGAGGAATCGGTGAACGATTTCTCCTGGTTGACCAGAAAGAATATGAAGATTACTGCACAACCCGAGATCATGCTGTACTTCCAGGCGTTCAATGTTGTTAACAACAGACGCGGGTTGGTCTGCAGGTCGGCGATGTTCTGTTCTTCCTTGATAGAGCTATTGCGAAGTCGCTCAAGATCGTCCGCATGCAACGAAAAGAATGCGGCTTCCGTCGCGGAGGCAATGGATGTCAACAGGATCAGAAAGACTACAAGAATAATGTAGAGAACACCAGGTTCCAGCGAAAGAAATAATAACGTATAACTGGGAGGTTCGTCCAAGCTGAACGTATTAAGTGAAACTTAGGGTCAGATCAGAAAGGGAGATCGTCAGTAGTATCGCCGGGGCCGTAGCTCGGTTCAGGCGCTGCTCTTTCTGATGTACGAGGGCTGTAGTCGGCTCCACCTGACGTGCCGCCGCCACTGCGCGAACCAAGCATCGTCATGTTATCAGCGACGATCTCGGTGGTATATCTTGTGACACCTTCCTTTTCCCAGGAGCGTGTTCTCAATTTACCTTCAATATAGACCAGGTCTCCTTTGCGTAGGTATTTCTGCGCAATCTCTGCAAGTCCTCTCCAGAGCACGATATTGTGCCACTCAGTGGACTCCTTCTTTTCCCCGGTTGTTCGGTCCTTATACGTTTCAGAGGTCGCCATCGTGAAGTTTGCAACGGCAACGCCGTTATCTAAGTTGCGAACCTCAGGATCTCTGCCCAGGCGGCCAATCAATATCACTTTATTTACTCCAGACATATTCTATTGCGTTAAGGACTAAAATATCAAACGGGATTCAAAAGTACCAATTTTCCCCGAACTTAAGACGCTCTTGTCGGCGAGAAAGCGACTGATAAGTACGGGCTTCGGTAATTGATCAATTTCCTGATAGGTATAGAAGGTGAGGTTCCCGGCGGGACGCTTAAAATTCCTTTTTGCCCTCAATTGGATGAAGTTGCAGTGAATGGTCTGGTGAGAAAGCGTGTGAACGTATTTTTCGGAAACGGCGACGGCAATTGTTGATTTCCGAAGGTCGTCGTATTCCGGACGGTTCATCAACTTTTCCGGATCGGTTAAGCGTGTTGTCTCAATAAGGAAGAAATCAAATAGGCCGTGCCAGATGTCGCGCTCCTCGCGCCGTTTCATTAAAAGGGCATTATCCTTTTCAATAACCAGGTAATAGAAATATCGTTTCCTCGCTTTCTTTTGAGCAAGCTTGACCGGCAATGACTGAATAAGCCCCTGATTAAAGGCAAAACAGGAATCCCTGAATGGGCAGTCGTCGCACTTTGGTTTCTTTGGCGTACAGAACAACGCACCGAATTCCATCACACCTTGATTATAAAGGGCGGGCTCACCTTCCGAGATGAGTTCGTTGGCGAGCGTTGTGAATCTTTTAAGTCCCTCGGGTGTATTTATTGGAGTGTCGATGCCAAAGACCCTTGACAGAACGCGAAAAACGTTACCGTCAATGACGGCGACCTTTTCATTAAAAGCGAGTGATGCAATCGCTGCCGCCGTGTAGTGACCAATACCTGGCAGCTTTTGAAGTTCGACGCTGCGGCTGGGGAAGATTCCGTTATAAGATTCTGCGACTACTTTGGCGCATTTGTGAAGATTGCGAGCTCGTGTGTAGTAGCCGAGGCCTTGCCAAAGCCGCAAGACTTCTTGCTCAGAAGCGTTCGCTAGATCGAAGACGGTCGGAAATGCGTCGGTAAATTTATGGTAATACGGGAGGCCTTGTACTACGCGTGTTTGTTGAAGAATGACTTCCGACAACCATATCAGGTAGGGATTGGTGGTTTCACGCCAGGGAAGCGGCCGTCTGTTTTCGAGATACCACTTAACGATTTTTTTCGAGAAATATCGCCTGCCCATCCCCCTGATAATCAATTTTTTCAATATTAATTTTTAATTCTAACAAGGCAAACTAAATTTGGCCTCCCGAACCTTAGACTAAAAAATATTCACAGTGACTAAAGCAGATGTAATCAACGAAATTGCAGAAAAGACCGGAGTGGACAAAGCTGACGTTACCGCATCGGTTGAAGCATTTTTTAGTGTGGTGAAGAATTCCATGGCGAACGGTAACAACATTTACATACGTGGCTTTGGTAGCTTTATTAACAAGAAGCGCAAAAGAAAAATAGCCAGGAATATTTCACGCAACACGGCCCTCGTGATCGAGGAACACTTCATTCCAAGTTTCAAACCTGCGAAGATCTTTATCAATAAGATAAAGAACAGCGAGAAGGTGAAACAGTTAGCAGAAAAGTAACTTTGAAGGATGGTCTGTTTTGAGCAAGTCGTGCTCGAAACAGTTCACATCTCCTGATATGGTAAAGACACGTCTACTACTCATTGGCATCTGTGCCATTACTATATGGCTACTTTTTCAGCTGCCGAAGGTTGTCATTGAAAATGAAGGAAGACTTTCAGGGACGTCAGTCCGTGATAGTATTGTCTCCAATCTCCCCGACCACATTCAGACACCTGTTGAAGTGCGCAATGCTATTGGTGCATTAAAGAAGCAATTCGCAGAGGGTGTCAGGAATGAAAAAAATGCTATCTTTGCCGACTCTTTGGCAAGCCTGTATAAGGCTGCCAATCAGTTTGATAGCGCGGGGTGGTATGCGGAGAGGGCATCGGAGTTCTACAACGATGCTGAACGCTGGATGAAAGCCGCCGATAGTTACTATCAGGCTTATACACTTGCGCTGACAGAAGACAAACAGCGCGAATACGCCAGCAAGTCCCAGGAGTACTTCGGAAAAGTGTTGAACGCCGATCCCGGGAATCTCGAGGCAAAGACAAAGATGGCGATGACTTATCTCTCGTCGCCAAACCCGATGCAGGGGATTGTGATGCTGAGGGAAGTGCTGGAGAAAGACCCGAACAATGAACTCGCCCTTTTTAACATGGGCATGTTGTCAGTTCAGTCAGGTCAATATGCACTTGCTGTTGAACGATTGGAGAAGTTGGTTGAAGTGAACCCGACCCATATCCAGGGACAGCTGCTTTTGGGATTGGCGCTGATGAACAGCGGCGAACGCGAGAGAGCAAAAGCGCAGTTCGAAAAGGTAAAAGAAATGGATAAGGATCCGGCGGTGCAGGCAACGGTGGATTCGTATTTGAAAGAACTTAAATAAAACTTTTTAACCATTCCCGCGAAAGCGGGCAACAAATCAAAATATTCATATGCCGAGCGGAAAAAAACGAAAGAAGCACAAAATGGCGACGCACAAGCGTAAGAAACGCCTCAGAAAAAACAGACATAAGAAGAAATAATGCCAGATGCCTATAGGCGCCTGTTATGCGCGCCTATAGCCCGCATTCTGTTTTTGGATGCTTATACTACATTAACCCATTTGTGTTTTGAGTAACGAACTAATTATTAGTGCAACTCAAGACGGATGTCGTATAGCCCTTCTAAAAGATAAGACGCTCGTAGAATTCCACCAGGAATCCGAGGGAAGCAAATTCACCGTAGGTGACATTTATCTGGGAACAGTTAAGAAAGTCGTTCCCGGATTGAATGCAGCCTTTATCGATGTTGGTTACGATAAAGATGCTTTTCTGCATTACCTCGATCTCGGTCCCCAGTTCAGTTCACTCCAGAAGTTTACGAAACTGGTACGGTCCAAGAAGATCAATGGAGGAAGACTCGACAAATTCAATTCGGAACCGGATATTGATAAGCATGGAAAAATTGTCCAGCAGCTTACGAAGAATCAATTAATACCGGTCCAGATTGTAAAAGAGCCGATCTCAACAAAAGGGCCCCGACTATCCTGCGAATTGTCACTTGCCGGGAGGTACCTCGTACTCGTCCCGTTTTCTAACGCGGTCAGTGTTAGTAAAAAAATCACAAGCAGCGATGAGCGCAAGCGACTACTCAGGCTCATCCAGTCAATCAAGCCCGACAAGTTCGGAGTTATCATTCGCACAGTTGCCGAAAACAAAGAAGTAGCGGAACTTGACCGCGACTTGCGCAACCTCGTCAAGACCTGGGAAGACGGAATGGCAAGACTAGTCACCGCCCAGCCGCGAGACAAAATCATCGGCGAACTGGACAAAACATCTTCTCTCCTAAGAGACCTCCTGAATGAATCATTCGACAATGTCCAGGTCGATGATCGAAAAATGTACGACGAGATCAAGGCGTACATCAAAACGATCGCACCCGACAAGGAGAAGATCGTCAAACTCTACAACGGCAAGGCCAAGATCTTTGAACACTACGGTATCGAAAAGCAGATCAAGTCTGCGTTCGGTACTACCGTCAGCCTGCGCACCGGAGGTTATCTGATCATCGAACACACCGAAGCCCTGCACGTCATCGACGTCAATAGCGGAAACAAGTCTAACCGCGAAGAGAACCAGGAAACTACTGCACTTTCCGTAAACGTGGAAGCTGCGAAGGAGATCGCACGTCAACTCCGACTCCGCGATATGGGGGGTATCATTGTTATCGACTTCATTGACATGAAGAATCTCGAGAACAAGAAACTCATCCATAAGGTGATGAAGGAAGCTATGATGGAAGACAAAGCGAAGTCGACCGTCTTACCGCTTTCGAAGTTCGGGTTGATGCAGATCACACGTGAGCGCGTGCGGCCTCAGATGAACATCATCACGAAGGAAACTTGCCCGACCTGCAATGGAACAGGGAAGATCACTGCTTCGATCCTGACGTCTGATCTTATCGAAAAGAACATAGAGCACCTGCTGTTGAAACAGAACGAGAAGAACCTCGTGCTCGCAGTTCACCCTTACCTCCACGCATTCTTCACAAAAGGATTGATATCCCGTCGGATGCGTTGGTACTTCAAGTATAAGCGATGGGTCACCGTCATCGTTGATACTTCCCTCGCAATAACCGAATACAAATTCCTGAATAAGGAAGGCGAGGAGATTCAGCTTAACAACTGAAGAAAAAAGCATTAAAGACAAAGGCCAGCTTTCGCTGGCCTTTTTTCTGTTTACAGGGGCTGGCAGGAAAAATCATGCAGAGATGTACACCCACCAAAGGAAGGGTACCAAAAAGAACAATACTCTAAATAGCAGCTTCTTCATACAGATTCAGGCTTATTCGCGTGTCATAGATACGGCCGACAGCGGAATCTGATGAGAAATTGAAGATTGATGGGAATTGATGCCGCCAGAGCGCACCTGGCGGCGTCTAATTGTGATTACGTGGGGGTCCGAAGGTCCGAAGGACTTCGCCTTCGGACTTTGCCTTCGGACTTTGCCTTCGGACCTGAAAGGCTGATTAACGGCGTTTAAGGAGGTTCTTGATCTTGTCCTTAGCTTCCTCCTGAACCTTTTGTTTTATGGCTTCGCTGGCTGTTTTCGCGGTATCTGATTGGGCAGCGGCCGAATCGGTCTTACCACCGCCAAGTATGCCTTTTACAAGCTTTTCAGCTTCGGTACCTTCGACAGCCTTCTCAATTGCTTTTGTACCTTCCTCCCGGGCAGCTTCCTTGACAGCTTCCTTCACCTGGGCAGTTTGTTCGTCCATCAACAGCGTGGGTTTTGGATCATTGTATTTACCACCCAAAGCGATGGTGACAGGGATCGTACTATTGGGGTCCTTCTTCTGCCCGGTGTACTTGGCAACGAGGGTATTGAATTCAGCACCGAGTTTTCCGGCGGGAACATCCATCTTGAGGTTATAGTCGATAGTACCGTCAAGGAGGGTACTTCCCGTAACGGTTGTCTTGTAACTTCCCATGTTGATGTCGAACGGCTTCACGCTCAGGCGTCCGTTCTCAATCTTGGCCGACATCAGGACGTCCTTGAGAGTGACGTTGTCAGTGTTATCGAGCTTTGTAAGAGATGTAATTCCTGAGATGAGTTTCGATTGCGTGACTGAAGCTTGAGCAATGTTGACAATACCTTCACCATTGACTGTTCTCATATTCGGCATCATGCTTTGAAGCAGTTCCCCGCTGATCTTAAAGTCGGTTGAGAATTTTCCTTGCACAAGCCCGGCAATCGGTGCGAATGTATTGACGATAGAGAATGAAGTTGCAGCTTGTTGGATTGACATGTTTTCGATCTTCAGACCGAAATCATACTTCGGATGTTTAATGTCTTTTGTATTGTAGCTTCCGTTCACAACAAAGGCGCCGCCAAGCATGTTGAATCTCAGCCCGCTGAGATTGGCCACACCATCCTTCACGACAATATCACCCGAAGCATTTGTCAGTGTGAAATCCATAAGCTTCGCAGTCTTGATGTTTGAAGACAAAACAAAGTCGATGTCACGCGGCACAGGAATGACGGAATACGACGTTGTATCCTCGGCAACCGCTTCCTCTTCACCTGACATAAATTCATTGAGGTCGAGGAGATTTGAGTTGAACGTCACGTTTCCTTTAATCACCTCGTTTTTACCAAACACATATCCAAGGTAGTTATTAACGGAACCCTTGACATCGAAGTCGCTTTTGCCAACGGTACCCACCAGTTTTTCCAATGCAATCTTCTTCGGATCAAATACCATGGAAGCTTCACTCAGTTCTACCGTGGGGGTGCCTTGTGCGACATAACGGAAACCTCGTAATGATGCGCTTCCGCTTGTTGGCAGTCGGTCATACCGCTCTGCCTGCACGTCGGCGTAGTTCCCTTTTGTCTGGATGTTCGCTTTCACTTTTCCGGCAAGCGTCATACCCTCCAACGGGAATATCTTTGTGATCTTCTCAAGGTCGACACCACCGTCGAGCTTGAGATCCCATGTGTAGTTGTCGAGGTTTTGAAGGAGAAGGTCGGCGGTGAGTTTCTCGCCGTCCATCAACATCGAAAAGTTGTTAACGCGGATGAATGTTTCCGACATCTTACCCGAAGCATTCTTGATCGAGGATGTGAAGCGCATTTCATCCATAGGAATCGGGAATTCGCTCGACTTCACGTAGCCGTTGGCAAGTGCCATGTTTGCGTCAATGGCCGGAATGAGTTTCTTAAGACTGTCGTAGACGCCTTTCGCCTGGAGGGCGAGAGAAAAGTCACCCTTCATGGTTAGACCCTCCATCGGGAACATTTTGTTGAGTTCCCCGAGATTCAGCTTGGCATTCACGGCCGCGTCCAAATCGGTTGGATAGAGTTTCGCGATCTTCGCGCGAGCATCGACAGGGTTCGACCCAAAGTCCAGATGCATTTTTTTCAAGTCGATCACAGTGTTTTCCATCACACCGTCCTTGTTGTCGACGAGCAAGTCGACATTGATGTTGTTGACCGGGGTAGGTAGATCCGGATACTGGAACATTGCATCCTTAACAACCAACGCGAGATTGAATGCCGGCATTTGGTTGTCACTGTAAGTACCTTTCACAGCCCCGCTGAACGAGAGATCACCTTCCGTGCGGAGATCCTTGAAGCTTTCCGTATAGATCCCAGGAACGAGGGACAACAAACTCCTGAACGAATTCTCCGGTGTGCTGAATGAAAGATCCATTGTCATGTCATTTTCATTCAACTTCAACCATCCGTCGGCGCGCAAAGCGAAGTCGTTCACTTTGGCGGTGTTGTCCTTGAACGTGTATTTCGAATATTCTTCGCTGATGTTGAGGATGGCATCGATCTCAACCCGTTTATTGGTCAGGTATTCAACTCCATCGAAAGATGTCGAAACTGTGTCAGCCACTGACCGAGTTTTCATATCGAATGCGTCCTGCGTGAAGTCGCCACTACCCTGGTGGTCCAATCCTTTCAGGGAGAGAAAAAACTTCAGGGATCTGTCGTCATAGGTGACATCACCGTCGACGATTTCCCAGTGATTGATTCCAAATGAAAATTCACTGGGTTCTTCTGAAGTTGTGGTATCTTCGGATGGTATAGCAATATCCCAGTTAGCACGTCCGTCTTCCAGGACGATAATATTAACCACCGGACGGATGAGTGATATACCTTCAATCTGGAGTTTGTCGCCGAAAAGAACGTCAGCGAGATTCACTTCTACTTCGAACTTCTCCGTGGCGAAGAGAACTTCTCCGTCAAACGGCGCGCGGTTCATCACGCCAAGGTTCTCGAGGCCCGCGGTGATGTTGGGAAAGTTCGAGAATAGCGAAAGACTGAAGTCATCAAACACAACGTCTGCATTGACAGACTTCGCGACCTCTCTTTCGAGCATGGCCTTGATGTCATCCTTGAACACAGCGGGCAGAATGATCGCCGCGGCGAGGAAGAGAACGATCAGCCCCCCGAAAATGAATAAAAACCACTTTAATCCTTTGTTCATCTTTTATTGATTAAGCGTACAAATTTACGAAACGCAGCAGGCATAACGCCGTCGACTGCGGGTTGTTTTTTCGCCTTCAGAATAACTTCAAAAACCAATCCATCAATTGTTTGGTTCGGCGGGTGTAGGGGGGGTAAAAAGCTCGTACCGACGTCATACCGGATTTTTGTTTCATAACCGGTTTTTCATTGGAGAACGCAAGGAATCCATAATGACCATGAGATTTTCCAAGGCCACTGTTGTTTACTCCTCCGAACGGCAATGCGTGGTTGAGGAATTGGACTCCGCAGTCGTTGATACAAACCGTTCCAGACGATGTTTCGGCCAATACCCTTTTCCTGATCGCCCGGTTCTTTGTGAATACATAAAGGGCAAGAGGTTTTGGCTTCGCTGAAATAATGTTGATGGCCTCCTCCAGGCTTTCACAGGTAACGATTGGCAATACGGGACCGAATATTTCTTCATGCATGACACGACTGTCGGGTGAAGGGTTCGTCAGAATGACGGGGTGGAGGAAACGGTTGGCTTTGTCGCGTGGCCCATCCCATTCAACCTTTGCACCGCGATTGATCGCATCGTTGATCAGACCTTCAAGTCGATCGAAATGTGCATGGCTAACGATTCTTCCGTAGTCGTTTGACTTCTCCAGGTCAACGCGCTCAACGTCGTATAACGTCTTCGTTTTGCGAATGATTTTGTCAGTCAACTCACGGGCGATGGTCTTATCTGCAAGTATGTAATCGGGGGCGATACACGTCTGGCCGTTATTAATGAACTTCGCTACGGCGATTCGCTCAGCGCTCTCATCGAGGTTTGCGTCTGCTGCGACGATGGCGGGGGATTTCCCGCCGAGCTCGAGCGTGACGGACGCAAGATGTTCCGCCGCGGCCTTCATCACAATCTTTCCAACGGCAGGGCTACCTGTAAAGAAAATATGATCAAAGGGGAGGTTGAGCAAAGCCTGCGAGACTTCGACGCCGCCTTCGCATACCGAAGCAACTGATGATTCCAAAGTCTCTTCACACATTTTCCTGATGACTGCCGAGACCGATGGTGTAAGTTCCGAGGGCTTAAGAATGACGGCGTTGCCTGCGGCGAGGGCCGATACCAGGGGGCCGACAGCCAGGTTGAATGGATAGTTCCATGGAGAAATGACCAGGCAAAGGCCGCGCGGCTCATGTTGGACCCAGCTGCGGCTTCCCAACATATAGAAGGGTGCATCAACCTTTCGGGGAGCGGCCCATCGCTCAAGGGAATGAAGGGCCACTTTGATTTCATTCAGGACGTAGAAGATCTCCGTGGAATCGCTCTCGACCGGGTTTTTCCTGAGATCCTTGTGAAGGGCATCGTGCAGTAGGGTGCGATTCCCGTGGATCCAATCGCGGAGTGCTTCAAGTCTTTTCCTTCGCGTGGCCAGTGTTTCGACACGAAGCCGGGCGACAGCCTTACGGCAGTTGTCGAATACCTGTTCCGGGGATAACTCGATAGCCAAAGTTCATGTAGATGTTGACGGTACTGCGAAAAAAATGGGACCGTGGTATCGGGCTGACGCATCAGTTTTCGAGGATACGAACTTCTACGCGCCTGTTGAGCCGGTGAGCCTCGGGCGTGTTGTCGCGTGAAAGCGGCTGAGTTCCACCAAATGCCTTAGTCCTGATCCTCGTCTTGGCGACGCCCTTGCTGACAATGTAGTTTCGCACGGCATCCACCCTTTGTTGAGATAGTCGCATATTGGCGCGCTCGTCCCCGAGGTAATCTGTGTGACCTTCAAGCTGGATGATCATCTTCGGATTTTCCCGCATCATGCCGGCGAGGAGGTCGAGTTCAGCGAAGGATTCCGGGTCGATTCGGGACTTCCCGACTTCGAAGATCAGGTTGTCAAGACGCATGACTCGTCCCGCGACTGGCGCGGGTTTAGAACCTGCAGTGAGCTGAACGTCGCGGATAACCTGGTTATCACCATTCGCGGTTGCCGGGTCCAGCAGGTACTTCGCCGGGGCAAATCCAGGTGCCTCCACGGTAATGCTGTAGTGCTCCTGATCAAACATCGGGAACGAGTAGACGCTGTTGTTGATAACGCCTACCCTGTTGCCATAGGGCAAGCTCTCGTATATGATGCGTGCTGTAACGGGTTCACCTGTCTCAGCGTTTGTGATCTTCCCCACAGCGTGGACTACTGAGTCCGCATCTTGAGCGAAGACCGCCGCGCCGGGAGTGAGCAGCAAGCCAAATAAGAGGGATCGCATCCTCATGGGTTACATCTTTAGGATTTTGAATTCAACCCTTCTGTTCCTCTGCCTTCCTTCTTCAGTTGTATTAGGAGCTATCGGTTTCGATTCGCCAAAGAATACAACGGAGATTCGGTTGCTATTGATTCCTTGTCTCACGAGGTATGTAACCACTGCCTTCGCGCGGCGTTCAGAAAGCTGGAGATTGTATCGATCAGGACCCGTAGAGTCGGTGTGACCCGCGATCTCGATCCGCATTGTCTGACGCTCTTTTAGCAAACTGGCAATCCTGTTGAGTTCAGGATATGATTCAGGCTGGAGCGTAGCCTTATCGATATCAAAGAAAATATTGTTCAGCGTGATCGTGACATTTTCCGCAACGGTAGCCACCTGGATAGGCGCAAGTTGGAAATTCTTGCCATCGAGAGTCTGATCATTCTGAATATTGGTCAGATCAAGGTTTTGGCTTTCGGAGATCTTGTCTGCAGCTTCGGCACGAATACCGTACTTTTTCCCTCCGGGGAGGCGGAATTCATATTCGCCAGTATTGGGATCGGCTTCGGCCACTCCTAATTCCAAACCATCCGGGAGGCGCTCGTAAACGATCTTTGCCCCCAAAGGTTTGCCCGTGCTTTGGTCAACAACCTTACCCTTGACAATAACCCAAGGCTCCGGACTTCTCATGATAGGCATCTTCACCCTGTAGATGTCCATTTTGTCTTCCGAAGGCCCTCTTGAATAGTAAGCGTAATCGCTGCTCGCAGGAATGTTGAAGAACAGGTCTTCGAGCGGTGAGTTGATTTCCGGTCCGAGGTTTTCTGGTTCCGACCAGTTCGTCCAGGTGTCGTCAAGACGAGTGGACGCATAAATATCATTTAGTCCGTAACCGCTGAAACCATTGGATGAGAAGTACAATGTTTTGTCGTCCGCTGCGAGGAAGGGTGCAGATTCTTCAGCCGCGGTATTGATCACGTCACCAAGGTTGAGGGGTTCAGTCCATGTGCTGTCCTCGCGCATAAACGAGACGTAGAGATCGCGGTCGCCATAAGAGTCCTCGCGTTCTACGGACATGATGAGGGTCTTCCTGTTATTCGTGAGGAAGTAGTTAGCTTTTTCACTGAAGTTGTAATCGTTCTGGATTTTCAGCGGTACTGGTTTTGTCCATACCCCGTTAACATTGGAGCTAATGGAAACACCAGCTTGCATTTTACCATTAGGCAAGTACTTGTTCCCAAGAAGCATAACCGCAGAACGTCCATCGGGACTCACTGATTGGATACTGTTGATGAAGTTGGGCTCTGAGTTGTTGAACATCGGACCCATGTTCTTGGCAAGAGACCAGTTTCCGTTTTCATCAAGTTCGGAGTACCAGATATCTTCCGAGTCTTTTGTTCCCCCAATGTTCTGAGGGTGGTTCTTACGGCTGAAATAGAGAGTCTTTCCATCGGGAGACAAGAGCGGGTTGAGTTCACTGAACTCGCTGTTGACGTTCTTGTCAAGCGCTTCAACAACCAAACCCGAAGCAAGGAGTTGGGGTGTTGGAATGTCAGCAATGATCGGGTAATTCACATTGGAGATCGCTATGGCGTCGATGCTGAAGTAATCCGGAAGAGCTGCGCCATCAAATTCGACTTTAACTGCGGCAACTTTATAGGGAGTCTCTTCCATGAAGAGGTTAAGCATCCTTCCCTTAAGGGGGACTGCTTTCGGGTTCAGAGTATTCACAACGTATTCGCGGCCTGCCTCGTCGTAAACAAGCACGCGGAAGATTGCACTTGGGTTGTGCGATTCGGCAATCGCTACCTGCCGGATATTCATAGGTCTTTCAAATCCAACTGTGATAAACTCCTTGCGCTTCGGTTTGTCAGGGGTCCATGCGTTCGGGTTTTGCCCCCCAGCCGGAAGCACGTTAGGTTTGCCGAGAACCTGTTGTGCCGAGTATTGCACCGGAGTGAGTTCCGACGAAAAGTCTATGACTTTGGATGCCCATTGAACTTCCTGGGCATTGACGCCAAGAGACAATCCACTTAGGAGTAGCGAGAAAAGTAGTGATCGTTTCATTTGAGGCCCGACGAGGTTTATTTTATTTAGACGTTAAACTTAAGAAAAAAACTTACATGGCCAGCGGGAGGCACAGGCATAAAATACCGAAATGTTGCGGAGGCAAAAATACAACTATTCCTGTGCAAGAGTAATGTCTACAAAAGACATACCCGGTCAGTGGAGGGAGTGATTATTAAACAGAAGGAATCCCACGTGGAGCAATACACCCAATTGACTTTGCTTGTCATCGTAGTAGTTTACGCTTAAGGAAATCGGTCCCAGCGGGGAGTGCATGACAAGTCCCGCAGTACTCGCAAGGTAAAGGGTCCTCAGGTCTTCCGTAACAACAGCTTCCTGGTTAACTCCGGGCTGGAGATACTCCAGGGGTTTAAACACATAGGCTTCAAGCCGGAAGTCGAGTCTGTTTCTGAGGGTAAAGACGTTCCGGAATCCACCGGCGACATAATTAAACGCTCGGAAGTTCTCGAGGAGTAGGGAAGGACTATCCTGGATCGGATTAAACCCGGGAGCATTGATCAGCGTGCCGTAATAGTTCTGGAAGAAGGGTTGATTAGAAAATACAGCCTGAGCGTAGTATCCCGGTCTGTACCACCCCGCCTTGAAGTATTGTTCCGCAGTGACCTTTAGCCGATACCATTGATGACGATTCCTTACTGGTTCGTTGAGGACCGATGTGTTACCCGGGTGGTAATGTTCTGTCAGATTGTAGTATTGCAGGGCGAATGCATACATCTTCCCTGAATTCGCATACTGCTTGCGATTGAGTGTATTGGTTGTGAACAGCAACTCCCCTTTGAAACCTTTTGTCCTGAGTACATCCAGCGTGTCGGAACTGAGAAAGACCTCTTCGTTCACATAATTGTCGCGGTTGTTGAACCCTTCACCCTTGATCATTCCCCTGAACTGGTTGCCAAGCGGCCAACCTATGTTCAACCCCGCCTTTCGGTTCCACCGCCGAAGTACAGTGGGAGCACCACTCGAGTACAGGAGGTCATCACTCTGGAAGTAATCCCAACTGTTAAATCCAAGATAGGGTTCGATGTAAAACTGAATCGGGAAGTCGATGCGAGCCTTCGCATCACCAGCTTTGTAGAAGTTTCCGGTCTGAAAGCCCGTATAAACGTGAAGCAATTGGCTGTTGAAACTAAACAGGTTAAACCCAAGATAGATGTTGCTGATATTTCGGGAAGCAATCACCCCACCAAAATCGACCTGGAAGTTTTTCTGTGGCCTTCGTGTGAGCTTAAGCTGAAATGTTTGTCTTGCCGTATCAAACAGGATGTTGGGGTAAACGTTGTTGAAGTATTCTTCGGACACCAGTCTGAAGTACCCGCGCTTCGCTTTTGTGTAGTAGAACGACTTTGGGTTCTTGTCGGAATACCTAAATATGCGGGAGATATATCGCGACTGATTTCGGTTAAACCCTTCGAGGATGAGCTTGTCGAACTCCATCGCTGGCGTTCTGCGATTGAATGCATTCCTTTTGTCGGCAACGTTGTCGCAAGACACTCGACCCTCAATCTTACGCTTGATTTCGTCCATCTGACGAATGGTCTGGACATAGCCACTATCGATAAGACTCTTCGCGTCGGCAAAATCAAATGAAGTGTACCCGGTCAGGTTCGGCTGAATGTAGACACCGTTGGGCGGAACACTTGCCGGATCCGATTTGTCAAGCAAAAGGAAGAGTAGGGAGTTCGCGATCAACTTCTCATCAATGCTGTAAGGGTAGTCGTTGTAGATCTTGGACGAAACGTTGGAACCGATGATGACATCAGGCGCGAATTCCTCAAGGGCTACGTCAACAGGAAAGTTGTTGTACACACCTCCATCGAAGAGGTACTTTCCATCTACCCGAATGGGATTGTAAAAGAAGGGTACGGTCTGTGTTGCCCTGATGGCATCACTGAGAATTCCTTTCTTCAATACAACCTGGTTCTGTGTGAATATATCTGCGGCGACAACCCGAAGAGGTACGAAGAGACTGTCGAAGTTGTTCTTTGAAATTGCCGTGGCGTGTGCGAACATTTCTGCAAGAGCAAAGTTCAGCGAGACGTCACTTGCAATACTTGTATTTAGCTGAAGGTTGAGAATTGAATCGAGAGAAAGGTTGAGTTTAAGAAAATGTGGATTGTCTTCACTCTGATGATAGAAATAGTTGAAGCCTCTCTCCGGCATGCCGTTGACCAGCCGAAGGAACTTCTCCGACAATGCCATCTCTTCAATTTGTGCAGGACTCATGCCTGCTGCGTAGCATCCAGCGATAATACCCCCCATGGAAGTACCGACTACATAGTCGATAGGTATTTCGTGTTCTTCCAGGGCCTTTAAGACGCCGACGTGCGCGAGACCTTTTGCCGCACCGCCGCTTAACACTAAACCCACTTTCTGCTGGCCAAAGCCGGAAGAAAAAATGAGGGTTAGGAAAATAGCGGTGTAATAGCGTTTCATGAAAGATCGACTCGTCTTTCTTCAACAAAAAAAGCCAAAGAAAATTGCCGATCCTAATTGATTCGTCCCTACAGATTCTCGCGGGCGGAAGCGAAGGAATCCATCTCATCCGCGAATGGGATCAGATTGAGCTTCTCAATCAGGGCGGACTTTACAGTTTCGAATGCAGCCTTATGTTCCTCTTTGACCGGCTGAGAAGCCGGTAACTCGACGCGGAGTGCGTCGACCTGGACTCCGTTTTTCCAGAATCGGTAACAAAGGTGCGGCCCAGTAGCGAGACCTGTGCTACCCACATATCCAATCACCTGCTCCTGCTTAACTTTTGTTCCAGCTTTGACACCGGAAGCAATCTTCGACATGTGCAGGTACTGAGTTGTGTAGGTTGCGTTGTGACGGATCTTCACGTAATTCCCGTTATTCGACTTGTACCCTGCTTCCACGACGATCCCGTCTCCAACGGAGCGAATTGGTGTGCCGGTCGGAGCAGCGAAATCAGTTCCAAGGTGCGCCTTCCAGCGCCTTTGTACCGGATGAAAGCGGTTGGGGTTATAACGTGAACTGATTCTTGTATACTGGATTGGATATTTCAGCAAAGCTTTGCGCAGGCTTTTTCCATCTTCATCAAAGTAATCGATACCATCGCCCTGATCAAATGGAAATGCATAGTAAGGTTGGTTGAAATGTTCGAAGTAGATTCCGTTTATCTTACCAATTCCGATCGGAACACCTTCGACTTGTTGCTCTTCGTAGATAAGTTTGAATTTGTCACCGCGCTGCAGGCGTTGAAAGTCAACCTGCCAACCAAAAACGTCGACGAACTTGTTTGTGAGATCGGCTGGCATTCCAAGTTTTTCCATAGTCTCAGACAAACTTGAATAGATTACGCCGCTCACAGTTTTTTCAATAGTAACTACTTCGCGTTCTCTCACATCAACAGAAAGAGAATCGCCGAATCGCAGCACGATATACTGGATCGGGTTGGGTTCGTAGACAAATGCTTTCGCCTTGGTAATTGCTGAATCCTGGTTGCAGATGAGTGTGTACTTCGAATTCGGAGTGATCTTGCGAGGGTCGAACACGTTGCGCGACAGCTGCGATACCTGGTGAATGAGCTTAGCCGGTACGTTGTATTCCTGGAGAATGTCGCCGAGGAACTGGTTGCGCTTGATCTTGTCTTCGATCACGACATGGCTTTCCTCGAGGACCATCCCATAGAGGACCTTGGGTTCTTTTTTCTCTTCAACCTCGATGACGTTCGTCGAGTCTACGGCTGCGAGTTCAGACTCCGCAGCGATGGGTGAATAGTTGTTCCAGACAAAAAATACAGCCCCGGCCAACGCCAGGAAAACCCCAAAACCAACAACCTTTTTTACCATGTCACGCGTAAGATTAAAAAATGTGGATAAGCCTCAAATATAATCAGTTTGGAAAAAAGTCCTTTCCCCTAATTTTTGGAACCGGCTCTTTGTCAAAGATATATATGAAGCGGTTTAAATGAAAACACGAGTCCCGAAAAAGGGAATATCCCCAAATTGGGCCAGATCGGGGGTCATTTGAACCTTAGTTTGCGTAAAGCTTACTGTAAGTTTTTTTACCTCTTTCCAGAAAATCGACGAAATCGTTCACGTCCTTATCGTACGCATAAGGCCAGGCGAGTACTCGTTCGTCTTTTCCCACCAAAACGTAGAAGGGCTGAGCGTTATTGTTGAGGCGTGTGATCTGGAGATCAGCATTCTGTTTGCCTATGGTTTTCTTCACTTTGTTGTCGTGGGGTGAAGTATACCATTCGGACTGAGGGAGCTCGGTCTTATCATCAACGTAGAGGGCGACAACAACGAAGTCGTTCCGCAGACGTTCAAGTACTGCCGGGTCGGCCCATACATTAGCTTCCATTTCCCGGCAGTTCGTGCATCCGTGTCCGGTGAAGTCAATGAACAGCGGTTTGTCAAGTTTCCGAGCGCATTCAAGGGCCTGTTTGTAATCGAAGTATCCCTTGAGGCCGTGAGGGAGATGTAGGAATTCGCTGTACTTCGGATCGTCACAGATCTCATTGGCAGCAGCCCTGCGGTTCATGGAGACCAGGTCAAAATCATGAGTGTACATCGGGGGTAGATATCCGGCCAATGCTTTAAGAGGTGCGCCCCAAAGCCCGGGAATGAGATAGATGACGAAGGTGAATGTCGCGATTGCCAGCATAAGGCGTGGCACTGATACTTTCTCAACGGGAGAATCCCCGGGCATCCTGATCTTGCCGAGTAGATAAAATCCAAGTATCGTGAAAATGACGATCCAGATCGCGATGTTGAGATCACGGTCGAGAATTCCCCAATGATAAGTTTGGTCGGCGATACTCAGGAACTTAAGTGCAAGTGCCAATTCGAATAGCCCAAGGGTGACTTTCACCGCGTTAAGCCATCCTCCGGACTTGGGCAAATCTTTCAGCCATTGGGGAAAAATGGCAAATAGTGCGAATGGAATGGCGAATGCCAGTGAATAGGCAAACATCCCAAGAACGGGTTTGAGCACTTCGCCGCCAGCGGAAAGCACCAGTACGTTCCCTACAATCGGAATGGTGCATGAGAACGAAACAAGCACGAGGGTCGCGGACATGAAGAAGATACCGACGAGTCCTCCTTTTTCGGCGGCTCGATCAGCCTTGTTCACCAGTTTGTAAGGTGCATTGATCTCGTAAAGCCCGAGGAACGAAAGGGCGAAGAAGATAAAGATCAGGAATACGAAGAGGTTCGGTATCCAATGGGTAGCCAGAGCATTCAAACCTTCAGCTCCAAACAACAAGGCGAACAACGTACCGGCTATTGTATAAATGACAATAATCGAAATACCGAATAGTGTAGCGTTTTTTATTCCCTGGGCCTTCGTCTGTTTGTCTTTCAGGAAGAAAGTGACGGTCATCGGGATCATCGGGAAGACACAAGGCGTTATCAGCGATGTCAATCCCAGCAAAAAGGCAAGAAACATATAACCCGCCACAGAGCTGCTATTGTCGTTTGCTTCACCTTCCAGGATGGACGGGTCGAGAATGGGGCCTTCGATCGGACCGTACTCTGACGATGCTTTTACCTGTGGTTGTTCGGCTTGATCTGGTTGCTGGAGTGGTGCTGTAACCTGACCCACTGATTCCGTCTCTTCAGGTTCTTTCTTTTCGGGTTCTTTCGGCTGAACGTTCGGCTGTGCCTTAGCCTTCCCTTTTACTTCGATCCCGACGAATGAAAAGTCTTCCTCGAAGCTGACGCATTGACCAATTTCTTCTGAGCAAACCTGACCTTCAATGGCACCTTCAATGGACAAAGGGCCGCCGAGCACACGGATGCGCTGACGGAACTCGCCCGTTTTGTTAAACACCTTGACGTCACAATCAAAGATCTTATCGTGTTTGGCTACTGGATTGACGGGTTTTAGTCCGCCGACGAGCTCGAAGTTGTTGATGCGCTGAAAGGAGACTTCTGTGAGAAGAGGTCCGCAGTCAGGATCGAAGTCATTTGAGTATAGGTACCACGTGTCGTCTATAGAGGCTTTGAAGATGATTTCAATTTCATCGCCGCCAGACGGATTGGTTTCGGAAAGTTGAATGTTCCACTTGGCAGGCTTCAGGATTTGACCGTTAGCCAGGAATGGGACAGAAAGAGCGACCAGCGCAAAAAGGATTCGGAGGTGAAGCTTCATAGAATTCGAGACTCTGCTAAAACTAAGTCGCTTTAATAACGCGTTTTGATAGTCAACAACCGTCCTACAGCCGCTTATTTCTTACACCTGCAGGCAGACGTGGCACTTCGTCAGAAGTCCACCTCGACCTGATGACGCAATAAATCCTCGAATTGTTCCCGCTCGCGTATCAGCTTTGCCTGACCGTTGATGAGTAATACCTCCGCTGGACGCAATCGCGAGTTGTAATTCGAGGACATCGAGAATCCGTAGGCCCCGGCATTCTTTATCGCGAGGATGTCTCCTTCGCGCACCTCATTGAGTTTTCGATCTGATCCAAAGGTGTCGGTTTCGCATATATACCCCACAACTGTGTAGAGCTTCGAAGGACCTCCGGGATTAGAAATGTTAATGATGTCATGATAGGCATCGTACATCATAGGCCTTAAAAGGTGGTTGAGACCTGAGTTGACTCCAACAAAAGTGAGCGACGGAGTTGGTTTCACCACGTTAACCTTAACGAGGAGGACTCCGGCCTCACTCACGATGAATTTGCCCGGTTCGAAGTGCATTTCAAGCTTACGGCCATAGCTTTGGCAGAATTCGTTGAACGCCTTCGTGAGTTTTAATCCGAGATCATATACGTTCGTAACAATATCACCCTCTTTATAGGCAACCTTGAATCCGCTTCCGAAGTCGAGGAATCTGAGGTCAGGAAAATCGCGTGCTACTCCGAAGAGGATCTCGGCAATCTTGAGGAAGACTTCGCTTTCGGTGATGTCGGACCCGGTGTGTATGTGCAGACCGTTAATCCGCATCTTGTGACGTTTGACAATCGCGTGGATGTCGGGTAATTGGTACACCGAGATCCCAAACTTTGAGTTGCTGTGACCGGTTGAGATTTTGTAGTTGCCCCCGGCCATGATGTGAGGATTCAACCGGATACTCGCTGGGTATTCGCCCTGGTATTTACTTCCGAACTTCTCGAGTGCCGACAGGCTGTCGAGGTTTATTGTTACCCGGAGTTTCACGCCTTCTTCTATTTCGCTGAAGTCAACTCCGCTCGGAGTAAACATGATCTGCGACGGTTTGAAGCCCGCCTTCAAGGCGAGTTGAACCTCCTCGATCGAGACGACATCGACATCGGATCCGTACATCCTGAGAAGTTTCAGGATCGAGATATTGGTGAGTGCTTTCGCTGCGTATTTGATTTTTACATCGGAGCCGGAGAACGCCATCGTTAACGTCTTCAGCTGATGGACGATCTTTTCAGCATCATAAACATAAAGGGGAGTGCCAAACTCTGTAGCCAACCCGACAAGATCAACATCCTGTATCCGGTAGTTTCCCATTGCAAGCTCCATTCAGTGGATTCTATATTCAGTAATTGGTAATTAGTAATTGGTAATCAGTGGGTAGCAGTTCCGAAAGGGCATCACATTTTCTTATGCTTACTATCCTTAAAAGGCTCTAATATAAAGCCGAATTAAAAATATTCGCAGGCGGGAATGAAATTCTTCTGCTATTGGGCGATTGGTCGTTACTTTGCAGCGTCCGTCGGATTTGTAACATAAAAGCTACAATGGAACTATTCTTCAGGGAACTCGGGCAAGGCCAGCCGATCGTCATGCTTCACGGAATCTTTGGGTCTTCCGATAACTGGCTTACGCAGTCGAAGATATTATCGGAGAAGTACAGAACCTTTGCGCTTGATCTGCGCAACCACGGGCAATCACCCCATGACGAAGCATTCGACTATAACGTGATGGTCGAAGATGTAGTCGATTTCATCAACAGCAAGCAGCTTACGGATGCAGTGGTGATTGGACATTCTATGGGAGGAAAGGTAGCGATGAACCTGGCGTTGGCACATCCCGATAAGCTGTCGAAACTGATCGTCGTAGACATTGCCCCCAAGGAATACGATATGTCGGATTACATCTATACGAAAGCGCTGAACGCGATATCGATCGATAGTATCGCGACGCGTCAGGAAGCCGACGAGGCGTTATCCGAATTTGTGCCGGAACCCGACGTAAGACAATTCCTTCTCAAGAATCTTCAGCGCAAGGCGGAAGGGGGTTTTAACTGGAAGCTTAACCTCCCGTCCATCACTGCAAATATCCTCAATGTTGGACGCGCAGTTCAATCCAAAGGTACTTTTGACAAACCTACCCTTTTTGTTCGCGGGTCAAAGTCGAGGTACATCCTTGACGGGGATATAGAAAACATAAAGAGAATATTTCCCGCCGCGGAGTTCGAAACCCTGGATGCAGGTCATTGGGTACCGGCCGAAAAGCCAATGGAATTTGTTGAAGTTGTTAAGAAGTTTGTCGGGTAGCGTCCTACGTTGATAGTAGCAGAGCGGCCCAAGTCTCACGCTCGTCTCGACGGACTTCTCTCAGACCATGGCGGCCCGCTTCGGCGAGGAGGTCGGGTATGTCAAGCGTGAAGAAGCCACTGAGGAGCAGCTGTCCGTTCCCGGCAAGATGCTCGGCGTAAACTCCCAGCTCGTCCAACAGAACGTTTTTGTTGATGTTTGCAAGTATGATGTCGTAAGGTGCGTTCAACTCAACCTCCCGGATAGTGCCTTGCTGAATGCGAATATTGTGACAACCGTTTACCTCGATGTTCTCATTTCCGTTTTCAACACTCCAGTCGTCGATGTCGAAAGCATCGATTTGCATCGCCCCAAGTTTCGATGCGAGTATGGAAAGAATAGCTGTCCCACAGCCTGCATCCATAACTTTCCTTGACGCGTGATCTATGTGAAGCATGTTTCGGACCATCAACCAGGTGGTTTGGTGATGCCCCGTGCCGAATGACATCTTCGGAGTTATGACGATCTCATAGGGATAGTCCCGGTCTGCTTTATGGAACGAGGCTCGAATCAGACAAGTGTCTTCAACTACTATCGGGGAAAAACTTTTCTCCCATTCTTCATTCCAATTTCGCTTCTCGACTTTCGAAAAAGAGAACGTCAGTGGCGCGAATTGCTCGTACTTCTTTTTTATCTCCTCGACACTGGCGGGATCATAACTTCCTTCCTCGGCATAGGCTTCGAAGCCATCCTCGCCCTCAAGGAAACCATCAAAGCCCACTTCGCTGAGTTCCGCTATGAGTAGTTCGGAGAAGGAAGAATCACAAGTAACTGTTAGCTGAAGATAAGACAAGGCGAGCTACTTCATGGATTTGATAATATCCGTAAACTCACGTGACTTCAGCGAGGCTCCGCCGACTAAACCACCGTCAACGTCGGGGCAGGCGAACAGCTCTGCTGCGTTGCCGGCGTTAACACTTCCACCATAAAGAATGGTAATGTTGTCGGCGGTAGCAGCATCATACTTCGATGCGAGATGTTTGCGGATGACTGCGTGCATGTCTTGCGCTTGTTGTGCCGAAGCAGTCTTTCCGGTACCGATTGCCCACACGGGTTCGTAGGCAATGACGATCTTGGAGATTGCTGTAATATCCAGGTGGAAGAGCGCTTCTTCTACCTGCGTGGCGACGAGTTTCTCGTGTTGATTTTTCTCACGCACCTCAAGCGGTTCGCCGCAGCAAAAGATTGGGGTGAGTCCGTATTTTAGAGCGATATCAACCTTCTTAGCCAGGAGTTTGCTGTCTTCACCGAAATACTGCCGGCGCTCGCTGTGTCCGAGAATGACATAAGGCGTTCCGATAGATCTCAGCATGGCGGCAGAAACTTCTCCCGTGTATGCGCCAGCTTCATGTTCGCTGCAGTTCTGGGCGCCAATCTCGATGCGGCTATTCTTTCCGAGTTGATTCTTGATCGGGACGAGATAAGGGAAGGGCACGCAAATGACGACCCTGACACTGCTGTTGTTTACTTCATCCTGAACCATGCCCATGAGTTCGGAGACGAGTATCCCCGCATCTTCAAAGGTCTTGTTCATTTTCCAGTTGCCGGCAACGATTTTCTTACGCATAGCTATAATTTGAAGTGCCAAATATAGCAACTGCAATTGATTGACCGACGACGAGCCTATCTCATTTGAGGTTTGTAATTCGCCTTTTTGAAGATTTCGCGAGCATCGGCGTTGTTCATCAATTCAGGAAGGGTGACCTCGGGATTTCTTCCCATGTACTCTTTGACGATCTGCCAACCGACCCATTGACCGATTCTACCGGGGCATTTCTCGCCGACCTGGATGGTAAATGGTCGGTCACCGAGATAATTCTTCTTATCGATCATGCTGGTAGAGAACAAGATCTTGTCTTCGAGGAATCGTGCCCAGATCAAGTCCTGGTTGGCGGTCGCGCCATTGATTTCTGTGCTCGTGTACCAGATCAGAACGCTGTCGGGGGTACATGGTAACATGTGTTTTGCAAAGTAGAATGACTTGCCGTACGCGATCATGTCGGCAAGAACGGTCTTGTCTTGTAAATCAGTCTTGTTGAACTGCGGACCAATCCCGTAGATCAAAATACAAGAAGGAACTATGTCTTCGGGGTCGTATCGGCGCATAAGATACTCATACATTTTGGGTCTGTATTTCCCTGACGGACCGAGGAAGAAGTCCAACCCTACAAGAATGAGGGAATCACTCACAAACAAGTCGGTATCAAGGCCGGTGATCAGCGTCTTTACAACGGGGGGCCTGAAGTCGGGATAATAGTAGCGGATGTTCGCGAATGCTTGTCGGAATTCAGCCTCGAGCGCGGAACCGTCTCCGAAGATTCTTTTCGTCTCGGCAAGGAGCGTATCGATACCGGGATTAGTGAGTCGGGCGAGCATCTCCTTCACGAATACAGAATCGTTCGGATACTCAGCGCGTCGGAACATTTCATCGCGGATGACCGGCTCTCGGGTG
>Ga0065721_10049788_pt1 | contig 27277 bp, 24 predicted proteins | sample Mesricmetagenome_FD_59108 | JGI IMG/M metagenome (GOLD analysis project Ga0065721, IMG submission 59108) | Mesophilic microbial community from rice straw/compost enrichment Sample: eDNA_1 v2 (version 2) | ecosystem: Engineered > Solid waste > Grass > Composting > Bioreactor | place: USA: Davis... | reverse complement strand
GCCATTGGCACAGGCAAAGCTATCGCTGAGTGTGACCTTGCCACCCGGCACCTGCCGGTCCAGCGCCACGCTTCGCCGCAGTTCGGTCAGCCCCGCCTGGGCGGGATAGGCCGCCGCCATGTCGATGCTGAGCAGGTCCCGGTAGGCGCCATGGCTGTGTTCCACCACACGCGCCGCGCGCTCGGCGCCCTCTTCCTGCTCATGGCCATTGACCACGGGCACCGAATGCCCGCGCGACGACGTCATGATGTTCCTGTAGCGCTCCGGCCCGAACTGCGCCACGGCCGCCTCGCCTACCCGAGCCCGTACCGAAGCGACGGCCGCGCCGCGCGGGAAGGGCGTGAAGGTCGGCGTGTTTTCGAGCACCATGCGGACGTGCTTGACGTTCCATCGCCGCAATTCCATCCAGACCTCCCCGAGCGCCCCTTCGGGCGCTGTGCCGGCTGCCCCGCTCTGCTGTCCTTCTCTGCGGAACAGCCACGGCAGGTCAGCGACCCTGTCTTATGCAACTTATGGTACGGTAGGACAGATTTTGCGTCATTTCAAGCATTTTGCGCAAATCACGCAAATTACGCAATTTTGTTCATTTTGCGTCGATTCCGCAACGGCATAGGAGGTGGAAAATCGCTCGCCCAAACCGTCAATGCTAACAGTCTGCTAACATTATGTGGGGGTTGCTAACGCAATTTGGGGGTTGGCAGAGGGACGGCAAGGAAACTTATCCCCGTTCGCCCTATCCCGGAAAAACCGTCTCGCCCTCGACCATGGTCACCCCGATCTCGAGCTGCTGCACGGCCGTTTCGCCGTCCATATGCTCGGCCAGCAACCGCACCGCGCCGCGCCCGATTGCCTCGCGGTCCACCCGCGTCGTGCTCAGGCGCGGCGTCGCAATGCTGGCCAACGGCAGGTCGTCGAAGCCGATGATCGAGAAGTTCTTGGGCAGCGGGCTTTCCACGCCATAAATGCCCTCGAGCATCTCGACCGCAGCGATATCGTTCCAGATGAAAGCCGCCGTTACATCATGCTTGCCGGCCAGCAGGTCGGCCAGCAATTCCTTGGTATTCCGCTCGCCGGTATTGACCACCGTCCCCGTCGCGCCCGCCGTCTTGGCGATGGCCTGCTCGAAGCCGCGCTGCCGCTGGCGGATGGTCGGCCGATAGCTATGGGTGAAATGCAGGATCTTCCGGTGCCCGGCATCCAGCAGGCGCTGCGTCGCCATATAGGCGCCGTAGTAATTGGCCGGCGAGACCGAGCTGAGCCGCATCATCGGATCGCTGCCATTGACCAGTACCACCGGCACTTCGGCCTCGGCCGACCAGGCGGCCAGCTCGTCCCAACCATCGATGCCCGCCAGCAGCAGCCCACCGGCATCGGCCTGCGCCACCTGCTTGCGGATCAGCTCCAGCGTCACCGCCGATTCATTGACCAGCCGCAGGTCGAGCGCCATGCCGGCCGCCGCTGCCTGCTCGCGCATGCCCTCGACAATGCCGAAATAGAAGCCGGACAGCCCGCTCGTCGCGCTGCCCAGCGGCACCAGCGCCACGGCGCGCTTATCCCCGGTCACCGCGGCCATGCTATGCTTGCTCTTGTAGCCCAGCGTACGGGCCATGCGCTGCACATCGCGCCGCACCGCATCGCTGATGCCGATCTCATTGGCCAGCGCGCGCGACACCGTGCTTACGGAAACGCCAAGACGCTCCGCGATATCAGCCTGGTTCGCGCGTTTCTGGGTCGCCACGGGATCTGCCTCGCTGTCTCATCTACGCAATATTTGCGTTTTTTGAGCAGCGCAAGTCCCGTTGCGAACTTATCCCCTCAAGTGAAACGTTTCGCCAGCCAGACCATCTGGGCACGATCCTGGAAGGCCTGGCCGCCCTCGTGATTGTTGAATTCGTATTCCTCGATGCTCTTGTCGGCCCCCGCATAGGCATTGTAGGCGCCATAGACCGTCGAGGGCGGGCAGGTCTCATCCATTACCGCCACCGAGAACAAAGCGGCCGCCTTCGCCTGCCGCGCGAAGTTGACGCCATCGAAATAGTTGAGCGTTTCGAAGACCTTGGCCTTTTTATCCCGATGCTGCGCCAGGAAGCGGACGATTTCGAGATAGGGGTCGCGCGCCGCCTTCGCCACGGCCCTGCGATAGTCGCAGAGGAAGGGCACGTCGGGCATCACCGCCTTGACCCTCTTGTCGATCCCGGCCGCCGCCAGCGAGATGCCGCCGCCCTGGCTGCCGCCGCAAACCGCAATCCTGTCGGCATCGACGAAGTCCTGCGCCACCAGCATATCCACGGCGCGCACCGCATCGGTAAACACCCGGCGATAGTAGTAGTCGTTCTTGTCGAGAATACCCTTGGTCATCATTCCGGGAATGGATGGCGTCGTGCCTACCGGGTCCGCCGTTCCGCCCATGGACCAGCCGCTGCCCTGCCCGCGCGTATCCATCCGGAAATAGGCATAGCCCGACGCGGCCCAGTGCAACTGCTCATGCGGAAAGCCCCGGCCACCGCCATAGCCCAGATATTGCACCACCAGCGGCAGCCGCCCGTTGCGCTGCGCCGGTAGCACCAGCCAGCCCTTGATCGGATGCCCACCAAAGCCCGGAAACGTCACGTCGAACGCGTCGACAGCTTTCAGCGTTGTCTCGGCCTTGACGATGCTGACCTCACCCCCAATGGCCCGCGCTTCGGCAATGGTCGCCTCCCAGAAATCAGAGAAATCCCCGGGCATCTCGACGCTGCTATGATAGGCGCCGAGTTCAGGCTGAATCAGGTCGGGAAAAGGCACGGCAAACACTCCTCGCAAAATCGCCGGCGCGAACATGCACCGTCACCGTCTGCCATACCAGACGGATTCTTCTTCCCGCCCTTCGGGAGAGGGGAATAAGAAGTCTAGGGCGTCAGGCCCACCGGAACCGGCGGAGTCTCATAGAGCAGGGTGATTTCGATCCGCTCGTTGGCCGCCATATAGGGGTCGTTGGGGAAGAAGGGCTCGGCGGTCGAGCGACCCACCACGGAATTGACGTGGTCGTCCGACAGCCCGAATTCGCCCAGGATCTGCCGCACCGTATTGGCGCGGTCGGCCGACAGTTCCCAGGAACCGTAGCGCGGATTGGCATAGACCCCGCCGGCCGCCGTATGGCCGGAAATCCGCACCGGGCTCGCCAGCTTCTGCAAAATGGGCGCTATGGCCGCAATGGCCTGCCGCGTCGCCTCGTTGGGATATTTCGACCCTTCGGGGAACATCGGGCTACCCTCCTGGTCGATGATGCGGATATTGAGACCTTCCTCGGTCTCCTCCACGATCAGGTTGTCGGCGATTTCGGTAATGTCGGGCAGGGATTGCCAGGCCTGGCGAATGCTGGCCGCGGCGCTGTGGAAACCCTGGTCGTCCTCCGCCCTGAGATCATAGGACGAGGCATTGGCGGCCTCGAATTCATTGCCCTGCTGCTGGTCGCGCCCGCTCATGGCGCCTGTCACGGTGCCGAATTCCTCGCCCTTGGGCGTCACCGAGGCGTCCACCCTTTCCTGCGGCGTCGAACCCTGCATCAGCGCATCGGCATTATCGAGCGCCGTGCCGCCCATCAGTCCGCCCGAACCGCTGGTCGTGGGGCTGATATTGGGCGGCGCGAAATAGGAGGCCAGCCCTTCCTTCTGCTCGGGCGTGGTCATGCTGATCAGCCACAACAGCAGGAAGAAGGCCATCATGGCAGTCACGAAGTCGGCATAGGCGATCTTCCACGCGCCACCGTGATGGGCGTGCTTTCTCTTCTTGACCTTCTTGATGATGATCGGCTGGTCGAAATTCGCCATTCTGGCTTCCTAGGTCATGCCCTATGTCGCGGCAGGCAGGTTCGCCGTCGCCTCGTCGATTTCGGCAAAGCTCGGCCGGTCTTCCGACATCAGCGCCTTGCGCGCGAATTCAATAGCCATGACGGGCACCTGGCCGGAAATATGGGCCAGCAGGCCAACCTTGAGCGACAGGAAATACTTGTCTTCCGCCTCGTAGATGTTGCGCAGCGACTGGGCGAACGGCCCGAAAAAGCCATAGGCCACGAAGACGCCGAAGAAGGTACCGACCAGCGCGCCGCCGATCATGTGGCCCAGCACTTCGGGCGGCTCGCTGATGGCGCCCATCGTATGGATCACGCCAAGCACGGCGGCCACGATGCCCAAGGCCGGCGTTCCATCGGCCAGCGCCTGGATGGCGTTGACGACGCGCTCATTCTCCTGGTGGTGGGTTTCGAGTTCCTCGTCCATCAGGGCTTCCATCTCGTGGACATTGTTGGAGCCCAGCGTCACCATGCGCAGGTAGTCGCAGACGAATTCCACCGCATGGTGGTTGTTGGCGAAGGTCGGGAAACGCGCAAACAGCGTCGATTCATTGGGGTTTTCGATATGCTGTTCCAGCGCCAGAATGCCCTTGGACTGCACCAGCTTGTAGAGGCTGAACTGCATGCCCAGCAGCTCGACATAGGCCGCCTTGTTGTATTTCGGACCTTTGAACAGCGTGCCGAACACACCAAGCGTCTGCTTCAGCACCGGCCCGGTATTGCCGATGACATAGGCGCCCATCGCCGCGCCGAGAATGATGACGAATTCGAAGGGCTGCCACAGCACATAGAGATGCCCGCCGACCCCCATATAACCGCCAATGACGCTGCCCACGACGATGAGAATGCCGATTAGAAGACGCATTGGACCTGAAACTCACCTTGGGGACGACATCGTTTCCAGGTCGGCATTATCGGTCGGTTTACCTTAACAGCGAGTTTACCCAGGGGTTTACGCCCGGTTGCACCATGGCGACCGGGTTATGCCACAAGCCTTAAGATCGAGGTCGACAGTTGAATTGAATCGCCGGCAAGCCGGAGGGTCGGCCTCAGCCGTGCCAGAAGCCGCGCTTGCTGCGGGCATTGATGACCTGTCGCAGGAAGACTTCGGCCGGACGATAATACCAGGCCAGTTCCACCGGCGTGCGCACGGGGCCCAGTTCGGTCCGCTGGAACTCGACACGCACCGCCGTCCGCATGGCGCATTCGAGGTAATAGACCCCGCCGGTCACCAGAAAGATCGCGCTCGCCAACAGTTCGAGATTCACGACAAGCCCCCCAAATTCAATGGTGAGACAGTATAACCACCTGCGCTACGGCCCAAGGGAAACGACTCGTTAAGCCTAACTGGCTCAAGTCTAAGTAAAATCCGCAGCCGCCGGCCAAAAACAGGAAAACCGGGCTTTCACCCGGCTTCCAAGTCATTGTCTGCAATGAAAATTGGTAGCGAAGCCCAGATTTGAACTGGGGACACACGGATTATGATTTAGCCTTGAATCTCAATCACTTAACCACAATCCGACCCAACCCGTTTCACGGAGCGATTGAACGCGTTCAGAAAAGGGTCGCCAAACTCTCTCAAGAGACTTCAAAGCGTTGCATTCAAGCCCACCAGCAAATGCACCCCCATTGCAACCCATGGAATTCATTCAATGCTGGTCTTTGGACAGCCTTTCGATCAATCTTTGACAGTGCTGGTTGTCGGGTTCCATTTTTAGCCCCAAACTTGCTACTTCTTCGCTCCTGTCAGGATTGCCGGCATGCAGATGCAGCCACGCCAACCTAGACAAGTCTGTCGCACTCGCTTCCGCAATTCTACCTTCCAATAGAGTAGCCAATGGCATGAATACCGACTTTCTTTCGGACAGATCATACTTGCCAAAAACATCCCGCTGGTTATTCAGCCAGTTTGCCGCATTGCTCATGGCATAGTACGGCGGTTCTCCAATACGGAACGATTGGTTATATGCATCACAAGCGGCCAGCACATCGCCACGCGCCTTATACAACTGCGCTAGCCGCTCCCATGCCCGTCGGGCATTGAGTTCGGATGGATTAGATTCGATATACCGGCGAAGATACTCTAGTTCCGTTTCATCAGTCCCATCCGGCTGAACTTCACCAGCAAGATCGGCTAACATTGCCCACGCCTCCGGATATCGTGACGCAACAAACTCTAACAGGACACGCACCTCGGCGAACGAGACATGCTCGTCAGTGATCTTCGAGGCAAGGCTCCTGACCAGACTTTTTATTCTCGGTGCCACCCCTTTGCTGATTGCGGTGGCGCTAGTGGGTCCGAGTTCCTGTAGAAATTTAACATCGAGTTCGATCGCCGTTCTAAGCGGGCTGGTTGACAGCTTCTTTTGACCGAAAATGGCGGCAGCAAGTGGGACGCCCAAAAAATCGGCACCGTCATTTCCGACTTGCTTTTGTACAAGCGACATACGCTCGAGCTCATCAACACTTCCGCCAACGTCAAATGTCTCCGATTGACTCCGAACGGCCAATGCTTCGACTGCAATTTGAGGAACATACGAGCGCCAGCCACAAAGCGTTAAAAATACGCGCTTCGCACCTGCGGATAAGTTGTTAAACGTCCGCTCAAATAGCGCTTGTAGAATGTCATCTTTGCTCGCAATTATTTTCTCTGGCTTACTTGCAATCCTCTTATCGGTTATTTCCCCAACTATAATTTTGATAATGTAAGGATGCCCGTCTGACTCCTCAAAAATCGCCTCCTTAACTTCAGACGTAAATAGATCAATTGAACCAAGGTGCCTGGCTGTATTATCGATCAGGCTATCAGCTTCATGTCGGTCCATTCCCGGAACATCCACCGGGTAGTCAGCCTTAAAATCGCGAAAACGGGTGGTGATGAGAGCCTTATTGGGGGACCGGATGTTGGTGTCTATCCAATTGAAAGTGTCAATCGGACTTCGAACAGTCTCGAAATTGTCAAATACGAACAGCACGGGGTCGCCCAGACTGCTCTTCGTCATATTTTCTGCCATGAAAGCTGTAGCCTTGAAGCCCTTCGATGACTGCTCTACAGGCTCAAGTAAGTCGCAAAATTGCCGGGCGATATCATTCTCGGTCAATACATCGGGTTTTGCGAGCTTTGGTCCATACTGAGTCAAGTCGATGTCTCGGGCGCTGAACCATATTATCGCACCAAATCGATCTAGGCCCGATAACTTGTGCAACACTGTAAGTGCCAAAGATGTCTTTCCAATTCCACCCCGGCCTACAAGCGTGACGATTGGATGCCGGTCATTGCACAACAATGACGTGAGGGTTTCCTCCAATTCCAGCCTCGGCACATATGCAATTGGTTTCGGCGGAAGATTGGTCCATACGTTCCCGAGCGGGGAAAGCGCCCCTCGGCTACTGGTTTCGCTATCTGGCCGGTCGGTGGCGGGAGCTAAATAGTCGTTAGCATCACCAATTTTCTTGTTGTCCGTCAGGGGCGAATGTAGCTCGTACTGAGTTCCTTTGAATGCTCCATTGGGAACGAATATGTCAGACAGGTCGACATCCGTTTGGACTAGAGCAACCCGCCGAGGCTTGTCGAAATGAATATACAAGCCCTCCTGCAAATTATCATCACCCGACCCCGCTTTTGACCGCGTAAGGTGATCGAAGTTATTTTTGGCAACAGTTAGTGGGACAACATGGTATTTTCCCGAAAGATTTTGCCGAAGATACGCCCATTGCCTCAGAAAGACTGGACAATGGTTGATGATCGTCGCCAAAGATCTTTCCAATGGCCCAACGGCCTTGGCGCAAGCGCTCGTCTTCGGCGCACCATGACCTCTGGTCTTGTTACGCAACTCCGGAAAAAGATCAAACCAGCTTCGTAATGCTAGCTTGTCGCGCGCCACCTCACTTTCAACCCCGAAACATTTCGACGCCTCCAGCAAATCTGCCACTACAGCATATTGCCACGCCTCTTTGGAATGTCGCTCGGTAAATACGCGTCGATCTTCTTTTGCTTCGATTACCAGGAACTGCGACGCGGGACCGCTCAATACATCGTCGAGTGATTGGGACCACTCGCCTATGCCATCGGCCCGAACAAGTTTGTGGACTAAGCGGTAGCGATGGGCGTCTCTATCATCGTCTATGCCGGCCACGAACCCCGCAGTGACCAGCTTCAGAACAAACTCACCCAAATACAACAACTCGAAAAACAACGTGGTATCTGAATCCGCTTTTGCGCGTTCGATGCGCTCAAGCGCTCGTTGCAACGGAACAAGCATCACTCCCCCAAGTATAGGCATTCTCGCTAACGTGCCCCAAACCATACCCTGACACGCGGACATTGCCATCTTAATTTCGGCGATATGAAACGACGCCTGACACCCAAGACCATCGATGCCCTGCCGCCTGCCGTCAACAAGCGGTACGAGGTGCATGACCAATTGCTGCCCGGCCTGCACCTGCGTGTGTCGGCCACAGGTGGCAAGGTGTTCTACGTCTCCAAGCGCATCAACGGCCATATGAAGCGGATTTGGATCGGCACATGGCCGGTTCTGACGCTGCACGACGCTCGCGAAAAGGCCCGAAGCCTCCTGCGATCGATAGAGCTGGGCCGGTATGTCGAGAAGGCGCCGCACGAGGAAGAACAGCGCATGATGACGCTGGGCGAGGTCGTGCCGCAATTCATCGAACTCTACGCCAAGCAGCGCACCAAGGACTGGAAGGGCAGCGAGCGCGTCCTGCTGAAGTTCTCCTCCCTGTTCTCACGACCCATCGACCAGATCAAGCGCGCTGATGTCGTGCGCGTGCTCGACACGATCATTGCTGGTGGCGCACCGACGCGGGCGAACCGGGCGCTGGCAGCGATCAAAAAGCTCATGAACTGGTGCATTGACCGCGGCATGATCGAAACATCGCCTGTGGCTCACCTGAAGCCGCCTACGAAGGAAACGGCGCGCGAGCGCGTGTTGAGCGATGCCGAGCTGAAAACCTGCTGGCGCATGGCCGAGCTTGAGGGCTTTCCCTTCGCCCAATGCGTCCAGCTCATGATGCTGACCGGCCAACGCCGTGGCGAGGTTTCTGGCATGCGCTGGTCCGAACTCGATCTCGACAACGGGCTGTGGAGTCTGCCGTCAACACGGGTGAAAAACTCGACCGCGCACATCGTCCCGCTCGCGCCCTTGGCGGTCGACATTCTCAGATCGGTCCCGCGTTTTCAGAACTCCGACTTCGTGTTTACGACCACCGGCGCAACTTCCATTTCGGGTTTCGGCCGTCTCAAGGAACGATTGGACGCCGCATTCGCAGATGCCGAGGACTGGCGCTTCCACGACCTGCGCCGCACGATGGCGACCAACATGGCTATGCTGCGCGTCGCCCCTCACATCATCGAAGCCGTCCTCAACCACAAATCCGGTATCGTCTCCGGCGTCGCCGCGATCTACAATCGCCACGCTTATTTGGACGAAAAACGTGAGGCGCTGGAGCTGTGGGCAGAAACCGTGATCCGATTAGTAAACTCCCATTCCCAGCCGTCTGGCGCGAGATCAGCGACTATCACAAGGACAAATGGGAAATCAGGCTCCTACCAGCAGCTAACCTTTGGCATTGGACCGAGTTCAAGGCACTGACGGATGCGGACAAAACGCCTTACGAGTCGCTCGCTCGAGAGACATCCAATCTCGAATTTCCTCTCAAGCGTCCCGTTCGCAAACCGGCTACAGGCCGGCGAAAAGCTGCCCGGCTGTACCGGCAAGATCAAGTCACAGCATACCTTCGGAAAATCTTGCTGCGTGACGACGTCCGATATTTTCACGGACCTATGCGGAACATAGCAGCGCCGAACCGCGACACGCGTCCAGTGGACCGTGCCTTAGTCCGCGATGATTTTGCAGAATCCGTATCGCTTACTCGACTGTGGGTAGAATGGTCTCCCGCCAGATCGACCTCAAAATCGATGGGAATGACCTCATCAACCATCTAAAGGGCCAGGTCGAAGCGCGCGGCACGGAAGCCAAGTACAACCTGCTGAAAATTGAGCGCTGGTGCCGAGATCATCTCGAAAGAAACACGCCGGTTCTCAAAGATGCTCAAAACATCAAATCGATCTTGATCAATGCGGCGTGCGATTGGCAGGGGGAAGCCGAGCCCAATCCAGCTGGTCCCGATCAAGTGCGCCCGATAGTGACTACTTTGCTCCTAGAATACAGCGCCGAAGAATAAACGCGGTTTATCTCTCAACGACCGCCGATCGGAATGTGAGTATTTGGAAGACCTCCTCAACACGAACAAGGAGGTTTTGAATGAGGAACACACAAGACGAAAAACCCGTCCGGCGTCTCTTATTGACGAGAGCCGATCTGAAGGCGCTGGGCATTTGGCAATCGAACTCAACTCTGCTGCGCCTTGAGGCAGCTGGGCGTTTTCCGCGCCGGCTGAGATTAGCAGGTGCATCAGTATGCTGGGACCACGACGAAGTGATGTCGTGGATCGAGGCCAGAAAAGCCGAGCGCGCAGGCTGGCACTATGCAGACGCGAGCTGATCCGGCCATGAAAAATCGTAGAACCTATTGCCCAAGGTGCCTGCTCGAACTTGGCGTTCAAAACACACCAGAACATCTGAAGGTGCTCTAAGACCTTGGCAAGTTCCCTAGGCGCATTGGCCCATTAGCATGGGATGCAGAGCAAATTGACGACCGGCTGGAATTCTACGTGATGGGCACGCGGCCATCACAACCGAGCTGTCGCCACTAAAACAACGCAGGTGGGGCCTGAGCGCCCCTCCTCCTCAACAATCAAACAGCGAATGCCCAGCGCGCCAATCGCGCGAACGGCGAAGCTATGCCTACTGGAAGTAAATACATGACACGGGAAATAGACGACTTCTTAACGCCAGCACTTTGGAACGACGGCTGGTCAGATCGTGTAGCAGTCAAAGACCAAGACGAGTTTCTGTTCGCGATTTGGGGACCACAGGTAACATGGGGTGACGAACTTTACGGCTCTCTTTGCTTTCGCAAAAAGGGTTCATCCAGAGTGGTCCAAGAGTTCGTGCAGCTTGAGGACGACATGAGCGTTGTCGAAATCCTGCGCTCTTACAATCGCCACACGTGGGATCAGTATTTTGCCCGAACGTTTTCACCGAGAAAAGTCGCCCCCCAAGCGCGGTGTATCCAACATGCTGGTACGCTTGGTGCGACGTGGACGATGCCGACCCCTTCGCATTCGAGCCTAATCCATCCATTGTTTGGCAAACATCGCCGGGGCGCACGCAAGCTCTCTGGTCGTGGGGTGCCCCCCATCCCCCTGAAACAGCGTCCGCATATTCGAAGGCTCTCGCCTACCGGCATGGTGGCGACAAGGGTGGTAGCGCCGCAAACAAGCTCCTGCGTCTGCCTGGCTCCTACAATCATAAGCCCGGCTATAAAAAGCCATTCATTCCACTCCTAAAGTTTGATTTCACCGGCATCACCGTGAGACCAAAACTGCTGTCGAGCCAGCGTGGGCGTTACACGGCCTTAGTCCGAGGCGAGGAGCTGGACCCCAACGCGCACAAAAAGATAGATGTGCTCAAGAAGTATCGCAGCAAGCTGAACGCTTCCACACGGACCCTGATCCGGCACAACCGCGTTCTCGCGCCTGATCGCTCTAACCGAATTTTCGCAATGATCGCAGGGCTTCATGAAGCCGGTGCAACTCTCAACGAGATCGCGAGTGTGATCTGGGCCAGCCCGTACTTCCGGGACAAGCACGGCGATAACCTGAGTAGGCTTGAGCGTGAGATTTACGCCAGCATCGCGAAATTGGAGGATGATGAATGACCTCCAATAAGAAGGAACTGTTCGTCGACCTTGGCTCGATTGAACCGAAAGAGATTGAGTGGCTTTGGGAGCCATTCATTCCCTTCAGCATGATCACAATCATGGAAGGCGATCCTGGCATTGGGAAGTCTTACCTTGCCATGCATCTCGCCGCGCAAATTTCCATTGGGGGCTGCCTGAAGGACAGAAGCTTGCGAAGGGACGTGTGCTTTATTTGAGTGCTGAAGATGACGCAGCCTATACGATACGCCCACGCATTGACGCGATGGGTGGAGACGCTGAGCGCATTCGCGTGCAAGGTGACTTCCTATCGCTCGATGAAAAAGGGCTGGCCGCGCTCATGCGCGAAGTGCGACGACAACCGCCCGATCTGCTCATCCTTGATCCACTGTTCGCCTATGTGCCGAGTGGTCAGGATATGTACAAGCCGAATGTCATCCGTCAGCTTTTGTCCTTTCTGAAGGAAATTGCCGAGGCGGGTGAAACTGCCGTGCTGATTATTCGTCATCTGACAAAAGCGAAGCACGACAAGGCGATCTACCGAGGCGGCGGATCGATGGACGTAATCGGTGCAGCGCGCTCCGCGTTTCTGGTTTGCGAGCATCCGAGCGACAGCACCACGAAGCTGGTGGTGCACATCAAGCATAACATCGCGCCGAGAGGGCAAACGCAAACCTACGAACTCTACGCCGAGGAAGAAGGTGAAATTGCAACGCTCAATTGGCTTGGCCCCTCTGACATTACAATTGACGACCTGATCAGTCCGACTGAGGGCAAGCGCATGTCGGCGCTGGACGAAGCCATTCAGTTTCTGCGTGTCTTCCTGAAAAATGGCCGTCAGCCAACAACCACAGTTGAGAAGGAGGCCGCAGCGCGTGACATTTCCGAAAAGACACTTGAACGTGCAAGGCGCTCGCTGGGAGTAAAATCCTCAAGAGTGAAGGATAAGTGGTACCTGAGTTTGCCGGACGAAGCGTGACCACCACAAAAAGCAAGTGCGCCAAAAACGCCAACAACGCCAAAGCAGAATCATGGCGCACCTGCACACCTCAACATCGCCACACGAAAACATGACGCCCTTGGCGTTCTTGGCGCCCTTCATCAGAAGCTACCGAGCCAAAACCTCGGTAGTCTAAATGTCTGCTTGGCCGCGCCTAGAGAGGTCTCGAATAAAAAAAAGCCCTCCCCCATCCCCCTGTGGTCAACTGTTCAGCATGACATATTGCGATATAATGCTGTTCGCACCGGCACACTGCTGAACCAGGTCTAACAATGTCGAAATCGTCGACTACCATGACTGAGCTTCTGCCGAACCCACATCCCAGCCAGATCCTGCTTGAGGAGTTCCTGAAGCCCATGGGTCTCAGCCAGCGCGCAGTGGCTCGTGCCTTTCATGTTCCGCCGCGTCGGACGGCCGCGTAGCTCGGCTACGGGTCCGAAACCTTTGCAATCAATATGCCTGCTTGTCCGGGCTTGGAGTGGTTGCCCGAAAAAAGCAGCCTCCCCGTTCCTATTGCTGACGAGGGAGAGCAGCTACTACCTAAACCACCTAACAATCTGGTCTTTCGTTCCTTCGCTCAACTGATTTCTGATAAAGGCATTTAGTCGAGCGGGATCAGGTGCCAAGCGGTCAGCATCCTCTCTGATGTCCCATGTGTCGAAATCTGCAGGATCACCTGCAATGATTAAGCCTATACCATGTCGGTTAGCCTCTTCAGCTATTTCAGCGAGTGTTGGCGTTTCGAAAGCCTCGATTTGATCATCCGGCACATACACGAGCAAATAAGAGCGCGTAGCGGCTCGACGATGAGCCAGAGCTTCGTACACGGCGGTAACGTTCAGTCCGGCGTAGTGTTTAACTTCGAAGGTCACGATGTCAAAATGCCGGCCAGGTACATATGTATAAGAAGTCATAGCCGCTACGGTAATGTCTGGACGTGTCCAGATGCCATCGGCGCGTCGCCCGCCACGGTCTGTCTTTTCAACTAGAACCTGATCGAACGGTTGGTCCAACACCCATCGATCTCTTATGACAGCCAGCATAGGGTCATAAAGGCTACTTTCGTCCGGGAATGGCTGCACATCAGGCAGGTCAACAACCACTGCTTCGTCGGCCAACTGTGCGACCGCCGGCTCCTCGTCAATGGGCGCACGTCGAACGCTACCCCCTTTACCGCGTCCCGTAATCAGTTTGCCACTTTCGATAAGGCGCTTTCTTACGGACAGGTAAAGTCCAGTATCCCAACGCAGTATCTCATCTCGTAGGCGCTTGTTGCCGATATTCCTACCGTCGTCTGGAACTCCGGACAGCAGTTCGGCTTCGAGCTGTTCAATTTCCTCAGTGCTTTTACCAGTTAACGGCATACGTCCCCCATCGACACGCTGATGATTGATCAGACTGTCGGATGACCTTTGGTTCGTCAAACTCCATTGAAATCAACACCTCCGATTTCACCCTGACCTGTGGCCACCTCCGCTGGGTGACACGTGGGTGCCAATGCTGGGTTTCAGAGCGCGTTTATGACGTCCGCTGCGCCAATGGCGCAGTCGATCGTTCACCCCTAAAACGAACAACCGACGCCCCTCAGCGAGCCAGCGCTGGGCGTTTGCACATGCTCAGGCATACGCCTCAGCAAATAGCGCGAACGTCGCTGCTGGCTCATTGTAACGCTGCCGCGTGCGCGTTTGTCCGTGTAGAGTGCCGGTTAGTTGCGGTCCTATTCCCACTCGCCGGCGTGATAGCGTCGCCACAACTCACGTCGAACCCGACGCCACTTGCCCTGCTCGAAGGTGTCGGACCTGTACCATTGCTCTTCTTCATAGCCGCGCGCCCAGTCTTCGGCATCCGGCCCATGCCGGGCAATCAGGTCGTCAACGATGGCGTTGATCTTCGCCTTAGGGATCGAAAGCGGCTTTAAGCGAAACTCCCAAGCGTGCCAAAGCCCGACTCCCACTATCATGGCGATGAAGACCACAAGTGGAAGATAATCGATAAAGAACTGCCCCATCGCATCTGCTCCAACAGCGATGCGAACACAATAACCCAAAATGGGATAATTCTAAAATCGGATTAGCTCTCGGCGCACACTATTGGGGTGATGCGTGCCGAGGTCGATCCACTCAGATGAATACCGGAAGTTGACCGCGATCCTTTTGGACGCGCGGAACGCTGCTGGCTTGACGCAGCAGGAGGTCGCCGACCGGCTGGGGAAACCGCAATCCTATGTCGCCAAGGTCGAGCGCAACGAGCGCCGCATAGACGTTGTTGAGTTCATCGCATTGGCAAAGGCACTCGGCGTCGATCCCGCACGCCTGTTCAGCGCCGTCTTGACCGGCATCGACAAATCCCAACCGTGATCTGGGATTTTCCCTGACAGGGCCTTTGTGGTCGTCTTATTGGATAGATCGTCTTGAAACCCAAGGAGACGATCAATGACCGACAAGACCCCCGAAATCGTTACGCTCAAGCAGCTCTGCGCCGAACTGAAACTCGACCCCCGCGAGGCCCGCGAGCGCCTGCGTACCGCTGTACGTGACGCCAAGAAACATCCTGAACTCGCCAAGATGCACAAACCCCGCACGCCGTGGCAGTGGGTGAAAGGCTCGACAGGTGAGAAGGAGGCACGCGCGGCGATCACCGCCTGACGCTACCTCTACCTCACGATAGATCGAGCGGTCCTTCGGGGCCGCTCTCTTTTTTGGTGACATCGCCATCTGCGCAGCCCGCACCCACATCCAAACTGGTGAGAACTGCATCACTTTGTTGATGTTCGATGCGTGGCGCGCTACGCTGAGGTCATCAGGAGGCTGCCATGTCCGAGCGCCGAAGAAAGACCACCAGACTGACCGTCAGCCTTGACGACGAAGACTATGCGGCACTGACGGCCATCGCCGGGAAAAGCGATGTCTCGTTGTCGTGGGTCATTCGGCAGGCGATCCACCGATTTGTTCAAGAGCATGGCGCTCATCCTGAACTGCCACTGCATCTCTCGGCTGAAGAACACAAGAAGGGCGGGACGCCATGACCAAAACCTTCGTTGAGAAAGGGAGACGCCCGTGTCGCGCCTAACTGATTTGATCGCACAGGCAAAAGCTAAGGACGCAGGGCTTGGACGCGAGCTGGAGCGTGAGTTCAAGGTTCTGTCGGCACGTCGGTCGTTCGGGCTGAATTTCGAGCGCCATCGCCCCGAGAGTGTCGAGTTGCCGGGCCGTCCGGTTCGGAAGGGTGACAAGGTGCATATTCTCCCCCGGCGCGGATCGACGGCGAGAGGTGACCAGCGGCTTTGGAAGGTCCTAAGCTTCGAGCGCGAGAACGGCACACGGATGGCGCGCCTCGAATTGCTCGGCGTCGCTGAGCCGGAGACCACAGCGGTTGCAGTGGAGGACTTGGTCGTTGTCGCTGAGTTCCGCGATTACATCTATCCCGGTCTTGTCAGCACCGGCAGGGTAGAGCGTGGCGGCGACAAGCCGTTCCATACAGTCATCAACGGCGAGAATTTTCATGTGCTTGAGGCACTGACTTACACGCACCGGGGCAAGATAGACGCCATCTATATAGACCCGCCCTACAATACCGGCGCGCGCGACTGGAAATATAACAACGACTATGTCGAGGCAGAGGACCTATACAGGCACTCGAAATGGCTTGCCATGATCGAGAGGCGCTTACAGGTTGCCAAGGAGCTGCTCAATCCGGACGCGAGCTGCCTTATAGTTTCCATTGATGAGAAAGAGTTCCTGCGACTCGGGTTGCTGCTCGAACAGGTATTCCCCGAGTCTGAAGTAGTCATGATCACCAGCGTGATTAGTGCCAAGGGCGCAGTGCGCCCCGGCCGTTTCTCAAGGGTCGAGGAGCATATTTTCTTTGTTTTCTTGGGTGAAGCGAAGGTCAAATGGTGGACAAGCAACATGCTTCCGTCTGGGGGCAACGAGGACAAGCGTAGCGCCAACAACGAGCTTGCTCCCATCGATTGGCTGTTGCTGAGACGCCGTGAGCCTACGAGTGTGAGAAGCGCTCGCCCCAATCAGTTTTATCCAATTTTTGTGGGCATAGCGGACGGCCACATCCATTCCATTGGTGACGCAATATCGCCTGGCGTAGATCGGAACAGTGTGCCAGTTCCTGACGGGACGTTGGCTATTTGGCCGATCAAACCGGATGGGACTGAGATGTTATGGGGCCTGACACCAGATGTTTTGAGGAGAAACTGGGCCAAAGGGTATGTTCGGGTTAACAACTGGAAGCCAAAAAAGCTTACCGGCTCGGTGCAATATCTCCAGACTGGCGTAATAAAGCGAATAAGCGATGGTGACATCGTAGTCACTGGATATGCCTCAGATGGCTCAGTTCAAGGTCACGTAGCGGAAGGTACCAGTCTAGGAACGTCCCCCAAAAGGGTGTGGAACATGAGGTCTCACAACGCAGAGACCGGGGGTACCAATATGCTGACTGCGCTCATCCCGGGCCGTCGTTTCCCTTTTCCAAAGTCACTCTATGCAGTGGAAGACGCACTGCGTTTCATCATTTCAGACAATCCTCAAGCGGTAGCCCTCGATTTTTTCTCCGGCTCCGGGACCACCGCCCATGCGGTGATGCGGCTCAACCGTCAGGATGGCGGCCTTCGCCAATGTATCTCGGTCACCAACAACGAGGTCGCAGCTGACGAGCAAGCCGCACTGCGCAAGGAAGGCTTACGCCCCGGCGATCCCGAGTGGGAGAAACTCGGCATCTGCGACTACATTACCAAGCCACGCATCGCGGCGGCGATCACTGGCAAGACCCCGGACGGCCAGGACATCGGGGCCGACTATAAGTTTACGGATGAATTTCCGATGGCCGAAGGTTTCGGGGAGAACGCCGAGTTCTTCACACTGACCTACGAGACGCCGGTTGCTGTCAGCCACAACCGCGCATTCAGTCGTATCGCTCCGCTTCTCTGGATGCGTGCTGGCAGTATGGGCGAAAGGATCGACGCCATCCCTAAGAATGGATGGGCCGTGGCTGACACCTACGGGCTGCTAACCGACTTGGACACAGCTACTCCGTTTTGTGAGGCGGTCGAGGCCAAGGGCACCATTCGGATCGCCTACATCGTGACGGACGATGAGCGACGCTTTCAATCGGTGGCGCGTCACCTGCCCGACTCCGTCGAACCGGTGCGGCTGTATGAGTCGTACTTGGCCAATTTCAGATTTTCGATGGGGCGGTAGGTCATGAAGTTCACTCTGAAGGATTATCAGGACGAAGCCGTCAAGGACGTTCTCGACCGGCTGAGGAAGGCCCGCACGCGCTGGCACCAGGATGGCGACAAGCACGCTTTTTCGTTGACCGCGACGACTGGCGCGGGCAAGACCGTCATGGCGGCAGCGGTCTTCGAGGCGCTGTTCTTCGGCAATGACGATCACGAATTTGAACCGGACCCCGGCGCTGTGGTCATCTGGTTCAGCGACGATCCGTCCCTGAATGAGCAGTCCCGTTGGCGTCTTCAGGAGGCGTCCGACAAACTCACGGTTTCCGATCTGGTGACGGTCGGCAACACGTTCGGCAGTGAGAAATTTCAGCCGGGCAAGGTCTACTTCCTCAACACGCAGAAGCTCTCCAAGAACAGCCTACTGGTGCGCGGCCACGATGCCGACGACTCGTCTTTGGAGACGGCGGACGGTCAGCGCATCATGCCCGACATGCGCTCCCATACGATTTGGGACACGATCCGCAACACTATCGAAGATCCTGATCTGACGCTCTATCTCGTCCTCGACGAGGCCCACCGAGGCATGAAGGAAGGCGGCAGGACAAATGGCGACAGCAAGCCGACAATCGTCAGACAGTTGATCAACGGCTCCGGCGGCACGCCCGGTGTCCCCGTCGTTTGGGGCATCTCGGCAACGGTGCAACGGTTCAACGATGCTGTCGCCGGAATGCAGGGACGCGACACACTATCCCCTGTGACCGTGGACGCGAAGAAGGTTCAGGAGTCGGGCCTTCTGAAAGACACCATCAATCTCGACGTGCCCGACGAGGACGGGAACTTCCAGACCGTCCTGCTACGGCGTGGAACGGCCAAGCTGCGCGAAATTTCGGATGCGTGGGCAAACTACGCCAACCAGCAAGACGACGCCGATACAGTCTTGCCCCTCATGGTGTTGCAGGTTCCCAACTCACCAGACCACAACGAGATTGGCATGTGGCTGGATACGATATTCGAGCAGTGGCCCGAATTGCCGCACGATTGCGTCGCGAACGTCTTTGGCGAGCACAAGAGCGAAACCTTCGGACGCTACTCCGTCCCGTACATTCCGCCGGAGCGCGTTCATGAGTCCGATTGGGTGCGCATCCTCGTGGCGAAGGACGCCATCAGCACCGGCTGGGACTGTCCGCGTGCGGAAGTCATGGTTTCGTTCCGTGCGGCCTCAGACAAGACGCATATCACGCAGCTTCTGGGGCGCATGGTGCGCACGCCGTTGGCGCGGCGCATCCCCGGCAATGAACGTCTGAACGCCGTCGACTGCCTGCTGCCCCACTTCAACAAGAAGTCGGTGGAGGCTGTTGTCACCTCGCTTATGACAGGCGTGGAAGGCGGGGAGGAATTGCCCGGACGCCGCGTCCTGATCAACCCGCGCGAGATGAAGCCCAATCCGACAATTCCCGAGGACGTGTGGGAAAAGCTGCTTTCCCTGCCATCGCAGACGCTTCCGAAACGACAAACCCGCCCGATCAAGCGCCTCACCGCGCTAGCTCACGAACTGGCGGCGGACGGCCTGTTGGCTGATGCGGGCAAGAAGGCGCACGCGGACATGCACAAGGTGCTGGACGGAGCGCAGGTCCGCTACGCCGACGAAATCAAGAAAGCGCGCGCATCGGTCATGACGGTTGAGGGTAAGACCGTCAAAGCCGATGTTGAGACCAAGGGCATGACCTTTGACGATTTTGTCGAGGCTGCGGATTATGCCGTGATCGAGGACGCCTACAAGCGTGCCGCTCGTATCGTCAGCCCCGATCTGGCCACCACGTATAGCGAGCATCTTGCGAGCAAGGCGGCTGACGATGAAGACCCTGAGGAGGCGTTGATCGAGGCACACACTGTCATAGCTGCTGTGGGCTTGGTCTCGGATATCAAGGACGATCTGGACGCCGCTGCCGAAAAGCTGGCGAACCAGTGGCTCACGCAGTATCGCGTGCCGATCAAGAGCCTGTCGGACGAGCGGCAGGAGGTGTATCGCGAAATCCAAACGATGAGCGCCGATCCTCTTCCCGTCGATCTGGCACGGCCCAACACGTGGCTCCAGATGACCACAGCCAGGAAAGCCGATGGCACCGAAGAACCCCTGCCGCGCTTTGAAAAGCACCTGCTCTGCGACTCGGACGGCGCATTTCCGGGCGACTTCAATTCGTGGGAAGCGCGCGTAGTGACAGACGAACTCAAGCGCGAAGGCACCATTGGCTGGTACCGCAATCCCGCTCGTGCCAGCCAGGACTCGCTTGGGGTGACCTATGACGAAGGGAGCGAAGTGAGGGTCCTTCGACCCGACTTCATCTTTTTCGTTCGCCTCCCTGACGGCACGGTCGGCGCAGACATCGTTGATCCCCACGGCATCCAGTTCGCCGATGCGTTGCCGAAGCTCAGGGGATTAGCGAAATATGCAGAGGCGAACGCCGGGGTCTATCGGCGCATCGAGGTCTTCGCAGAGATCGATGGGAAGCCTCGCGTCATCGACCTGACCGAGCCAAATGCACGCGCAGCCGTGGAGTCCGCCGTAACGGTGAGGGACGTGTACATGAGCGCCGCGGCACACGACTATGCACCGTAAGTCTGTGGTCGCATGTTCATGTGGCGCCGCTGTCGACTGGCTGAGCGGCAAGCAGGGAGTTGCGATCGAGAACACTCGCTGCAACGCCTTGAGTTGGGTCGGTTTGGGAGAAGGTCGCTGGAGCTCTAGTTGCTCCGAAAGTATGATGCCGCTGCAATGAGACACAATCCATGAGATAGCCGAGAGGCCCTGCGCTGCCAGATCATTGGCCTCGCTAACTTATCATTCGGCTACTTCAACCACTGCTTCACGACCGGAGGCCTCTTTTGCAGCACCAAAACGTTGGCTCAAGCTCCGATAGACATTCCCGACAGCATCGCGCCAACCGTCCGCTGCCAAGCTAAGGCTTTCAGGCTCCAAAGCCTTTTTCACGTCTTCAGGCGTCCATTCCCTAATCAATTGTTTCGCTTGGGCATAGATGACAGCATAACCGACACGCCCCATAATCAAGCGCTCGGACCACTGGCGCGCAAGTTCTCTCACCAATTCTGGGTCTTCGTAGGTCGCATAGCGCAGTTCTAGGTGCTCCTGCGCCGCCTGTGCTGCCGAGTAGGTTAGATTGACAAACAACTGGTTGGTCTCACGCACATAACGCGCTGCTTTTCCGGAGATACCTTTCTCTGCAACTTCGTCCTCGTCACGCAGAGGAATTATCTCCGGTGCTACCTCTAGGTTCTTAGAGATATTGGCCCGCTTCGCCCCGGCAGGGCTGAAGATAAGATCAGTAGGGCCCACGGCCTCGCGCTCGCCTCCGCTCGAACCATTTAGGTGACCTGCTTTCGCACCACGTGCGCCACCCTCTTCAACGGCAACTGCGCCATCCATCGCAAGGCGAGGGCTTTGAGTTTTCACCCGAAGCTGATTTAGCAGATCCTGCAACTCTTTGCGCAAGTCATCCGTGGACGCAGAAGATTTTGGCGCAAGCGAGTTTATGATCTCGATCAGCCATTCTGGCCGGTGTCGAAAAACGATCTCGGCAAAGTCCTCTATTACCAGCTGTCGTTGATCGCTTGCAGAGAGCTGCACGAAGCGCCTATACGGCTCGTGACGGACAGGGAAATTATCAGGCAACTCAACATGTATTGAGATATGCCGAGCGCCAAATGGAATACCGAACGCGGGTGCGTCAGCAGCCCATTTCCGACCCTTTCGCACATCAAACATCTCGCCACGGAAGACTACAGCCGCCGTGCTGATGGACGAGGTCAATGAACCAGAAATTGACTTGTTGTGGCTTCCCTCCTGATAGGGAGGATCATAGTAGTAGTGAACCCTCACGCCATCCCCAACATCCACAGTCTCGGTGCGTCCGAATACGTCAGCTCTATCAGGGATAGTCTTAAACTGCCGCCGTCCATCGCGCGGGTGCGTTCCCTCGTACAGATAGAGTTCGACTCCGTCCGGTAAGCTATACAGGCGATGATAGAGATAGGTCGTTATCCATTGTCGGTCCTGTGCAGGGTCGCCATTGTACGGATCAGCCACGGTATCCTGTTGAGCATGATTGCCGAAAAGCACAACCTCCGTCCAATCTTCCTCAAGGTTGTATTCTGCTTCTTCCTCGACAAGATCTGTCACATCGATCACCTCCTCGAAGGAGTCCTCGACGGGTACCCACACCTTTCCGTAGATACCTTCGCGTTTCCCGAGGATGACTTGACTGACGACACCGTCGCAGCAAGATCGATAGCGCATCCCCAACGTATTCGAAGGGAGAGAGGCGACCTTGGCGCCCATACCAAAATTCCCCTCGAGCGCCATATCCTTGCGAAGCGAGGCCGCAAGATCACAGATATGATCGAGGTCAGCGCTGCTCATTCCTGGCCCCGTGTTCCAGATCACAAGCTTGCGCGCATCGCCACATTCAGGAACTGATTTCCCCTTGAGTTCAACAATGCGCCGCCCTTCTGGGGCTTTTGCAGCCGCTTCAATAGCGTTGACGACCAGTTCGCGAAGCATCATCGTTTTTGGGCACTGCTCAATCTGACGCGCTACCGTAAAATCGATGTTATGAATAGTGATCGGTGTAATCTGCTTGATGTGCGTCACGTTATCTTCCGCCTCACAGCTTAAACTCACCCCCGCCCCGGCCAGAGGTTCGACTGAACCGAGTCTCAACTTCTGATACCGCGTCGCGCAACGCCTTCACGATCTTCCGAACTTCGGCGTCTTCATAGACGTAGGTCTGCCGGTTCGAGAGGTTCCCAATCAAGCGAATTGCCTCAAGTGCTTTGTTGGTTCGCTTTTCGGCAAGCTCACGAAACTTCGCGTGCTTCCTGTCGTCTGCCACCATTCTTTGCCCGATATTTCGCAAATATTTTGCAAAAATATGCTTTCTACGTCACGTAGTGTCAAGTTGCCCGATAAGTGCCAGTCAAATTTGGCGTCGCACAAGCTCGCGCACGCCTAAATTAGGTCAAGGAAGAGTAGGCAAAGGTGTGACGTCGGTTGCGTGTGTCTCCGCAGCGCTCCAATATGGGTGATCGATTGCGGAAGCGACTCGTCTATGAACAAGCCAATAGCCCCAAAGGGTAATGAAAAACGCGAAGCAGTCGCCTCCCTGGGAGGGTACGTCTACCAAGTATATCAAGCCGCACTTGCGTGGCTTGAGCTCGACGAAAGTGAATTTCTTTTCTTGGAGGTAGCTGAAGACTTTGTGAAAGCCGCGCAGAATGCGCTGAACGCGGTTCAGGTCAAGGGCACGTCCAACGTCGTAACCATAAATTCAGACGATATAATTGCATCGATCGATAGCTTTGTGGAACTTCGAACAAGAAATCCACAACTAACGATCAGACTGCGCCATCTGACCACGTCGCAGATCGGGAAAGAAAAATCCTCTAAGCATAGAATTGGCGATACTCCAACTCTAGAGGTTTGGCGCAGCATCTCGAGGACCGGCGATATGTCTCCGCTGAGAGATATACTTCTCGCCTCGAAGCTATCGCAACAAACAAAGAAATTTATCGTCTCTCTGAGTGACGTTGAATTTCGAGAAGACTTCCTGCGACGCATTCATTTTGATTGTGGAGCGCCTGAGGTCAAATTCCTCAAGCAACAGCTGCATGCTACAATAATCGGCTTGCTCCAAGCTCGTGGCGGAACTGCTTCACAAGCGAGCGAATGCGCAAGCAACATTCTAGTGCACCTGTTGGAGAAATCGACCCAACAGACAGATCGCTTTGTTGACCGTGCGAGTCTCGAACACCTGCTTGAAGCAGCAACACATGTTCCTGTCAACCGAGCTCAGCTTGATGCTCAAAACGAACTGATCGCGAAAGCGCTAGCTGCGTCTATTCCAAAATCAACTGATTTGGTTTCGTCAAGGCTTGCCCGTCCACACCCCGTGGACGAGGTACCGCTTCCTGCCGCAATTGCACAACGAACGGCTCTGATATCCAGCATTGTTTCCTCCCTCGAAGAATGCGGAGTGAGTTGGATATTGGGAGCGGCTGGCGTCGGCAAAACAGTCGCTGCGCGATTGGCGGCTCTACGCGAAGGCGGAAATTGGGCGAGCGTCAACTTGCGAGGTCTGTCACCTGATCAAGTTAGCGACTTACTTTCAACTACGAGCAACCTCATTGCGGAGGAACACGATATTCATGGCCTTCTAGTAGATGACCTTGAATGCGCCTTTGAGCCTCATGTTGTAGACAAGTTCCTAAACTTATTATCGGTTTGCAACCGCCGAGATCTGCTTTTGCTGGTCACAGCGCCAAGGCCCGCACCATCGGACTTGCTATTTGTTGCCGACCTGCCAGCCAATATCGAAACGACGTTGGAAGATTTCACTGAGGAGGACGTGCAGGAGATACTAACGTCACTAGGGGTTGGAGGATCACATTGGGCTAAGTACACATTCATTTGGTTTCCGGTGGGGGGCACCCACAACTCGCGATAGCAACAATACAGAGTATGCAGCGAGCGGGTTGGGATACAGACGAGTTTCGAACGCTCAACTCATTGATGGCCGGAAATCCTGAAATCGAGCAGGTCCGCGCCCAAACTCGACAACGGCTAATCAAGAGCTTGCCTGACGGTAGCAAACGACTCCTGGAACGCCTTTCCCTCACCACCGGCGGGTTCAAGCGTACACTCGTGCTTGACATCGCTCAGGTCGACCCCGTTGTGGTCGATGGCGGAATATTGTTTGACAGTTTGATTGGGTCTTGGATTGACCAGCAGGAAAAAGACCGATTTTCGCTGTCGCCTTTGCTTTCGAATTTTGCAGCCAGCTCACTCACAGATCAACAAAAGGAAACGATCAATTTTGAGATAGCCAACTCGCTGGTCAAAACCAGGAGCCTCGACCCAATAACAGCAAATTCTGCTCTTATGGCTGCGTGGGCAGGAAAAAACGAAGGCGTATTATTCAAGCTATGTATGTCAGTCGTGGGTTCCGATAACTCCGACCTAGAGATGATAGCTCCTTACCTCATGATACTCACACACATGAGGACCGACACCTTTGCCTACGACGATAATCCAGCTATCAGTCAAATATTTCGCGGAAGCCAATTACTTCTACTGTGTTGCGACGAAAACGGCGCACTAACGTTTAGCGCAGCCTTGGAGTCGTTCAGGAAAGAGGCTGATCGTGTTCTCCCGGAAAAATTGCAGGCTGGAATGGAATTAATCATCTATTCGAAGCTCTTACTTTCAGAGCCGGTTTTCGGACCGGTACCGCAGTTTTTGAACATTCTGCAAGAATTAGATGCCCTTTTCGAGAATCAAGGCAAAAGCCTTCCGCAAGAGTTCTTTGAAGGAGCGGCCCAATTCAGTGATGTTTCTACCAATATCAGCTTCATGTTTTTAAACCAAACTCGCCAAACAAAAAAGATCAGCGACCTGCTGTCAATTTTCGAGTCCCTTGATGCCTGCACCGCCGAGTTCCGAGCGAAAATCTTCAAAAACTATGACGTTCCTGAACTTCCTGTCGACATAGATATGCTCATATCCGGCGCGTGGCTAAAAGAGCATGACGCCAACACAATTGACCCAAGCGCACATTCATCCGCATACGCCCACATGGAAAAGCTCGCGAGTGGGTGGGGACGCCAGGATCTTGCAGTTGCATGCAGAAAGTACCAAGGAATAATCCTCGATGAGTACGGCAACGACAAAGACGCTGCATAGTCTGTTCTCAATGAAGGACTAATTACCTATGGCCTTACTAACTCAGAGCTCATTCGTGCGAAGGCAAAGGTTCTTTATCGGGCGAACGATCATCAGGCCAGCTTGGAATTGTCTACGACACTGATCGAGGGCGACGCGCCGCTCAGTGAAACCGAAAAGGCCTTTCTGGGCAGGGAAGCTGCTATTAGTGCAGAGAGACAAGGCGACTTCGAAACAGCAAGACGCTTCTATTTGTATGGAGCAGATGCTGCAGAGGCGTGTGGTGTGCCAGACATGATACCCATGCACATTGGCCTCCTCGCAGATGCAGCTCTAGCTAGTTGGCACGCAGGCGATCGAGAAACTTGTTTGCGTGAGATGGCGGTCGTGTTGGAAAAGCTTCCGACGCTAGACCCGGAAAGCTCCCTCAGAGCTGTGCATTGTCATGCGGTCTCTAGGCACATACTTCTTTGGATTGATCAAGAAGCCACTGGTGAAGTGCGTTACATTGCCAACGACGAAATTCCACGAATTTATCCTGGCCTAGTCAGCAACCCAGAACCGCACCCAGACATCGGCGAGCGCTTTTTGCCTACTCTGGAACTATCTTGGTACATGCTCGCTCAAATAGAAAATCACTGCTTGCTGGACGTAGGCATCACAAAAGGAATGGACGCACATCTTCCCAATGGGCCGGTGCGAGAGGGGCTAATTCTCCTGACGCAAGGGAAGATGTATAGGGCCTTTCACCAGAGAGACGTCGATTTGTTCGTCTCAACGCTTGCAGACACGGTTGCTGAATTTGCGCTCATGAGCAAACTTGGTGGAAAGGAAAAAAGCTTTAACGTCGAGAACGTTACCTTTGGCAGCTTTCCATTACCAACTGCCGAAGAAATGAACGACCTAGCCACGTTGGCAGAGCAACAAATACTTTCCTTTGCAGCTACATGCTTTCTAGGCAATGACGCCGCGAGCTACGATAGCTTGATGACTGCTTTGGTTTCTCCAGAAGGATTTAGAAGGGGGGGCGAACTCGTTGAATGCTTGGCAGGCAATGCCAATGAAACTGATTACTACACGCGCTATGCAAGGCTTCTTTCTCTTGGGCGCAAGACATTTGACGAAACTTCGCCGCTCGCTCCGCGTGAAGTGTTTGAATTGACGATGAAGCTAGTTGAGACAGGCAAGCTGGCGGGCCGAAATCGTCTTCTGTCAAAACAAGCCCTGATTTGGCTGAGGGAGAGGTGGAGCTTCATTTTGGAGAAGCAGAGATTTCTTCTGCGACAGCCGTCGCTCTATGAACGAAATATATCGGATGTGTGGGGGCAGGATGAGCCAAATGAAACGGCCAAGCTACTGGTCATACTCCTTGCAACCTTGCCGACACTCGGCATCTCAAATCAAAGCGAGATTAAGCTGGTGCTCGACGATATGCTGCAGGCGGAGCGTCAATCCATCGCATTCAAGCCCGCGCCGGCTGCAACCCAGAATGCAACCCCGGACACTCCACGCGCAAGAACGCCCGCAGAGCACCAGACCTAACCACCTGCAATATATAGGAAATTTTGGTAGCGGAGGAGGGATTTGAACCCCCGACACACGGATTATGATTCCGCTGCTCTAACCAACTGAGCTACTCCGCCCCAAGGGGCTGCACGGGTTTCCCCGAGCGACGCGCACTAACTAAGTTTAGCGCGGCGCAGTGTCAAGCACCAGAGGGTGT
>Ga0065721_10004467_pt1 | contig 27278 bp, 23 predicted proteins | sample Mesricmetagenome_FD_59108 | JGI IMG/M metagenome (GOLD analysis project Ga0065721, IMG submission 59108) | Mesophilic microbial community from rice straw/compost enrichment Sample: eDNA_1 v2 (version 2) | ecosystem: Engineered > Solid waste > Grass > Composting > Bioreactor | place: USA: Davis... | reverse complement strand
CGTCTCTGGCGAAGTCTTCACCCAGGTCCTCGAGCGGCACGAGCCAGTCGTGGGCCGCCCAGATCGGCACCTCGTAGTTCCCGACGGTCACTACGTCGTACTGGCCGCCCTGCGTGGCCACGTCGATGGTGACGCGCTGACGCAGCAGATTTTCTTCGAGGGTCACCCAGCGCAGCTCGATGTCCGAGTGCTGCCGCGTGAAGTCATCCGCAAGCTTCTGCATGCGGATCATGTCACCGTTGTTGACGGTGGCGATCGTCAGCGTCACGGCGCCCGCGTGCGTCGCGAACACCGAGGCAAGGCCCGCACCGAGTGCGAGCAGGCGTCGTTTCAAGGTCATCAACAAACCTCCTTCTTCAGGATTCGGACCTCCCCATCGAGGCCCGCTCGGAAGGCTCGCTACCCGCTGCGGACGAACCTTGAGTTGTCAACGAACAGCCGCCACGCCTTGCCCGCGCGGCAGCTTGGGTGTTCGCCGAAAAAAAGCAGTCAAATCGTGTGCGAACAAATCTCCTCTAAATCCGACGACGAATGTCGGCGCCGGCACTGGCAATGACTTCGATTGGGCAGCCGCAGGGCGTACCATCCCGCTAAGGATCGATGGACCGCTGGGCACGGGCAGCTGCTGTTCAGCTCCCGGCAAATGCGCTCGCGACAGAACTGCGCAATGAAGAGTCGCGAGGCTCGGGCAACCGCGCGATGCTGGACGTCTGTCGTCCACACGCGGGGCCCGTGTTATTTATGACTGCATCCTGTAGCAGTCGGCCGACAGTATAGTAGAACTTGCGCACCGTGCAACCCGTTGCCGCAAGATAATTGAATTTTTGGGCGGCATTTCTGAATCGATTGATCCCAATTCATTATGCATTGATGTCAATGCATCGGAGCTGGATGCATCGGATGTCGATGCATTTGGATGTCGATGCATTGGATGCGACAGCCCTGCTCCGGCTGAGAGATGTGCACGCCTTCGTGGCAGATCCACTGTCCCCGCGTTCATCGAATCGTAATATCAAATGCTCGTAGCGACGCAATGCCGTCCGCGAGACATGCTGTTCGTATGCGCAGCGACATCGAAGAGCGAAGACATCCCATGACCTGATCGGCGCTGTCCCGGCGGGATCTCGGCCGGGCGCGCAACGGCGCATGTCACATATTTAGGACCGCTCCTCCACTCTCTCCTCTGGCACGGCCACGTTCCCAGAATGTTACTTAGCGCGGGAACCGTTCGGTGAAGCGCCCCGTTGCGCGTAAGAATGCGCTTGCCGCGGGCCCGCAGCTGGCGCACGTCGTTCGTTACCAACATCACTAAGGCCGGGGGGATGAAACATGGACCGATCACGGAATATTGCCGCCGGGTTGTTATTTCTTACTGCAGTTCTTACACAGAGCTTGGAAGCAGCCCCGGCGGTGCTGCTCGAAACAGCTCGACTGACGCCGGACGATGGCGCGCCCGACGGCGGCTTCGGACGCGCTATCGCGATCGATGGCGATGTTGCCGTCGTGACCGCGAACGCGATGGCACCGTTCAAAGACTCCGGCCCGCAGCTGCCAGGCGCAGCATATGTATACGAGCGCAACAGCGCTGGCATCTGGCAACAGACGGCGAGGCTCACCCCGCAACCGGCCACCATCGGCGACTTGTTTGGAGTCAGTGTTGCGGTGGAAGGCAACGTGATCGTGGTCGGCGCCGTGTTCTCGAACTCGGCCTATGTATTCGAGAAAACCGGATCGACCTGGGCTCAGGTTGCCGTGCTTGGTACAGGCGGCAACGCCGACAGTGCCAATGCCGTCGCCATCGACGGTGGCGTCATTGCCATCAGCGACGAGTCGCCACACGGCATGTCGTTGTACCGGCGCGGCCCCTCCGGCTGGGCAAAAATTGCAAGTTACGAGAACGGCTGGGGCGTTCCTGACGTGGATTATCTCGGGCCCGATGTCGACATCGCGGGTCGCTTCGCCGTTCATGGCAGCTGGGGATCGGACTACCAGCCCACCGTCCCGGGCGTCGCGTTCATCTATGACGCCGGAGAGAACGGCAATTGGGCGAATCCTGCGGTAGCCGAGCTGACCCGGCCGGGCAGCGTCGCACCCGACGGCTTCTCCGCCAAAGTCGCGCTCGGCGGAAGCACCGCCTTGATCACCGGTGACGTGTTCGAGCGCAATTCCGCTGGCACCTGGGTGCACACCGATTACATCGATGGCGGCGGTCAGGCGCTGGACGCCGACGGGCAGAGTGTGGCCAGCAGCCTGGTGCCGTACCGGTTCAGCACGCTCCATCGACGCGCCAGCAGCGGTTGGTCGCATGCCGCCGATCTGGTCGCTAGCGACGGCGCCATGCTGTCCTGGAACAGCATCGATGACGGCCGAGTGCTCGCCACGACGCCGTATCGCAGGGGCCCTGCCGCCGCCTACTTGTTCGAACTGCCCACCGACCTGGAGCGTCCCGCATTGTCACAAGACGACTTCCAGGATGGCGACGCCAACGGCTGGGCCACCACCCCGGGGAGCATGTTCGTAGTCACGAGCGGCGATGCTTCGCTCGTCTATCGACAATCGAATCTCGACGGCAACGCCGCCGCCCTGCTGCAAAGTGCCAGTGGTGACGACCAGTCCATCCAAGTTGATGTCACCCCGCGCGCGTTCAACGGCGCAGACCGCTGGTTCGGCCTCGTCGCTCGTTACACCGATGCGAACAACTACTACTATGTAACGGCGCGCAGCGGCGGCGCTCTGGAACTGAAGGAAATGATCGGTGGCTCGTACACCACCCTGGCCTCCGCCACCCTGCCTGTGGCACTCGGCCACACGAATCGTTTGAGGCTGGAGGCCGTCGGCGATCATGTGCGAGTGTTTCTGGAGGACAATATCGTCCTGCACGTCCGCGAGTCGGATTTGAGCGGTGGCAAGCCCGGCTTGATGACTTACAAGACCAGCGCGGATTTCGACAACGTCGTATTCAATGCAAATCCCGCCAACCTTGCCTATGTGTACGACTTCGAGTCAGCACAGTATCAGTGGGCCACGCCTGCTGGCAGCTGGGAACGTGTTCCGGCGAACGGCTCCCTCGTCGGCCGCCAAAGCGACCTCTCGGGCAATGCCCATGCGCTCGTGTCGAGAACCCTGAAGAGTTACGGCGATCAAATCGTGCAAGCGGACCTGCGCGCCACGCAATTCTCGGGTGCGGATCGTTGGCTCGGCCTGATGACCCGCTACGTGGACGACAGCAACTATCACTACATCACGATTCGCAGCAGCGGTGCCATCTTCCTGCGCAAGCTCGTTGACGGCGTCGTACATACATTCGCCACCGCGCCAATGGACGTAGATTTGAATCGCACCTATCGAGTCCGTCTGGAATCGATAGGAACTCGATTGCGCGCGTACATCGACGGCGAGCTGATCCTCGAAGCCGTGGATCCCAACGTAACCACCGAACCGAGCACCGCTGGAGTTGCGATGTACAAGACCGCGGCGGATGTGGACAACTTCCTGGTCATGCAACCGTGATATCCAATTGAGGCAAATGCGCCGGCGGCCCGAAGGCGCCGGCGCTATTCCTCAGCGCTCGCACCTTCGCCTTCCTGCGCGATCATCAGCTTTCTCAGAATCGCTTCCAGGGTTTTCAGCTCGCCGGGCTGCAGAGCATCGAGCACCGTGCTTTCGAACTTCATGTCTTCCCGAAACGCGCGCTCCGCAACTGTTCGCCCAGCCGGGGTCAACTCGACCAGCATGCTGCGGGCGTCGGCGGGATCGGGGACACGCTTGATGTAGCCCGCCTTTTCGAGGCGGGTCAGCCGCGCGGTCAACCCACCGGAGGAAATCATCAGGCCGCGATACAGTTCGGTCGGACGCAATCGATAAGGCGGGCCAGAGCGTCGCAGGGTGCCGAGCACGTCGAATTCACCGCTCTCCAGGCCATGCTTGCGGAAAATTGCCTCGATCGGCGGCCGCAGGTGCAGCGTGATCCAGCGCATCCGACCGATGATCGCCATGCCACGGGTGTCGAGGTCCGGCAATTCCGCGGCCCATTGCTTGCGGCGTTGATCGACGCCGTCGCGGGATTTTCGGATTTGTCTTGACATCGAGATATCTCCAGTTATCTTTACGTCAAGATACCTGATCCGCCATGGGAGGCAAGACGATGCAGCTCCACGACTCGGCCTTTTCGACCGCACCGATCTGCATGACCTGCGGCACGCAGTATTCGCCTTTGGTGCAAGCCCCATCCGAGTGCCCCATCTGCCTGGACGAGCGGCAGTATGTCGGCTGGTCGGGCCAGCACTGGACGAGCTCCGCCGAGCTGGCAGCGACCCGTGAGATCCGCTTCGAGGATTGCGCCGGCGTGATGACGATGTATCTCGAACCGTCGTTCGCGATCGGCCAGCGCGCTTTTCTGATCCCGCATGACGGCGGGCTCGTGATGTGGGAATGCTTGAGCACGGTGACCGAGGCCGCGCTGGCGCGGATCGCCGCAACGGGCGGCGTGAAGGCTATCGCGATCTCGCATCCGCACTTCTATTCCGCGATGAACGAATGGAGCGCCGCGCTGGGCGGAGTCCCTGTCTATCTGCACGAGGCGGATCGGCAATGGGTGCAAGCCCAGACGCCCGCGATCCGCTTCTGGAGCGGCGAGCGGCTGGCACTATCGAACACGCTCGAGCTCGTGCACCTGCCCGGCCATTTCGCCGGCAGCGCAGGACTATGGTGGCATGATGGTCCGCGACCCGGAGGAAGCCTGTTCCCTGGCGATGCGCTGCAAGTTGCCATGGACCGCCGATTCACTACTTTCATGTACAGCTATCCAAACGCCATCCCACTCGGACCCGCAGCACTCGCGCGGCTGGAGGCATGCACGCGCGATCTCGCTTTCGAGGATGTGTACGGCTTCTCACGCGGTCGTCAGATCATCGGCAATGCAAGAGCGCGTGTGGATGCTTCCTTCGCCCGGTATCGCACGGCGCTCGCGGCCTGAACGAACCTTCCAGCCAGGAGAGATTCAATGAAAATCACCGTAGAGACCGACATCGCCGCGCCGATCGAATCGGTCTGGCGCGCCTACATCACGCCGGCCGACATCATGAAATGGAACGCGGCGTCCGACGATTGGCATACCACCGCCGCGACCGTCGATCTGCGCGAAGGCGGAAACTTTTCTTCGCGCATGGAAGCGAAGGACGGCAGCATGGGTTTCGACTTCGCCGGCACCTACACGAAGATCGTTCCACACCAGCTCATCGAATATTCCTTCGGCGATCGCGCCGCGCGAGTCGAGTTCACGCAAATCCCGCAGGGCGCCAAGGTGCGCGTGACGTTTGACGCCGAAGAAACCAACCCTGAGGAGTACCAGCGCGCGGGCTGGCAGGCGATCCTCGCCAATTTCGCACGCCACGTCGAGGCACTGCAGCGAGCGAGCTGATAAACAACGGGCAAGCGCTCCGGAGACCGCGCCAGACCAGCATGTCTGAGGGCGCGCGTCCGCCGGGCGCCTGCTCGTCAGTCGTTAGCTCGATCCAGCCGTGACAGCGGAGGCAACCTGCACGCCCTGCTTGATCGCGAGTGTCACGGGCGTGCGCTCAATGATGTCGGCCAGCCTTGCACGCTGCTCTTCACTGATCGGGGCCGATACCGAGACGTCGCGCTTGATGCTGGGCGGCGCATCCTTCTCGCGCCGATATTCGAGCGTCACGGTGACGTTCCCCAGATCCCAACCCTTGCGGTCCGCGTACATGCGCAGCGTGATCGACGTGCATGAACCGAGTGCGGCCAACAGGTAATCGAAAGGCGCCGGCCCGGCGTCGCCACCGCCACGCTCAATGGGCTCATCCGAGGTCAACTGGTGCGAGCCGCAGGTGACTTGCTGAACGTACTTCGGATCGCCGGCCTTGCCAACGATGCTGACCTGAGAAATGACCACGCTCGCTCCTTCGCTTCAATCAGCCGGTCGCAGTTCGATGGGCCGGATCTTCGGCCGCTTCTTCTTCTGCGCGTGCCACAGATCGTAACTCACCTGCATGCGCATCCACGTCTCCGCGGAGCCGCCCAGCGCCGCGGCGAGCCGAATCGCAAGCTCCGCGCTGACCGCCGCGCGGCCGTTCACGACACGCGAGAGCGCAACGCGGGAAACACTCAGCCGCTTGGCCAGCTCGGTGACGCTCATCTCGCGAAGCACCGTGTCTTCCAGAATCTCGCCCGGGTGCGGAGGATCATGCATCTGCGACATAGCAACCTCAGTGGTAGTCCTGGTAATCGATCAACTCGGCATGGCCTTCATTGAACGTGAAGGTCAGGCGCCAGTTCGGATCCACCCATACAGCGAAATAGCCAATCAGTCCGCCCTTGAGCGGATGAAATCTCCAGCCCGGCCGATCCATGTCGTACGGCACCATCGCGGCATCGAGCTGACCCAACTGCAGCCGCAGGCGCGCCGCGCGCTTCGGTTGGATCCCGGCCTTCGACCCGGTCAGGAAGAAGCTTTCGAGCCCAGCGTGGCGGAAACTCTTGATCATGGAGTGTATCTCTACGCGATACAGATGGCAATCATTTCAGCGGCGGCGGAGCATTTCTCGGCGCCGCTCGATTACACCGCCGGCCGCCGCCCCTGAATTGCTGAATAACTGGGCAAAATCCCCGTTACGGGCGCTTTTCTTTTCGGCAATCCGTGAGCACTGGGAAGTTGCGCAGCCCTCGCGCGCGAGAACTGCCATCGCATACCATTGAGGGATGCTCCAGGCTACGACCTCCCCTGCTGAAGACACGCCGCCCGTGTCGGCGCTGTCGCCGTTCCGGTTTCCGGTGTTCCGGTCGATCTGGTTCGCGAGCGTGGCGTCCAACCTGGGTGGGTTGATTCAGACGGTGGGTGCGTCATGGATGATGACGTCCATCGCGAAATCGGCCGACATGGTGGCGCTGGTGCAGACTTCGGTGGCGCTGCCCATCGTGTTGCTGTCGTTGTTCGCCGGCGCCATGGCCGACAACCTGGATCGCCGCAAGGTGATGCTGGGTGCGCAGATTTTCATGCTGGTCGTGTCCACGGCGCTCACTGTTTGCGCATGGCTGGGAGTCATCACGCCCTGGCTGCTGCTGATGTTCACGTTTCTGATCGGCTGCGGAGCCGCGTTCAACGGACCGGCCTGGCAGGCATCGGTGGGCGACATGGTGCCGAGAGCGCATCTGGCGGGCGCGGTCGCCATCAACAGCATGGGCTTCAACATTGCTCGCAGCGTCGGCCCGGCGATCGGTGGCGCAATCGTCGCGGCAGCAGGCGCGGCCGCCGCGTTCGCGGTGAACGCCGCAAGTTACATCGCCCTGATCGTGGTGCTCTCACGATGGCGCCCGGTGCGCCCTCCTCAGCTGCTGCCTCGGGAAACGCTTGGCATCGCCGTCGCCGCGGGCCTTCGTTACGTTGCCATGTCGCCGTCCATCCGACGCGTATTGCTCCGTGGAGCGGTGTTCGGCATGGGCGCCAGCTCGGTGATGGCGCTGCTGCCGCTCGTTGCGAAGGATGTACTCACGGGCGGCCCACTGACCTACGGTCTGCTGCTGGGAGCGTTCGGCATCGGCGCAGTGGGTGGAGCACTGAGCAGCGCCCGCCTGCGTCAGCGGCTTTCGTCCGAAGGACTGACTCGCGTTTCCTGCGTCGCATTCGCGCTCGCCGCGGCCGTCACGGGAGTGAGCAGAATCACTTCGCTCACAGTAGCAATGATGATGATCGCCGGCGCATCGTGGGTACTGACCCTTTCCACGTTCAACGTCTCCGTCCAGCTCTCGACACCTCGCTGGGTCGTGGCACGCGCATTGTCGTTGTATCAGGTGACAACCTTCGCGGGCATGGCCGCCGGCAGCTGGCTGTGGGGCGTGGTGTCCGAAAGCGACGGCGTCCGCCTCGCATTGTTCGCTGCTGCATTGGTCATGCTCATCTGCTCGGCGATCGGCCTGCGCCTGCCACTGTCGGAAACGGCCGATTTGAACCTGGATCCCTTGCGTCGGTGGCAGGCCCCGGAAACCGCCGTGCCGGTGGAGCCTCGCACCGGGCCGGTGGTCATCACGATCGAATATCGGATTCGCGAGGAAGACGTGCTGGAGTTTCTCGCGGTCATGGCCGAGCGCCGACGGATCCGCAAACGAGACGGCGCGATGGATTGGATGTTACTGCGCGATCTCGCCGATCCCGCGGTCTGGTTCGAGCGCTTCATGACACCGACCTGGCTCGAATACATTCGACACAACAATCGGATGACGCAGGACGACGCCAACGTTCTCGATCGCCTGCGCGAGTTGCATCAGGGGCCCGGCCATCCAACCGTCCGGCGCATGATCGAGCGACAGACCGGCACATTGCCGGCCGGCCATGTCTCGACACCGCACGATCTCGCCGAGCCGCTGACTGATCCATCACGCTCGTCCTGAAGCGCGCCAGTCGAAGCTCGCCCAGATCAAACCCGCATAGTCCGAACCCCTAAACCCTCGCAACCGGGCGGGCGATGCTTGTATGTCGTCCCCCGACCCGCTATCTTCCCGCCCCGTCATCGGGGAGTAGCCGCCTTACGCAATGTAAGGAGCCGACGTCAACAGACTTGGTCGAAGACCATGGCGTCGGCGGCATCAGCCAGGCGAGACCTTTGACTTTGCGACCACGGCCGGGGCCGGCGGTGGCTGCAAAGTCATTGGTATTAGCGCTGCTGGCCCCTGGAGTCCGGTTTCGTGGAAGCTTTTCTCAGCTCGCTCGGCATCGTCGCCTTCGCCGAGATGGGCGATAAAACCCAGCTGTTGTCGTTCGTGCTCGCAGCACGGTTCCGTGGCCAGCAATGGCCCATCATCACCGGCATCTTCATCGCTACCATCGTCAATCACGCGCTCGCCGCGCTGGCCGGCGACTGGGTCGCGATGAAAGTCAGTCCCGAGGTGATGCGCTGGGTGCTCGGCCTCGCCTTCCTCGCCTTCGCCGCGTGGGCGCTGGTTCCCGATACGCTCGACGAGACGAACGAGAACAAGACCAGGCACGGCGCCTTCCTCACCACGCTGGTGATGTTCTTCCTCGCCGAAATGGGCGACAAGACGCAGCTCGCAACCGTCGCGCTCGGCGCGCAATTCGGCAATCTGCTCGCGGTCACGATGGGCACCACGCTCGGCATGATGGTGGCGAACGTTCCCGCGGTCCTGCTCGGCGAAACCCTCGCGAAGCGCTTCCCTCTGAGCAACATGAGATTCGTCGCCGCAGCGCTGTTCGCGATCTTCGGCGCGCTCATTCTGTTCAAGGTGAGCTTCGGCCTGGGGTTGGGCGGTCTTTGATGTCGCCGTCGACATAAAACCAGCGGCCGCTTTCTTTCACGAAGCGGCTGCGCTCATGCAGCCGCGCGGCCGAACCGCCGCCGACTCGAAAGCGAGCGATGAATTCGACTTCCGCCGTTTCCGGGCCGGTAACGCGAGCGTCGACGATCTTCAGGCCCAGCCACTTCTGTTTCGGATCGAACTCGACCGAGCTGGGGCGTCGAGTGTCATGCCAGGTGGCAAGCAGATACGGCTCGTTGCACATCACGAACGCCGAGTATCGCGAGCGCATCAACGACTCCGCATCCGGCGCCGGCTCGCCGCCATGCCAGCGTCCACAGCAGCGCTCATAGGGCAACTCCGAACCGCAGGGACATTTCGTATCTGTAGGACGTTTCATCGCGAGATCGCACTCTTCAATACGCTGCCGCCGGCACGCTCCTGAAAGCGCCTGACCGCCGCATCGATGGTGAAAAAGAAATGATCGCCACCGAGCCTGCTGTACAGCCCCGAGCGCCGCATGACCTCGCGCACCGGCGCCTTCACCCCGGCAATATAGAACGTGATCCCCTTCTTCTCGAACTCATCGCAGAGTTGATGAAGCGCCGTGTCGGCGGACGAGTCCAGATCGTTCACCGCGCTGGCATCCAGGATCAATGCCTGCAACTCGCCCTCGTAGCGGTGGCAGATCTCGTGCAGGCGCTCCTTCAGAAACACCACGTTGGCGAAATACAGCGATGCGTCGATGCGCAGGATGACCAGACCGGGAATGGTTTCCGCCTCGGGGAAGTGTTCGACGTTACGAAAGATGTTGGTGTTCGGCAGCCGTCCCAGGATGGCCGCGTTGGGCCGCGTGTTCAACGTGATGAACAACAGGATCGAAGCGACGATCCCGAGCAACAGCCCCGGCATCACGCCGAACACCAGGGTCGCAACGAACGTGAAGACCAGCAGCAGCCCCTCGGTGATCTTCACGTTGAACAGATACTTGATCTCGCGCGTATCGATCAGCCGCAGCGACGATACGACGATGATGGCCGCCAATGTCACGTCAGGTAGATACGTGAACACGGGCGTGAGAAACAATGCAATCAGCAAAACGCAGAGCGCGGTCACGATGGCAGCAATCGGCGTCTTCGCACCCGCCGTCGCATTCAGCGCCGAGCGCCCCAGGCTGCCGGAGACGGTATAGCCCTGCGAGACGCTGGCGCTGATATTCGCCAACCCCAAGGCGGTCAGCTCGCGATTCGCATCGATGTCGTAGCCATACTTGTTGCCCAGCGACTTGCCCACCGACACGGTTTGCGCGAATCCGACCAGAGCCATGGTCAATGCCAACGGCATCAGTTGTTCGATCTGCGCCCAGTCGAACTGCGGAACGCTGAAATGTGGCAAGCCTCCCGGCACATTGCCGAGCACATCCACGCCGTGCCGATCGAGGCGAAACACGAACGACAGCAGCGTGCACACCACGACCATGGTCAAAGGCCCCGGCGCCTTGGGGGAGAGCTTGCTGAAGCCCCACAACAGCAGGATGCAACTGATGCCGATGGCCAGCGTTGCGAGATTTGCCTGATCGACGCGCGCCACCACGTCGAGCACCGCCTCATACAGAATTGGGAACTGGTGTTGAGGAATCCCCAGCAGGTGATGCAACTGCCCCAGCACCGTGATGATCGCAATGCCCGAGGTGAAGCCCGCCAGCACCGGATAGGACAGGAAGTTCACCAGGAATCCGAGCCGCAGTGCGCCCATCAGCAACTGCGACACACCGACCACCGCAGTGAGCAATACGGCGAGTGCGATGTAAGCGGTGGTGCCGGCAGTGGCGATCGTGCTCAGCCCCAACACCAGCATCAGCGAATCGACGGTCACTGGACCCGTCGATGTGTGCCTGCCGCTGCCAGTGAGCGCGTACATGATCATGGGCAGAATGGATGCATACAAACCCATGACTGGCGGCAATCCCGCGAGCAGTGCATATGCAATGCCCTGGGGCACCAGCAGCGCCGCGACAGTAACGCCGGCCATCACTTCCGTGCGCAGCTGAAACTTTCCGTACACCGCTGCGGCGTCCATGAGCGGGAACAAACGTTTCAGGAACGTGCGCCAGTCAGCCACCGCGGCGGTTTTTTCGGGTACAGCACCCGCTTGTTGAGGCGCGCGCTGCACGCTCGCGTCCTGCGCTCGTTCATGGCGCTGGACGTAATGATCGGCCGCCGCGAACAACGTACGCTCGCTGGCGGAGTTCGGCGAAGGCACCTGCACGGCTTGCAGCATCAACTCGTACGGACCGATCTTGATGCGCTCGCCCGGATGCACCACATGCCGCTGGATCCGGTGCGGGCCGACGAAGGTGCCGTTGGAGCTGCCCAGGTCCTCGATGATGCAGCCATTCGCGTCGGTGATGAGCACCGCGTGCTTCCAGCTGACCTGTGAGTCCTTCAACGGGATGCCGCTGGCGGGATCGCGGCCAATGACGATGGAACCGGCAGTCAATGCATAGTCGCGGTGGGAGCCGTCGACGCCTCGCACGGTGACCTTGTTCACGCCCGCTCTCGTTATTCTGCCCAGCATGGAATGATACGCCGGGCCTCGGCGATGTGACTACGAATCTTTTATATACAATGGCGAGTCCACGCGCCGGAACGCATACCGGTCGCGGATGTGCTCGTTGAAGTACTCCCCCTTGGAGAACGAACGGCGCATGCCGGTATACGCCTCTGCGGGAACGTCCTCGTAGACATAACTGCGCCCCGAGCGGAACACCACCAGCAGCTCCCGTTTGCTGGCGTCATACTCGAACGATTGGATCACGGTCGAAGGCATGGGCGCCAAACGTGCCAGATTTCACGCGGTTCCGGGCCCAGTCACAAACCCTCAGCGCGCCTTGCGGCTTCGCCTTATTGATCGTCATGCAGACGACTTGCGTAATGCAGCCAAAGGCCTCATGGTGGGTACGTAGGAGCGCCGCTGTGGAGCTTTCCCCGACGGGAACAACTCAACAGCCGCCCGAGTAGTTTTCAATAGGCCAACTAGAGGCTTATGGGTCGAAGGAAGCTCGCATGCAGGTACAGGTAAATCACGATAACCGCGTCCGCCTCGCCGAAGACACCGCCGAACGGCTGTCCAAAACCGTCGAGGACTACCTCGCGAAGTTTGCCGATCGCATCACCCGGGTGGAGATGCATCTGGGCGATACCAACGGAGGCAAGGGCGGCCTCGACAAGCGCTGCATGCTGGAAGCGCGCATGTCGAATCTGCAACCGATCGCCGTGACTCACCATGCCGAGACCGTTCAGCTCGCCATCGACGGAGCGCTGGAACGGCTCGATCACGCGATCAGCCACGCCATCGGCAAGCGCGAAACGCACTGATCAGCGTCAGCAGACGCGCGTCTGATGTGCCGCGTCGAAGTGCGCGCAAGCGCACTTCGAGCGCGGGCTGGTCACATCCAGGTCGATCCTAGCAGTCTGCGGAAGTTGCCGCCGAGGACGGCGAGGACGTTCTGCTCCGAGTAGCCGCGACGAAATAACGCTTCCGTCAGATCGAACACCTTCTTCGGATGATCGAAGCCTTCGATGTCGATCTTGTCGCGGAAGCCATAGCTCGCTTTGTATGAGCCGCGCAGCATCTTCAGCTGATCCGGCGGCATGTCGTCGTAGCCATTCAGATCGGCATCCGAGCCGATGCCCACGTGCTCGATGCCCACCAGCTTCACCACATGGTCGATGTGATCGACGATGTGCTCGATGGTGGTCGGCTCCTTGTCCCGCACGAACATGCGCACGCCGGTGATGCCCATCACCCCGCCCTTCGCGGCGAGCTTCCGGATCGCCTCGTCGGTCTTAAGGCGCGGGTGATCGAAGATGGCGCGACAGTTGGAATGAGTGATGGCGATGGGCTTGGGCGAAGCTTCGATCGCATCGAGCGTGGTCTTATCGCCGCAGTGGGACACATCGACCAGCATGCCCACTTCATTCATGGCGTTGACGATCTCCACGCCGAAATCGCTCAAGCCTCCATCGACGCGCTCGGTGCCGCCGCTGCCCAGCAGGTTCTGGGTGTTATAGGTGAGCTGCGAGCAGCGCTGCCCCAGTTGATAGAACGCTTTCACGTCTTCCTTCTTGCGGAAGTGTTCCGAGTTCTGCAGGCCCGTGATCACCGCGACTTTGCGCTCGGCCTTGGCGCGATCGATGTCGGCCGCGGTGTTCACGAGCGTGAATACATGGGAGTTGCGCCCGACGTAGCCCTGCCAGGCCGCGATGAACGACAACGTGTCCTCGACCGCCGACGGCCCACCGGTGCCGACGGAATTGTGGAAGGCAGTGATCCCGCAGGTCCGAAACATTTCGGCTTCCGCGTCGGTCATGCGTCCCGCATACGCCTCGGGCGCGAAATCGATCTTCAGCGGGCCAAGCATGTCGATGACGATCGCCCGCTCCACGGCCCGCATGGTTCTGGCCGAGTAGCGAACCGGCGAATCCGCGAACGCCTGGTATCGGCCCATGTTGATCATGGGCAAGCCAGTGCTCAGCACGGTCGCGGCAGCGGCGGATTTCAATACGGAGCGTCGGGTGATCACGTCGGTTCCCCAGGTTGTTGTGGTGGCACCGCAGCGTAGCGCACGCCGAATCGCGAGAGTCGCGAAATCGCGATCAATGCGACTCGATTGAGCTACACTGTCCGCATGAGCTCAACCGACGTCACCATCTACCACAACCCCTCCTGTGGGAACTCTCGTAACACGCTCGCGCTCATCCGCGAACACGGCATCGAGCCGATCGTCATCGAGTATCTGAAAACGCCTCCGGACCGGCAGACGCTGCTCGAGCTGCTGAACAAGATGAAGCTCACGCCGCGCGAGCTGATGCGCGAGAAGGAAGTCGAGAAGCTGGGCTTGGGCGATTCATCCAAGTGGAGCGACGAGGAGATCATCGAGCAGATGCTGAAGCATCCCATCCTGATGAATCGCCCCGTCGTGGTCACGCCGCTCGGCGCCGTCCTCAGCCGCCCGCCGGAGAACGTGCTGAAAATCCTGCCGCCCAAAGCCTGACGGCAGGATGTTCGCTCGACGCGTTACCAGACGTACTCGAGCTGCGCCCAGAACTTCGTCGTGTCCTGGTAGGCCACGGGCGTACGCCCTTCGTGCGCCTCGTACAGCGCCAGCTTGAGCAGGCCGACGAAGCGCTGATATTTGCCCTGCAGCTGCAGATCGATCTCGTCGCCCAGATCCTGCGACAGCCGCTCGGATTTGAAGTCACGATAGACGATCGTCGCCGCCAGCGTATCCAGCATCGCCACGCCCTTGGCCGAATAGCCGACGCTCACATACTTATCATCGATGCCATTGGCCGGCGTGGTCAGGAACTTGTCCGCCCAGCCATGAAACTTGTGCAAGGTGCCGAGCGGTGTCGAGAAGCCGACGGTGCCGTTGCCCTCCATCACTTCCCGCCCCAGCGTCACGCTGTATTGGCGATACGTGCCGGTCAGCTCCACCGAGTAATAATCGAGATCGAAACTCAGCGGATTGCCGCCGTAATCCGTCTGTCTTGCGAACGTCGCCCCATACGCGAGCTTGAGCCTGCTCAGCGGACGCTCGCCCGCCAGCCTCGCTCCGAAGGTTTCACTGGACACTCGTTCCGGATCCATCGCCACCGGCACACCCTGCAAGGGATCGAAATCGAGCCAGTAACCAAATGCGCTCAGCTTGCCGAACCCGAACTGATAGGCCGCATTGGCCAGCACGCCGTCGCCGTGATAACGGCCTTGCGGCGATTCGCGGCCGAAGATGCGATTGACCTGGTTCAAGTACGTCGCATCCAGCGTCAGCGCCGCGGTGGGCTTGTTCACGATGCGCACGGCATCGAACGTTTGCTCGTTCTGACGCCACAGGACGTTGCCAACGAAGCGCTGATCGTCGAGCACGATGCGCTGTCGGCCGAAGGTGACCGTCGTGCCGGGCAACGACGTGTTCACCAGTTGCAAGCGATTGATCTCCTCGCCCTCTGGATCTGTCACCACGGGATAGTTGAGGTAACGAGGCCGCGCCGGATCGTCCCGGTAGTGGCCGGCGAGATCGACGATCGCCTCGCCCTCGGCCAGGAAGGTCGTGTTCCAGGCTTTGCCGGTCTCGAAGCCGAGCCGCACACGCATAGTCTCTGCGTCCGCTTCCTCTGCCAACGGAGTTTGATCCACCCCCTCGTACCGAAGCCGCGCGTCGAAGATCGGCTTTGATTCGCTCAATGCACCGCTCAACACACCGAAATCCGCAGCGTTGAGCCCGACGGGAACTGCGATGGCCAGCACCATGGCCCACCTCAAACCGCCGCGATGACTCCATGAACTCATTCTCCAGCCCTCCGAGAGCGTTTGTTTTTCCCGATTATGCGGCGTGGGTATGCTGATGCCCGCAAGATTCCAGAAATGCCAACAGCCGGTTGCGATAGTGGTAATACATCGGATGTTCCAGCAGCTGTTTTCGGCTGCGGGGTCTCGGCAAATCGACGTGCATGATTTGACCGATGCGCGCGTTCGGACCGTTGGTCATCATCACCACCCGATCGGCCAGCAGGATGGCCTCGTCGACGTCATGCGTGACACAGATGGCAGTGACCTGATTGCGCTTCCACACTTCCATCAGCACTTCCTGCAGCTCCCAGCGCGTCAGCGCATCGAGCATGCCGAACGGCTCATCCAGCAGCAGCAACTTCGGCGATAACGCGAACGCGCGGGCCAGCCCGACCCGTTGTTTCATGCCGTTCGACAGCTCGCTCGCCCGCTTTTCGAGCACGTCGCCCAAGCCGACGCGAGCGAGGTAGTACTCGACGATGTCGCTGCGCTCCTGTTCGCTCACATGCGGGTAGACTCGATTCACCCCGAGCGCGACGTTCTCGCGGGCGGTCAACCAGGGCATAAGGCTGGGCGCTTGAAACACCACGCCGCGATCGGGGCCGGCGGATGTGACTTCGCGCGCATCCAGAGTGATGCCGCCGCTGGAGACCTCGGTGAGCCCTGCCACCATGGACAGCACGGTCGACTTGCCACAGCCCGAGTGGCCGATCAGCGAGATGAACTCGCCTTTGCGAATGTCGAGCTGGAATCGATCGACCACCGTGAGCGGCCCTTTCGGCGTTGCATACACCTTGCTCACGTCGTAGAACTCGACGAACTTGTCGAGGTTCTCCGCCGGCTTCGGCCGCGTGGCCTTGCGCATGGTCTTCGGCACCGGCGGCTCCATCGGAACGACGGACGGCAGCGCTCGCGTTGAACTGGCGCCGGCGGCACGTTGCCCGCTGAGGCTCATCAAGTATTGAGAGATCCGCGCACGCAGCCGACGATAGGAATCATCTTCGTTGACGACCATCCGATCGCGCGGACGCGGCAGATCGACTTTAAATTCGCGCCCCAGGCTCGCTCTCGGCCCTGGCTCGAGCGCGATGATGCGATCCGCCAGCAACAGCGCCTCATCGACATCGTTGGTGACGAGAATGACGGTCTTGCGCTGCCGCTCCCAGATCGCCTCGATCTCGTCCTGCAAGCGCGAGCGCGTGAGCGCATCCAATGCCGACAACGGCTCATCGAGCAACAGAACCTTCGGATCCATGGCCAAGGCTCGCGCCACAGCCACGCGCTGGCGCATGCCGCCAGACAACTCCGCCGGCCGGCGATCGACGGCGTGCGACAGGCCGACCATCTCGATGTACTTCTCGACGTGCGCTCGCCGTTGCGCGGCCGACCACCTGGGGAAGACGCTGTCGACGGCCAGAGCGACGTTACTCTGGACCGTCAACCAGGGCAGCAATGAATAGTTTTGAAAGACCACGCCGCGATCCGGCGCCGGCCCGGTGACCGGCCGACCCTGGAACAGCACCTCGCCCGCGTCCGGCTGGATCAAGCCGGCGATGGTCGAGATCAACGTGGTTTTGCCGCTGCCGGAAAAGCCGACGATGGCGACGAACTCGCCCTCTTCGATGCTCAAATCAACGTCGTGAAGCACCTCGGCTGACTGCTCCCCCGAGCCATAACTCTTACTCACACCCTTGAGCTGCAAGAACGCCATGCTGCTGCTCCTTAGCGCCGCACGCCGAAGTCGAGCAGGCTCTGCACCGTATGCATGATCCGATCGAGCAGAAAGCCGATGATGCCGATGGTCAGCACCGCGACCATCAATCGCGCCAGCGAATCGGAGCTGCCGTTCTGGAATTCATCCCACACGAACTTTCCGAGCCCGGGATTTTGGGCCAGCATCTCGGCCGCGATCAGGACCATCCAGCCCACGCCCAGCGATAGCCGCATGCCGGTGAAGATCAGCGGCAGCGATGAAGGAAGCACCAGCTTGAACAGCCTGGTGGTCCACTTCAGCTGCAGGACGCGGGCGACATTGAGCAAATCCCGGTCGATGGAATTCACCCCGACGCCGGTGTTGATCAAGGTTGGCCACAGCGAGCACAGCGTCACCGTGATCGAGGAGATCAGGAACGATTTCTCGAATAGCGGATCCGCCGTCACGTACACCGCGCTCACGATGATGGTCACCAGCGGCAGCCAGGCCAGAGGCGACACTGGCTTGAAGATCTGGATCAACAGGTTCAGCGATGCGTTGACGGTCCTGCTCAGCCCACAGAGGATGCCGAGCGGGACCGCCACCAGCGTCGCCAGCAGAAAGCCAGTGAACACCGTCTTCAAGCTGGTGAGGATCTGATCGATGTATGTCGGTTTGCCGGTGTACTTCACCGGCGTGATCCTGGCGTTTGGATCTTTCGCCAGTCTGGCGGCGTTGCGCCTCTCCTGCCGCTCGTAGAACGCCGCCGCCTTCGCACGCTCGGCCTTGTGATCTTCCCACAAGCTCCGCGCCTGCTTCGCAACCGCGATCGGCCCGGGAATCTGCCCGAGGCTGGTCTGAATGCGACCGGACGCCTGACTCCAGGCGAACAGGAACACGGCGATCGCGAGCAACGGAACGCCCAGCTGTCGCCACAGCTCACGTACCTGCTGCCGCGGGTTCTCGCCACGGCACAGACGAACGACCGGATTGATGAAACCCAGGCCGACGGTCGTGAACAAGCGCAACAGCCGCTCGATCCATAACGACTCCCTGCGCTTCGTTGCTTCCTGTGGCGGTCGTGGCGCTTCCGGCGTACCGGGTGCAGCAGCCGTTGACGCCTGCTCCCGACGAATGGCAAGCATCGATGTGGACATCAGGTGGCTCCCTGCTTGGTCGTGACGTTGCCGCTCTCGATCACCTGGCCCTGCTTCAGGCCGATCGTGAGCTTTTGCAAATATTCGTTCGGCTTGCGACCGTCGTACTCGACGCCGTCGATGAACTCCTTGCTCGGCGGGCGGTAGCCGTCGGTGTCCCAGGGAAAGTCGCTGTGCGCCGCCTTCTTCTCTTCGATCAGCAGGCGAGCGGCGCGCCGATACGGTTCGGTGAGGTACACCTTCTTGGCCGTCTCGTGATACCACTGATCGGGCTGACTCCGCGCAATCTGCCCCCAGCGGCGCATCTGGGTCAGAAACCACACGGCATCGCTGTAGTACGGATATGTTGCGTAGTATCGGAAGAACACGTTGAAGTCCGGCACGCTGCGCTTGTCGCCTCGGCCATATTCGAACGTGCCGGTCATGCTGTTGGCGATCACGCGATAGTCGGCGCCGACGTACTCGGAACGCGACAGGATCTGCGCCGCCTCCTTGCGATTCGCACCATTGTTCGCGTCCAGCCACTGGCCGGCGCGGATCAGCGCCTTCAGCAGCGCGACATGCGTATTGGGATGTTTCTCGGCCCAGGCGCGGGTGACACCGAAGACCTTTTCCGGATTGTTCTTCCAGATCTCCAGATCGGTCACGATGGGCACGCCCACGCCTTTGAAGATGGCCTGCTGATTCCACGGCTCGCCCACGCAATAGCCGTTGACCGTCCCCGCCTCCATCGCCGCAGGCATCTGCGGAGGCGGCGTCACGGACAGAAACACATCGGCTTTGATCTGCCCGGAGACATCGCTGGGCGAATAGAACCCGGGGTGCAATCCGCCCGCCGCCAGCCAATAGCGCAGCTCGTAGTTGTGCGTGGAAACCGGAAACACCATGGCCATCTTGAACGGCTTGCCCGCCGCTTTGAACGCGTCGACTGCGGGTTTGAGCGCGTCCGCCTTGATCGGATGAACGGGCTTGCCCTGCGCATCCACGGGCAAGCGCGCCTTCATCAGATTCCAGACTTCGTTCGAGACGGTGGTGGCGTTGCCGTTGAGATCCATGCTGAACGAGGTGACGATGTCGGCCTTGGTACCGATGCCCACCGCCGCGCCCAGCGGTTGTCCGGCCAGCATGTGCGCGCCATCCAGCTCGCCGGTGATGACGCGATCCAGAACGACCTTCCAGTTCGCCTGCGGCTCCAGCGTCACATACAGCCCTTCATCCTCGAAGAAGCCTTTCTCGTAAGCGATGGCGAGCGGCGCCATGTCGGTGAGCTTGATGAAGCCGAGCTTCAGCTGTTCCTTCTCCAGCTCGAGCTCCGCGGCCGCGGCATGCGTGCTGCCCAACACAGCCACCGTCGTCAGCAGGCAGGCGTGAAACATTGCTTTCAGCATGGATCCGGTCTCTCCCCGAACAAACCACAGAGCAAAAAAAAACGCCGCCGACTTCAGTGCAGGTGATGGCATGCACTGGAGTCGGCGGCGTTGCCGGGCAGGCCCGCTGTTGGGCCCACCGATCGTTGGGGCGAAGAATCGTCCCGTTGCCACTCAGGATTGCAACGACCGTGCCAGCACTACAGCCGCAGGCAGCACCCCGAAAAGACAACGACTTGCAGCACTGGAGCCCACGCATGTGCCACGCCAATGGGCCGCGAGGGAGCAAACATCGAGCGTAGCTGCACGAAGGTCGTGCAGCGATCAGCGCCTCGCGAGCAGTTGCAGATAGGCCGGCAGATCGTCCGGATCGAAGCGCACGCCATCGAACAGGGCCTCGACCTTTGCATCCTCGGCGGGCATGTTTGTCAGTTCCGCCAGTGCCAACCGATATAGATCGGGCCGATAGGTGGCCCGCACTTGCGCCACATGCTCTGGATGGAAAGCAACCTGCCCCCAACGCACCATCTGCGAATAGAACCAGAGCGCGTGGCTCACCCAGGGAAACGTAGCGCTCTGCTCAGCAGGCAAGTAAAACCCAGGCAGGCCTTGTGGCTCCTCTCCTCGCTGCAAGCACAAGCGATTCGACAATCCCCGCAGCAGAATCTCAGCCGGCGCCCCGACGAAGCGCGGCTCCGACAGCAGGCGCGCCAGCTCCGAATGATGCTCGGGCTGCTCGCACCACAGCGCCGCCTTATATAAGGAGCGCACCAGGGCCTGCACTCGATCCGGATGTCGCTGCGCCCATTCCAATCGGCAGCCCAGCACCTTCTCGGGACTCAACCGCCAGATCGCAGTGGTCGGCAACGCGATACAACCCACGCCCACGGAGACGGCCAGACTGTTCCAGGGTTCGCCGACACAGAAGCCGTCGATTTGCCCTTCACGCATCGCATCCACGAGCAAGGGCGGCGGGATCACCACCAATCGCACATCCCGATCCGGATCGATGCCCGATGCGGCGAGCCAGTAGCGCAGCTCATAGTTATGCGCGGAGAACGGATAAACCATCGCGAACGTAAACGGTTGTTTGTTCGCCCGCTCGCGCGCGCGGACCACATTGCGCAGGGCTTCACCCAGCGCTTGTGGGCCTGCCGAGAGCGCGGCGCCTTCAGCGACCATCAGGTCCCACACGCGCAAAGAAACAGTAATGGCATTGCCACCCAAGCCAAGCGACAACGGCGCCGCCATCGGCACTTTGAGATGCCCCACCCCCAGCGTGGATGCGATGGCCATCGGCGCGAGCATGTGCGCGGCGTCGAAGTGGCCGACGACGACGCGATCTCGGATATTCGCCCACGACGTCTCGCGCACGAGCCGCAGGTCCAGGCCTTCTTCGGCCGCGAAGCCCTTCTCGGCCGCGACCGCGAGCGGCGCGCAATCCATCAAGGGAATGAACCCGACGACGGCGGTCACATCATTCATTTGAACAGACTCGATGCAGTCACGACGCTTTGCGCCACCTCGCTCAGCCGGCGGTTCTCGTTCATCGCCGCTTTCCGCAGCAGCGCATACGCTGCCTCCTCGCTCATGCCTCGCTGCTTCATCAGGATGCCCTTGGCCCGCTCCACGATCTTGCGTTCATCGAGCGCCTGCCGGGCGCTATCCAGTTCTTCTCGCAGCCTGTTGAATGCGTGAAAGCGGCTGATCGCCATGTCGAGCACCGCCTTCACTCGCTCCTTCTTCAAACCGTCGACCACATAGGAGCCGACGCCGGCATCCACCGCCGCCTCGATCATGTCGGTATCGGAGCGGTCGACGAACATGGCAATGGGTCGTCGCACCACGCGCGATACCTGGAACATCTGCTCCAGCACGTCGCGATTGGGATTCTCCAGGTCGATGACGATGACCTCGGGATCGATGTCGACGATGCGGCGCATGAGGTTGTGCATCTCGCGCAGCACCGTCACGTTGAGATAGCCGGCTTCCCGCAAGCCCTCTTCGAGAATGCTGGCGCGCATGACGTTCTGATCGACGATCAGAACGCGCAGGGTGGCTTCTGTTTTTGACCTGGCATCGGGCATCGAATGAATGGGATTGCAATGCCTATGCCAGTGCTGCGCCCCTTGCACCATGAGGACGCGCCGGCCAAATCGCACCACTTTAAGCGCGCCGCGCGCGAGACACGCACCACATCTGCGCAATCCCGTGCGTGTGACGACGCCAGATTCAGCGCATTACGCGCCGATCGATCGTGGCATAGCGCTTGCAACATCGAGCCCATCTTGGCTGCTCCAATGCCGGGCGCAGCACCAGTGACTGCCGGTAATCACCTCCGCCCCGCGCGGCCTGTCGCACTCACTGTCCCAACCACCCTCATCTGAAACGAGCCGATGCCTGCGGAGGCCCTCGGTCATGGGTGCAAGATGTCTGTAAAGAAGCTGGTCGTCATCGGTAACGGCATGGTCGGGCAACGCCTGCTCGAACGGCTCGTGGCCGCAACCTCGTCGTATGAAATCAGCGTGCTCTGCGAAGAACCCCGCGCTGCTTACGATCGCGTGCAGCTCACGAGCTTCTTCAATGGCAAGAGTGCCGCTGACCTGTCGCTGGTCAGTGAGGACTTCTTCGAACGCAACGACATTGCGCTGCATTTGAGTGACAGGGCGATTGGGATCGATCGCGACGCCCGCTGCGTACGCACGGCGCAAGGCCGGACCCTGCCCTATGATCGATTGGTGCTGGCCACGGGCTCCTATCCTTTCGTACCGCCAATTGCGGGCCGCGACCGTCCGAACTGCTTCGTCTACCGCACCATCGAAGATCTGGAAGCGATCCGCTCGGCAGCTGCCCAAAGCAAAGTCGGCGTGGTGATTGGCGGCGGTCTGCTCGGCCTCGAAGCCGCCAAGGCGCTGCGTGATCTCGGTTTGAAAACACACGTGGTCGAATTCGCACCGCGGCTGATGGCGGTACAGGTCGATGATGTCGGTGGACGCGTGCTGCGGCAAAAGATCGCCGAAATGGAAGTGGGCATTCACACCGGCAAGAGCACGACAGCCATCGTCGATGGTGAACAGAGCCGTCATCGGTTGCAATTCGCCGACGGCAGCTCGCTCGAGGCGGATATCGTCGTCTTCTCCGCTGGCATTCGACCGCGCGACGAGTTGGCACGCGCCTGCGGGTTGAACGTCGGCGAGCGCGGCGGCATCGTGATCGACAACGACTGCCGCACCTCCGATCCCGACATCTTCGCGATCGGCGAGTGCGCGCTATGGAATGGCAAGCTGTATGGCCTGGTTGCGCCGGGCTACCAGATGGCCAACGTTTGCGCCGCCCGCCTGCAGGATACGGCCGAGCCCTGTTTCGCCGGTGCCGACATGAGCACCAAGCTCAAACTGATGGGCGTCGATGTCGCCTCCATCGGTGATCCCCATTGCTCGATCCCCGGCTCGCGCGCGTACGCCTTCGTCGACGAGCGCAAGCAGGTCTACAAGAAGCTGGTCGTGAACGAGGACGGCACGCGTCTGCTCGGGGGCATTCTCATCGGGGATGCCGAGGATTACGGCGTGCTGCTGAATATGATGCTCGATGGCACGCCACTGCCGTCGAGCCCCGAAGAATTGATCGTGCCGAACTTCGGTGGCTCCGAGCAGCCGAAGCGCGCGGGCGTCGCGGGACTTCCCGCGACGGCGCAGATCTGCTCCTGTAACAACGTCAACAAAGGCGCGATCTGTTCGGCCATTGACGCCGGCTGCACGACCATCGGGGCGTTGAAGAGCTCGACCAAAGCGGCGACTTCGTGCGGTGGCTGCACGGCGCTGGTGACACAGATCCTCAAGGCGGAACTGGCGAGCCGGGGCGTCGCCGTCAACAACAACCTCTGCGAGCACTTCCGCTATTCGCGTCAGCAACTGTTCCATCTGGTACGGGTCGGACAGCTCAAGTCCTTCGATGAAGTGCTCGCGAAGCACGGTCGCGGCATGGGCTGCGACATCTGCAAGCCGACCATCGCATCCATCCTGGCGTCGTGCTGGAACGAATTCGTGTTGAAGCGCGACCAGGCGACGCTTCAGGACACGAACGATTACTACCTCGCCAACATGCAGAAGGACGGCACCTACTCCGTCGTGCCCCGCATCGCCGGCGGTGAAATCACACCGGACAAGCTGATCGTCATCGGCGAGGTGGCGAAGAAGTACGGCCTCTACACCAAGATCACCGGGGGCCAGCGCATCGACCTGTTCGGCGCGCAGGTTCACGAGCTGCCGCTGATCTGGCGCGAGCTGATCGATGCGGGCTTCGAATCGGGACACGCGTACGGCAAGGCGGTGCGAACCGTGAAATCCTGTGTCGGCTCGACCTGGTGCCGCTATGGCGTCCAGGACAGCGTCGGTTACGCCATCGACATCGAGAACCGCTACAAAGGCCTGCGCGCGCCTCACAAGCTCAAGTTCGCCGTGTCCGGCTGCACTCGGGAATGCGCCGAGGCGCAGAGCAAAGACGTGGGGGTGATTGCCACCGAAAAAGGCTGGAATCTTTATGTCTGTGGCAACGGCGGCATGAAGCCCAGGCACGCGGACCTGCTGGCCGCCGACCTGGATCGTCAGACCCTGATCCGCTACATCGACCGCTTCCTGATGTTCTACATCCGCACCGCCGACCGCCTGCAGCGCACGTCGGTGTGGCTCGACAATCTCGAAGGCGGCCTCGACTATCTCAGGCAAGTGGTCATCGAAGACAAGCTCGGCATCGCGGCGGAGCTCGAAGCGGATATGGCGCGCGTCATCGACACCTACGAGTGCGAATGGAAGAAGGCCGTGGAAGACCCGCAAACGCTGAAGCGCTTCCGCCACTTCGTGAACAGCGACCGCACCGATGACAACGTCGTGTTCGTACAGGAGCGCGGGCAGATCCGCCCGGCCACGCACGAGGAACGCGCCCGGCGCCAACGGGAGGCCGTATGAAGCCCACTCACACCTGGAGCAGCGTCTGCTCGTTCGAGGACGTGCTGCCGAACAGCGGGGTCGCTGCTCTGATCGACGGGCGGCAAATCGCCGTGTTCCGGGTTGGCGACGCGATCTACGCGCTCGACAACTACGATCCGCACAGTGAAGCCAACGTGCTCTCGCGCGGGCTGGTCGGGGATATCAACGGCGAGCCCGTGGTCGCCTCCCCTGTTTACAAACATCACTTCAATCTCGCCACCGGCCGTTGCATCGAAGACGCGAATTACTCGGTGCGCGCGTGGCCGACGCGAGTGAGCGACGGCAAGATCTGGATCAAGACCCAGCCGTTGCGCAAGACCACGCGCCGCAGGCTCGTCGTCATCGGCAACGGCATGGCGGGCATGAAAGTGGTCGAGGAGTTGCTCGGCATCTCCGGCCAGCCGTACGACATCACTGTGTTCGGCGCCGAGCCGGTCCCCAATTACAACCGCATCCTGCTCTCGCCCCTGCTGGCCGGCGAGAAACGATTCGACGACATCGTGCTGAATCCGATCCAATGGTATCGGGACAATGGCGTCACGCTGCATCTCGGCGATCCAGCCGTTGCGATCGACCGCGTCCGCCGTCGCGTGCGCTCACGCAATGGCATCGAAGCTGAATACGATCGCCTGCTGCTGGCAACGGGCTCCAATCCCATCGTGCTTCCGGTTCCCGGTAAAGAGCTGCCGGGCGTGGTGACGTTCCGCGACCTGCAGGACGTGAACACGATGCTCGAAGCGGCTCGCACGCACAAGAAGGCCGTCGTCATTGGCGGCGGACTGCTGGGCTTGGAAGCTGCGAATGCGCTGCTGAAGCAAGGCATGCAAGTCACCGTGGTGCACTTGCTGGAAACATTGATGGAGCGACAGCTCGATCCCGTGGCCGCCCAGCTATTGAAACAGTCGCTGGAGAAACGCGGACTGCAATTCCACATGCCGGCAAAGACCACGGCCATTCTTGGCATGGATCGCGTGCGTGCCGTGCAGTTCGCCGACGGCACCCTCATCGAGGCGGATCTCGTCGTCATGGCGGCCGGCATTCGCCCGAATACAGAGCTGGCTCGCGCCGCCGGCCTGCGATGCGACCGCGGCGTGCTGGTCAACGACACGATGCAAACGTTCGATCCCTGCGTGTACGCAGTCGGCGAATGCGTCCAGCATCGAAACAATACGTACGGCCTGGTTGCTCCTCTCTATGAGCAGGCCAGCGTCTGCGCCACCCACCTGGCCGAGCATGGCGTCGGCCGGTATCGCGGATCGATGCTGTCCACCCATCTCAAGGTCACCGGCATCGATCTGTTCTCCGCCGGCGATTTCCTCGGCGGCCCGGGCAGTGAGGCATTGGTGCTGCGGGACTCGAAGCGCGGCATCTATAAACGTATCGTCATCGAGAACAACAAGGTGCGCGGCGCGGTGCTGTATGGCGATACTCGCGACGGTGCCTGGTATTGCGAGCTCATGAACGAGGGCCGCGACGTGGGTCCGCTCCGCGACAAACTGATATTTGGCGAAGCGGTGGCCCGGCCACAGTGAGTATCAGAACGACGTGCCCATATTGTGGCGTCGGGTGCGGCGTCGTCGCGGAAGTCGACGCCGCACGCGGCCGGGTCAACACCAGTGGCGATCCGACTCATCCTGCCAATTACGGACGGCTGTGTTCGAAAGGATCCGCGCTGGGTCAGACGCTCGGCACGGAAGGACGCCTGCTCTATCCGGAAATCAACGGCACGCGCGTGAGCATGGACGCGGCCTTGACCCACGTCGCAAATGGCTTCAAGCGCATCATCGGCGAGAACGGACCTGATGCCGTCGCGCTGTACGTCTCGGGCCAGTTGCTGACCGAGGACTACTACGTCGCCAACAAGCTGATGAAAGGCTTCATCGGCACCGCGAACATCGATACCAACTCCCGACTGTGCATGTCATCCGCGGTCGCCGGCCACAAGCGCGCGTTCGGCGAAGACGTCGTGCCGGCGTGCTACGAGGATCTGGAGCTGGCGGATCTGATCGTTCTGGTCGGCTCGAACACGGCCTGGTGTCATCCCGTACTGTACCAACGGATCGCTCGGGCCAAACAACAGCGGCCGGAAATGAGGATCGTGGTCATCGACCCCCGTCGCACCATGACTGCCGAGATCGCGGATTTGCATCTGCCGGTGCGGAGCGGCAGCGATGTCTGGCTGTTCAATGGGCTGCTCGCATATCTGCATGAACACGGCCACATCGCGGACGAGTTCATCGCGAGCCATACCGAAGGATTGGACGATTCGCTGCAAGTCGCCCGGGAATCAGCAGGTGACGTGAGGCAGGTAGCGAGCGCGTGCGGCATCGACACGAATCGTCTGCTCGAGTTCTATCGAATGTTTGCCGGGTTCGAGCGGGTCATCACCGCGTTTTCGATGGGCGTGAACCAGTCCTCCGCCGGCACCGACAAGGTCAACAGCATCATCAACTGC
>Ga0065721_10004851_pt1 | contig 27290 bp, 35 predicted proteins | sample Mesricmetagenome_FD_59108 | JGI IMG/M metagenome (GOLD analysis project Ga0065721, IMG submission 59108) | Mesophilic microbial community from rice straw/compost enrichment Sample: eDNA_1 v2 (version 2) | ecosystem: Engineered > Solid waste > Grass > Composting > Bioreactor | place: USA: Davis... | reverse complement strand
TGCGGCAGCCTACGCGGCCAGGTCGGCCACCACGGCGTCGAGCACGGGAAAGCCGCGGTCGGTGACGCGGATATTGCCGTTGGGCAGGGTTTCGACGAAGCCGTAGCCCTTGAGGGCGTCGATCTGGCGTTCGGAGATGCCGCGGCCGGAGATGGCCATGAAGCGGGCGGGCGAGATGCCTTCCTTGAGGCGCAGGCCCATGACCAGGAATTCGTCGCCCTGCTCTTCCCAGGTCAGCACGTCGTCGGTGGTCATGCCGTGGCCATGGACCTCGACGCGCTTCAGCCACTCGAAGGGCAGCTTCTCGGTGGCGGTGGCGTGGCGCTGGTGGTTGATCACCAGCCGGCCATGGGCGCCCGGCCCGATGCCGGCATATTCGCCATAACGCCAGTAGAGCAGGTTGTGGCGGCTTTCCTGGCCGGGCACGGCGTGGTTGGAAATCTCGTAGGCCGGCATGCCGGCCGCGGCGGTCAGCTCCTGGGTCAATTCGTAGAAATCGGCCGCCAGGTCCTCGTCGGGCATCTTGAGCTTGCCGGCCTGGAACAGGTCGAAATAGCGCGTGCCCGGCTCGATGGTGAGCTGGTAGAGGCTGAGATGGCCGCGCGCCAGCCAGAGGGCCTCCTTGAGCTCGTCCTCCCAATCCTCCAGCGTCTGGCGGGGACGGGCATAGATGAGATCGAAGCTCGAGCGCTCGAAGATGGACTGGGCGATGCGCACGGCGGCGACCGCCTCGTCCACCGTATGGCGGCGCCCCAGCTCGGCCAGCGGCCCCTCGCGCAGGGACTGCACGCCCAGCGAGACGCGGTTGACCCCGGCGGCGCGGAAGCCGCGGAAGCGGTCGGCCTCGACGCTGGTGGGATTGGCCTCGAGCGTGATCTCGGCCCGCGGATCGATCTGCCAGGCGCCGGCTACGGCCTCGAGAATGGCGCCGACCGCCCGGGGCGACATGAGCGAGGGCGTGCCGCCGCCGAAGAAGACGGACTGCACCAGCCGTCCCGGCACGAGGGAGGCCATATGGGCGATCTCGCGCCTGTAGCCCTCAACGAAGGCGTCCTCGTCGAAAGGGCCGCGATGGACGTGGGAATTGAAGTCGCAATAGGGGCACTTGGCCGCGCAGAACGGCCAGTGGACATAGACGCCGAAGAGATCGTTGGGATTCTGGCTCATCGGCGGCCCCGAACGCGGTATTCCTCCGTCCCGCAGGGGGAGGGGGGCGGCAGGGCCGGGACGACCGGCGCCGGAAGCTCACGCCCGTTCAATCTGGTTCTCCACGAACTGGGCGAAGGCGCGGGCGCGGTGGGACAGGCCCCGTTCGCCGGGGGACCAGGAATGCTTCATCTCGGGCGGCATCTCCCCGAAGGTGATGTCGTAGCCGTCGGGCATGAACATGGGATCGTAGCCGTGGCCCTGATCGCCGCGCGGCGGCCAGACCAGGGTGCCGTCGCAGCGGCCGACATAGAGCACGTCGCGCCCGTCGGGATGGGCCAGGCACAAGGTGGCGTTGAACGAGGCGCGGCGCAGGGCGGGCGAGGTGGCGTTGGCCGCTTGCAGGGCATCCTCCACCCGCTTCATGGCCCGGCCGAAATCGCGCGGCACCCCGGCCCAGTCGGCCGTATAGACGCCCGGATCGCCCCCCAGCGCATCCACGCAGATGCCGCTGTCGTCGCTGAGCGCCAGCATGCCCGAGCCGCGGGCGGCGGCATGGGCCTTGGTGCGGGCATTCTCGGCGAAGGTGGCGCCGGTCTCCTCCGGCTCGGGCAGGCCGAGCTCGCCGGCCGAGACCAGCTCCAGCCCGAAGGGCTCGAACAGCTCGCGGAACTCGCGCAGCTTGCCGGCATTGTGGGTGGCGATGCAGAGGCGGTCGCCGGGGCGGAGGCGGGGGATGGGGGTCATCTGCCGGTGCCCTCGAATGCGCGGATGGCGCTGTCGCGTTCGGAAAAGGCCCCCTCACCGACCAGCTTTCCCCGGCAGGAGAGGCCGGCGGCAACGCCGCCGGGTGAGGGGTCCGTCTTCTGGAGCCGCCCGATCATGCGCCCAGCGCCGTTTTCTGGATGGCGGTCAGGGCGCCGATGCCCTGCTCGGCCAGAACCATGAGGCTGTCGAGCTCGGCGCGGTCGAAGGGCGCGCCCTCGGCGGTGCCCTGGATCTCGACGAACTTGCCCGAGCCGGTCATCACGAAATTGGCATCGGTCTCGGCCTCGACGTCCTCGAGATAGTCGAGGTCGAGCACCGGGGTGCCGCGATAGATGCCGCAGGAAATGGCGGCGACCGAATCGCGCAGCACCGGACCTTTGGTCAGCTGGCGCGCCTCCATCCAGCGGACGGCGTCGGCCAGGGCGACATAGGCGCCGGTGATCGAGGCGGTGCGGGTGCCGCCATCGGCCTCCAGCACGTCGCAGTCGAGGGTGATCTGGGCCTCGCCCAGATTGACGAGATCGACCACGGCGCGCAGCGAGCGGCCGATGAGCCGCTGGATCTCCTGGGTGCGGCCGGACTGCTTGCCGGCGGTGGCCTCGCGGCGGGTGCGGGTATTGGTGGAACGCGGCAGCATGCCGTATTCCGCCGTGACCCAGCCCTGGCCCTTGCCGCGCAGCCAGCCGGGCAGGCTGGTTTCGACCGAGGCGGTCACCAGCACCCTGGTGTTGCCGAAGGCGACCAGGCACGAGCCCTCCGCCTTCATGGCGATGCCGCGCTCGATGGTCACCGCCCGCATCTGCGAGGGTTCACGTCCGGATGGCCGCATGGGCAAATCGTCTTTCCTATGGATTCAAGGGCAGATTAACCGCCTCTTAACCTTCCTCGCCCCGCCCCACAAGCGCCGGGCGCTTGGCGGGTGCGGCCGAACCCCTTAAATGAGAGGGCAGGGTTAAAGCAGACGATTTTATCCAACCACCATGGCCAGACCCCCAGAAGACTTCCTGTCGGTGCTCAATGCCCGCAGCCAGGAGATTTTCCGCAAGATCGTCGAGCGCTATCTCGATACCGGCATGCCGGTGGGATCGCGCGATCTGTCGCGCATGCTGCAGGTGGAGCTGTCGCCCGCCTCGGTCCGCAACGTCATGGCCGATCTCGAGGATCTGGGCCTGATCGCGGCGCCGCACACCTCGGCGGGGCGCGCCCCGACCCAGCAGGGCCTCCGATTCTTCGTCGACGCCATGCTGGAAGTGGGGGCGGTGGACGAGAGCGAGCGCAGCCAGATCTCCCGCCAGATCGAGGAGACCGCCGGGCACGGGCGGGTGGAGGATCTGCTCACCGAGGCCTCCTCGCTGCTTTCCGGGCTCAGCCAGGGCGCCGGCGTGGTGATCGCCAGCAAGGCCGACATGGTGCTCAAGCACATCGAGTTCGTGCGGCTGGACGCCGGCCGCGCCATGGCCATCCTGGTGGGCGAGGACGGGCAGGTGGAAAACCGCATCATGGCGCTGCCCCCCGGCTTTACCGCCAGCGCCCTGGCCCAGGCCAGCAACTACCTGGCGCACTACGTGGTCGGGCGCACGCTGTCGGAGGCCCGCAAGGTGCTGAGCGAGCGCCGCGCCGAGCAGCGGGCGGAGCTCGACGAATTGACGCAGAAGCTGGTGGATGCGGGCATCGCCACGCTGGTGCAGCCGGGGGACACGGCGGCGCCCACGGTGATCGTGCGCGGGCGCGCCAACCTCATCAACGACGCCATGGCCAGCGACGAACTGGCCCGCATGCGCCAGCTCTTCGACGAATTGGAGAGCAAGGACGGGCTGCTGGAGCTTCTGGGCGACACCGAGAAGGCGCAGGGGGTGCGCATCTTCATCGGCTCGGAGAACAAGCTGTTCTCGCTGTCGGGCTCGTCGGTGATCCTGTCGCCCTACAAGGACGCCAACGACCGGATCGTCGGCGTGCTCGGGGTCATCGGGCCGACGCGGCTCAACTATTCGCGCATCGTGCCGGTGGTGGACTATACCGCCAACGTCATCTCCGCGATGATGGCGCGGCAAAGGTCAGGCAAGACTTGAATTAGCTTGCCGCTTGGCCGATATGCGGGGGCGACACCTCAACCCAAGCGGATGAAGACGAAATGAGCGACGAAAACGCCGCCCAGGGCGAAACGCCGGAAATCGAGACGCCGGCCGCCGAGACGCCTGAAGCCGACCCCGTCGAAGCCCTCAGGGCCGAGAACGCCGACCTCAAGGACAAGCTGCTGCGCACCATCGCGGAGATGGAGAATTTGCGCAAGCGCACCGAGCGCGACGTGGCGGATACGCGGTCCTACGCCATTGCCGGCTTCGCGCGCGACATGCTGAGCGCCACCGACGCGCTGAGCCGGGCGATCCTGGTGATTCCGGCCGAGACGCGCGAGAGCGCCGACGGCAGCCTCAAGAGCCTGATCGAAGGCATCGAGCTGGCCGAGCGCGAGATGCAGCGCCTGCTCGCCAAGCACGGGGTCAAGCAGATCGAGGCGGCGGGCCAGAAGTTCGATCCCCACAAGCACCAGGCCATGTTCGAGGTGCCCAATCCCAACGTGCCGGAAGGCACGGTGGTGCAGGTGGTGCAGGAAGGCTTCGCCATCGGCGACCGCGTGCTCCGGCCCGCCATGGTCGGCGTCGCCAAGGGCGGCCCGGCCCAGCCGGCCGCGCCGGCGGAAGGCGCCGAGGGCGTGGACAAGAGCGCCTGAGGCTCCCCCTCACCCGTCTCGCCCTTCGGACGATCCACCCTCTCCCCCGACGGGGAGAGGAATGAGGGCCTCGTGTCGGAACGACCACCGGACCGGTCTTTCCCCCCTCGGGAGGAAGAGCCTGCCGCCGCGAAGTGGATGGCGGGGCGCGCCGGACGAGGGGTCGCCTTACCCCAGAATTTCCCGGCTCACGATCCGGGCCACGCCCGCCTCAGCCATGTCCGCCCAGGCCCTGGCCAGCGAGCCGTCGGCGTCGATGGCGCGGGTGGCATCCTCGATGACGGTGACGTCGAAGCCGCCCGCCGCCCCGTCCAGCGCCGTCCAGGCGACGCAGAAATCGGTGGCGAGGCCGACGACGAAGAGCCGGCCGAGATCGCGCTCGTTGAGATAGCCGGCCAGCCCGGTCAGGGTCTGCCGGTCGGCCTCCTGGAAGCCGGAATAGGAATCGATGGCCCGGTTGTAGCCCTTGCGGATGACGAGCTGGGCATGGGGGATGTCGAGGTCGCGGCTCAATTCGGCCCCCGGGGTGTTCCAGACGCAGTGGTCGGGCCAGAGCACCTGGGTGCCGTAGTCGAGCTCGACGGTGTCGAAGGGCGCCTTGCCGGGATGGCGGCTGGCGAAGGAGACGTGATCGGCCGGATGCCAGTCCTGGGTGAGCACGACATTGGCGAAACGGCCCGCCAGCACGTTGATCAGCGGCACGATCTCGTCGCCGCCGGCCACGGCGAGGCTGCCGCCCGGCAGGAAGTCGTATTGCACGTCGACCACCACCAGCACGTCCTCGGGATGGATCTCAATCGTCATCGGCTCGGTCCTTCACCCATTCGGCGCGGACCAGGCCGCGCACGGAATTGCCGAGCAAGATTGCCTCGGCGGCAGCGAGATCGGCAAGGGTCAGCACGCGCTCCTCTGCCTTGCCCGTGGCGAGAAGCTCGGCCCGCAGCGTGCCGGGGAGCAGGCCGGAGGCGAGCGGCGGGGTCACCAGGCGCTCGCCGATCCGGACGAACAGATTGGTGAAGGAGCCTTCGGTCAGTTCGTCGCGCTCGTTCAGGAAGACCAGCTCGTCGAGGCCCCGCTCGTCATGGGCGCGCTGGCGCGGCTGGTCGTAGAAGGCGCGGTTGGTGGTCTTGTGCGCGAGCCACAGGGACGCCGAATCGAGCCGTTCGGCGGCGATGGCGAAGCGGAATTTCTCCGGGGTCGGCGGCAGGGGGACGGCGGTGACGGCGACGCCCTCGGCCGAAAGGGTCAGGCGCACGCGCATGGGCCCGCGCCAGTCGGCGGCCGCGGCGGCCAGGCGCTGCGCGATATCGTCGCGGCCGGCGGGCAGGCCGAAATAGGCGGCCGAATCGAGCAGCCGGTCGAGATGGCGGTCGAGCAGGACGTAGCCTTCCTCCGCCGACCATCTGAAGGTCTCGATCAGGGTGACCGGCGGGGCGGGATCGGAGAGGAAGCGCAGCTTCAGGAGCGCCTCCCGATATTCGTCCGCCGCCCGCGAATCGGCGACGATGCCGCCGCCGATGCCGATCTCGCCCTGGCCTTCGGCGTCGATGACCGCGGTGCGGATGGCGACGTTGAAGGCGAAGTCGCCATCGGGGGCGACATAGCCGATGGCGCCGGTATAGAGGCCGCGCGGGCCCTGCTCGACCGCGTGGATGATCTGCATGGCCCGCAGCTTGGGCGCGCCGGTGACCGAGCCGCAGGGAAAGAGGTTCTCCAGCACCTCGAGAATGCCGATGCCGGGCCTTCGGCGCGCCTCGATGCCCGAGGTCATGGCGTGCAGGCTCCGATAGGTCTCGACGGTGAACAGGTCGGTGACCCGGACCGAGCCGGTCTCGGCGATGCGGCCGAGATCGTTGCGCAACAGATCGACGATCATCAGGTTCTCGGCGCGGTTCTTTTCGTCGGCGGCCAGCGCGGCGCGGCCGGCCGCGTCCTCGGTCAAACTCCGGCCGCGCGCCAGCGTGCCCTTCATCGGCCGGGCGCGCAACACGCCGCCCTCGCCGGAGACGAACAGCTCGGGCGAGCGGGACAGCACGAAATGCCCGCCGGCATGGATGAAGGCGCCATAGGCCACCGGCTGGCTGTGGACGAGGCGGCGATAGAGGCCGAGCGGATGGCCGGCGAGGCGGAACCGCGCCTTCATGGTCAGGTTGACCTGGTAGGCGTCCCCGGCCGCGATCAGCTCCGCGACGCGGTCGAAGGCACGGCCATAGGCGGCCGGATCGAGGGCGGGGACGACGGCTTCGGCCCGCCCGTCCGCCGCCGCGAGCAGCAGGGCCTCGACAGCGGCGGGCTCCGGGCGCTGCGGCGCCTCGTAGAGCCCCAGCCACAGCAGGGGGGTGGGGCTTCGGTCCGGCAGCAGCGGCTGCAGCCGTTCCTCGAACAGCAGGCCCAATTCGTAGGCCAGGTAGCCGGCGGCCCACAGGCCCTGCCGGCCGGCCTCGGCGAGGCGGCGCAGCGCGGCGCGCGCCCCGGGCGCGTCATGGGCGACCAGCACCTCCTTCGGCCCGGCAAAGAGCAGGCTGCGCCCTGCGGGGGAAAGATTGTCGTGGAGCAGCACTGTGCCGGGCGTGACCATGGCCCGCTTCTAGAGCAATTCCTGCAAGGCAGGGAATCGGTTTCCGCGAGCCGCCGCCGGAAAAGGGGCGCCGATGCGGCGCGGGGAACAAGTTCTGGCCCTTTGCGCGCTTGAAGCCCTTCCGACACCCCCCTATATACGCCCCGAGGCCCAGCGATGGGCGATTATTCCTACGAGGGACCCGGCCCGAGAGGGGCACGAGGCTGCTTTGCTGCAAAGGGCTTCGCCGCGGGTTCGCTGAAAGAGAGGCAGAGTAATGGCTAAAGTCATCGGTATCGACCTGGGCACGACCAATAGCTGCGTCGCCGTCATGGACGGCAGCAATCCCAAGGTCATCGAGAATGCGGAAGGCGCGCGCACCACGCCCTCCATGGTCGCCTTTTCCAAGGACGGCGAGCGCCTGGTGGGCCAGCCGGCCAAGCGCCAGGCGGTGACCAACCCGGAAAACACCCTGTTCGCGGTCAAGCGCCTGATCGGGCGCCGCTTCGAAGACAAGACCGTGGAGAAGGACAAGGGCCTCGTCCCCTACAAGATCGTCAGGGCCGACAATGGCGACGCCTGGGTGGAGGCCGCCGGCGAGAAGTATTCGCCCAGCCAGATTTCGGCCATGGTGCTGCAGAAGATGAAGGAAACCGCCGAATCCTATCTCGGCGAGACCGTGACGCAGGCCGTCATCACCGTTCCGGCCTATTTCAACGATTCCCAGCGCCAGGCCACCAAGGACGCCGGCAAGATCGCCGGCCTCGAAGTGCTGCGCATTATCAACGAGCCGACCGCGGCGGCGCTGGCCTATGGCCTCGACAAGAAGAATTCCGGCACCATCGCGGTCTATGACCTCGGCGGCGGCACCTTCGACATCTCGATCCTCGAGATCGGCGACGGCGTGTTCGAGGTGAAGTCCACCAATGGCGATACCTTCCTCGGCGGCGAGGACTTCGACATGCGCCTGGTCGACTACCTGGCCGACGAGTTCAAGAAGGAGCAGGGGATCGACCTCAGGAACGACAAGCTGGCCCTGCAGCGCCTCAAGGAGGCCGCCGAGAAGGCCAAGATCGAGCTGTCGAGCTCGACCCAGACCGAAATCAACCTGCCCTTCATCACCGCCGACGCCTCGGGCCCCAAGCACCTGACGCTGAAGCTCTCCCGCTCCAAGCTCGAATCGCTGGTGGACGATCTGATCCAGCGCACCATCGAGCCGTGCAAGCAGGCGATGAAGGATGCCGGCGTCTCGGCCAGCCAGATCGACGAGGTCGTCCTGGTCGGCGGCATGACCCGCATGCCCAAGGTGCAGGAAGCGGTGAAGCAGCTGTTCGGCAAGGAGCCGCACAAGGGCGTCAACCCGGACGAGGTGGTGGCCATGGGCGCCGCCATCCAGGGCGGCGTGCTGCAGGGCGACGTCAAGGACGTGCTGCTGCTCGACGTGACCCCGCTGAGCCTCGGCATCGAGACGCTGGGCGGCGTGTTCACCCGGCTGATCGACCGCAACACCACCATCCCGACCAAGAAGTCCCAGGTGTTCTCGACCGCCGAGGACAACCAGTCGGCCGTGACCATCCGGGTGTTCCAGGGCGAGCGCGAGATGGCGGCGGACAACAAGCTCCTGGGCAATTTCGACCTGGCCGGCATCCCGCCCGCCCCGCGCGGCGTGCCGCAGATCGAGGTGACCTTCGACATCGACGCCAACGGCATCGTCAACGTGTCGGCCAAGGACAAGGGCACCGGCAAGGAGCAGCAGATCCGCATCCAGGCTTCCGGCGGGCTGTCGGACGCCGACATCGAGAAGATGGTCAAGGAGGCGGAGGCCAATGCCGAAGCCGACAAGAAGAAGCGCGAGGCCGTCGAGGCCCGGAACCAGGCCGAATCGCTGATCCACTCGACCGAGAAGTCGCTGAAGGATTACGGCGACAAGGTCACCGCCGAGGACAAGGCCGCCATCGAGACCGCCATCGGCGATCTCAAGGGCGTCCTGGAAGGCGACGACGCCGAGGCCATCAAGGAGCGCACCGGCCGGCTGGCCGAAGCCTCGATGAAGCTGGGCGAGGCCATGTACAAGGCCAGCCAGGAAGAGGCCGAGGCCAAGGCCTCCGGCAGCACCGACAAGGACGACGACGTGGTCGACGCCGACTTCGAGGAAGTCAAGGACGAGGACGACAAGAAGTCCGCGTAAGGCTCCGGCCCGATGGAATGGAAAGGCCCGGCGGAGACGCCGGGCCTTTTTGTCGGCTGTCGCGGGGATGCCGGGCATCCCCGCGACAGCCGGGCTTAGGCTCCCGACGCCGTTTCCGTCCCCCGGGCCAGCATGTCGCGCAGGGCGGCGACGATGATCTCCGGCTGCTGGCGGGGCACGTCATGGCCGCTGCGCCCGGCGATGCGCTGGCGCCCCTGCGGGGAGAGCCGGACCAGCTCGCGCTGGTTGTCGAGGTGGATGGCCCACAGGGCCGGCGAGATCATCCAGGCCGGCGGCGTCCTGCCGGCGGTAATGACGGTGAGCGGAATGTCGGGAAAGGGCGGGGCGGCGGCGATCTCGGCCGCTATCGCTTCCATGCGCGCCACCTCCGTGACGGCGCCGGGGCCGAAGAGGCGGTCCCAGCCGAGAAAGAGCGCCCGGAACAGCCGGCCGAAGGCGTTCATCCGCGGCGCGAAGCGGCGCTCCTGCTCGGGATGGCTGGCATCGACCAGCACCAGGCCGGCGACCTCCCGCGGATGCAGCCGGGCGAAGAGATCGGCATAGAGCCCGCCCAGGGAATGGGCGACCAGCACATAGGGCGGAGGGAGGCCGAGCGCGGCGAGCAGGCCGCGCAGCTGCGCGACGTGATGGGCGCCCAGAGGCGGCAGCGCGGCGCGGGGGCCGGGCGGCAGGGTGCGGTCGTAGAGCAGGACGCGGCCGAGTCCGGCCAGGCCCGGCTCCACCCGGCGCCAGGAACGCATGCCGACGCCGGCACCGTTGATGAGGACGATGACCGGCCCCGAGCCGCCGGCCAGCCTGTGGGGTGGAAGGGAATCGAGCATGCCGCCTCTGCCGGTTTGCGGTTCACCCCTAGCACGGGGACAGGGCTGTTTCACGTGAATCGGGCGGGCGTGCCGCGGCCGCGCTGTTGATCGGGGCGAAAGCCCTTGCTAAGAGGCGCCGGCCTGCCCATATGCGCAGATGCCGGCCCGGCCGGCGGAAACCCGTTGACATCCCAGCGCGACGACGAGACCACACCGGCGCGATCCAGGAGACAGACCACCTTGGCCAAACGCGATTTCTACGAGGTGCTCGGCTGCCAGAAGGGCGCCGACGATGCCGCCCTCAAGAGCGCCTATCGCAAGCTGGCCATGCAGTTCCACCCGGATCGCAATCCGGGCAATGCCGAGGCGGAAGCCCGGTTCAAGGAAATCAACGAAGCCTACGACACGCTGAAGGACCCGCAGAAGCGGGCGGCCTACGACCGGTTCGGCCATGCCGCCTTCGAGAATGGCGGGGCGCGCGGGCCGGGCGGGTTCGGGCCGGAATTCGCCTCCTCGATGTCCGACATCTTCGAGGACATCTTCGGCGACTTCATGGGCGGCGGCCGCCGGGGCGGGGGCGGGGCGGCCCGCATGCGCGGCAGCGACCTGCGCTACAATCTCGAGATCACGCTGGAAGAGAGCTTCGAGGGCCGCACGGTCGAGATCGACGTGCCCACGCTCACCACCTGCGACACCTGCGAGGGCTCGGGCGCCAAGCCGGGCACCGGCACCCATGCCTGCCGGCAATGCGGCGGGCACGGCAAGGTGCGGGCGGCGCAGGGCTTCTTCACCATCGAGCGCACCTGCCCGGTGTGCCAGGGCCGCGGGGTGATGATGGACCAGCCCTGCACCGATTGCGGCGGCCAGGGCCGGCGGCAGCAGAACCGCAAGCTCTCGGTGGACATTCCCAAGGGCATCGAGGACGGCACCCGCATCCGCCTCGCCAACGAGGGCGAGGCCGGGCTGCGCGGCGGGCCGCCGGGAGACCTCTACATCTTCATCTCCATCAAGCCGCACCAGCTGTTCCAGCGCGACGGGGCCGATCTCTACGCCCGCGTGCCCATCGCCATGACCACGGCGGCGCTGGGCGGGGAGTTCGAGGTGCCCACGCTCGACGGCGCCCGCGCCAAGGTGAAGGTGCCGGCGGGCACCCAGCCGGGCCAGCGCGTGCGCCTCAAGGGCAAGGGCATGCCGGTGCTGCGCAGCAAGGATGTCGGCGACCTCTATGTGCAGCTCGACATCGAGACGCCGCAGAACCTGTCGCGCCGGCAGCGCGACCTGCTCGAGGAGTTCGCCCGGCTCGAGACCGAGGAGACCAGCCCGGCTTCGGGCGGCTTCTTCGACAAGCTCAAGAAGATGTTCGAGGCTTGAGCCCGGGGCTGCGCCCCACATCGCCCCCCGCGGGGCGACTTTTGGCTCAAGGCCAGGAGAGCCATGCTCGAATGGCGCGACATCCGGGACCGTTCAGGATCGGTCGCGCGTGACGGGCCCCCTCACTCCGTCGGCATCTGGCTCATGTCCATGAAGATGTATTCCCAGACATGGCCGTCGATATCGGCCACGGCGCGGGAATACATGAAGCCGTAGTCCTGCGGATCGCGCACTTCCCGGCCGCCGGCCCTGATCCCGGCCTCGGCGATGGCGTCCACCGCCGCGCGGCTGTCGCGCGACAGCCCGTAGAGCGCCTGGGTCTCAGCCTTGGGATCGGGAATGGGATTGGGCGAGAATTCCCGGAACTTCTCGTGGGTCAGCACCATGAAATAGATGGTCTCGTCGATGACGATGCAGGCCGCCGTGTCGTCGGTGAACTGCGGATTGTGATCGAAGCCCTGGGCCTTGTAGTAGGCCTTGGAAGCCTCGAGGTCGCGCACGGGGATGTTGACGAAGATGGAAGAGGGCATGACGTTCCCTTTTTGTTAAGTTTATGCTTAAGCGTTACGGCATTGCCGCGGATCGGTCAATGCTCTTGCGTCGACGGATCAGCCGCGCCAATTTCGACACGCATCCCATCCAGGAGACAGCATGAAGACGGCGCTCACCCTTTCCGGTTCCATCCGCAAGGGGTCCCACAACCGCAGGTTGCAGGCCCATATGGGCCGCAAATTGGCCGAGGCCGGGGTGGCGGTCACCGAAATCGACCTTGCGGACTATCCCATGCCGATCTTCAACGAGGACCTCGAACCCGACCGGGTGCCCGAGGCGGCGGAACGGCTGGCCGGGCTGTGGCGCAGCCACGACATCGTCTTCATCGCCACGCCCGAATACAATGGCGGGGCGAGCCCCCTGATCGTCAACACCGTCACCTGGCTCTCCCGGCAGAAGCCCAGCCCCTTCCGGCATGCCGTGTTCGGCATCGGCGGGGTGAGCTCGGGCAAGTACGGCACCATCTGGGGCCTCAGCCATCTGCGGGAATCGCTGACCAAGCTGGGCACGCTGGTGGTGCCGACCCTGCTCGGCATCGGGCCGGCCGAAGAGGCGCTCGACGCCCGGGGCGATCCGGTGGAGCCGGCCATCATCCGCAAGGTGGAGCAGATGGTGCACGAGCTCACCCATTTCAGCCGGGGGCCATGATTGCGGGCGCTCTATCTCACCCATCCGCAGGTGCGCATGGATGCGGCGGTGCCGGTGCCGCTATGGGGGCTTTCGCCGGAAGGGCGGGCCCGGGCCGAGGCCTTCGTCGCGCGCGGGGCGGTGCCTCAGGGCGCCTTCGTGTTCTCGAGCCGCGAGACCAAGGCGCTGGAGCTGGCCGAATTGGTGGCCGCGGCGGCCGGCACGCCGGTCCTCGCCGATCACCTGATGGGCGAGAACGACCGCAGCGCCACCGGCTTTCTGCCGCCGGCGCTGTTCGAGGACATGGCCGACCGGTTCTTCGCCCATCCCCATGACAGCGCCGAGGGCTGGGAGCGGGCGATCGACGCGCAGCGGCGGATCGTCGCCACCGTCCGCACCGCGCTCGCCAGCGTGCCGGAGGGCACGCCGGCGATCTTCTGCGGCCACGGGGCGGTGGGCACGCTGCTCAAATGCCATATCGGGGGCCGCCCCATTTCCCGCGCCGAGGACCAGGGCCATGGCGGCGGGCCGGGCGGCGGCAACGGCTTCGTCTTCGAGGGCCTGGCGGGGGCGCTGCTGACCGACTGGACGCCGATGGAGGAGATCGGGCCGGACTGGTTCCGGTGAGCCGGCTTGCCCGCAACGCGGAATTGGTCTAGGCCGGACCCGTCGCAGACATCGGGGAGGAGAGCATGGCCGGCCAGTTGATCGTGGGCCTCGATGTTTCGACGCGCGCCCGCGCCGAGGAGATCGTCGCCGCGCTGGGCGACACGGTGGATTTCTACAAGATCGGCTACCAGTGCTTCTACGGCGCCGATGGCCTCGCCCTGGGCAAGGCGCTGATCGCCGCCGGCAAGAAGGTGTTCTTCGACCTCAAGCTGCTCGACATCGACAACACGGTGGAAAAGGGCGCGGCCGCCATCGCCGCGACCGGCGCCGCCATGCTGACCGTGCACGCCTATCCCCGGGCGATGCGCGCCGCCCGCCAGGGGGCCGAGGGGTCCGGGCTCGTCATCCTCGGCGTCACGGTGCTGACCTCGATGGACGATCAGGACGTGCGCGACGCCGGCTATGACCGCGACGCCGCCGGGCTGGTGGCGCTGCGCGCCCAGCAGGCGCGCGAGGCCGGCATCGGCGGGGTGGTCGCCTCCCCGCACGAGGCGGAGATGGTGCGCACCATCGTGGGCGCGCGGATGGCGGTGGTGACGCCGGGCATCCGGCCGGCGGGCAGCGCCAGGGACGACCAGAAGCGGGTGATGGGCCCGCGCGAGGCCCTGGCGGTGGGCGCCACCCATCTGGTGGTGGCGCGGCCGATCATCGAGGCTCCGGATCCGGCCGCGGCGGCGCGGGCGATCCTGGCCGAGATGGACGGCGCGACGCGGCTGGCCTGATGCGCTGGTCCGCCTGCATCGAGATGCTGTTCGCGCCCGAGACGGACAGCATGGCCGAGCGCATCCGGCTCGCCGGCGCCGCCGGCCTCGGGGCGGTGGAGTTCTGGCTGTGGTCGAACAAGGATCTCGACGCCATCGCGGCGGCGCTGGCGGATACCGGACTGCCGCTGGCCGGGATCGTGGCCGAGCCCTTCGCCGCCCTGACGGACGAGGCCGAGCACGACCGGTTCCTCGCCGGGCTGGAGCAGAGCCGCGACGTGGCCCGGCGGCTGGGGGCGCCAGTGCTGATCTGCCAGTCCGGGCCGCTGCTCGGGGGCATTGAGCGGCCGCGCCAGCACGCGGCGCTGGTGAAGGTGTTGCAGCGCGCGGCCGGCATCCTCGCGGGATCGGGCGTGCGGCTCGGCCTCGAACCGCTCAACGACCGCGTCGACCATCCCGGCTATTATCTCACCGCCACCGCCGAAGGCCTCGACATCGCCGATGCCGTCGACCGGCCGGAGATCGGGATCACCTACGATCTCTACCATTCCATGGTGATGGGGGAGGACCCCGAAAGCGTCCTCGCCGGACGGGTCGGCCGCGTCGTGCATGTGCATGTCGCCGACCATCCCGGCCGCAACCAGCCGGGCAGCGGCACCCTGCCGCTGCGGCCGAAGCTCGACTGGCTGGAAGCGCAGGGCTATGCCGGCTTCCTCGGGCTGGAGTTCCGTCCGACCGGGACGACCGCGGAGGCGCTGGCCCAGATGCGGGAAAGCCTGGGCCGGCCGGCGTCATAGGCCCGCCATTCGCCGGCACCGAGCTCGACGGGATAGGGGGCGGGCTCCCAAGGCGCGTCGAGCCTGCCTGCCGCGATAGGCCGTGGGAGACGGCAGGAAATCCATGTACCAGACAGGCTTGGGATGGGTGCGATCCCAAGATGAGCTGAAGAAATAAATGCTGCGCAGCACATGGCGAACGGGCCGCATGATCAGATGCCGCTTGCGCAGGATGAGATCGTCCCTTTGCGCCAACAAGGGGCCGAGCCATCTCTTCACTTCCGCGGCAGTCGTCATTTTCTCGGCCTTATTTCGACAACGAAGAATAGCCCGTCCTGAAAATGGGTAGCATCGAGATCAGCGGTTTCTTTCACACGTCTTGGCTTCGCCAGGTCGAGCGCCTTACTTTCGGCCGATGCGAAAGCATTTTCGTCGGGTCTCCGACCGAAGCGGAGATCGGTATCGAAGGCGCGGCACCGGTTCAGCCGGCCAGGCCGTGCTGGCGGCTGAGGCCTTCGAGGTCGAGCTGGGGGCGGGCGCCGATATGGGTGATGACTTCGGAGGCGGCGAGGCAGCCGGTCTTGAGGGCCGCTTCCAGGGTCTGTCCGCGGGCCATGCCGATCAGGAAGCCGGCGGCGAAGAGGTCGCCGGCGCCGGTGGCGTCCACCACCTTCTCCACCGGGAAGGCGGGGACCGAGACGACCTCGCCATTGTGCACCGCCATGGCGCCCTCGGCGCCCATGGTGATGGCGGCCAGCTCGGCATCCCTGGCGATCTCGCGCACCGCCTCGCCCAGATCCTCGGTCTGGTAGAGCGATTTCAGCTCGTTCACATTGGCGAAGACGTAGTCGACGGTCTTCGAGCGGATGAGATCGAGGAACTCGGCGCGATAGCGATCGACGCAGAAGGGATCGGACAGGGTGAAGGCGGCGGCCCGCTCGTGCTTGTGGGCGTAGTGGGCGGCCAGCACGAAGGCCTTCTTGGCCTCGACCGGGTCCCACAGGAAGCCTTCCATATAGGTGATGGCGGCGCCGCCGATCTCGTCGGGCCGGATATCGGCCTCGGTGAGCTGGTGGCAGGCGCCCAGATAGGTGTTCATCGTCCGCTCGCCATCCTCGGAGAGGAAGATCATGGAGCGGGCGGTGAGCGCGCCGTTCTTGAGGCGGGAGGTGGCGTAGTAGACGCCGATCTCGTCGAGATCGGCCTCGAAGACGTCGCCCAGGGGATCGTCGGCCACCTTGCCCACGAAGGCGGCGCGGCCGCCGAGGGAGGCGACGCCGGCGGCGGTATTGGCGGCCGAGCCGCCGGAAATCTGCCGGCGCGACAGCGGCATCTTGGCGTAGAGATCCTCGGCCCGGTCGGTGTCGATCAGGTGCATGATCCCTTCCTTCATGCCCTCCCGCTCGATGAAGCCGGCCTCCACCGGGGCGATGATGTCGACGATCGCGTTGCCGATGGTGAGCACGTCGAAGCGGGTCTGGGTCATGGAGGGGGTCCGGCGCTGAGGAAGAAAGCCGTCAGCCGGTTTAGTGCATTCGGCGGGATGGGGCAATGTCCGCCCCTCCCCGCTAGAGGCTGCCGATGATCTCGGCCACCAGCGCCTCGGCATCCTCGCCGGCGCGCAGGGCGATCTGCCCGTCGAGCAGCAGCACGGCCAGCCCGTGCACCTTGGCCCAGGCGGCCAGGGCCCGGATGCGGTTGGCGCCCGGATCGCCGCCCACCACGTGGCGCAGCGTGGCGAAGGCGGCGTCGGCCGCCATGCGCAGGCCGGGGCGCGCATCCTTGCCGAGCCGGGGCGAGAACATCAGCCGGAACAGGTTGGGCTGGTCGAGCGCGAAGAGCACATAGGTCCGGCCCATGGCCGCCATCGGGTTGTCCGGCGCGCTCGCGGCCACCGCCTCCATGGCGGCGGCGAAGCGCTGGAAGCCGGTGACCGCCAGGGCTTCCAGCAGGGCGGCGCGGCTGTCGAAATGGCGATAGGGGGCGGCCGGGGAGACGCCCACGGCCCGCGCCAGGTCGCGCAGGCCCAGCCCGGCCTCGCCCTCGCGTTCGAGAATGCGCAGCCCGGCCTCCAGCAGAGCCTGGCGCAGATTGCCATGGTGATAGGGGCTGTTGGCCGATGTTGACATCGTTCACATCCTGGCGCAGCATGTAAGCACTGTCAACATGGAGGGTGCGGCGATGGACTGGAACCTGGTGCTGGCCGGCGCGCATCATCTGGCCGTGTTCACGCTGGTGGCGATCTTCGCGGCGGAATTCGCGCTGCTGCGGCCGGGGCTCGCGGGCGCCCGCATCGGCCAGCTCGCACGGATCGACGCGGCCTATGGCGGCGTCGCCGTGCTGGTGGTCGCGGTGGGGGTGCTGCGGGTGTTCTTCGGCGGGGTCGATCCGGGCTACTACTGGGGCAACCACGCCTTCTGGGGCAAGATGCCGCCCTCCTCGTCATGGGCCTGCTCACCATCCCGCCGACGCTCGCCATCCGCCGCTGGGCCAAGGCGGGCGGCGGCGGCGCGGACTATGCGCCGCCGGACCGCGAGATCGCCGCGAGCCGCCGCTTCATCCACCTGCAGGCCGGGGTGCTGGCGCTGATCCCGCTGTTCGCCGCCGCCATGGCCCGGGGCTATGGGAGCTGAGGGCCCCGGCCCTCACGCGCCCTTCGGCGCCGGCGTCTTGGGCTCGAACAGGCACCATTCGGCGATCGGGCAGCGCCAGCATTCGGGCTTGCGCGCCTTGCAGATATAGCGCCCGTGCAGGATCAGCCAGTGATGGGCATGGAGCATGAAGCGCTCGGGGACGATCCGGTGCAGCGCCTGCTCCACCGCCAGGGGGGTCCTGCCCGGGGCCAGCCCGGTGCGGTTGCCGACGCGGAACAGATGGGTGTCCACCGCGATGGTGGGCTGCTTGAACCAGATGTTGAGCACCACATTGGCGGTCTTGCGGCCCACGCCCGGCAGCGCCTCGAGCGCCGCGCGGTCGCCGGGCACCTCCCCGCCATGTTGCTCGAGCAGGATGCGGGAGAGGGCGAAGACGTTCCTCGCCTTGCCGCGATAGAGGCCGATGGTCCTGATCTGCGCCTCGATGCCCTCCACCCCCAGCGCCACCATGGCGGCGGGGGAAGGGGCCAGCTCGAACAGGCGCTTGGTGGCCTTGTTCACCCCCGCATCGGTGGCCTGGGCGGAGAGCACCACCGCCACCAGCAGGGTGAAGGCGTTGATATAGTCGAGCTCGCCCCTGGGCTCGGGCTCGATCTCGGCGAAGCGGGCGAAGATGGCTTCCGCCTCGGCCCGGCCGAGCCGCTTCACTTTTTTGGTCACCGCCATTCTCTCGCCCCCGAATCTCTGCCAATATTTCTGGGAGAGAGCGCCATGCGGATGCAAGCCACAACCACCACCCCGCTGTTCGCCGCCACGCTGCGGCCCGACCGGTCGCTACGGCTCGCCGGGGGCTGGGTGGCGTTCGCCATCGCCTTCGTGGTCGCCGTGCCCTTCCTGCTGGCGGTCGAGGGCTTCCTGCTGCCGGGGCTGGTCGCCTTCGTCGCGGCGGGCGCGGCGCTGGGCGGGCTCGGCCTGCGCCAGGCGCGGCGCGGCCGGCTGGTGCAGCAGGTGACCTTGTGGCCCGACCAGCTCGAGATCGCCACCATCGCCCCGGGCGGCGCGCGCAGCCTCAGGCGCTTCGAGCCGCAGGGGCTACGCCTGCGGCTGGTGCGCGACGAGAACGAGCGCACCACCGCCGTGTTCCTGCGCAGCGGGGTGGAGGAGACCGAGATCGGCGCCTTCCTCAGCCCGGACGACAAGTCGAGCTTCGCCAAGGCTTTCGGCAGCGCCCTGCGCCGGGCCCGGCAGGCGGCGTGAGCGCCGTCAAATCCGGGTCGCCTCGCCGCCGCGACGGGCCTAGAAGGCGGCATCGACACCCATGAAGGATCCGGCCATGAATCAGCTCGCCGCGCTGGCGCCGGCCAGCGACTACGACACCATCCGCGCCGCCATCCGCTATCTGAGCGAAACCGGCCCCGACCTGATCGACATGCCGCGCTTCGCCCGGGCCCTGGGGCTCAGCGAGCGGCAACTGACCGATCTGTTCCGCCGCTGGTGCGGCCTTTCCCCCAAGAGCTTCGCCCAGGCCGTGGCGCTGGACCACGCCAAGAGCCTGTTGCGCGNGCGGGCCAGCGTGCTCGACNCCACCTATGAGGTGGGGCTGTCCTCGACCTCGCGCCTGCACGACCTGTTCGTCGCCTNCGAGGCCATGCCGCCCGGCATCTTCCGGGCCGGCGGGGCCGGGCTCGACATGGTGTGGGGCGCCGCGCCCTCGCCCTTCGGCACGGCGGTGGTGACCGCCACCGAATACGGCATTTCCGGGCTGGGCTTCGCCGATGCGGAACTGAGCGTGGAGGCGGCCTTCCAGGACCTCGCCAACCGCTGGCCCAATGCGCGCTTCACCCGCGACGACGCGCGGATCGCCCCCCTGGTGCGGCAGATCTTCGATCCCGGCCGCTGGTCGGCGGACCGGCCGGTGCGCGTGGTGCTGATCGGCACGGATTTCGAGGTCAAGGTGTGGGAGACGCTGCTGAGGATTCCGGTCGGCAGGGCCACCACCTATTCCAGCGTCGCCAGCCATATCGGCCGGCCCAGCGCCGCGCGGGCCGTGGGGGCGGCGGTGGGCAAGAACCCGATCAGCTTCGTGGTGCCCTGCCACCGCGTCGTCGGCACGTCCGGGGCGCTCACCGGCTATCACTGGGGCGTGCCGCGCAAGCGGGCGATCCTGGGCTGGGAAGCGGGCGTGATCTCGGCGGCGCATTGAGCCGGCGTTTCACGTGAATCCGAATTCCGGGCGCGGCACCGGCGCCACCTCGCGGGCGTCCGGGAGCGTTGCTCCGGCCCGTTCAGCCATTCCCACCCCGTGGTACTGCCCTCGCGGAGACGCCTACAGCACCAGCCGCTCGACCAGCTTGCCGTCCGGACCGATGCGGTAGGTCACCGGCTCGCCGGTGGCCAGCTCGCGGGCCAGGATCTGCTCGGGGGTCAGGCCCTCGATGGCCATGACCAGGGCGCGCAGGGAATTGCCGTGGGCGGCGATCAGCACGCTGCTGCCGGCCTTGAGATGGGGCAGGATCTCCGCCTCGTAATAGGGCAGGGTGCGGGCGGCGGTGTCCTTGAGGCTCTCCCCGCCCGGCGGCGGCACGTCATAGGAGCGGCGCCAGACATGCACCTGCTCCTCGCCCCATCTGGCGCGGGCATCGTCCTTGTTGAGGCCGGAGAGGTCGCCATAGTCGCGTTCGTTGAGCGCCACATTGCGGGTGATGACGACGTTCTCAATGCCCAATTCCTCGAGGATCAGGTCGAGCGTGTGCTGGGCGCGGCGCAGGGCCGAGGTATAGAAGAGGTCGGGCACCAGCCCGGCCGCCTTGAGGGCCTTGCCGGTGGCCCGCGCCTCGGCGATGCCCTGCTCGGTCAGGTCCGGATTGCGCCAGCCGGTGAAGAGGTTCTTGAGGTTCCATTCGCTCTGGCCGTGGCGGACCAGGATCAGCGTGCCGGTCATTTCATATCCCTGAAAGCTAGTCGTTGAGGCCGAGCACGTCGGCCATGGAGTAGAGGCCCGCCGGCTGGCCGGCGGCCCAGAGCGCGGCGCGCACGGCGCCGTTGGCATAGATGGTGCGGTCCTGCGCCCGGTGGTTGAGCTCGATGCGCTCGGAGGGGCCGGCCAGGATCACCATGTGGTCGCCGATCACGTTGCCGCCGCGCAGCGCGGCAAAGCCGATGGTGCCGGGCCGGCGCGGGCCGGTATGGCCGTCGCGCGCCCGCACTTCGTGGTCCCTGAGGGCGATGTTGCGGCCCCTGGCCGCCGCCTCGCCCAGCAGCAGCGCCGTGCCCGAGGGGGCGTCCACCTTCTGGTTGTGGTGCATTTCGAGGATTTCGACGTCGTAGTCGCCGAGCGCCGCGGCGGCCTTCTCGACCAAGACGGCCAGCGCCACCATGCCGGGGGAGAAATTGCCGGACTTGACGATGCGGGCGCCCGCGGCGCCCGCGGCGGCGATGGCCGCCTCGTCCGCGTCCGAGCAGCCCGTGGTGCCGATGACGTGGACGAGGCCCTTCGCGGCGGCGAGGCCGGCCAGCGCCACGCTGGCGGCGGGGGCGGTGAAGTCGATGACGGCGTCGGCACCGTCGAGGAGGGCCGCCGCGTCGTCGGAGACCACGACGCCCAGCGCCTCGAGGCCGGCCAGGGTGCCGGCATCCCGGCCGATGGCGGCGGCGCCCGGCCGGTCCAGCGCGCCCGCCAGCACCAGGTCGGGATGGGCGGCGACGGCCCTGATATTGGCCGCGCCCATGCGCCCGCCCGCCCCGGCCACGATGGTGCGCAGCTTTGTCATGCCGATCGTCTCCCCGGAAATCTCCCCCCGCCTATAGCAGCGCGCAGCGGCGGCGCCAACTCCGCTGCCCGCGGGCGGCGCTCTGTGCTACGATTCGCCTTCGATCGTAGGACAGACGGACCGCCCATGACCCTCACCAATGTGCTGGCCGGCATCGCCGTGGAGGACCTCGCCAATTCCCTGGTCTGGTACGAATATCTCTTCGGCCGCCCGGCCGATGCCCGCACCATGGCCGACGTGGCCGAATGGAAACTGCCCGGCGGCGGCTGGGTGCATGTGATGACCGACGCCGACCGGGCCGGGGCCAGCGTCACCATGCTGATCGTTGACGACATCGCCGAGGAGCTGGCGCGGCTGGAGATGCACGGGCTGAAACCGGTGGCCAAGGCCTTCGGGGATTTCTTCAAGACCGCCAAGCTGCGCGACCCGGACGGCAACCTCATCATCCTCAGCCAGCCGCAGCCCGGGACGTATTAGCGTCCCGCCCGCTGCCGGCGCCTACAGCCGGCGCAGCCGCACTTCCTCGATCAGGTGATCCCCGCCCTTCTTGAGGATCAGGTCGGCGCGGCCGCGGGTGGGCAGCACGTTCTCCAGCAGGTTGGGCAGGTTGATGGTCTCCCAGACCATGCGGCCGAAGGCGCCGGCCTCCTCCTCGCTCATCTCGGAGAACCGGCGGAAGAAGGAGGTGGGATCGCGGAAGGCGGTCTCGCGCAGGCGGAAGAAGCGGTTGATGTACCAGTCGCGCAGATCCTCGACATCGGCGTCGATATAGATCGAGAAATCGATGAAGTCGGAGGCGAAGACGATGGGATTGCCGGTCCTGGGCAGCTCGCCCGGCTGGAGGATGTTGAGCCCTTCGACGATCAGGATGTCGGGGCTGTCGATGATCACCTCCTCGCCCGGCACGACGTCGTAGACCAGGTGCGAATAGACCGGCACCGACACCCTGCGCTTGCCCGACTTGATGTCGGCCAGAAAGCCGACGAAGCGCGGCCGGTCGTAGCTTTCCGGAAAGCCCTTGCGCTGCATCAGCCCGCGCTCCTCCAGCACCGCATTGGGCAGCAGGAAGCCGTCGGTGGTGACCAGGTCGACCTTGGGGCTCGAGGGCCAGCGGGCCAGCAGCGCCTGCAGGATGCGCGCCGTGGTCGACTTGCCCACCGCCACCGAGCCGGCGACGCCGATGATGAAGGGCACCTTGTCGTCCGGGGCGTTGAGGAAGCGCGAGGAGACCCGGTGCAGGCCCTGGATCGCCTCGACATAATAGGACAGCAGGCGCGACAGCGGCAGGTAGACCTCCTCGGCCTCGGCCAGGGAGATCGGGTCGGTCAGGGCGCGCAGGCGCTTGATGTCGTCCTCGGTCAGCGTCATGGGCTGGCCGTCGCGCAGCTTGCTCCATTCGGCCTTGGTGAAGTGGCGATAGGGGTCGAGGGCGGGCGAGCGCTGGGCCATCAAAGCACGTCCTTGCGCGAGGCCTTCTCGGCGAGGCCCGAGCGGGCGGTGCGGGCGTCGAGCTCGGCCATCACCGCGCTCAGCGGCACGCCGGCGGCGCGCAGCACCACCAGCAGGTGGTAGAGCAGGTCGGCCGCCTCGCGGGCCAGCTCGGCCCCGTCGCCGCGCACGGCGGCGATGACGGCCTCGGTGGCTTCCTCGCCCAGCTTCTGGGCCGCCTTGGGCATGCCGCGGGCGATGAGCTTTGCGGTATAGCTCTCCTCGGGCGAGGCCGACGCACGGGCGGCCACGCGCTGCTCGAGTTCTTCAAGGGTCATCAGCGAAATTTCTCCCCGCCCCATGCCTGTCGCGGCCGCCTTAAATCACGAAGCCGAGCCGCCGTCACCCGCCACCTTCGGCTGACGCCGCCCGGTCCATGCGCATGGCGATGCCGTGCTCGGCCATGTAGCGCTTGGCCTCGGGGATGGTGAAGGTGCCGAAATGGAAGATGGAGGCGGCCAGCACGGCGCTGGCATGGCCCTCGACCACGCCGTCCACCAGGTGCTGCAGCGTGCCGACCCCGCCCGAGGCGATCACCGGCACCTCGACGCCGTCGGCGATGGCGCGGGTCAGCTCGAGGTCGAAGCCGGCCTTGGTGCCGTCGCGGTCCATGGAGGTCACCAGCAGCTCGCCGGCGCCGCGCTCGACCATGCGGGCGGCGAACTCCACCGCGTCGATGCCGGTGGGCCGGCGGCCGCCATGGGTGTGGATTTCCCATTCGGAGCGGTTGTCGCCGCCGACGCGCCGGTCCAGCCGGCGCTTGGCGTCCACCGAGACGACGATGCACTGGTTGCCGAACTTGTCGGCGGCGCGGGCGATGAAATCGGGGTCGTTCACCGCCGCCGAATTGATCGCCACCTTGTCGGCGCCGGCGAGGAGCAATTTGCGGATATCCTCGATGGAGCGGACGCCGCCGCCCACCGTCACCGGCATGAAGCAGTGCTCGGCGGTGCGGGCCACCACCTCGAGGATCGTGTCGCGGCCCTCGTGGCTGGCGGCGATGTCGAGAAAGGTCAGTTCGTCCGCCCCGGCGGCGTCGTAGGCCATGGCGGCCTCCACCGGGTCGCCGGCATCGACGAGGTCGACGAACTGCACGCCCTTGACGACGCGGCCGCCGGCCACGTCGAGGCAGGGGATGATGCGGGTCTTGAGGCTCACCGGAAACGACCTTTCCTGCTGATGTTCAGGCTCATTGGCGGGGCTCCGTCGGCGGCCGGCGGGTCAGGGCGGCGAAGACCGCCAGGAGCAGCGAGAACAGCCACATGAAGAAGGCGAAGAGCGCCACCAGCAGCGCCCAGCTCGGCAGCATGCCGACGAGCGCCAGCCAGCCCACCAGCAGGATGGGCAGGATGGGCACCAGATACCAGAGGAAGTTGACCCGGCGGATCAGCACGGTCCTGGGCTTGCCCATCAGCCGCGCGCCTTCTGCATCTGGCCCCAGGCGATGCGGTGCACCACCAGCGTGGCCAGCCAGACCACCAGCGCTCCGCCGCCCAGCGGCAGGGTGGCGATGGCGAACCAGCCGAGCACGAACAGCGTATAGAGCAGCCCGCCCGCGTCCTGCCCGCCGACGAGGCAGGGATGGATGGACGCCTCGTTGAGGTTGCAGCCATTGGTCTCGGCGATGAAGCCGGCCGCCAGGACCGACAGCACCGGCGCCAGCGCGAAGAGCAGGATGACGGCCAGCGCCAGCCAATAGGCCCACCAGGGGAAGCGCGCCGGCCGGTCGAGGCTCATGCCGCAGCCCTCAGCCGGGCCAGCGCCGCGGCCGGGTCGATCCGCCCGTCATAGAGCGCGCGGCCGGAGATGGCCCCTTCCAGCACCCGGTATTCGGGCCGGGTCATGCGCTCGATGTCAGCCATGGAGGCGAGGCCCCCCGAGGCGATGACGGGGATGGAGACCGCCTCGGCCAATGCGAGCGTGGCGTCCCAGTTGATGCCGGCCAGAATGCCGTCGCGGTCGATGTCGGTATGGATGATCGCCGCCACCCCGGCGCCCTCGAAGCGGCGCGCCAGCTCGATCACCGACAGTTGGGAGGTCTCGGCCCAGCCTTCCACCGCCACCATGCCGGCGCGTGCGTCGATGCCCACGGCCACCCGGCCCGGCCAGCGCCGCGCCGCCTCGCGGACCAGCGCCGGATCGCGCACCGCCACGGTGCCGAGGATGACGCGGGCGAGGCCCTTGTCCAGCCAGGCCTCGACATGGGCGAGGGTACGGATGCCGCCGCCGAGCTGGACGGGGAACGTCACCGCCCGCAGGATGGCCTCGACCGCTTCACCGTTGACGCTCTCGCCGGCGAAGGCGCCGTTGAGGTCGACCACATGCAGATATTCGAAGCCCTGCTGCTCGAAGCGGCGGGCCTGGGCGGCCGGATCGTCGTTGAACACGGTCGCCTCGGCCATGTCGCCGAGCTTGAGGCGCACGCACTGGCCGTCCTTGAGGTCGATGGCGGGAAACAGGATCACGGGTTCCACCCCAGAAAGTTCTCGATCAGCTTCAGCCCCAGCGCCTGGCTCTTTTCGGGGTGGAACTGGGTGCCGAAGATGTTGTCGCGGCCGACGCAGGCGGTCAGCGGGCCGCCGTAATCGGTGGTGGCGACCAGCGTCGCCGGATCGTCGGTCCTGAGGTGATAGGAGTGGACGAAATAGGCATGCAGCCCGGCGGGTCCGTCGGCGATGCCGGCGAGCAGGGCATGCGGCCGCGTCACCGTGATGGTGTTCCAGCCCATATGCGGAATCTTGAGGCCGGGATCGGCGGGGGCGATCCGCTCCACCGCCCCGGGGATCCAGCCGAGGCCGGGGGTGACCAGCTTCTCGCGGCCCTCGCTGGCCAGCAGCTGCATGCCGACGCAGACGCCCAGAAAGGGCACGCCGCCGCGGATGACCCGCTCGGACAGCGCCTCGACCATGCCCGGCACCGCGTCGAGCCCGGCCTTGCAGTCGGCGAAGGCGCCGACGCCGGGCAGCATGATGCGGTCGGCATGGCGCACCGCGTCGGGGTCGGCGGTGACGCGGACGGCGTCGCCCCGGCCGAGCGCCGCGGCCACCCGCTCGAAGGCCTTGGCGGCCGAGCGCAGATTGCCGGCGCCGTAGTCGATGATGGCGATCGCGCTCACGGCCGGGCCTCCAGCGCGGCCAGCCGCGCCAGATCGGCATCGGCGGCGAGGCGATAGCCGGCCGGGCGGTAGCCCCGGCGCCCGAGGGCGCGCCGCATGGCGCCCGGCGCGGAAAAGCCGCAGGCCACGGCCAGGAGCAGATAGAGCCAGACGGCGGCATCGGGCCCGAGATAGCGCGCGCCGACGGCCAGGGCGGCCAAGCCGAGCAGGACCAGCGCCAATTGGTCCCAGAGCCCATGGACCAGCGCCTCCACCGGCGGCAGCAGGGCCGCGAACCAGCTGAAGCGCTCGGGCACCGCCCGGGGCAGGGCATCGGACTGGGACCGGTAGATGGCGTAGAGGGTCAAGGGACGCTCCATGGGCTCGATGCGGTCCACTTAGTGCAAAATGCGGCAAGGGGGAAGGGCGAGCCGAGCTCTCCGCCGTTCCCCCGGGGTCGGGAAACCCTCCGAGGGAGCGGCGCAGAGCATTCCATGCTGGTGGCGGCCGGCCCTCGGGCCACGCCCGAGGAAAGTAACCCCCCAAAGGCAAGGGAGCGAAGGAGCCGCCGATTCCGTCCGGGCGCCAGCCTTTCTAGAGCGTGCCCTTGGTGGAGGGCACCCGGTCGGCCTGGCGCGGATCGATCTCCACCGCCGCGCGCAGCGCCCGCGCCACCGCCTTGAACATCGATTCGGCCAGGTGATGGTTGTTGTCGAAATAGAGATTCTCGACATGCAGGGTGATGCCGGCATTGACGGCGAAGGCCTGGAAGAACTCGCGGAAGAGCTCGGTGTCGATCTCGCCGATCTTGTCGCGGCTGAACTCGGCCCGGAAGACGAGGAAGGCGCGGCCGGACACGTCCAGCGCCGCCCGGGTCAGCGTGCCGTCCATGGGCAGGTCGCAGCTGGCATAGCGGCGGATGCCCGTCTTGTCCCCCAGGGCCTGGCGCACCGCCTGGCCCAGCGCGATGCCGACATCCTCCACCGTGTGGTGGAAGTCGATATGCAGGTCGCCCTTGCAGGCGACCTCCATGTCGATCAGCGAGTGGCGCGCCAATTGGTCCAGCATGTGGTCGAAGAAGCCCACGCCGGTGCCGATGGCGTGCCGGCCGGTGCCGTCGAGATCGATGGAGACGGAGATCTCGGTCTCGTTGGTCTTGCGGGCGATGGTTGCGGTGCGCATGGCGGGCCTCCGGGGATGCGGGCTCTGATAGCAGATATGCGCAAACGCATAAAGATTGGGTTAGGGCGTGTGGACGGTTAGGCTGGTGCGGCCCCTCTCACCCCAGATCGTCACCCTCGGGCCTGACCCGAAGGTGACCAAGGGGGCGTCGATGGCTCGCCGGGCCAGTCCCGGACCAGGCACAGACCCACCACGAGCCAACTGTCAACACAACCTAAGCGTCAAGTGCAGGCGCCCTCAGCCCGCCGGCGCCGC
>Ga0065721_10049787_pt1 | contig 27297 bp, 14 predicted proteins | sample Mesricmetagenome_FD_59108 | JGI IMG/M metagenome (GOLD analysis project Ga0065721, IMG submission 59108) | Mesophilic microbial community from rice straw/compost enrichment Sample: eDNA_1 v2 (version 2) | ecosystem: Engineered > Solid waste > Grass > Composting > Bioreactor | place: USA: Davis... | reverse complement strand
AAATCGGAGATGAGTGTCTTTCATCCGACGTCAGCTGGACAAGGATTGTTGCGATTGACCGGCCACGTTAAAGCGCGGTTAGATGCGCCGAGCGGTTTCACGGCTTCTGCGCCGCGCGCAATGCCGACAGGCATGATCGTTCACGCTTCGAGACGAGGACTATCCGTACTCGGGCGGATTGCAAGCCGGACGGATACCGGCGAGGCGGGAAGGGCGACACGCCAGGCAAGCGCTACCCAGCCGAGTGTCGCGCAGCAGAACCCCATGCAGATGAGTACCGTACAGCCGAACACATTACAACCGAATAACGCGCAACCGATCGCATCACAGTCGAACGCTACGCAACAGAGTACCGCACAGCCGAGCACCGCACAGCCGAATGCTACGCAGCAGAGCGCTGTACAGCCGAACGACGTCGGATTGAATTCTGGTCCCAACGTCAGCGCTGCGAACGCCTCAGCGATTGCCCCGGCGCAATCGGATAACGGTATTTCGCCGTCCGGACATCATCCGGGAACCGCTCCGTCGATGATGCATCCATCCGAAGACTCGAAACGCAGATTCGAGAATGCAGCTCAAGGAGCGTCAGATCGTTCGCTTGAATTATCGCATCTTGCTCGGTTAGAGCCGACAATGTCCGATGGCTCAGGCCAAATTCCAAGAGTGCGATTTACTTTCCGGAATCGGCCTGGCGGCGCAACCGCTCCGAACGAGATGGCACAGAATAACAGGGCAAGCGACAACCAGCGTCAATTGCCATCGACCAGCCAAGTGTCAAGCACAGTAACACCTTTGATCAGCCGGGTCGTGCCTGCGTCGAATCAACGCGATTCGTTGCCCAAGATCGGCAACGCCGACGCTCGTCCAGTCCAGTTGCACTGGATCGCGCGAACTTCGCGAACGATGCCGGCCGCACGGACGCAACCGTCCGCAACGAATCGGAACGGCACAGTAGCGAACCGCACGGCGGCAGATTTGGTGCAGGCATTGCATCAAGCGCAGACGACGAATCCGATGCAAGCGTTGCATCCAACGCAGATGACGAATCAGACGCAACCGATGCATCCGATGCAGACGACGCAATCCATGCAGCCGATGACGCACCAGCTGCTGTCAGGAACGGAATCGTTCCCTAACGCGGCTGGGCAACCGGACGATCATCCGCTCGTTATGGCGCCATCGCTGGCCCAGACGGCTTTGCGCCGAATACGGCCATCGGAAGCACGCCAGACGAGCGCCAAGTCTAACCTCGCGTCGGCACCGGCCGCAATGGAGCTAAGGCGTAACGCCGCCCAGCCGGTCAACGCGCCGGCCGAACCGACGCCCGCCGCCGTCACGGTCGAAGCGCCGCCGCACATAGACGCCAAGCAGCTGCAGAAAGCCATCGAGGCGATGCCGCAGCTAAACCCCGATCAGCTTGCTGAGCGGGTATATACGGCCTTAATGAAAAAGATGAAATTCGAACGCCGTCTTCGCGGGTATTAACGGCAATCGAGAGGAGGTTCGGCGATCATGTCGCTCACCAAAGCCAAAGTCATCATCCTCAAGAACAGGCAGGAGACAGTGAACGTATTGTTCAACCCGAACGAATACGTGCTGCAATCCGGCAATACGTTCTCCTGGCATACGATACCGGGGCTGCAGTCGCCGATCGCGCAGTTCGTGAGCGGCGAAGCAACGACGCTCACGATGGACCTGTTCTTCGATACGTACGAGCAAGGCACCGACGTGCGCACGCATACGGCTAAGATATCCGGGTTGCTGAACGTAGACAACGATCTGCACGCCCCTCCATTATGCCGGTTCGTCTGGGGATCGCTCGACTTCAAGGGCGTCGTGGAGAAAGTCCAGCAACGGTTCACGATGTTCCTCGGCACGGGCATCCCGGTCCGGGCGACGCTGAACGTCACGTTCCGCGCCGTACAGTCGATGACCGAGCAATACCAGAACGTCCCTCGCCAAAGCGCGGACCGAACGAAGCAGACGACGCTGAAGCAGGACGAGCAGCTATGGATGATCGCTACGGCGGAATACGAGGATCCGGGCCAATGGCGCGCAATCGCCGAGGCGAACGGAATCGATAATCCGCGCAAGCTTCCCGTCGGACGCAAGCTGACTATTCCTAGGCTGGAGTGAGATGAACCGTGGCAGGATCCGCAACGATTAAATTCGATACGACGACGTATACGATGCAGGCGCTCGAGACGAAGTACCGCAATTTTTTCTCTCCGGCGTTCGATATCAGCATCGACGGTCAGAGCTTCACCCTGCAGAACATCGCGGTGTCGTTGCTCAAGGTAGATACGACGACGGAGGCACGCGCGGATTCGTTCACGTTCGTCGTGGACAACGCTTATGATGCCGTGGCACGCCAGTTCAAGTGGATCGGATCCCTCATCGAGGTCGGCAAAACCTGCACGATCAAGATGGGTTATACGGACAAGCTGGAGACGGTTTTCGACGGCATCATTACGGGCATTTCGCTCGATTATCCGGCGGACGGCACGCCGATCGCAACCGTGCAAGGAATGGATCGTTCGTTCCTGATGATGAGAAGCGTTAAGTCCAACCTATGGCTGAACAAAAAAGTAAGCGACGTCGTTAAGATCATCGGAGGAAAGTACGGTTTGCAAATGCAGGTAGACGATACGGGAACGCCGAAGCCGACGATCGAGCAGTTAAAGACGAGCGACTTCCACTTCCTGAAGTCGCTTGCGGAGGAGACGCACCACGACTTTTTCGTCATTGGGCAGAAGCTTTATTTTCGCAAACCGAATCCGTCGGCAGCCCCCGTCATCACGCTCATGTATGGCAAAAACCTGCGAAGCTACTCGACAAGCGTGGACATCTCGAACCAGGTCAGCCAAGTAATCGTGCGCGGTACCGATCCGAAGACGCGAGTGCCGTTCCAAGCGACTTCCCAGACGGTGAGCATTATCGGCACGAACGGCAAGACGGGCAAGGATATCATGGCGGCGCTGTCCAGCCACCTCGTCGAGACGGTGTACAGCGACGTCACGACGCAAGCCGCGGCGCAGGCGCTCGCCAATTCGATGCTGAACGAGAAAGCGATGGATCTCGTAACGGGACAGGGCGAATGCATCGGCATTCCGGAAATGCGCGCAGGACGACATATCAAGCTGGAAGGGCTCGGGCCGAAGTTCAATCAGAAGCTCGTGCTCAGCGGCGTCGTCCATACGATCGACGACAGGGGATTCCTGACGACATTCAACGTAGAAGGGAACGCGATCTGATGTCTAACTTTTTCCCGATGGGACAAGAGTCCAGCCCGTCGACGGGCAGCGCAGGAACGGTGAACGGCGTCATGGTCGCCACCGTCACGAACATTAACGACCCCGACAAGCTCGGAAGAGTCAAGCTGAAGTTCCCGGTTCGCGAGAACGAGCACGAGACGGACTGGGCGCCGATCGTATCGCTGATGACGGGAAGCGCGATGGGCACGCTGTTCCTTCCGGATGTCGGAGACGAGGTGCTCGTCGCTTTCCATCTCGGACATTTGAACCAACCCTTCGTCATCGGCTCGCTGTGGAACTCCCAGAAGAAACCGCCGACCTACGAGCAGACGAACAAAATTCGCAAAATCAAGACGAAGAAGGGTCACGAGGTTATTTTCGACGATAACGATTCCGCCGCGAAGCTGACGCTGAAGACCCCCGACGGACACAAAATCGAGTTCGACGATCAGAAGGACACGGTCAAGATGGTGACGTCGACGAACAACCAAGAGGTATCCATCACCGGGGGATCGAGCGGTAAAGTAACGGTCAAATGCGGCACGAGCAAAATCGAAATTACGCAAACCGGGGATATCACGATCAACGCGACGAAGGCGGTAACGATCAAGGGACCGCAGATCAACGTCGAGGCGTCGGCGAAGCTTTCTCTCTCCGGCAATGCGGCGGTAGAGCTGAAATCGAGCGGTATCGTAACGATCAAAGGCGCGATGGTCAAAATCAACTAACGCTGCTGGAAGGGGCATTGGACGATGAGCGCATCATTCCTCGGCCGGGGATGGAAATTCCCGGTGCAAGTGGACCGGGCGACCGGGCGACTGCTGCTGTCGGAGGGCGAAGAGGATATCGCGGAAGCGATCCGGATCATTCTGAAGACGTCGAAAGGCGAGCGAGTCATGCGCCCGGACTTCGGCTGCGGGTTGAACGATTTCGTGTTCGACACGATGGACGATACGACGCTTAGGCTGCTCGAGAGCGACATCACTCAGGCGATCACGGTGTGGGAGCCGAGGGTGAAGGATGTCGAGGTCGAAGTGACACAGGACGAGTCCAGGCCGGGACGAATGCACATCGGCATTACATACGTCGTTAGGTCTACGAACAACTTGTTTAATCAGGTGTACCCGTTCTACTTGGAAGAAGGAACGAAATAGCCGGGAGAGACGATCGGTATGAGAACTGGAGAATGGCAATACGGAGCGGGGCGGCGTGCGCCGGCGCTCGACGATAGGGACCTGGAAGCGTTCGTCGCCCAGATGAAGGCGATGGTGCCGCATTATACGCCGGAGTGGCGATTCTCCCCGGACGATCCTGACGCGGGAACGGCACTGTTCTTCCTCGCGGCTCAAATGCTAGGGGATAACGTTACGAGGCTCAACCAGGCGCCGCTTAACAACTTTATCGCGTTCCTTGACTTGCTCCGCGTGAAGCTGCAGCCGGCGCGTCCCGCAAGGGCGAACGTCACGTTCTTGTTGAACGAAGGCGTCCACGAACCTGTCTACGTGCCAGGTGGAACGGCGCTTACGGCGTCTCCGGACGACGACGGGGAGGACTTGCCGTTCGAGACGGAGGGGGCGTTGCTCGTCACCCCGGCGAAATTAACGGATATGGTGAACGTGCATCCGGAGCGGGACGAGATCGTGCATGCCGCTTCCGAGTACGAGACTGCGCTCGCGGCCGGCACGCTTGGGGAGCTGGATCTCTACAGCACGGACGGCGCGAACCTGCAGGAGCATGCATTCTATCTTCGGCATGATGATCTGTTCTGCATGGATCGTCCGGCGGTCGTTACGCTTAAATTTCATAATGCCGATAAGCGATACTTGGAGAATGACATCGCGGGAATGCTCGCCCGCGAGAGCTCGTTAGAGTGGACTTATTCCGGCAAAGACGGCGAATGGATTCCGTTCGAGCGGGTAACGTCGTCTGGGGCCGAAGTGAAGCTATGGAAAAAGTCGTCGGGTGCCGTCCATGTGACGAGCGTGAACGAGCTTGAAGGTCGCTGGATTCGCTGTCGGCTTAAACCTGAGCTCGACGCTGCGACGAAGCTGGACGTATTGCGCGGCATGCCTCCGCTGGATCGCGTGCTGATGCATTCCGCGCACGATCGGAAGGCGGACCCGGGAGGCATTAAGCCGACCGACCTGTATTACAACGACATGGAGCTGGAGAAGTCCGGATATTACCCGTTCGGTGAGCATTTCATGCCGTATTCCGTGTTCTACGTCGGGTGTGCCGAGGCGTTAACGAAGCGTGGAAGCCGGCTGACGCTGACCTTCCAAGCGAAGAGCATTCCGAACGAATTAAGAATGGGGCCCGATCCGGAAATCCGTTGGCGGATGGTCATGCGGAAGACGGACTTCGATAAAAAGCCGCCGCAGCGTCTATTCATTCGCAAAGTGATCTGGGAGTACTGGAACGGCGACAACTGGATGAAAGTGCCCGAGAGCAATCGGTATGAGGAACTGTTCGCGGATATCCCCGAGGAGGGTGCAGGGTACGAGCTAGATTTTCCTTGCCCGATGGATTTGGCAACGACGCTCGTGAACGGACGGGAAGATTGCTGGCTGCGGGTGCGCGTGCTGCAAACCGATCCGGTGACGGATCCTCTCGTCGAATATATGAGCCCGTTCCTAGAAGAGACGACGTTCACTTATCGTTACGAGGGCGACGTGAGATTGCAGCCGTCCGACGCTTATGCGTTCAACAATGCGGAATGGCGGGACGTCAGATCTCCCGTGCGACAGGCCGGACAGACGTTCAAGCCGTTCGAACCGATACCGTGTCCGGCTCCGGCCGTCTACTTCGGCTTCGACACTCCTCCGGTCAAAGGGCCGATTCGGATGCATTTTACGATGGGGCGCAGACAGCCGCCGGAAGGCGATCCGCCGCATGTGGAGTGGGAAGCTTACGTTCGGTCCGCGAGCGGGCAATGGACGTGGGAGACGCTCAGAACGTCAGACGGAACGAGAGGCTTCACCGATTCGGGCGAGCTGCAGTTCGTCGGTCCGCCAACGATGGCCATGGCGCCGATGTTCGGACTCGAACGCGTCTGGCTTCGGGCGGTGAACCGGGACGGCCGATACGGTATCGACGGTGCGCCGTTGCCAGGCGTGGAAGCGATCCGTCGCAATACCGTAACGGCGGTGCAGCAGCTATCGATCAAGCAAGAATATCCGGAGCAGCTTGGCAACCGCTACGTGCTGTCCAGCACGCCCGTGATCGGACAGGAAATATGGGTGGACGAGACCGGCTGCGTGGATGAGCATGAGCTCCTGCGAATGACCGAGGAGCAGCCTGACCGGTGCGAGGTATATCGGGACAGCGACGGACAAATTCAACGGTTGTGGGTGCTTTGGCAAGAAGTGCAGGCGCTCACGAGCTCGGGAACGCGCGATCGGCATTATACCGTTGATGCGGCTTCGGGAGTCATTACTTTCGGAGACGGCGTTCACGGCATGGCGCCTCCGCTTGAAGGCGGAGACAAAGTACGGGCGAATTATCGCGTGACCGAAGGCGCTCGCGGCAACGTCGAAGCGGGTGAGATCAACGCCATCATGGGCGCTATTGCGTTCGTGGAGCGTGTAATCAACGTATCGGCGGCAACCGGCGGGAGCAACGCAGAGCCGTTGGAACGCGCGCTGGTCAGAGGTCCGCAAGCGCTTAAGCATCGGGGACGGGTATTATCCGCCGCGGATGCGGAATGGATCGTCAGAGAGCTGGAGCCCGGAATCGATAAGGTGAAGTGCTTGCCGAACCGCGACGCTAAGCTGAATTATCGTCCAGGATCGATTGCCGTTGTTGCCCTGCCTCCGGGCGGAGCAGAGGGAGCGAATCGATTCGCCTCTACGAGAAGAAGATTGGAGCGGGAGCTCCTCTCGCTCGTTCCGAACGTATTGACCGCGGGTGGGCGCTTGCACGTTATGGCGCCGGCATTCTTGGAGGTATCCGTCATCGCGACGATATCCGCGGATGCGCCGGAGGACATCATCCCTGTCGAAATGGCTTGTACAGAGAGACTAGACCGTTATCTAGACACGACGGCAGGTCAGCTGGACGGACAAGGATGGGACATCGGGGAGACGACGCATCTGTCGGCATTTTACGGATTGCTTCAATCCGTGCCGGGCGTTCGCAAGGTCGAGAAGCTTCACTTGAGCGTCGTCCAGATCGAGAACGGGCTTCGGAAGGAAATCGTACCGGATGATATGCGCGCGGTGCTGCACGGCATTATTACAAGCGGTAAGCATCGCCTTACCGTCGTACTAGGTTTATAACATAGGTTCATAACATCGAAAGATTGCAGATAGAAGGAGGGATACGAGATGCTGCCGAGGCTACCGCTAGACGACCGAACGTTCGAGAGCATGGTGAAAGAGGCTCGCAAAGGCATTCCGCAGCAGCTGCCGGAATGGACGGACGAGAACGCCCATGATCCCGGCGTCACCATGCTCGAGCTGTTCGCTTGGCTTAGCGAAATGCAGCAGTATTACCTCAGCAGGGTGCCCGAGCGTAACGTCCGCAAGTTCCTCGATCTGCTCGGCGTCGCTCCTAGATCAGCGATTCCGGCGGAAGTCGACGCGACGTTCGGCAACGTGCGGGAGGCGGTGCTCGTTCCCGGGGGGACGAAGCTTCAGGCGGAGGACTTAGCTTTCGAGACGATCGAGTCCGTACGGCTGCTTCCGCTCTCGATCGAACGGATCGTGACGCGTACCGAGAGGGAAGCAAGCGACATGAGCGCCTTCAACGCGGACGGCAACGTGGCTTTCTACGCTTTTGGCCGTAACGCGCAGGCAGGCAGTAAGCTATACATCGCATTCGACAGCGAGCCGCCGCAAGGCGAGAACGTCTCGGTCCAAATTCGGCTGAAAGACGGGGAGCCGCCTGAGGACCTCTCGAGAGTGACTCCATCCGCTCGGGTCGTCTGGAAATATTACGGCGTTGCGGATAACGGGGAGCAAGCGTGGATCCCGCTCAAGCTTGCGAGAGACGATACGCTGCAGCTGACGTACAGCGGAGCGATCACGTTCGTTCGCTCTGCTCCGATGGTGCCGGTCGTCGTCCATCCCGCAGGCGATCGGCCGCGTTATTGGATCTGTTGCACGTTGGAGGAGCCCGGGTATGAACGCCCTCCGCGGATCGAGCGAATTTTGCTCCATACGGTGAGGGCGAGACAACAGAACACCCATGCCGAATATTCGTTGCATGACGGGACGGGACAGCCAGGATTTAGGATCGTGTTGGAGCGTTTCCTCGCCTATTACGGGGAGGTCCGCGTTCAAGTACGCGAATCGGACGGGCGATGGCGGGAATGGAGAGAGCTTACGAGCTTTGCGGAGAGCGGGCCAGAAGACCGAGTATATGTGGTCGAAAGAGGCGATTCGCAGCGCAGCAACGTTACGGTACGGTTCGGCGACGGAACGAATGGCGCGCATGCTCCGGAGGGCGAGCGCAACGTCAGAGTCATCTGCTCCTCCAAGGCGTTCGCTTCTGCGAGAACGGTGGGCAGAAGCGGGGGACTGCCGCGGATGACAATGACTTTGCCGCCGCTGGGCGGTCCGCTGCTGGGCGAGCTGCTGCTTCAAGTGGCCGTTCCCGATCCGAACGGCGGGACGGATCCGCTGTTCGAGGACTGGACGATGGTGGGCGACTTCGATCGATCGGGTCCACTCGACCAACACTTCGTCCTCGATTCCGAGGCGATGGAAATTCGATTCGGGGACGACGAGAACGGAGCGATCCCGGACCGCTCGTCTGCGGACAACGTCTTTATTCTCACCTGCGCGACCGGCGGCGGAAGCCGAGGCAACATTAAGCCGAACCTGCTCACCCGGTTCGCCGAGCCCGATCAAGAGCAACTCGGCTTGACCGTAACGAACGCTGGCTATGGCGCAGGCGGCGCGGAGCCCGAGACGTTGCATACAGCAACGCGAAGAGCGACCGAGCAATGGTTGGTTCCCTACGCCGCTGTGACGGACGAGGATTATATGCGAATCGCTTGCGAGACGCCTGGCCTGAAGGTTGCTAGAGCGCATGTGATCCCGCAATACGCGCCGGGACGCGGTCATTCCCCAGGAGCGGTTACCGTGGTCGTCGTGCCTGAGGGATTAGATAAGGCGCCGAAACCGAGCAAGGGCTTCTTGGATACCGTTGCAAGGCATCTCGACGACCGGCGGCTCATTACGACGGAAGTGCACGTCATCGGACCGGAATACGTCCAAGTAACCGTTCATGCCACCGTCGTCGTCGAGCCTCACTATATGGAAGAGGCGCATCGGATCGTCACTGCGCTCAGCCTGCTTTTGTCACCTGTCGATGGTCCAGGCGCCACGCAGGGTTGGCCGTTCGGGCGAACGGTGCAGAAGGGCGATGTATACAGCGCCATCAGCCGGTTGTCCGGCGTAGCGTACGCACAGGATTTATGGCTGGATGCGGATGGGCCGGGCGCGAGCAAGAACGCCGCGGGGGACATCGTTCTTCCGCCGAACGGCATCGTCGTCTCTGGACAACATCAAATTCAATTAATTAGCCGCACGCAAATCTAACATCGTGAGCATCCTTGCGGGGAAGGAGGTACCTGGGTGACGGACGGAGTTAAGTTTTATTCGCTTAGCCAATCGGAGCATTGGAGAAAACGGGGCATCGGACGGAATTTGGAAGACACAGACGGCGTATCGCTGCGTTCGGACGCCAAATACGGCGTAACCGGAACGGTTCATCTTGCCGAGTTGGACGGCGTCGGCGCGGTCTCGGACTTCGCCGTCCAATCGATAGGCCGCTGGATCCTGCTAGACGAACAGGGCGACTTGTGGTCCTACGACAGGGGCAGCAGACATCACGAGCGTCTATTCACTCCCGGACACGGACTATTCGGTGCTTCCGCCTTGTTGGCCGTATCAGGCGAAACGCTATTCATCGCGGATCGATCGGGCACGGCAACGTTGTCGGCGATCGATCTGGCGAACGGGCAATTGAGATGGAGTCGCACGGGCGGATTCATCGACGATGTCCCGATTGAACCGCTCGCGATTGCGGCGGATGATCGCGGCCTGTACGTTCTCACGCCGCTAGAGCCGGAAGGGGAACGAATACGCTCGCCTGAAGGTACCGTTAAGCTGGCGATCGTGCGGTTCTCGTTGTTCGGCAACGTGGAATCGATCGTCTCGGATGAACGGTTCGTCGCTTCGGATTCGTCTGAGCGGAGAGGCGGCTACTATTTGGCCGCATCGTCGGGAGGCAGCATGTACGCGTTAGATTCGCGGGGGCAGGCGCTATTCGTATTCGACCCGGAAGGAACGCTTACGAATCGGCTTATGCTTCCGGCGCTCCCGCTCGCCGGTCTTGGCGTCGATTCAGACAACCGAATCTACATCGGAGATTCAAGAGCGATGGAGGACGGCGGCGAGGATGACCGATTCCTGCTGGAGTTCGGACAACACGGCGACCTGCAAGGTAGAGTGGCCGGGTTCCATGGCAAAACAGACGGCTTGCTCATCGACGCGCACGATCGCATCTACGTTCGGAGCCGAGAGAACAGCACGATCACGGTGCTGGAGCTGCAAGCGATGACAAGAGGCTGGGAAGACGCCGGAGCACCGGAAGGCTTATGGCTCTCCAAGGCGTTCGACAGCGGCCAAGCGGAGACGATCTGGCATAAGTTCACGATCGACGCGGATATACCGGACGGCACGCAAATCCGGGTCTCCTATTTCAGCTCCGATTCCGAATGGGTGACAGCCGACGGAAGCGCCTGGAAGGTTGACGATTGGATCGCCAGAGAGGACTTGTCCTTGAAGGAACGGGCGGACGGACTCAAGTCCCATTGGTCAACGCCGGTGATTAATCCGGTGGACGCCTTGTTCTTCGGCGCCAGCGGACGATATCTATGGCTCAAGATCGAATGGATCGGCAGCGAACGCCGAACGCCGAGGCTAGACCGTCTTCGGGTCTATTATCCGAGAGAGACGTTCTTATCTTACTTGCCGGCCGTCTATCAAGAGGAAGAAGATAGTCGGGATTTTCTCGAGCGGTTCCTGGCTCTGTACGGCACGCTCTTCGATAGCGTCGAGAGCGCGATCGACCATATGTCCCGAAGCTTCGACCGGGAGCTTGTATCCGGCAGCCGGTTAAGATGGCTGGCTTCATGGATCGGGATCGACAGCGACGAGCATTGGACGGACGAATGGGTAAGGAAGCTGCTTCGGGCAGCGCCCGATCTGTACCGGTACCGCGGGACGAGAAGAGGGATCGAGCTTCTCGTCGAGACGCTGACGGGCACGACTCCGGTCATCGTAGAGCCCTTCCAATTCCAGCGAATGCGGGACAACGCAGAGCTAAGGCAATTGACGGAGAGGCTGTACACCGACGATCCTCATACGTTCACGCTGCTGCTGCATCCCGGCCAAGCCAGATCCGACAAGGAACGAGTGTTGCTCAGAGGCCTCGTGGAGGAGCATAAACCGGCATATACGGAAGTGAGAATCGTCTGGATTCAACCTTGGGTATTCTTGGATTTACATACGTACCTCGGCATCAATACCGTGCTTGCGGAGCCTTCGTTGTTCACGATTAACGCGGACAGAAGCATGCCTAACGATACGCTGATCGTCGATATGGACATGGATGGAAGGCTCGACGCGCATATGCGGCTAGGCATCGACTCGGATTTGGAGTGACTTGGGTGAGTTAGATCGAACCCGACGAAGATTTACTATATCGAGGAGGAGATCAGGTGAAAAAAGCGAGAATGTACCCGTTCGAGAGGAACCGCTATTTCTATGGGAAGCTTCTGACGGTGCGGGATTTCGAGTCGGAGCAAAAGTATTTCAACGACAAGAGAAGACTGCTTAATCGTCTCTTGTTCGGAAGCGGCGTCGTAGCAGGAATGCAAGTCATCGGCGTCGACGACAAGTCGATTACGGTAGAGATGGGCGTCGCGATCGATTATATCGGCCGAGAAATCGTCATTCCAGCGCCGGTTACATTAAAGCTGTCGATGATCGACGGGTTCACAAACAACGAGTACAAGAAGAACGTTTACCTGTACGTCGCCTATGACGAGAAGGGCCGGGAGCCGGTTCATTCGGTGGGCAACTCTTCCGTGCGCGCCGAAGAAGTCAGCGAATACAACCGGTATCTCGAAAGCTTCCGCCTCTTCATTAAGGAAGAAGCGCCTGCGCCGATGTCGCTCGAGCATACGGCGTTGACGGAGGATGTAACGACCTTATACTACGACTCCCAAGTGCGTATTACGCAGCGGATGCCGAAGTACGTCAATCCGGGAGACGTCATTGACGTAACCATCGTCGTCGAGAAGACGCTGCAAGCTCCGCGAGTCAAGCTATCGTTCCCTTATGAGACGGACGGTCTGAGACCGGTAGGCAAGGAAGAAGCTTATGTGAAATTCGAGGATCCGGGCGACGGTCAAGAGACCGAATACCGGTACAGCTATAGCCTGAAGGCGTCGGAAAACCCGGGAACGGTTGGCAAGCTTTCGATACAGGGCGATGCAATCGAATTGTATCTCGGAGACAACAGGATCCCGATCGACGTGCCGATTAAGCAGTCGGTTGACATTATCGAGCAGCCGGTCCTCAGCCGGGTGCTGCAGGACTGGCATGAGCGCTCGCTCGATCAAGCTGCGGACGGCTACGCGGATCAGCACGTATGCTTGGCCCGGATCGGGCTGCTGCAGCTCGGACCTACGTACATGATCGAGAAAGTGGAGCGGGTGCCGTTCGGCGAATACATTCCGAACGCGGCGCTGCTGCAGAAGCTGACGCTAGCGGACGCATCGAGCTCGTTGCACAAGTTTTATGCCGAATCGGAAGCGTACGATCTGGCTTATGGAAGCCAACCGGAGTTAGACGTCGCCTACCATCCGGACCGCAACACGTTCAGCTTTAAGATGGGCATTCCGAAGCCGCAGACGATCAAGGACGAGATGGCGACGGGCACAGTCGAGGTACCGCTAGACGTGAACGCCAAGCCGGGCATGCGCTTCTTCTTCAGCGGCAAGAAGAACTTCGTTACCGATGCGATCGAACACGGACTCGGCGAGGGACAAGTGACCGTCATCGTCGGATTGGAAGAGCCTCCGGTCGAAGGCGCCGTCGTTCAACCGGGTAAAGCTCAGAAGATGTATTACGGATCTTCGGAAGTATTCAAGGGGACGGAATTCGAAGCCGAGCTTCCGAATGTCGTATTCGGAACTGTCGTCGATCCGGACCGCGGTTCGTTCCGCATCGGTATGAAGCTGAAGGAACCGACGGAAGCCGCGGCATTGCGAATTCGTTGGTGGGCGTTCAAGAAGCTGGATGACAATCTTGCGATACTGCCAGCGGAAGCGATCGAGGCACTGGAAGCTAGTGTAGACGAGGCGGCGGCGAGCCAGGAATAAGCAATAAACATGAACAAGGTTGAGCGGCAGTAGTGGTGGCCGCTCAACCTTGTTATCGTAAGTTTAGTGTTTAAGGAGTTCTAATCGACGTCTTGCCTTCTGCTGCTTCAAGATGCGCTTAGCGTTCGTCTCTCTGGCGCGCTGCAGTTCCTCCTGCTCTTTACCTGGATGTTCGGAGGATGCTTCTGCTTGCTCACTGTCGCTCTGCGAGGAATCGCGTTCGTCTTCGTTCTCAGGGCCTTCGTCGAATGCAGACTTATCGTCGATAGATGGGGCATTGAGCTCCGACAACACGCTGTCCTTTTTATCATCTCGTTGCTTCGATTCCATGTCAGCTTCGCCCGGAATCGCGATATCGTATCCGAACAATGTTGACAGTTCGGCAATCGACGGCAACGCGCTGCTAGACTCTAATCCCCCGTATCCCCCTTGCGTGTCATGCTCCTGAGAATAAGGGGACATGTACTTCTCATAATCCGGCGTCTGCGCGGGTTCGATCGCCGCGGTCAAGCTTGGAAGCGCATCGATGGCGAGATCGTCAATCGTAGGGGACTCGAGCTCGGGATCGGCCGGCGTCTGCGATTCGGATTCGGAGACGGGGTTCGTCTCGACGTCCTCCTCCTCTTCGAAATCTAATAAGGATAGGGCAGCGGCTATCGCCATGGCGCCGGTGGCAAGCTTCGAGTCTTGCTTCTCCTCCTTAGGGTTCTGCGCTTCATCCTGCAGCATTCGCATCGTGGCTTCGTTGCCTACGGATTTCTGAATGCCGATGATCGGGTGCTCTTCCTCTGCCGAGCGCATTCTTCTTCGTCGCCTCAGTACCGCCGCGAGCTTCGAGGACATGACAGGGGAACGGGCTTTAGCCATGGTAACCGTCTCCATTACAACAGGATAGCCGTATCATCATAGATTCGAATCGCGAATCCAATTGTTATTCCGAGTAGTAGTAAGTTGGCTGGTTGTTCACTCCACTGCGTTGCATTGGAGCTTGCTTGTTCGCCTTTTGTTGCTTCATGACTTCGGATGGGGTGAGATTGCTGTTCTCGTCGAGCCCGTCCGCCGCATCGCGCAATTCTCCGAGAACGTTATCCTTCTTGCCATGCATCTCGCGCATTTGCGTCTCGGCGGTTTCCGGACTATGGTTGGCGTATCCTAGAAGCTCGAGCGCGGACGCTTGCAGGTTCTCGCCTCTGCCTTTGCCGTTGAACTCGACGCCGAGCTTCTCCATCGATACGTTATTGCGTTCGAGTTGCTGAACGGTCTGCATCATTTGCTTCGAGCCTGGGAAGTAGTGACCGCTCGTATCCGAGACGAGTTCAACCTGTCCGTCGCGCACCTGCATCTCGCCTGCCCCGGCAACGGCTTCTCCCGCGTTGAAGGAGGAGTGGTGGAACCGCTCCTGCGTATCCAAGCCCTCCGCCGCGGCCTGAGCGCCGCGCGTTCTTGTCTCTCTAACCGCATCCGCCGAATGGAATTGTCCTTCGCCGTCCATCGTGAAGATGTGTCGGTCGGGCTTGCTACCGTGGGCCGGAGCTTGAAGCGCTCCGATCGTATTCAATGCTTCGCCGGAAGAGGCGTTCGTCATGAGGCCTTGTTCATTGAAGCCGCGGGCGTAGTCTTTACGCTGTTCTTCATCCCTCATATAATGAGTCGTAGATTGCATCGGCGCGAAAGCAACGCCTTTGCGCTGGACGTTCGTGTCGAATGCCTCCATGCCGGGATTCATCGGCTTCATTTCGAAGCCGTTCTCATTGGTATAGGGAGCCGTAGGCTTCGGCTTTGGCGCGGGTGCAGCAGCTGTATTACGCGCCATATTGCCGCCGAACATACCTGACGTGGGTGCCGTATACGCATCGATGCCGGAGGATGCGCCGCCGCTGGATGCTTCTTCCGATTGTTCTTCGATTTCGTCGTAGACGTTGTTGTACGCCGGTTCTTCGTCATTAGAGGTTGCTATCGTATACGTATTATAGCCATCAGGCGTGGAACCGCCGCCGGAAGCTTCCTCCGATTGTTCTTCGATTTCGTCGTAGACGTTGTTGTATGCCGGTTCTTCTGGGATCTCGTCGTAGACGACGTTGTTGTAAGGTTCTTCGGAACCACCGCCGGATGCTTCTTCCGATTCTTGCTCAATTTCGTCATAAACGTTGTTGTATGCCGGCTCTGAAGCATCCATAGAACCGCCGCTAGAAGCTTCTTCCGACTCTACTGCTTCTTGTTCGATTTCGTCGTAGACGTTGTTGTATGCAATTGCCTCGGGTTCGGGTACGGCAGAGTAAGGAATTGGCTCCGACGAGCCCCCGTTCGACGTCGAGGTTTCATCGTACCCAATCGTCTCTGGCGGCTTGTCCGCCATCGATTGAATCGTAGCTTGATTGCCGATGGCTCGTTGCATGCCGATTAGCGGACGCGAAGGTCCGGATCCGGAAGGCGTTACCTTCCCGCCGCCTCCCCATACGGGTGGCGATTTGGACGAGATCGCGTTGGAACGGGCTCTGCTCATGGGAATCGTCTCCATTTTTAACAAGGTAGTTACATCGTATTACGGTTCGACACTTTACGCAATAGGATTGCAGGAATCCGACACCATAATATTGCGGTAAGTTCGCGGGAGGAGGCGGCGATGAAATTCATAACGGCTTCAAGCTGCGAGGCGGGCGGAAGAAAAACGAACGAGGACTACTGCAATTTCATCCATAAAGGAAGCTTCGGTTGTTGGGTCGTTGCCGATGGGTTAGGCGGGCACGAGGGCGGCGAATTCGCCTCTCTAATCGCCGGATCCCGTATCGTTGAGGCGGCTGCGCGGAAAACTTTCCACTCGGAAGCAGCCTTGCGTTATTACGTGCAAGAGGCGCAAGAGGCGTTACATATACGGCAGAGTCAAGAGATGAGGCTCACCGCCATGCGGACGACGGTGGTCGTGTTGGCTGCGGATCAGAGGTCGGCTTCATGGGCGCATATCGGGGACTCTCGCTTGTATCATTTTCGAGGCGGGAAGATAGTGAATGAAACCTTGGATCATAGCGTATGCCAAAGTCTTGTAAACTTAGGATCGATTACGCGTGAGCAAATCCGGGGACATCCCGAGCGGCGAAGGCTGCTTCGCGTTCTTGGATCGGAAGGAGCAGCTCGCCCAGACGTTAGGGCTAACGTTCCGATCGCTCCAGGGGATCGGTTCTTGCTATGTACCGACGGGTTATGGGGCCATATCACCGAGTCCGAGATGGAGATGGACCTGGCGAAGTCTTCTACGCCTGAGGAATGGATTAAGCGCATGGAAAGACGGCTCCAGCCGAGGGCAAAGGCGGGGCATGACAACTACACGTCCCTAGCGATTTTCGTGCAACCGTAATTCGACTTGATAAAAATGTTGTCAAATTATGTATTTTGATGATATATTGTTCCCATATAGATGATCGAATCGCATATTTCACAGCCGGAAGCACCGCGCATGCAAGGAGTCCCCTTGTTTCGTGGTGCTTTTGTTTTGCCGCGATTGATGAGGCGAAAAGTTAAACGATAAAAGGAGAGAGAATTGATGAGAAAAGGTTTGGCGATTATAGCGATTTTGCTGTGCGTAGGAATGCTGCAACCGTTCGGCGTTCGGGCTGCTGCCGGGCAGTTCAAGGACTTGTCCGACCGCCATTGGGCGAAGTCAGCGATCTTGGAAGCGGTAGCCAAAGGATATGTGAACGGCTACTCGGACGGGACGTTCCGGCCGGACCGCTCGATCACACGCGCTGAAGTCGCTGCGATGCTGAACCGCGTTACGAAGCTTACGGAAGGCGACAATCCCAACCCGATCGTCCTCCCAGGTACGGACAAGCATTGGGCGAGAGATCATATTAGAAAATTGGTATCGCTGGGAGTCATTTCGGCAGCGGATTATACCAAAGGCTTTGAGCCTGATAAGGCCATCACTAGATATGAATTGATGAAGTGGATGGCGAGCGGATTGGCTAGATCGGAAAGTTCGATGGCGCAAGCTTTGAAGGATACGAAGGATACGTTATTGCCTACTCCGGAGTCGTTCAACGGAGGGATTAAGCCTGAGCAAATTCCATACATCGCGCTCGTGCGAGGCACGGGAGTGGTAAATGGCTATGCAGATGGTTCCTTTAAACCTAGTGAACAGGCGACAAGAGCGGAAGTTCTTACGATGATGTTGCGCTATGAGAAGGTTGAGGGGACGAAGGCGGAAGGATATAGCGACCTAAATGAAATGAGAGCGATCGGCGTTGAAAAAACGAATATTGAAGTGATTAGCGGGTACAGGTTTGGTGGCGATAATTATAAATTCACAAATATCGTAGGTAAAACATTGAAATTCCCGGATATGGATGTAGTGATTCATCAGATGGTTGCTGTGGATTTAACGACTGAAGCTCAGAAGGGGTTGTATGCGCAGATATTTGTAGGCAAGGATCGGAAGCCGCACCAAAAAGGATTTTTTTATCTGTTTTTCGAATCAACAGTTACCATGAAAACAGATAAATACAACTCACTTAAACTTTTCGGTGACATTAATTATAACAATAATATTTACGATTTTTTAAGAGTTGACGATGATGTATCGAGTCGGCTAGGACTCACTGTAGTTCCAGGAGACAATCCTGGGAAGTTCATGACTAAAGGTACGCCGCGCCGCGTTTGGTCTTCTAGAGGAATACCTTCGAGTGATGGAGATAAAGAGATAACTGCATCTGACGGATCTAAGTTCATTTTGGAAGGCAATTATTAATTAGTTAGAGGGGGTTAATCATGCGTAAAAAGACTCTCTCGATATTAGTAGTGTTAAGTATGATAATTTCTAACTATCCGCAGCCTATCGCCATAGTAGCTGCGGATTCTGTAATTAGTTCGAAAAGCCAGTCTATAAAAACATTTATTTTATCTAACTCCGTTTCTTCAAATCCTTCAGCAGGTGTGTATTGGACACAAAAAGACAACGGTGAGTTTCGAGCAGCATGGAATAACTCTTGGGGGCAAGGTGAGATTACAAGACATAACGTTAGCACTAGCGGTCCCGCAATACCCGCTGAAGGCGTCGTGCCGGACGATTATGATTATAAAAATCAAGTGCCTGTGAGCTGGGGGTTGTATGATGGAGCTTCTATTACTAAGCCCCTCATTTCTTTTCCGGAGATTGGTATTATTGAATTTGATACGCAAAATGGCAACTTTACCCCTGTAGAAGGGCCAACTAAAATCAATGCGACTACTGTGAAATTCAAAACGAAGACCGGTGGGTCGCATTCGTTCACTGATAGAATAGAGTACTCACCAGGGAAGTATCAAGTTTTATACGTAACCCCTGTTAAGATTACATGGATCGGGCAGCTGACTGAAACTAAAGAAATCGATGTGAATATCGATTCACCAATGAGTATTGGGCAATCAAAACAAGTAAATGCGAAAATCAAAACAAAGCCATTCAATGACTCAAAATTTAACGATTGGGTGCCAATACATTCAGATCCGGAGACAGATTGGGAGTCATCGGATAGCAGTGTTGTTTCAATAAATTCTTCCGGATATATAACTGCGAAAAAGGAAGGCACCGTAACAATTACAGCGACATGGACAAAGGAAGTCGAGGTACAGGAATGGGATGAAGCTAAGAAATCTTTAATAAAGGTAAATAAGACGTATAACCTATCAGATTCTGCAACTATAACTGTGGGACCTTGTTCCGGTAGCGGATGTGAGCCAACGCCGGACAAAAGTTTCACAGGAGATTTCGAAGTAACCCCATCCTCAATTGCTTACCGAGACAGCTTCTCCCTCAAACCTAAAGATTTCATCATGAACAGTTGCTCCTATTTAAGCCATCAGTACAAGATTGAGCGTGGCGGATTGTCTTGGACATCAACTCCGATTTACGGAAAATCTACTACTAGTTCGTATTCGCTAGGTTCATATCCGTATGTTATTGGTGTAGGCTCGCATAACGTCTCTATGAAAGTCAAGACTTTAAACTGCGGAGAGTCCGAATGGATCGGCTCAAAGACGTTAACAGTTACTGGGCCACCATCGAATAGTCCCCCTGAAGGGAAAATCGGATTCGTTAAACCTTCCGATTCAAAGAAACCGCTAACGGAAGTCATCGAAGGAACGGTATTAGACCTGATTCTAATCCAAGACCCTTCCGTTCCAACACCGAGCGACCCAGACGGGGACAGTGTGACGTTCGATGGCTTTGACTTCTCGACTAGCGATGCTTGGTCCAAGGATATTCCTAATAAGTCGATCCCTTTTATGGACGGTTATCATTCGATCACTATGAACGGACTAGGCTATCATACCGTGAAAGCTATAATCCGTGACCAGTGGGGGCTTACGACAACTCTATCAACAACGATTAACGTTGTGCCCGAGAATCCAGTCCCCGTTATTAAAGGTTCTACCGAAGTCGTCGAAGGTCGACCGCTCAATGATCCTTTAAACGCGGATAACAGCTACAGTCCCATGGGTCGAACCATCGATCACAGTAAGGACATTTGGACGAATAAAAAGTCCGTTTATACTACAGTTGGGACCGAAGTTGTGACACTAGAGGTTTTCGATAGCAGCGGGATGAAGTCCAAGGAACCGGCTAGGCATAATATTACAGTGAAACCGGATCTGCCGCCGATCCCGCAGCTGGATTATATCCCAACGGCTGTGCGCAATAACGAGCTGTATTTTACAAATACGTCTTATAGTCCTGATAGAGACGCTATTGTTTCTAATTCGATTTACTATCAATATGATGCAAATAACGACGGGGTCTTCAATGAAGCAAATGTTCCCGTCTCAATGGACACACTTAATAGATTCGCGTTTAAACCTACAATCGTAGGGAAGTATCAGTTTACGATAACGGTTGTGGAAGACTGGGGAAAACAAGCGACCGGCAGATTCGTCGTAGATGTTGTAAACGACAGTCCGGTGGCGACGTTTAACTTGAAGAGCACGATATCTGAACCGACGATCGCGCCTTTTACTTATGTTGCTCCGTCTGATTTTGTATCAAATTCTTGGGGAAGGATCGCTCCGTCTGGAATTTCTCTCGGTAAGAGATGGGTTGTAGACCCGAATGAAGGAAGTATTGTTTCAACATCGCTTAACACTCCACCGCCCACGTACAATCCCTTTAGGCAATTATACAGATTTGTCCCAAGACGAACAGGTTTTGCTGCGCCATCTTCTACGTTATTGACTAATACTCTTTATTACGAGAATGGTTTATCAGAATATATAGGGGATGGATATGTTGTTGGAAGGTTTTCAGATTATAATGGCATATTCCATACTGTTATAACTAAGGGGTATGGCCAGAACGAACGAAAGGAAATTCGAGGATTAACATTATACCAGTATGATTTTGCAAATGAAGTCGCTTACGGAATTATGAATAATACATATGTGGCAATTAGATTTTCTGACTTAAAAGGACCTGCAAATCCACCAACCATCTATCAATCTGCAGGCGCAGCTTCAAATGATCCTTATAGAAATCCTTTATTACCGCCTGATATGAATCAAACATGGTACGAGCTTTTACGGTGGGATAGCGGATATGACATTAAAACGCTTGTTGGCCAAAATACAGTGCATTCTTATATGTGGAATAGTTTATCAGCTTATAAAACACAAACATTGAATTATCAGAATCAGTATCCCTTCGAACCTCCTTATTATCACGTGAATTACAATCAAGGGTACAATTATCCAGTAGTTGATAGTGCCGGGGAAAGAACTTATCATTCATTGTTCACTGATAAGGAAGGTAATGCTTACAAGTTTATTTATACTTACTTAGGGACGGCGCCTACATATAACAGAATTGTTAAAATAGGTAGTTCTGGGAATGTTGAATGGACTACAGACCTAAGCTCATTAGGTATTAGCTGGAACTATAATCTTAATAGAGGAGTAATGAAAGTAGATAGTGATGGAGATTTTGTTTATGTGGAACTGTATAACGGTAGTGATATATGGACTCATTATTTAGTCAAGCTAAATATTCGCACTGGTCAGCTACTTGGTTGTATTGGTGTTCACACTTTTATAGGTGTTTCGAATGGTGTTGTTATTACAACAGGTGGAATGGGCGGGGAGTTAAGCGGATACGATTCTAATTTTAGTTTGATTTGGAGACAATCAAATCCTTATTCCTATCTGCCAATAGAAATATCTAAGGATGGATATTTAACTTACATTACAGGGGGGTTATACGAAAGGGATCCGGTTTACCCTTCCTTGGGAGGCAATAAAGCAAAGTTAGGCATCGTTAATATTCGTGATGGGTCAACCGAGATGGTTGATCTAGGGTTCTACATGTCTAGAGCCACCGGAACCAATCAATCAGAATCAATATACGAGATATTCCCTGAATGGATAGGCGACGGTACACTTTTTGTTCATTACACCATACAGGGATATTACAATGGCAATACATCAGGGACACCTTCTCACCGCGCAAATTTATATCAATTCGCTACTAAGAATTCATCTGAAAATGTTAACGAAGGAGACGCGTCCGGTCAACTACACAATCCATCACTTATAACAAGCGATGGGGAATACACATTCGATCTCAAATTCAATCAGAAGCCCGATAAAAGCAGATTCGCTGGCTTTGGTTTTAGAATCCAAGATGCGAATAACCTGTATCGCGTAGAAATATTGGACGGCACGGTCAAGCTCGTAAAGTATGTCAACGGTGTGCGGAATATTATCGCGACGTCGAGTTATCAGATCAGTCTAACCACGTACACGACATACAAAGTTAGAAACGTCGGAAATAACATCAAGGTTTACGTGTCCGGTACCCCGATTATCGATGTGAATGACTCGCAGTTCTCAGCTGCGGGATCATTCGGGATCTACAGTGCATCACCGAGAGCAGAATTTAAAAATGTGGGTTACAAACTGCTAGGCGGCGGAACCGCCATTACCTACGATAATGTCGCGTTAGTGGGCGACAACGTAACGTACTCGAGCACTTACGCGGATCCTGAGAGTGATCCCAAGATTGATTCGTTAGCGCAATGGACTTTCATGCAAACGAACGCATCTAAATTCCTAAACGCTGGGGATGGGAAAAGCGGTACTTCGCCCCTCCACAACAAAACCGTACAGTCACCGTATCTCAGCTTCGATAAAGTCGGTATCTATCAAGTCTCATATAGATTACCGGATGACCCGAACGTCGCTTACGCATATCCAAGCATGGCGTTTAACGACTATCGGAAATTTTCCGATCCGTACTCGCAGTATATCGTCGTACATCGTAAGCCTATATCGTTATTTTCCATCGCGATGAGCGCAGGTAAAGTCGTCTGGACAGACAACAGCTATGACCCGGACCGGTGGCTATCGAGCAGCAATTATTCAACCGAGGATACCGGAATCAACTATCAGACCACGCGCGGCATTCTAGAGAAGAAGTTCTACTACATTGCTCCGAGCGGGAACACGGTTACCGCCAAACTCGTTACGCCTACAGAATTGGGGGCGTATACGGTAGGCATGGCCGTTAAGGATGAATACGGCGCATGGTCTAATTGGTATGAGCAGACGCTGAACGTCACGACACTGCCTCCGCCGAACGCGCCTCCTGTACCCGGATTCACTCTAAGCTCCATCAACACGTATCGTGGAGTCGGGGTAACGATAACTTCGACTGCTTCGGATGCCGAGGATGGGGGTTCCGCGAATCTTGCGCATGAATACTATATTCGCAATACCTCTGGCGGGACTGAGACGCTTCAAAGCACGAATCGATCATCATGGGTGAAGACGTTCAATACGTTGGGCGTATATACCGTTCGTCAGGTCGTCGAGGATTCGAAAGGCGCAACGGCACAGATTGTAAAACAAATTACGATCAGTAACCGGCTGCCGACCGCGAACGTGACGACACCGACAAGTACGGATCAGTACGCTCCAACTAAGTTGATTGATCTACGACCGAATTTCACGTGGACGTACAGCGATGCCGACGGGGATAACGAAACGCAGTATGAAATGCGCATTATGCGCTATGGCGGAACGCCTCTTACGTCTTCTGGCATCAAGACGGGAGCAACGACAAACTGGAAGCCAAACGCCGATCTGCCGGAGCATACGAATCTGTACGTTCAAGTTCGTGTATTCGATGGTTACGACTGGAGCAGCTGGAGCGCGGCGAAATTCTTTTACATCGAGACGAACCGAGCGCCTGAGGGTGATTTTACTTGGTCTCCGACTCCGGTATACGAAGGAGACACGGTACAAGTGAGCATGGCGGTAACCGATCCGGATAACGATGCGTTGACCGTCGACTTTGAGATTATATCCCCAGCCGGCACGAAGACAGCGAATTCGTATACGAGAAACGCGCCTTATTCCGGGCAATCCGGTCCATCCGTCAGGATGCAAGATACGGGATGGTGGACGATTACTATGACGGTGAGCGATGGTAAAGCATCTCCGGTCATCGTTACGAAGACGGTTAGAGTCTGGGAATTAGGGCTGTCAGGGGCGGTGAACCATACGGCGGCTTGGGAACAGAATCGTATCGCGTACAATCAAGCGAACGATCCGGATCGTCCTAAGGACATGTTCTGGGCGGGCGAAGCGTTCGTGCTGGAGGCTGTTGCTACGGATACGGGTTCCTCTAGCACGAAGGCAACGAACATAACCGTACGTGCCTTCAACAACCAATCCAAGGCTTTAATATCGGCCGATTCAACGCGAGTCGAGTGGAGCGCTTTACTAAGAAGCGCGGATACGAACATCGACTTCTCGAAGCTAGAGGATGGAGAATACACGTTTGTGTTCACGGCAACCTATTCGAACGGTACGGTCAAAACAGATACGGTTACGATCACGATCCACGAATCGGTAGATTCCTATGTAGGAGTTCACCGGTTACACTAGATCCTTAAAGATTCGTCAAAGTTTCGGGAAAATGATGGATTTTGCACAACGAACCACTATGATAGGGTGTGGGGCTGACAACGAAGAAGGAGATACGATCATGAAACAACGGCTCGATTACCTAGACAATCTTAGAACAGCACTCACGGTGTTGGTTCTTGTCTTCCACACCTCTATCGCATACGGGGGAGCAGGCTCTTGGATATTGGAGGACGTCGACAAGAGCGAACTGAGTGCTACGATCATTCTTTTTACGATTTTCACGGCGGTGTGCCAAGCCTTCTTCATGGGGCTGTTCTTCTTCCTGACAGCTTACTTCATTCCGGCATCATACGATCGCAAGGGTGCGGCGAAGTTTCTGAAGGACAGGCTCATCCGCCTTGGTATTCCACTCGCTATCTATTATTTTATGATCGGTCCGATTACGAGCTGGTTCGCTCATGCTAGAGAGCAGCTTACGATCGGCCAATACTACCAAGAGTATGTTTGGAGCTTCAAGCAGACGTTCTTCGGTCCGGCTTGGTTTCTGGAGGCGTCGATCTACTTCACGCTCTTATACGTACTATATCGTCTGATCGCCGGCAGAGTCTCTCGTCAACCGAAACCCATCCCGTTTCCATCCGGAGCCCGGTTGCTGATCGTCGCGATTGCGCTTGGCCTTGTAGCTTTCGTGGTACGGCTCGTCTATCCGACAGGCGAAGGACCGCTCGGTCTTCAGTTAGGCTATTTTCCTTCTTATATCGCGCTATTCGTCGCAGGCATTATCGCTTATCGGAACGGCTGGTTGAATCAAATCCCAGACCGGCTTGCCAAGACGTGGAAATGGGTAGGAATCGGCGCGATTCCGGTGCTTCCGATCGTCTTCATCGCTACCGGCGCGCTCGATGGGCATCTCGAATTCGAAGGCGGACTGACCCTCCAAGCGTGGTGTTACGCGCTCTGGGAGCCTTTCGTCTGCATCGGCATCGTCATTGCTCTGCTCGCTTGGTTCCAACGCAAGTTCAATTCGGCCGGCCGAATTCGCAAGTGGATGTCTACCAACGCGTATACCGTATATCTCATTCATCCGCCAGCTATCGTCGGTTGGACGGTAGCCTTTCACGGTGTCGAGCTTCCGCCATTCGTCAAATGGGTCATTGTGTCGCTACTCAGCGTCGGCGTGTGCTTCGCGGCTGCCAGCGCGATTCGAGCCATTCCGGGAGCTAAGCGCGTATTGTAGTTGTATGCTCACTCAAGAGACAGTTCCAAGCCATCTCCAGATGGCCAAGGAGCTGTCTCTTTTGTGTAGGCACTTCTCATTATATGATACATATTGTATACTAAATTCATGACCAAGCACCAAAACGGTACATTTTGTATCAAAATATACAAGGTTCTACCTCCGTTTTCCAGAACCCGAGTATGCGGTAGGTGATAGAGATGAGGATAGCCCGGCAGTTCGTGTTCTTTGCCGTCATATTGTGCCTTGCGGCGTGCGTATGGAGCGTTCGCTCCTCGGCTGCACCCAATTCGTTCGCCAAGAAGCGCGTCGTAACTCTCGTATTCGATGATTCGGGAAGCATGGCCGGATACAACGACGGCACGGGCCGAACCGTTCCGCTCGACAACTGGAAATATGCCAATTACTCCTTGCAGACATTGGCGGGATTGCTGTCGCCGGACGACAAGCTGCGTGTGATCAATATGAGCGTCCCGGGGGAAGTCGTGGAAATTCGGCTTGCTTCAGATAATCGGCAACGAGCGATTGACGAGATACGGAACTGGAATATTGAGCTCAGCACGGGAACCCCATTCAAGACCGTAAGAACCGCGATAGCTAGCCTGGAGAAGGAAGCCCAAGGGAAACCGGATGCGGAGTATTGGCTAGTGGTGCTGACGGATGGCGTATTCAGCGACTTTCAGCCATCGGAAGCCCAGAATTCCGACCCTAAGCGTAATTTAGAATTAGCGGCTAAGGAGCTTGCGGCATACCGTCAGGCGATGGAAAGCTATCAAGCGACAGCTAAGAGCGTGCTTCTCACCATCGAGACGGCGGCTCTAGCGGCGAATCAAGAACTGACCGACACGATGACCGCCTTCAAAAAGATTTGGCAAGACACGTTGGACGGAACAGTCATCGAGAGCAAGGGTACTCAGGACATTATCGTTCGGATGCAGGAAGTCGCCGCTCTCATGACAAACCGGGACCCTGCTGGGAATCCAAAGCAGAGCGTGAAGCCGATTTATAGCGGTGATACGGTACAGTTCAACTCCTTGTTCCCGATGAGGAGGCTGACGCTTCTCGAGCAAGCCGTCCAGGATCCGCAGCAGTCTACAGCAACGGCAAACCCGGGCAAGCTGACCGTCGACCAATCCGACAAGACGAGCGCTGCGATGCGCTTTGATATCGCAACGCCGGTGGACCCCTATGAGCTTAACCCGCCGATCTTCAGCAGCATCACGCATTATGAAAGCTCATCGGCTGAAGGCTCGCTGCCTGAGGGCACCTACCGGATCGAATTGCAGGATGCGGAGAACCGCAAGGACAGGCTGCAGTTTCTGGTCGAGCCTGCATTCGATTATAAGCTGGAAGTCCTCAAGCGCAACGAAGACGGTACGGACAGTCGGCAAGAGGACGAATTTTACTTCGGCAGCCGTATGGCGGCCGTGGTGAGACTGCTTCGCAGCGATACGGCGGACGAACCGCTTGCACTCACAAGCTCGGCCCGTCAGCTGTTATCGATTACAGGAACCCTG